>WNGD01002612.1_pt1 | contig 18745 bp, 16 predicted proteins | sample 5400671 | NCBI WGS metagenome assembly WNGD01 (sample SAMN13153369, study PRJNA577476) | soil metagenome | isolation source: 40 cm soil or saprolite under grassland replicate 2 | place: USA:California | collected 2016-06-15
TTATCCACTACTGGCAGCGAGCGTCGACGCGCTAATTTATGCTGTACCTCGCTCATCAGGTCTTCTGGATGACAGGAATCAAAATCGCGATACATGATATATTCTGTGCTGATACTCAGGTTTATCAGGCGTACAGCCGTAAACGTATGGTGTCCTGTGCTGATAACCAGTACGCCACTTTTTCGTGCAGCCGCCAGGGTACGCTCCGATACCAGCAGATCCCCAGTGATTACGAGAGCAGCCGCGCCGTGTTCTATGGCTGCCAGTTGGGCATCCTCGCGATCTCCCAGCACTACCAGGCAGCCCGGCTCAATATAATCGGTCATGGTCTCTGCTTGCATTGCTCCAATGAGAACGCGGTTTCCGAGCTGGCGGCGCCCCTCTACCAATACGCGGCCTTTGAGTGCTCGTACCAGGTTATCCCGCTGCAATGGTACGCGATTGACTGCCTGTGGGTCCAGGTCGTTAAAGAATAATTTGGCGAAGTCCTCAGTCGCAATGATACCATGCACTTTATTTTCAGCATCTATTACAGGCATCGAGCGGCGGTTGTGCTCTTGAAGGAGCTGGCCTGATTCTAAAAGAGGCTGATCGAGGTAAGCTGAGATGACACCACGCCTCATGACATCGCGTACCTGTAGATAGACATCATCAAGCGCTTCCGGTGGTTCGACCTGATAGCGCTCTAGCACGAAGCGTACCTCTGACTTCAGTTGACCATGCCGAGCGGGGATAACCTGTTCCTGGCCTTGTAGCTGTAACAGGTGTGCATAGGCATATGCCGAGGCAATTGAGTCGAGGTCAGAATTTTTGTGCCCTATCACATAGATTGGCCGTGGCATGCTTCGCTCCTAATATTATAATTCTTTGCTCGTTGCTGGTCAGTTTGAATGCTCATGTTTATGCGCTGTATCTAGCATTATCATACCATGCCTGGGAAACTAATCAGGGTTTCAGGCCACTGCTGCTTGGCAAATCTGTTTCTCCTGCCTCTCTCTTCTAAAAATATGAAGTGTCTGTGTCCTTCATTTAGAGAATGAAGATCAAGAAATGTATGAGATTAGAAAGTTCATCAGTCATAACGTATAATATGCAAGGAAATCAGATGATCAAACATGGTCGAAGAGCACATGTACTGTTCGGTCATTACCCTACACGGCTCGTTGGTCAGCGATTACAATTGGAAACTATCAAGGATTGTATTTAGGTAATAGTGAGCAAAAACAAATTAATTCTAGGGGATAGCTCTGAGTATATTAAACAGATAGCAGATCAGTCCATTGACCTGATCTTAACCGACCCCCCTTATAACTTGGGACGATACTCCACAGGCAATATCAAGATGTCGTGGAGGAAGGAATTTAATAACGATGTCGCTGAGTGGGACCAGGACGAGTTTCATCCTGCTCTGTGGTCTGAAGAATTTATCCGTATCCTCAAACCGACAGGGAACCTGTTCATCTTTACCACCTATAATCTACTCGGAACCTGGCATGCGCTGTTAGATCCGCGCTTTGATACCTTTCAGTTCATGTGCTGGCACAAATGTCTTGCCTCACGTACGCTTCTGTATTCTAGGACGCCGCAGGGGGATGCTCCTAGAATGCTAAAAGACCTTGTGCGTATGGAGCCACAAACTGTTAAGCTATGGAACGGTAGAAAGTGGACGAAGGTGCTCTCATGGGATATCGCGCAACCAGGGAGTAAAGGTCTGTCAGTAGAGTTTAGAAGTGGAGAGAAAGTTACTGCAACAAGAGAACATAGATGGCCTACTACAAGAGGTTTAGTGGCAACTGAGGATTTGCGAATAGGTGATATTGTTGAGACAACTTGCATCCCTGAACCTGACGAGCAAGACATGCCTGCTTTTCTTCCTGATGAAGATATCGGATGGCTAGTTGGTATCTATCTAGCAGAGGGAAATATAGGAACCGATGGAGATACAGTATCCTTCGCTGGACATAAAAAGGAAACAAAGAGATTCGAGCGTATTGATAGAATCGCAAGAGGATTAGGTGCTACATCTGATACAAAGAGTTATACAGATGGAGATGGTATTGTTACGATTGTCTGGGGGAAAATCTTTGTTGAGGTTATTAAGAAGTATATTGATGGAAACACAGCGAAAACAAAGCATTTAAGGGTAACGTGCTGGCAGAGGTCGAACCTTTTCTTGAGGGCACTCCTTAATGGATACTTAGAGGGTGATGGAAATTATGACAGACCTAATGATAGATGGAGATTGAGTTTTTGCCGGAATGATGCATTTGCAAAAGATATAAGGGTACTATGTGCTCGCCTTGGATACCATTTGACACTCAAAGCTGCCGATGGGAGGATGCGAGGTGTTACGTTTCCGAAGTATGCAGGAACGATTCGTATGTGGAGCAACGGGCATGTAAACGAGAGGCATCGTAGCGAGGTTGTTGCCATCTCGTCTACCTACTGTGAAGTCTTCTATGATGTCACTGTAGAGGATGAACCACATACGTTTGCCCTTGCTTCTGGCATTCTTACCCATAATACGAATCCCCCACCCAAGCTGAGAAGAGCAGGTTTTCTCAATAGTTGTGAACTTATCATTTGTGCTTGGAATAGAGGACATACCTGGAATTTTACAAAGCAAAAAGATATGCATAACTTCATCGAGAGTCCTATATGCATGGGGAAGGAAAGGGTAAGAAATCCAGTTCATCCAACACAAAAACCAGTGAAGGTCTTAAATCATTTGATCAGATTGGCAACGAATTCAGGCGACTTAGTATTTGACCCCTTTATGGGAGTTGGCTCAACGGGTGTAGCAGCCCTTCAACTCAACAGACATTTTATAGGAATAGAGATAGACCCTGCTTACTTCAGAGCGGCGGAGAAAAGAATAGCCGCAGTAACATCTGAACTCTTTATAGCTGAGCCAATGGATAACCAGGGTATCGCCAATAAGGGTGACCCCATAGAACCTACACTATTTGCCTCTAATTGAGGCCTGGTATAAAGAGGAAGCGCCGGAAAGCAAAAACGTTATCAAACGTGTGATTTTCTACGCTGAATAACTACCAGTATTCCGATAATAAGCAGCAGAATGAGAATCAGTGCGCCAACTATCCAACCAATCGCAAAGTTCGATATGCCTGGAGTTGAGGGAGAAGTTGTTGGTGCCCGTGCAGTAGCCGTAGCCGCTGCAGCGACAGTCAAGACTTGATCAGACAGGCTGTTGGTTGGCCTGGGATATATGACTGATGGATTGGGTGGTGGAAGGCCATCTTGCTGAGCCTTTGTGTAAGGATTATCGTAGCTGGTTGCTCGTGTTACAACATTGATCAACTTGACGACGGTCAGTGATGCTTTAGATGAACTGACTGTCAGTTTCAATGTGTAATTACCCGTTGTTTTGTATATATGGTCCACACTGATGCCGCTGGCTCTGGTACCGTCACCGAAGTTCCAGCCATATCTCAAAGCATTGCCGGCAGGGTCGAATGAAGCTCTTGCATCGAGTGTGATACTTTTACCAGCTACGGTTTGTCCAAGATCGCTGATCGCTGCAACAGGCCTCTGATCGGATGTGACTTGTCCAAGTATATCTGGTTGGTTGAGCATCCAGGCGGTGAGCATGCCTGGCAGTCCCAGGGCCATAACAAGCGCATTGGACTTTTGGGAGCTGCCGTCTGCATAGGTATTCATCAGTTGGATCGTATCCTCAGGCTGATCGAAAGGATATGAACCGGGTGGTGGATTGGGGTCGTAGTAACTAAAATTACCCGCAAAAGTGGCGCAGGGCAATCCTGCGAGTGTAAACGCTATCTGGTCGCTACCTCCCAGGCTGTCATCTACTTGCTGGATATAACTCATCTGGTCGGGAGTAAAGATAGGCTGGAAAACATCATGCTGGTTGCGCGTATGATAGGACATCATCTGATATCCCAGTGCCCGGAACTGCTCAAATGAGGCTACAACAGCTTGCTGCATCAGGACTCTGAAATGTGAGATGTTATCTTTCTGCTGCTGTGAAAGTCGATCCTGGTGTGCATACAGTGGATTATCCTGTAATGGCGACATATCGATGTAGAACGGTAGGAGGGGATTGGACATCTGGCCGAGGTAGCGGAGTGGATAGGCGATGCCGTTCTGTTCCTCGTTGAACATAGCAACAAGGTTCTTTACATCACCGTTGATCGTGCTATTCACATAATGGAACGAGCCGAAGAGACCTTGTTCCTCCGCATCAAAGATCACAAAGCGCAACGTCCGCGCCGGGTAGGTGCTGTGGGTTCTCCAGTATTCTCCCATTGCCCTGGCTATGCCTAGCTCGATGGCGCAGCCGCTGGCGTCATCGTTAGCTGATTGGGTTGAACTTGCTTCCCCGTCATAGTGACAGCCGACAACTACCACCTGCTCGGGATGGGAGACACCTGGGACGGTGACTTCTAGATTGAATGCTGGGACGACTGCCGGGCGTCCTTGCCAGCCCTGCACAGCGAAAGGATCGCGCCTCACCTGCGCCCCAAAGCCAGCTAGGTTAGCTAGCATCTCTTGCGACCAATAGGTGGCGAACTCATCATGGCCGTTGATGCTCACGGGGAGGTTGTTGTCATAGCCTGCTTCGCGACGTTGAAAGTTTGTAGCCATATAAAAGAGCTGGTCGTAGATGTATCCAGGATCGACTGTAGGAAAATCCCCAGGAGCCTGCGGGTGATATACAGATGTGGATGTAGTAGCATTGACGGTGGCCGGGAGTAATAAGCTCAAGGTGAGGATGAGTAAGCAACAGAGCCGTATTCTTCGATTGAGCATGAAAGGGCACCTCCAGTTTAGCCCCTTGCCGTCTCCTCAACGAAATGAACCAGCGCCTGCATATCATTAAGTGCGCGTACAGCTACAGGATTGGAGTTACGCTGAACATTGACCAGGGCTTCGTGCGCCAGGCGGCACTGCCCGGCCAGGAACGCACAGCAATGCTCTTTTGTGTGTGTACGTGCAAAAATTGCTAATACTTCTTCGGCCTGTGTATATGTGATGGGTGTCTCCTGTTCGTAGACCTGGCGTAAAAATTGCTGATCGGGGCTAGCTGCATGTTCGAGCGCGTGCAAGACGGGCAAACTCTTTTTACGGCGGTAGATGTCGCCCGCTGGGGTTTTGCCCAGTTCTGCAGTGCTCGCCCAGACACCTAGTATGTCATCGCGTACCTGAAAGGCGATGCCCATGGCATTGCCAAAACTGCGCAGGCGGGCAGCGGTTTCTGCATCGTGGGTTCCGAGCAGTGCTCCCATCTCGGCGGCACAGCCCATCAACGTGGCGGTCTTGCGGCTAATCATGTCCACGTACATGGCAACGGAAATATCATCGTGAGTTTCAAAGCTGATGTCGAGATACTGGCCCTCTGCTATTACGAGGCAGGCATGGTCAAGCAAGGACCCAAGACGGACAGCAATGGAGGTATCTACCCCTTCGTTTACCACATCCCAGAGCGTGAGGCGAGCAAGCGCAAACATGCCATCCCCTGTATTGATCGATTGTGGGATGCCCCACACATGCCAGAGTGTTGGGCGGTGGCGACGCGCGATATCTCTATCTTCAATATCATCATGAATCAAGGTGAAATTGTGGATCAGTTCGATAGCAGCAGCGGCTGGCAGTGCACGGCGCAAATGATGCGAGTTATGCACCCTGGTTTCAGTAGTGTAGCTACCCCCGCCAGCAGCTTCGTAAGCCAACAGGAGTAACGTTGAGCGCAGCAATTTGCCCGGGTTGCTGGTCACGGGTGCGAAATTGTCATCTACCCATCCAAGATGATACTGCATTTGTCCATAAAAGGGTGTAAGGTCGGCTGCTTCTGGTTGCACTGCATTCTCATTGGCTCGCTGTATAGCGCGACGAAGCGACGCAAGTATTTCAGTTTGATAGCGCGATAAGGTGGATTGAATGGGTGGTGTCAATGTTACAGTACATACAAGCGGAGAGGGAAATGTGCTAGTCTCCGCCTGTTCCCTTCTAAAAAATGTTATTAAGGATGAAAGTAGAAAAGGATGCCGGCCACTACTGTTCCGGCAAGGACAACCAGGCGTGCTAAACCCTTGATGCCCCCAATACGGTAGAGAGGTGCACAGAGATCACAAAAACGTATGGTGTAATGATAACGATGCCCGCGTAAGCCTTCACGCACAATTGAGGCTCGTTCGCTTTTGCGCTGAGTATGCAGCTCATCACAAATATGGCGACCACATCCGTTGCAACGGAACTGGTCGATGTAATGAGAGGTTTGTGAAACGGACCACTGGTCGGGATAGACCTGGATGCCACAAATATAGCAGACCTGGGTTTGCGCCAGTTTCATCTGTTTCTGGGCACAAGGGGAGTGTTGCTGCTTGGGAAAGTGCTCCTGGCAAAACCCCTTATGGCAATCTGGGCAGCGTCCCAGGGCTTCTTCGTTACATTCGTGACAGAGAAGGACTGGTGGCCTGCTCCTGCGTCGCGCTTTTAATTCAGTAATTTCACTCATTGTTTTCTTTTTCCTGAGGTAAGAATGCCGGAAAAGGCTTCCTAGATAGTATAACATTGTCATTTGCAGGTAAGCAACCAAAAGGGTTATGATGAGTGTGCGTATGATTTTTGCATGATGTGCGACGATGGATGTTTTTGCAAGAGGATAATTGAAGATGTCGGTAGCATTACCAGCGACAATTTGGGCCAATCATCGCCTGGAATGGGGTCGGCAGACATATATTATGGGTGTTATCAACGTCACGCCGGACTCTTTCTCAGGTGATGGAATCATTGAGGAGAAACTCACGCAAGAGGCCATTGTTGCTCGTGCGCTTTCCCAGGCGCAGGAGTTTGTCGCGGAAGGGGCAATGATGATCGATGTTGGCGGTGAGTCAACACGGCCCAATTTTGCGCCTATTTCAGCTGAGCTAGAGCTGGCTCGCGTGCTCCCGGTTATCCAGGCATTATATGCTACCCTTCCCAAAGAGGTAATTATCTCAATAGATACCTATAAGGCAGAGGTTGCAAGGCAGGCGTTGGATGCTGGAGCATGTATAATCAATGATATCTGGGCGCTGCGCCGTGACTCATCTATGCCTGCACTGGCTGCTGAGCGAGAGGTGCCTGTCATATTGATGGCGAACATGCGTGGCTACCGCAAGCATGAGATTGTCAGTGATATTGTGCGCTTTCTTGCGCATAGCATCGATCTTGCGCTAGAAGCCGGTGTTGCCTGGGAGCGGATTATTATTGACCCGGGAATTGGCTTTGGCACGACCCCAGAGGAAAATTTGACGCTACTGCACCGGCTCGGTGAATTGCGAGCGTTGGGACGTCCAGTCTTGCTTGGCACCTCGCGTAAATCAACGATAGGCCTGGTGCTTGGGGGCCTGCCCGTTTCCGAACGATTAGAGGGAACTGCCGCTACCATAGCGCTCGGAATAGCGCAGGGAGCGGATATTGTAAGGGTACACGATGTACGAGAGATGATGCGCGTCGTGAAGATGAGCGATGCGGTTGTACGAGGTGGTTTTACTGGCTCATGATACCTGTATGGTTTGAATAATAAAGGCCTGGAATGTAGTGAACTATCAAGAAGCTTTAGCGTATCTCTATAGCCTCAGTAATTTTGAGCGCGGAGGCCCTTTCACCCGCAATGTTGAAGAAAATTTACCTCGTGAATCGCGACTCCTCGAAATGCTTGGCAATCCTCAACTCAGCTATACCAGCACATTAATTGCGGGTACGAAAGGGAAAGGATCAACGGCAGCGTTTATTGAACGGGTCTTGCGTGAAGCGGGTGTGCGTACTGGTCTGTATACACAACCTGATCTGCATACGTTTCGTGAGCGCATACGTGTTAATGGGCGCCTCATCAGCGAAGACGAGATTGCGGAACTGGTGCCGGTTGTGCGTGCTACTGCTGAAGAGATAGAGCAGAGGCGAGAGTTTGGCCCATTCATTACCTATGAGATGTCGACAGCTCTTGCATTGCTTTTCTTTCAACGCCAGCTTATACAACATGCAGTGCTGGAGGTTGGCCTGGGTGGTCGCCTGGATGCTACCAACGTCACACATCCCCTTGTCTCGGTGATTGCCTCAATCAGTTTCGATCACATGCAGGTTCTGGGTGATACCCTGACAAAAATTGCTACTGAGAAGGCGGGCATCATCAAGTCGAATGGCGTGGTAGTGACTTCAGCACAGCCTCCAGAGGCTTTACTGGCCATTGCTGCCGTGTGCGAGCATCAACATGCCCGGTTGATTCGTATTGGGACCATTGAGGGCGATCCTGCAAAGGAAGAAGTGGAAAAGGGGAAGGTGCCAGCGCTAAGTTACCGTTATCAGTTGGAAGGGCGTACTGAGGACCGCCAGCACTTTACTGTCTGGACGCCAGAAAGGGTGTATACAAGACTGGAAATACCCCTGGCTGGTCAACATCAACTCGAAAACGCTACACTTGCCCTGGCCAGTCTTGATGTCCTGCGAAGTATGGGCGTTTCCTGGGATGAGCAGGCTTTGCGTCAAGGTTTGCGAAGTGTGCGCTGGCCAGCGCGTATCGATGTTATAGAGCATAATCCTACAATTGTAGTCGATGGAGCTCACAATGCTGATTCTATGGAAAAGCTGGTGCAGGCTCTGCATGCTTCATTTGGTATGCACCGGCTGATTGTGGTGTTGAGCCTTGCACGTGACAAAGACCTGGTGGGGATAGCACGAGCATTAGCGCATGTAGATGCTGTGATACTTACTCGCATGGCGAGTCCTCGCGCAGCTACGCTAGAGAGTATGAGTGAGGTATTTACGAAATATGCACCCGGTGTCAGTATCTATTGTGCTGATGATAGCCGTGCTGCTATGAACCTGGCCCTTGACCTGGCAGAGAGTAGCGACTTGATCTGCGCAACTGGTTCGTTATACCTGGCAGGAGAGGTTCTGCGCTGGGCAGCAGCTCGTGGTGATGCAGTGGCAGCAGCGAACATTGAGGGAGTAGATCACTGAGCCGCTCTAGCCATATCCGCCTTTCTCAGTGCGTAGCGTGCGCTGCCTTTTTTGCCTGCCGCCGAAGCTTCTTCTGCTGTCCACTGATGGGCAGTCCCACGGGCTTGCGAGGTACGTCCTCCCATACTTGCGATTTCGCGGCGACGCTCTGGACTCATCGCAGCAAGACCACGAGCACGACTGGGGTTTCTGTGTAAGACCATCTCATCTTCCTTTCATACTATGTTTATCTGAAAGCTGTGCTCTACATCTCTCCTATTCATCTTCGCTCTTGTAGCCCAGGTTACGTATTTTACACGACTCATCAGCAGATATGGTTGCAAAATAAAGGTGAAAGGCGAGTGGGTGAGGGGTATACCTCGTTTTACCCACTTGCAAACGACCTGTGTCTATGCTATAAGTATACTCATGAATAACGTAAAAGTCTATCGTGTCACCTGAACAGCAATGGTTTTTTAAATGTAGTGGCGGGGCTTACCCCCGCCAGGTCTCCATCCATCACATGAAGTCGGTCAGTCCAGCAGAATAGATCAAGATCAGCAAAACTGTGCAAATTAACCGTTGTATTACAAGAAAACCTATGGTATACTTCCTTCACTAGGACAATTTAGAAAATTTGTCCTAATCAGTGCTCATATATCTTTCAGAGTAATTGTTGCTTGCCAGGTAGCTAGGAGCCTGTATTTTATGGTCATTCTCCTGCTCTCGCTGCTCTTGTTTGCCAGCATCGTAACGATGATTGGTTTCTTTCTTACTACAAAAATGCAGGCGCGCAACCAGCATGCTACTTACGCGATCGCGCCTGGGAGCCGCGAAGTTGTCTATCCAGTCCCATTGCGTAGGAGACGCGATCTTGATCCACTACTATTACCTGGAAGGCATATTGTTGATCCCGCCCCTGTCCCCCGGCGGAGGAGTATAGAAACTGTACCGGTGCGTTCAGCCCGCATTGCTATGGACAATGAATTACGCACTGCGAGGTCTAGCTCAATCGCCGCGATATGGAGGAGTATCAACGGAAGGCATGTGGATGAGCCGGCTCCCTGGTCTGTAATCACAATTGGCCTTATCTCCATTTGCATACTTGGTATTTACGGTTTTAACGTCTTATTTTCTCACCAGGTACTCTTTAACCTTGTTTGGTTCAATCAGAGTACTTTAGCTGCTCAACCCAAGCCTCCGCAGCCAACGTATCATGCAACACAAAATCTCGTACGTATCGGCCAGGTTGATCCGGCGCAATATCGTTCCCGGCAAGAGTTTAACCTCTGGGCTTACTCTGCCTGCTCAACAGCCTCGATGACAGAGGTCATTAACGCTTACGGGCATCATTACCGCATAACGGATATCTTGAAAGTTGAGGCGCAGATTGGAGAAATCACTCCTCAGCTTGGATTGCTCGAAGACATCGGAATCCAGAGAACAGTTGCACTATTTGGTTTCAAGACTACCTGGGGGTATAGCCTATCTCTTGACAAGATCATTGATATCGCAAATCATGGAAGGCCAGTAATTATAAGCTTCCCACCAAGTAAATATGCTGGTGGTCACCTGGTTGTTGTGATAGGCGGGGATAGTAACGTTGTCCGTCTTGCCGATTCATCCCTCTGGAATCGGCACTCATTAAGCCGTTCCCAGTTTTTGTCCTGGTGGGGAGGCTTTTCAGCTATCGTAACGCCAAATTAAAACAGGTGACTGGGCTTTGGGAGCAAGGTACCACATTCAGGGCAGGTGCAAGCCCTGCCCCTACTGTACTCCGATAAGTCTTGCCCTTGATTGGACGCTATTTTCAGTCTCGCTCTACTTTACGCTTCCAGAGCTTCTTCTTGCTTTGCCTCGTGCTCTTCTTGTTTCGGAATGTACAGCTTGATCCTGCGGAAAGCCTCGGCGTATTGCATCTCCAGGCCTTTCTTCTCTTTTGCCTCTTTTGCTGTCTCGGCTCCCCACTCACGGACCATGTCGAGCAGATTTGCTTCTGGGCCAAACTGAGTAACATGGCATTGTAGCCCTTTGGCCTTTAGCTCGATGGTCTCACTAATGTCAATATAAGTGTTGTCCTGCCCTGTGAAAAAGAGATAGAGTTCGTGTACCTGGCATGGCGGCAATCCTTCTGCAAGCAATTCGCGGTAGGAACGGGGATTGCCGGCTGCGGGAAAGATGGCATCCAGGACGATATTGCCAGTTGCCCTGTGGTCGGGATGATTGAGATAGGCTGTGTCATCTGGTTTTTCATCTGGATCCGGCGCGTAAACGCGCTGGTCCGGGTCATGGGTTAAGACGACACGTGGGCGATATTTGCGAATGAGACGAACGACGGCCTTGCGAGCAGTCTCGCTGTTCTCCAGGTGCCCGTCGGGGAAGCGCAAATACTCAACAGCCTGGACGCCCAGCACCTCACAGGACATACGCTGTTCTTGTTCGCGTGTGAGCATCAATTCGGTGTCGATCAGAGCTGGAACCTCGCTGCCCTCGGCCCCATCAGTCATAATTACCCATACAATCTTCTTGCCCTGTTTTGCCCATAAAGCGCTCGTACCACCCGCCCCAAAGTCATTATCGTCGGGGTGAGCGCCAATGATCATTGCCTCAAAATCAGGTGTTTTTATTACTTGTAATGCTCCAGGAGCTTTTCTATCTGCCATTATAGACCTCTCAGTGAAATCGCTATTAAGTTTGTCTAGTATAAGATGGAGCGCAATAAGGTGTCAACCACAACACGGTTACAAGGTGTGCGTAGGATTTTTGCTTGAACAATGATTGACACTCACAAGCTCGTGCGAAGAGAGGGTACAGATGTAGGGGCGCAATTCATTGCGCCCTGGTGGCATGCATCGTCTCCGCAGGCGGGCGCAATGAATTGCGCCCCTACATCCATCGCCACACATCATGCAAAAATCGTACACACCCTGCTCAAGCCATCGAAAATAATACTGTTTCAAACGCGGCAATTACTTCTTCCGCTGTCACTGCTCGACCTGCCAGCATGTCTAATCCCACGGCTCGTTCGGGTAAACCTTCACGCAGGATGGCTTGCTCTTCAGGCGTACTCCCCAATAATTGAACCAGCGGCTCTGTTTCCCAATGGAGAAGCAGGCCTGCCTGTAACAGGCTACCCGCACGACGGCGAATCATATCCATCCCTACAACTTTACGCTGCCCTGCTACAACTTCATATGGTGATAGTGAGCCGAAACAGGCACGCACTAGAATAGATTCACGTTCGCGCGTCTCTGCTTGTTTAAGCAGAGCGCGTTGTGCATGCGCCTCTTGCGGAGATACTATACGTGTTTCTACTCCCAGGTGGTGCAGAGCTTCTACCCACACCGTTCCGAGCCAGCGGTAGGATTCTACGATGTCTGGCAGTACCAATGGGTGACTTGCCGGCAAAATCACATCCAGGCTGAGCAAGTCTGGCCCTACCATTACAGCCGTGCCACCGGCCCGCCGGTGATAGATGGTGGGCTGCTGGACGGCCAGGGCAGCCGTATTGAGGATATCTTGCTTTTGCGCAAAGCCTAAGACAAGCCCTGCCTGTTCTGCCTGAGACCAGTACAGGGTTGCTGGTTCGTCCTGCGATAGCGCCGTGAGCAGTCGCTCGCTCAGATCGATGTGATATTGCTGAGGAGCAATGGTGAATGGTAGTACCTGCCACTTATGAGTTGATAGTTGAGGCTTCTGCAAGACTTTTCTCCGCTGGAGTGCGTAGTACCCAGCCAGCGATTGCCGCGATCATGCTGAGGGATGCGCCAATCAACAAGGCGATGGATGCGCCAAACAAGTGTGCTAATCCCCCTGTAAAAAGATTGCCTAAAGGGACAGACCCGGCAAAAACTAGCATATAGACGCTCATCACTCTGCCACGCAGGTGGTCAGGGGCAACGGTCTGTAATGTAGTATTCGCAGTTGCCGCAAATGCGATCTGCGCAAATCCAACACTGGCTATTAAAACGAGCGAGAGCAGATAGAGGTGTGAGATGGCAAAAAAGATTTCGAGTGCGCAGAATGCCAATGCGCCGCTAAGTAGCCGGTGTATGCTAGGCCTGTTATTACCCCAGGCCAGCCAGAGCGCTGAGAAGAGTGAACCAAGCCCAAAGGCAGCAGAAAGGAAGCCAAATCCTTCTGGACCGGCATGCAGTACATCGGTTGCGAAAAGCGGAAGAACAACATTAAAGTTAATGCCAAACAGCGAAATCACGCCAACAACCGCGATAATCAATAACACGGATGGCGTGTGTGCAACATACCCTAGGCCCTCACGCAAGCTCTGTAATGTGCTCTGTTTTGCTGTCTCTTGCTTCAAAGCCGAATGCTTAGCCTGTGCATAAAGATTATGCGTGTTGATTAATGCCAGTCCTACAATTACAGCAATAAAACTGATTGCGTTGAGCAAAAAGAGTGGCGCAACACCAAGCCAGGCGATAATCAGGCCGCCAAGCCCGGGACCAACGAAGCGTGCCATGTTAAAAAGCGATGAGTTCAATGCGATGGCATTCGGGAGGTCTTCGCGTCCTACCATTTCAACGACAAAAGCCTGTCGTGTAGGCATATCAAGCGAGTTATTAAGGCCTAACAGGGCTGCCAGCACCAGTACTTGCCAGATGTGTACCTGACCAGTAGCTATCAATATCCAGAGGATAGCTGCTTGCAGCATTGCGAACGATTGTGTGAAGAGAAGGACTTTGCGCTTAGGTAAGCGGTCAGCCAGGACTCCGCCGAAAAGCGAGAGGAACATCACAGGTAAAAATTGCAGCGCACCTACGACCCCAAGTAACCATGCACTATGGCTCAGTTCCAGGACAAGCCATGCCTGGCCAATTGATTGCATCCAGGTGCCGATCAGTGAAATAAGCTGACCAAACCAGAAAAGACGAAAATTGCGATGGCGTAAGGCTATAAATGTACGCAGCAGGCCTTTAACCTGCTGCTGTTCGTTAACCTGTTCAGGAATGACATGTTCCTGCTGGTCATGTTGAATGGCTTTCATAAGCATCCGATCTAGTTTAGAAAAATTGCGTTATCTATTGTTTTTCAGTAATTCCTCTCGTGAACGTTGATGACTTTCGAGCTTTGCCAGGAGTCCTGCACGCATCTGCTCGAGTCCAGCCAGCTTCCGCTCGATCAGGTGAAGCTGGCCATGGATAAGTTCATCCGCTCGATCCAATTGGGCAACTTTAGTGGCTGCCTCCGTCTCATTCCGGTAAGCAACTTTGATTTGCCCTCGTTCGTCCTCAGCATCCAGTAATTTGCGGATATCGGCCAGGGAAAATCCCAGCAGGTCGCGTAGCTTCTTTATGCGCTCTAAGCGTTGGATATCTGCTTCACTGTAGCGCCGGTAGTTTCCTTCGGTGCGATTAGTGGGAGGCAGTAACCCAACTTCTTCGTAATAGCGTAATGTGCGCTTCGTTAGTCCTGTGCTTTCTGCAACCTGCTCAATAGTGAATATGCTTCGTTCATCAATGCTCGTTGAAGAGTATTGTTCGTTAGCAGCAACCACCGGTTTTCTCTCCTCCTCAGGTTCCAGAAAATTTGTACATAGCTAATAAGTCAGAGGATACATCTATACTATATCACAAGATTGCCGTTTACGTCAAGGTTATTGTTACTGGTATTTTACCAATTTTTTAGTTGGTGTTTGTGCCCAAAGACGATGTCGGAGTAAGCGGCAGTCACGACCCGACCGTTGGTGCAGCGAATATCAGGGCGTTGATTGGCGATGCGCTGGTGGCTGGCGTTGTAGGGCCATTTAAGAGTAATGTGGCCAAGGCCGAGATGCCGATTGCCAATCAGGCGCCAATTGCCTTGATTAGCCCGGCGAACACCAATCAATGCCTGACCAAGGACACGCCGGAGTCCGGCTGCACCGGGTCGGCGAATCTGAACCCGACACTGCTCCGACCGGCAAGGTCAACTACTTCTGCATTGCCACCACGGATGACCACCAGGGTCCAGCTATGGCTGACTACCTCTAAAAGACAGGAGGCTACAAGAAGGCCTATGTCATTGGCGATGCCGATACCATAGGTCTCCGCATCGCCAATACATTCAGTAAAGAATGGCAATCACTTGGGGCACAGTGCTGGGACGCAGTAGCGAACCTGGTTCGACCAGCTCGTATGTCTCGCCGCTGACGCAGATTGCAACCAAGCATCCCGATGTAATCTACTTTGGCGGGAACAATTCAACGGGAGGCGACTTGATCCGGCAGCAGATTCAGCAAGTGCCTTTATCTTTTCTTCAAGAGCAAGGGACTTCTTGCCTTTGCTTGCCAATGTTTTCTCTCCTTACCTCAGGTATCCCGGGTAGTGTGCCCTCTGAAAGCGTAGAATATATTGTCAACTCCTGTGTCCTCATAGCCGGCTTGGTTACAAAGGTTTCTTTTGAATGTTGTAGCTTTCTAACTATACGCCTGACGAGAAAAATGACCAAAAACAGCGTGAAGGCAAACCCCGCAAAAGCGCCGAGCAGGTTGCCTCCTGCCTCCCAACAGGCTCCTAATGCGTAGCCGAGCGAAATTGGGATCACCGCACTCAGCGTCTCGCCTGTCACATCGTACAGCAGAAAACGGCGATAGGGATAGAGTTCTGCTCCCGCGAGTAGGTTCATCACCCCACCCAAAGCAGAAAAGGGGAACCGGCTGAAAATGATTGCCCATCTTCCCCTGCGTTTGAGGTAGAGGCGCGAGCGTGTAATCGTGCGAGGAGGAATAAGATGCAGACGTCTTGGTTGTCCCAACCAATGCAGTGTCCTACTCCCCCAATGTCTGCCGATGAAATACCCCACGTTATCGCCACAAGATGAAGCGGCAATGGTGATTCCGATCAACAGCACAATATTAAAGTCACCATATTCCGCAAACGCTCCCACCGCCAGCAAGACCAGACTGGTAGGCAGAGGGATTCCAACCGCTGCAATGAAAACGGTCAACCAGAGCACTGGATAGCCGTAGTCATGCAGCCAGTGAAGAAGGAGCGGAAGAAGTGAGATCATCGCTTCTTCCCTCCTAAAGGCTGTGATACTTCGAGCTGTACTTTGGTTATTTCAAGGACGCTCATATCTACTTCCTACGATGCCGGAAAGAGCCAGAAGCCAGGAAGCCCAGTCGGCCCAACCTTGAAGTGAGCCACTGGTCTAATCCATAATAGCGTCCGGCGGAGAGGCAGAGCAGCACGACAAAGAGTATGGCATAGGGAAAGGCGGTCCCTATATCTGTAGTTGCACCAGGTATGTATGGTCCCCCAAAACCTTCAGGGATGGACCAGATGCCGAGTGATAGGAAAATGCCGACGATATACGTCAGGTTGCTAAAGATGCCCAGGATCAAGAAGACCGCTATCACGGTCTCTGCCGTGGCTAGCATACGAGCAAAGAGCAACGGATTGACACTGACGAGGTTCGCCCAGAAGGAGACCCAACTCTGAATGAACCCGGGTTGACCACCCTTCGCTGATGCTACTTGTCCAACGAAGGTATTTTGAAATTGGGGTAGCCACTGTAATATAGCGGCAACGACCCAGACCAGACCGAAGATGATACGCACTATGCCGACCCCCCGCTCTCGCCAGTTCATCTGTTTGAGACGATATGATGAGATACGAGTTTGCTGTAAGGGCTTTGTTGTTGAACTATCTATCATGTAAGTTACTCCTTAAAATCTAAAACAAGTTGATACGAATACCACATCTGCATGCAACTGAATAGGGCCTCCTCATACTAGCTTCATGTGATAAAAGGAATCACTATGATTTGACAATCATTGGTGATTCGTTCGCTCTGGATGTCAGAGACAGAATCACTCATCTGAACTGCATCATCATTGGGATGTTCAGTAGAATAGTGGCCGGTGTGGGCGTTCTTGTAGCCCAATACCAGGGGCTTCTATTGAATGATGCTGTGTAGTATTGTTCTTACACAAGTAGATTCGCATCGGGTTACAGTGTACTCGTTAAGAGAGCGTCTTCATCATCACGATGCCGCTCTAAACGAACTTGCACATCGGGTAAGTAATACTTCGTTAGCCTCGAAGAAATAGCTCTACAAGCCATTCAGCTTTCTTCTATCCCTCACTTGTAGCAGAACTCTCACCATCGATACCTACATACTTCCTCATAATGTCCAGTAAATGCCTACACGATCAATGCAACCCGGTACCGTTCTTACCCGTTGGGCCAATGACGCTGGCGCGTCTGAACTTATCTAGCTCGCCAACGCTGCTACGCAGCTACCGCTGCGCAGTCAGGCAAGACGAAAGGATTAGGTAATTCTGTCTAGAGTGCTCCAGTGTAATACCGGGCAGGAATTAGACGATTCTATCGATGTTTCTTACTCTCCTGCGAGGTATATCTACTGTTGTGGCAAGTAGCAGAGAAGTAGTCCATGTTAATCTTCCTAGCGCTACGCTCACAGTATCTCATCGGAAGTCATACTAGCTACGGAAAGGAGTGAAATACCGATGCAAACGATGTCAGCTGAGCATGCTCTTAGAGAAGTTCCTATAGATACACAGCAGGCATTCAAGGAGTTTTACCAGGAGAATCTAGGCTTGATCTATCGCTATGTGTACAACCAGGTCGGCAACAAAGAAGAGGCGGAGGATCTCACGTCGCAAATTTTTCTCAAAGGAGTCAGCAGCTTTGATCAAGAGCGTAGCTGGCTCAGTGTGCAAAAATGGCTCTACCTCATTGCGCGCTCAACCATCGTGGACTACTGGCGAGCCCGCTATCGTTTCCCAAAGAGTTCACTGGATGAAATGCTAGAGGCAGGCTGGGAAGGACCGGCTGAAGTAGAAGCGACTGCAGCAAGTAGCAGGGCAGAGGAACGGGTACAGCATATTCTCCAGGCACTTCCTGAGAAGTATCGAGAGGTCTTGCAATGCCGTTTTCTGCACAAGCTCTCGATAAAAGCCACTGCAGTAAAAATGGGAGTGACAGAGGCAAACGTCAAAGTATTGCAGTTTCGCGCGCTCAAACGCGCTGCGGCTCTCGAACAAGTTATCGCAAAACAATAACATAGATCGCTGTAGGGATATTCCATGCAACGCAAGGTCAGAATGTCTCTGACCGAGCATTACAGGAGGAAATCTTTCTTGAAGTCCCTGATGAAATAGCTATCATTGCAGCATCCACCCGTATGTGAAAGCCACGATTGTTGTACAGTAGGCTCAGCAATGACCCGATGATGAGCTTTAGCATGTTAAAGTTCATCATAGCGCTTCTTTCCACCGCCAGTTCATGTTCTCTGTTCCACTACTCACTCGCCCCATAACCACCGAACCGCTTTTTTCTGAATAAACGGGTTGATATGCTTTGAAATTCTGCCCACAGTAGGGTATAGTAAATGAGGCGGCACTCACCAGAGGGTAGTAATGTCTCCTTGAGAGTAACCTTCCTTTTGAGTATCGAACTCAATTTGTACCGGGATGTTGGTGAGCTTGTCAGTCCGCTCACAAGAGGAGGTGCGACTATGGCCGACCACCTGGGGCAGCAGCTTGGCAACTATCGCCTCATCCGCCTTCTAGGGCAGGGAAACTTTTCTGAAGTCTACCTGGGCGAGCATATTCATCTGCACACCCAGGCCGCCATTAAAGTGCTCTATGGCCAGTTGGCAAATCATGATATGGCAGGCTTTCTCACTGAGGCACGTACCATTGCCCGCTTACGACATCCCCATATCGTCCAGGTGCTGGACTTTGGTGTCCAGGATACGACTCCCTTTCTGGTGATGGACTACGCTGCGGGTGGCACCCTGCGCCAGCGCTACCCCAAAG
>WNGD01002613.1_pt1 | contig 18734 bp, 19 predicted proteins | sample 5400671 | NCBI WGS metagenome assembly WNGD01 (sample SAMN13153369, study PRJNA577476) | soil metagenome | isolation source: 40 cm soil or saprolite under grassland replicate 2 | place: USA:California | collected 2016-06-15
CGCCACGTTCAATCGCAGAACTTCAAGCCATCAAGCAGGCTTTCCCCGGTGTGCCGCTGCTTTTCAACTGGGCGGAAAGCGGTAAGACCCCACTTTTATCCCTGGATGAGATTCACGCCCTCGGGTTCAAACTCGTACTCTTTCCCGTCAGTATGCTTTTCGCCGCCACCCATGCGATGTTAGGACTACTGGAACTACTCAAACAGGGAGAGACCTCAGCCCCATATGCTGAACGGATGGTGACCTTTTCGCAATTTACTCATCAGATCGGCCTTCCTGAGATTCAGGAGTTGGAACGCCGTTATGGCGTCAATCAGTAAAAAAGGAAATCCCCATAAAACAGCGCCCTACCAGGGTACTATAAGTAGGGCGCTATTGTTAAATAACTGAGTTTTTCTTAAAGAGCCTCTAAACCAGCAAGAGCTACTTGCATATCATCTGAGTAGTGGCCCCCACTGACCCCAATTCCGCCGATTATGCCTGCCTCAGTCTTGATAGCATAGCCACCACCAAATACGATTAAGCGGTCTGTTTTCACGATGCCATGAAGCAGGGGCTCATCATTCTTGATGAAGTCGTACCATTCATGGGTTGCCATGCCACCAAAGCTAATAGCAGTGTAGGCTTTATCCTGTGCAATTTGTACGCTCAAGAGCGGTGCTCCATCCATGCGGTGAAAAGCCTTGAGCGTGCCATCTTCATCACAAACAGCAATACTCATCAATTGTCCCATTTCTTGAGCCTTTTTTGCGGCGGCCTTAATGAGACGCTCTGCTGTTTCGATGGTGATGCTGGATTTCTGGAAAGTGGTTTCTGCCATAGAAATGTCCTTTCTTCTTGTCGTTTGACTACTGTGTCATAGAGTGAAACTGGATGAGTTGTAGTGTACTATGCTTACTTGCACGTACTTAGCAGGAGGGATTTACCCTAAAGATCACCCCTCACTGATAGTTTATAACTATCCAGCGCTTCTATGTCAACAAATAAGTATCGTTAGCTATATCTTAATAGGTATTAGCCAGAACGAGTAAGATAAGCCGCTCTTGATAGATTGACATGCCAGGTTCCCTTTTCGTATACTTACCGTATGGAAATGAAACTGGAACTGGTGGCGGTTCCCGTCACGGACGTGGACCGCGCCAAGGCTTTTTATACCGAGCAGATCGGCTTTCATGCCGATCATGATTACCAGGTCCGGGATGATCTGCGGTTCGTCCAGCTGACCCCTCCCGGTTCGGCCTGCTCGATCGTGATTGGCGTGGGGATTACCGATATGCCGCCCGGATCGCAAAAAGGGCTGCAAATGGTGGTCGCGGACGTGCAAGCCGTCCGCGATGAACTGATCAACCGAGGGGTTGCAGTCAGTGAGATCGAAGTCATGCCCTGGGGCTCCTTTGTCTTTTTTAGCGATCCCGATGGCAATCGCTGGGCCTTACAACAGCTACCTGTTCGCTAATAGCTGCAACCAATACAACACACGCTGCCCAGATGGTTCTCAACCGGTTGAGGCAAATCTTATTGTATCTCTGACCTAAGCTGAGCAATAGTGGTTCGAAGAGTATTTTGGATAGTGAGTATAGCCTCCTGATCTTTATAACGTTGCCGGGGCCAGAAGAACCCTTTCAGTCCATCCTTTTTGTGACGAGGTACGATATGGATGTGTAAATGCGGCACACTCTGACTAACACGATTGTTTATCGCTACAAACGTTCCGTCTGCTTTTAAGCCCCTCTCTATAGCACCCGCCAGAAGCTGGGCATTCTGGAAAAATGGGGCAACAAGTGAAGCAGGGAGATCAATTAGGGTTTCATAATGTTCTTTCGGAATCAGAAGGCAGTGTCCAGGAAAAAGGGGTCTGGTATCTAAAAAAGCCAGGGATACATCATCCTCAAAGACTCTATAGCTTTGCACCTCAGAACGAATAATCTTGCAAAATTTGCATTCCTGATTAGTTCCAGCAAACAAAGAACTCTGCACCAGTTAAATCCTCTTGATCTCCACACTCATTGATCTCAAAGAAATTGTAACAAAGAAGAAATAAACCCACCCCAGGGCAGCAAAGAAGTATACCCTGGGGTGAGAAAAAGCTTCACAGCCTCTGGGAGCTTTACCTCCTGAACTTTGCGACTTTCTGCTCCACATCAATGCCCATCAGGCGAGCGAGGTTGCCGCCAAGAATCTTCTTCTTGGCCTGCGTAGTCAGTTGTGGGTAGCCATAGCCAGTTACCAGATCTTCCGGTAGCTCGAACTGCCAGAAAGCATCTAGCGCCCAGCGTGGATGCCAGATTGGCGTCTCACCTCCATAGAGAATCTTGTCCTCACCGCACCAGAACATCAATTTGCCCATATTTTCGGCGAAGGCGCGCGGCGCTCGTACAATGAAGTTAAGCGTAGCGGCGATAGAGGCATACAGGTTGGGATAGCGCACCAACTGCCAGCAGATCTCATCGATGAACGGCAGGCCAACATGGAAGATCACGAAGTTGATATCCGGGAAGTTGGCGGCGGCTCCATCCATATCCCAGGCCTGGGTGTGCTCAATGGGTTGCGGACCTCGCGGCACACCCTTATGCACGCCGATCGTGGTCACGCCAAGTTCAAGTGCTTTCTCAAATACCGGGAAAGCCACTCGCGGATCATCCATGCGCCAGGGGAAAGGTTCTCCATAATCGTAGCGTACATTATACAGCTTGAAAGCTTTCGCTCCATACTCTTTGACCTGGCGCTCCATCAGATCAAGCGCCTTCTTGCCCTCCAGAGGATTGATTGAGCCCCAGAAGACCGCCCGCTCGGGATATTTCTGCGCCATCGCGGCGCACTTCTCCCACTGCGATAGTCCATCGTAAAACAGATCTGTGAGCGGCAAGGGCTGTGCCACAATCATGTCAGTGCCCGACTCTCCGAAGACCATCTGAGCGATTTCGTCAATGCCCCACTCGCGCAAAAATTCCTCCGGCTTCAGCACAGGCTCACTGGGAGGTGACAATACCTGGTGAAAGGCATACAGGTGGTTGATAAACATCTGGCCTGGCTTGCCATAGGCGTTCTTCATGTCAAAGTTGAAGACATGACACACGCAGTCAAATACAAAGGCGTCATTGTCCAGCATGAATAAGTTGCTCCTTTCATCAAATAGATTTCTGAGGGGCCGAGGAACCTAGCTCCTCGCGCTCAAGACGACGTTGCCGCAACGGTAGTAGCTGGGCCATAGGAAGCGTAAGTTTCTCTTTCGCGCTGGCAGTCATGCGTTCGGGAGTCCACACTGTGTTCCAGACAATCTCTGTATCGACCTCACCAACTCCTTCAATCGCACCAACTTCCTGCTCAATCATCTGTAGCAGGTGCGTCGAGAAGGGACACCAACCAGAGGTAAGCAGTAACTCAACGCGCACATCGTGCCCGTTTTCAGCCACCTTCACGCCCTGAATAAGCCCTAGCTCAACTATACTCACTGAACGTTCTTTGCAGCACGGATCATAGCAGGTTCTCAACACATCAAGCACCTGCTCCGACGTAACACGCCGTTCTTCACTTTCGGGCAAGGGATACTCCTTTCCTTACATTGTTGACTACGCTAAAGGTAACAATACGACTTACTACATCTGGCGACTTTGAGCATTTAATAATGGGGTATCGATTCGAAGCTGCTTTGCCATAGTTACAATACTCTCTATGAGCAAACAGACAACGAAGGTGTAGATGAAAAACCTTCTTTCTGCAAGTATAACGTTCAGGGGGCCAAAGTACAAGGGTTGGGCTTAACGCATAGTAACTCACGAGGGATGCACTTGTAAAATGAACGTGCTCCGACTACACTAGGAGTAGTGACTACACCCTCCAAACAGAAAAAGGTCACTAATGTGTCAGAGGGTGGATAAGCACCCTCATTTGTAAAGTATTTACAGAGGTGAGAACTATGACACAAACAGATCTATCGAAAAGGACACCTGAAGAAGTTTTTACTCATCACGCGCAGGCCCTGGGTGCTGAAGATCTCGATGCCATTGTGATGGATTACGCCAGCACCGCTATCTTAATCAGCCCAGCTGGTGTTCTCCGTGGCAAGGACGCAATACGCAATTTCTTTGCCGATCTTTTCCAGGCTCTTCCCAAGGCACAGTGGGGAGTCAAAACCATCTACGCGGGCAATGTTCTCTTTCTTGAGTGGACCGCTGATTCTGCGCGAGCAAGCGTCTCTGATGGAGTAGATACCTTCATATTTCAGAATGGCTTGATCACTCTTCAGACCGTGCGCAACACCGTTGTTCCTAAGGCGTAATGCTAAATGAAGTGAGCGTTGGCAACCACCAAGACATGGCCCCGGTCTCGCTCAGATTTTGAGATAGACCAATGGGGCCTATTCTTCTAATGCAGCACTCATTTCTTCCTTCCCAGGGAAAATAAAATCCCTCTGGGGAACAATCAAGCAAGCTCATTCCATTGTGGTAATATATGTGTATGATACATTCCAGTATCAAGTCAGTACATTGCAGGGTACCAGACATGCCTCGAAGGAAGTGGAGACACGCCTGAGAAAGAGAAATCGACTATGGAGGCCATCATTGGACGGTACAGGGCACGTATAGAGGAGACCGGGCTTGTTCTGACTCATCCAACAGGTATCAGTTTTGACCTGACAACAAATGAGACATTGGAACTCCTGGATTTTCTCAAGGTCTATCGACAGACATTAATCACAAGAGAGCCTGAGACGAATCCAAAATTAGAGAGTATCGTCATTGAGGAGCAAGAAGATTAGTGTGCTACGTCTGACCAGATCTGGGTGCCCCTGCCCAGAAGAGCAAGGCAATTGTTACTACAAACAGCAACAGGAGCAAGCCTATCAGGCTATCAACCAGGGCAGAAAGATTCCACTGAAAGAGAGCCGCTCCAATTAAAGTCAATACTAGCAAAAAGCCAAATATGGGAAGAAATAACAGCAGGTTATAGCGCGAACCCGGCCTGGCTTGACGCGGTTCAACTCGACGATAATCCAGTTCTGTATCAAGTGGCTCCATAAAATACCTTTCTACGTTTAAAAATAGCCTTCGAAGCTCAGGCTCCAGAGTTCTGAGCAGACCAGTTACTCAATTTATTTACCTTCGTCTAAAAACTGCTCTTCCTCCTCTTTTTTCTCTACATTCACATTATCTAATAAACCAGGCAAAGGGTCAATATGCATAGTGTGATGAATGAGATCTATCTCTTTAATCACTTCCTTGAGAGCCGGAATAAGCACCTGAGAACCATCAGGTGCTTTGACAACATACACATCATTGCTGCCAGTGATCAAGATATCAACAATTTTTCCCAGTTCCAATCTATCCAACGTAAAGACGCGCAAGCCAAGGATGTCATGTTGATAGTAAAAACCGGGCGGAAGTTTCGCCAATTCGCTAAGCGGAATTTGCAGGTCCTGATTGCGCAAAGGCTCAGCAGCATCAGCATCATCTATCCCCTCTAATTTCAACACGATCATCTCACCTTTGTATGGCCGTACCCTTTGAATGGGGTGGCGAGTATGAGCGGGACCGGCATACACAGCATCAAGTTCCGCGAAACGGTTAGGTATATCGGTTAGCAGGCGCACTTTGAGTTCGCCGCGCACACCAAAAAGGGCTACCACTTTTCCAATAGTAGCCCACTCTGTCTCGTTCTGCTTTGGCACTTAGCCAGACCTCTTCTACAGAATCTCGAGTGAAGTATGACGGCCTTCACGCACGGCACCAGCTCGTAACAGCGTCCGCATTGCCTTTGCGACTCGACCCTGACGACCAATAACCTTGCCAAAGTCATCAGGTGCAACGTGGAGTTCTAATGCCAGGACATTTCGATCATTGCGAACCTCACGAACCTGGACCGCAGCAGGCTCATCGACCAACGATTTGGCTATGTACTCAACGAGTCTACGCATTGTTTTCCTTTAAGAGATATCATTCAGCTTGAGTAGCTGCTGCTGAAGATTTCATCTGCTCGAAACGTTCCATTATCCCTGTGCGCTTGAGTAAGAGCGCCACTGATTCGGTCGGTTGTGCACCAACTTTCAGCCATTTCAGGGCTTTTTCTTCATCAATTTTGATTGCAGACGGCTCTACAAGCGGGTTATACCAGCCAATATATTCAATAATGCGGCCATCGCGTGGAGAGTGCGCATCAGCAACCACAACGCGATAGCTTGGGGCCTTCTTCTTCCCCACACGATTTAAGCGAATTTTAACAGCCATATGCTTTTTTCTCTCACCTCTTCCCCACCTTTGGGGTTTATATCTGGCAACGCCGTGTATTCGAGAGTTCCTGAATTACGGCTTCACTAGGATAGCATGCAGCTAAAAAATTGTCAACGATAATTCATCATCGAGGGGATACGAACTGGCATGTTAAGCAAATCAATGCATCACACGATATTTCCATCATGCATGCGAATGATGCGGTTGGCGCGTTGCCCTACCTCCTGCGCGTGCGTCACAACGACAAGCGTCTGCGTCAATTCACGGTTAAAGCGGTAGAGCAGATCCATGATCTCTACCGCTGTCTCGCTATCAAGATTGCCCGTCGGCTCGTCTGCCCAGATGATGGCAGGGTTATTCGTGAGGGCGCGTGCAATGGTAACACGCTGGCGTTGCCCACCTGAAAGTTCTGCTGGGCGATGCCTTGCACGGTCTGCGAGACCAACCAGGTCTAACATCTCAAGAGCATGTTTGCGTGCCTTACGACCTGGCACTCTCGCGATAAGCATAGGCAGTTCCACATTCTCAACAGCAGAGAGCATCGGCAAGAGGTTGAAGTCCTGGAAAATAAATCCCATGTGGTGGGCGCGGTAGGCAGTGCGCTCACTATCACTCAGGTCCCGAATATTTTCCCCCTGGATGAAAACGTCGCCTTCATCAATGGTATCCAGACCAGCGAGGCAGTTGAGCAGCGTGGTTTTGCCACAACCGCTTTGCCCCATGATCGCGACCATCTCGCCTTCTGCTACCGCTATATCTATGCCGCGTAGTGCCTCTACACGTAGTTGTCCGCTGCGATATGTCTTGCGTACCTTGTGTGCCTCAATGATTAAGGGTTCCATCATTTGTTCCTAATACATATGTTGGACTGTTCCAAAGTGCTTGATATTGTATCATACGCCTTGATAAATTTTATGCGTTCGCCTTGCATAAGTACCATTGAATCCTTAATAGCGGAGGGCCTCCGTTGGCGTAACACGTCCCGCCTGCCAGGCCGGGAGCAGAGCAGCAAGTAACGAAGCAGCCAGTGCAACCCCGACAATGATGGTCAGTTGGTTCCACGGAATAGCAAAGGTGAGGCCCGTGTTGAATTGCTCAAAGAAGTTAACGGCGAATATATTGTGACAGAGTATCAACCCCAATACGACACCGGCGATACTCCCTATGCAGCCGACCAGGAATGACTCGCACAGGAATGCCCCCTGCAGGAGATGGCGACTGCTTCCGAGCGCACGTAACATACCTATCTGCTGGCGACGTTCGATAACTGCCCGCGTACCCGTAATGGCAAGTGCTGCCACCCCGAATAGCAGCACCATGCCGACCATGCCCATGAGAATATAGCTGATGAGAATACGCGGTCCCCGCAGTTGCCAGACCGCGTCCTCTAGCACAGTTGTCTCGAAGCCATTATCGAGGAAGGCCGAGCCGAGCGCCAACGCCAGCGCCCGCTTATCCTGACCTGGCGCAACCTTGAAATAGTACGCCTGCGCTTCAGGCGTGTCTTGATTGGGAACTGCGTTGGATAAGACCCCGGCAATGTACGGATCGATAGGTGCGTTGGTATAGGCCGCCTTAGGAATATACAGCCCATAATGAGTGCTATCACTGTTGTCAACTACGCCAATGATGGTAAGCTTAATCGCGGCTGCCCTATCGAGGCCGGACACCCACACGGTAGTAGGAGCGAAACTCGAATCACCCTGGTACACGCCGCTCAGCGAAAAGGTATAGTATGGGTCAAAGCCCGGTGGAGTGTTCGGGGAACCAACATCATTAGCTGCGGGCGCGTTGGGATCGTACACCGGTAAATAATTCGGCGGGTAGGGTAACGCGTCGTCGTCGATAAGCGCGTAATTCGGATGCGATTGGATGGCCTGCCAGACGGAGGAATCACTCTCAAATCCCTTTGCCCTTGCCACCAGGCGCAGCCCGTATCCTTGCAGGAAGCCACCATCCACTATTTGGGCAGGGTAGAGGCGCCATGCCGGGTCCTTTGCGCCCGGCTGAATCACCCCTGCCGCCGTAGTAGTGCGCACGCCTATCGCGGAAAAACTGGCTGGATCGATGCTGTGCCGCACCAGCGCCGAGCGGATATCAGGGATCGACTTGAAGTACGCAATCCCTTGAATATCGTAACCGCCGGTCTGCACATCGAAATTGGTATAGTTGTTCTGCATGGCGTTTGTAATTGTTGCCATTACGGTCATCGCGAAAATGACCAGGCTGAACATGATGACGCTCAAGCCAGTGCGGAAGCGATGGTGAAGTGGATAAGCTGAGGCGAGCCGCGCCGTCAGATGTAATCCGGGTATCCAGGAGAACCATGAACTGAGCCTGAGCAGGGGATTCACTAGCAGATCCGCGTTGGCAATGAGCGCCCAGGTGGCCCCCAGCACCATCATGACGCTCGCCACAAAGAAGACTTCTATGCCACCCTGGAAGCGCGGCAGGCCGAATTGTGCGAGCGTGTCAAAAGGCAAAGCCCAGTAGGCAACCAGCGCAAGCCCGGCCGCGGCAGCGAATATCCGCTGTAGCAGGACTCTTTGATTGATGCCAAACAGGACCAGCACCCTCTCCACGAGCGTTTTTAGCAGCAACCCCGCGCCGATTACAAGTAGAGAGAGGCCAAGCGAGAACGGCACGATCTCAAGATTTTGCAGCCCGTATCGCAGCAGCCCATACCCGGCTATCAAAGGCAGCAAGCCTGTAAGCACGAGCGAATGCACAAGGCTGATCAGCGCATCCGGTATAAGGTCCAGTAATATACGCCGTACCTTGTAACGCCTTGATGTACGCCGCCCCGTAGGTGTGCCTCTCGCGGATGCCCTCCCATAGGTGCCTGATTGATCGCTTCCCAGATCCCCGCCTGAATCGTAGCCCCGAGGGGCCTCAATGAACTGAACCCCTGCTATTCCCAAGAGCTTCAACAGTTCTAATACTATCTTGCCAGGTGACAAGGTGGGTCGTTCTGACTCCGGAAGATTGCGCATGGCATCCACGATCGTCATGCGGCTGACAAGCCATGAAGAAGCGGCCACCGATAGGAAAGTAAAGATCACTCCCAGGCAGTAGGCAATGACCAGGCTGCGCGGCTGGAATGTGAGTGCGAGTGGAAAGTTAAAACGAGCCAGGATCGGCCCGAAATAGGTAACGAGCACTGCACCGAGGCCTACCCCGATAGCCAGGCCGACGAATGAGGCGAGTAGATCATAGACCGTACCCTCAAATATAAACATCAGCACGAGCTTCCCCCGCTGCACACCGATGGCCCGTGCCATGCCCATTTCGGCGCGGCGTTCGGCCGCTAACAGCACAAAAATGAGGAAGATCAGCAGCAGTCCAATAGCCAGTGAGAAGAGGCAAAACAGGGCAAAAATACGTGAGAAGATATCTTGCGCCTTCTGCGAAATCTCTATACCGTCCTGTTTGACATCGGAGATATGCAAATTGCCAGGAATCGATCTGTACAGTTCTGTAACTACATTATCTGTAAAGGCAACGCCATCGACGCCGCCCGCACTACGGTTCGAGACGTAAATGTCTGTAATATCATCGTGGCGGCCTTCGATGGTACGAAACGTAATAGCTTGACTCAAAATATACGGTTTTTCTCCCGCAAGGCCGCCATCACCGGTGATAGCCTGGACGTGGAATTCATAGCGCGTGGCGGGCCAGCGCTTTGCATAGATGTAGATGGTATCACCGGGCCGGGCGTTGAGGAGCAGCGCTAACGTGTGATTCAGGTAGACCGCGTTGGGCTGAAGATCGGCAATGCGCAGGCGGCCTCGCCCGCTATCGTTCTGCATGCCACCGAAGCCCTCTTCACTGCCAGGTATAATGCCCAGCCCTGTGACCTTTGAACGCACCTGACGCGAGGTGGTATCGGCCACCAGTAAATCATTCTCGGAAAGTGCAGCCCCTATTGCTGCAATGTCAGGATAATTCTTCCTGGCCTGAAGAAGGCCATAGTACACAGATTCGTCGAAGAAGTTCCCATTCCAGGCCTCAATTGTCTCGTCCACGTTGCCGAGGTTGTACACGGCAACGCTCTGCACGGCGCCGTTAATCACATCACCGGTTGCCAGCACGCTGGAGAGCAATGTTGTGGAAAGCATGAGGGCAAAGACGATCAGAACCATCTGCATGCGGCGGCGAGGAATGTTGCGCACACCGATCTTAAAGAAGATGGTATTGCCGAGCGCCAGTAGCAAGACTCCACCGATGATGATGGCTGTAATTACTAGAAGTATAGTGGTCAGTGTATCGAGCTGAATGCCAAAAAGCTGCGACATATGCCTCTAAGCCAAAACGTGGGCTCTTTGCAGAACCTGGTAGAATAGCTCGGCCAGTTTCGAGTAGCCAAGTTCATTCGGGTGAAAACCATCGTTACTGAGATATTCAGGATGCTTCTTGATCTCGGTGTTGTATGCAGCAAGATCAACCAGTATGACGTGGTGCTGCTGGACCCTGTCCGCAATGGCCGCATTGTAACTTGAAATGCGCATGTGCAGGACTTGCGGGTCAAATGAGCTAAAGTGCGGTAAGAGCGTGAGGTCAGGTATATTCGCGATGGCGATGCGTACACCTGGTGCGCCCGCTTGCAGGCGGCTCAGCATCACATCGAGATCACGTGTGTAGCTTGTGAGCGGCACGTTGTCCGCAATATCATTCACGCCAAGCCAGATCGTGACCAGGTTCGGGTGCGTGTCAAGCGCTATCGGCAGTTCGCGACTGGTGGCCGTGCTCATGACAGCGCCTGGTATACCCAGATTGATAAGGTGATACCTGGGGCCGATCTCCCGCGCAAGATCGCTTGCCCAGTTTTGATTGTAGGGATCAGCGGTACCAATCCCAAAGGTATCAGAAGCGCCAATCGCTACGTAGGCTCGTTGCCCCTGTGCCTGCTGCTGCCGCTCATCTGGACTACTGGAGGTTGCATGTCCGCCGGTCAGCGCGCTACAGCCGCCCAGAGAAAGTATGAGCAAGCTCAGCATCATCAGCGAACTCAAAGCTTTCCCCAATGTATTGGCACAGGGAAGAAAATAGACGCGGCACACCGAAGGATATTCTGCCGTATTGAAATGGCGGACAGCCATAATCGAAGAGTTTCTAGTAGAGTTAATAGACCAATCAGACAATTCTTGCAAATTATATCATAGCTACAACTCAAAAATCAAAAACCCGCTTGAAGCCATGGCTTCTGCGTATAGTAATTCTTTGTTGTAGCGATATAATTGATTGCTCCTTGTTCGTACCAGCCCCCGCTAAACCAGAAACCAAGACATCCCCAGATATCACCGGCATGATAGCGAGGATACCCGGCTGCCGGAGTCCGTTGATATAAATAATCTGCATGCCCTTCAAAACAGTTGCGTAGCCAGCCGTACACAAAATCCGCATTGAACGCCGTGTCATCACGGCTCATAGGCCATTCGCTTTGAAAATACACATATTTTATCTGGAGAATACCATAGCTTTGATAACAACCTGTACCATTCCAGCTTCCTGGTGGGCAGAGACTCTGGTTGGTGGTATAGTCTCCCCGCTGGCTCTGATGCCAGTAAGACTCTGTCACTGCTTGGGCTCTGACAATGTTCACATCGACACCCCATTTGCACGCAATCCATTGTAGGATTTCATCTGTTGTGCCCGTAAAGTTGCCTGTGATTCGCTTGCGAAGGCTGTCTGATTTGACATCCATGCCGATTAAAGGATCCCACGGGTGCAAATTTGCAACTTGTGCAGTAGTTGGTACCCGGTGGTTGGCAGCATAATTATCAGGTCGAGGCTCAAAAGAAGAGTTGATCACACGTGAGGCGCAGCTGCTATCGCCTGGCAACGCGCTACCAGGAGGTAGCGTAGTGTAATTGTTGCCCGCCGCAGTCGTTGGAGTCAGAGAAGGTCGATTGGTTGGCTTGTTGCCAGGAGCATGACTTGCTGCAGGAGTGAAAGCGTGAGCCTGTAACGAAAGTGACTTGTTGGAAGCTGAGTAAGAGTTATTCACAGGTAGTATACCCTGCATCTGGGACGCTGTACCAAATCGGTTTAGCAGAAAGCCGCCTGCTGCCAGCAAAATACTTCCGCCAATCAGGATAAAAAGCAACGGTACAGACCCTTTGATTGAGAGCTTTTGCTTGTTTAGTTTCATAAGTCTCTTTATGGCTTTCCCCCTATAAATCTTCCTATAAGAAGACAGCAGCATCCAGGTAATTCTATTATGTAAAACGATACTAATGTCTATTTGTAGCTATTATGGTACTTGTAAGTACTCCTGACACAAAACCTGAATTTGTGCTACACTTTCAAAAGAGCCTAGATGAAAGATGAGATATGCTCTTAACATATTGCAACTTAACTGGAGTAATGCATGGCACAAACCATTGACAGGAAAACAGGACACACCGCCGTTGGTAAACGAACGCGCCGGCAGGACGGCTTCGATAAAGTAGTAGGACGTACTCGCTACGCTGGCGATTTAACCTTTGCAGGTTTATTACATGCCAGGCTGGTACTCAGCCCGTATGCCCATGCACGTATCGCCAAAATCGATACCGCAGCAGCACTGGAAGTTCCAGGCGTAAAAGCCGTCTATACCAGCAAGACGTTGGGTATGGCAGATCCTGAAAGTAGCGCACGCACGCAATCTCCTCTTGCTTCAAAAGAAGTGCTCTGGTGCGGCCATCCCGTTGCCATCGTGCTGGCTGAGACAGAGGCCGCAGCTGAGGATGGTGTAGCCGCCGTTGATGTCGAATATGAGCCGCTGGACGTTGAAATGGACCCGGTCGCTGCTATGCGACCAAGAGCACCTCTGACGCGCCTCTTGGTCAAAGAAACCTCCTCTGAAATTGCCGGAGGTGGCGCCCATGCTGCTGTCACAGAAGAAGAAGTGTCAGATACTGACAAAGAAGAACTTTCACAAAATGTGAGCGATAAAGCGCATTTACATGCTGGTGATATCGAGGCAGGTTGGCGAGAGGCCGAGGTAGTTGTCGAGCGCACCTTTAAAACCAGTATCGTACACCAGTCGTATATAGAGCCTCAGTCTATCACCGTTGTACCAGATGGGTCGGGAGATCGCCTGACCATCTGGCCAAGTTCTCAAGCTATGCTCGCAGCGCGCTCAGAAGTAGCTGAGGCGCTGGCCATTCCTGAACGCCAGGTACGGGTAGAATCTGTACCGGTAGGTGGGGCCTTTGGCGGAAAATTTGGGCTTATCGAGCCTTTTGCCGCCGCCGCCGCTCATACCTCACGCAGACCTGTCCGCCTGGCCTACACACGTTCAGAAGACCTCTCTGCGAGCAATCCCGCCCCGCAGTCAATCATAACCTTGAAGATTGGTGCGAAACGCGATGGTACACTGGTCGCGATGCAGGGTACAGTCATTTTTGATACCGGAGCGTACGCAGGTTCGGCAGTCTTTCTAGGGGGCCTTATTCTTGGCAGTACCTATCGCTGCCCCAATTATGACTTCCGCTGTTATGAAGTAATGACCAATAAGGTTGGCGTTGGCGCATATCGTGCCCCTGCTGCGCCCCAGGCCACCTTTGCTCTGGAATCGACCGTTGATGAATTGTGTCAAAAATTAGGCATGGATCCCATCGCCTTTCGCCTGAAGAATGGTCTGAAAGAGGGTGACCCCACTGTGGATCGTCGCAGGCTGTTACCCCGTATCGGCTTGCTTGATTGCCTGCAAAAAGCGCAGGAACACCCGCTTTGGGCCAAACGCCTGGAACAGAAAGACGTAGCTGGCGAATTGAAAGGCTGGAAGGTTGGTATAGGTGTTGCGGCTGGACACTGGCCTGGAGGCACAGAACCAACTGCTGCCGCCTGCCGCATGGAGTCTGATGGCACAATCACCGTTGTTGTTGGGACCGTTGACCTGACAGGCTCCGATACCTCGCTCGCGCTCATTGCTGCTGAGGGCCTCGGCATGTCAATTGACTCTGTGAATGTGGCGCATGACAATACAGATACGATGCCTTACAGCGGCGGTACAGGAGGCAGCAAGACTACCTACTCAATGGGCGCTGCCGTGCTTGCTGCAGCTCGGGATGCACGCAACCAGATGCTGGCAATTGCTGCTGATATGCTGGAAGCGTCGTCGTCGGACCTTGAGATCGAGGGGGACAAAGTGATCGTACGAGGTGCCCCTGCTAAAAGTGTCGAATTGAAGAAGATCGCTTCGGCTTCGATGCAGTTTGCGGGTAAGTATGAGCCTATCTATGGACGTGGTCGTGCCGCTCTCAACACTAGTTCTCCCCAGTATGGCGTGCATGTGGCAAGAGTAGCCGTCGATCCCGATACAGGAGAGGTGCGTGTCCTCGACTATGTTGCCGTGCAGGATGTAGGCTTTGCGATCAACCCGGCAGAGGTCGAAGGCCAGGTCTATGGGGGCATTACGCAGGGTCTTGGTTGGGCGCTTTTTGAACGAGTCATCTACAACGAAGATGGCCAGTTACTCACATCCAACTTTATGGATTATGCGCTGCCTCATAGCGAGGATGTTCCGAATATCACTTCTATCCTGGTTGAAGTACCCTCCGCTCTCGGTCCCTTTGGAGCGAAAGGTGTCGGCGAACCCCCGGTTGTGCCTGTTGGCGCGACAATAGCAAATGCTGTCTTCGATGCTGTGGGTGTGCGTGTGAGGGAACTTCCCATTACATCTGAGCGTTTGTTTATGGCGATGCAGTAACTAACAATAAGGAGCATGAATATGTCGGAAGTCTATGATACTACACCATCTGAACAAGCACCTGCCGATGTTGCTCCACCAGTAGGTATAACCCCACCACAGATACTTGCGCAGGATGCCGCAGCTGGCAAGCGTGGCGCCGCCTGGCGACTTATGGTCTGGATTATGGAGAATGATCCTCGCGCAATAGTTGCTGTTTCCTCGCTTGAAGATGATCGCCTGGCACAGAATCTCCTGGAATTTATCGCGATGGGGACATGGGCGGGCAAGCCATTTGTCGTTCCCGCACCACTTCGTTCCTCGTATACCAGGACGCGCCTGCGTACGCTCTTCCTGCCTGGAGCAGGTATCGACTCTATACGTTCCCAGCGGGTGGCAATGTCGGCAGCACGCGATAAACGACCGGCTATGCGAGAGAACGCTATTTATATCCTGGGAATTCTTGAAAGCCCAGTTGCAACTCCTGTTTTGATTGAGGCGTTGAATGATCCAGTACCGGCTGTACGCATGCAGGCAGCCAAGGCGCTGGGACGAGTAGGTGATCCAACGGCTGTACCTGCTTTGCTCAACGCTTTGCGTGGCGCAGACGAACAGTTGGGAAGCCAGATTTTCTCGGCTTTGGTACGCTTTGGCCAGGCAGCAGTTCCAGCGCTTATAGAGGCGAGTAAGAGTAATTCAGCCTGGATGCGCTGGCAAAGCGTGCGCGCTCTCGGGGCAATACGTGATCGCCGGGCGATACCAGTCCTGGTGGATGCTCTTTCCGACTCAGATCATTCAGTAGCTTGGATGGGTGCCAAGGGCCTGGTGCAATTTGGTAAATTGAGCGTGGAGCCAGTACTGCAAGCACTCGTGAAGGCAGAGATGACACCATGGTTAGTTGAGACAGCTTCTTATGTACTGCATACGCAGTATCAATACGAGCCTAAACTAAAACCCTACCTTGAGCCAGTAGTACAACAAATGCACGGCCTTGCGTATCGAGTCGGGACGTCCCAGGCTGCACGAAAAGCGCTTACGCAACTGAGGGCAGACGGCATGTTATCATAGGGATTTTGCTTCCCTATAAGGGTAATGCAATTTTCTATCGCCTTCCCAGTTCTCCCGCAGCCCTGGGGTTGCCAGATCCCAGTCAGGGCGAATCTTGCGCGTGACTTCCCGCAAATCCTGCCTCAACTCTTCAGGCGAGGGCCGACCCCAGTACCAGTACCCGTTGTAGATCTTATAGATTACAAGACCGGGCTCGAGTACAAATGTGTGCGGAATCATTGGATTGTGGTGTGGGTCAGTGTATTCCTGGATATCCAGGTCTTGTTGTATCTTACGCCCCGAATCCGAAAGGAATGTCCACTGTGCTCCCACCGCTTCTCGGAACTCGTTCAACTCGAGAATATTGTCCGTCGCGATGGTCACGATTTTTGTGTAAGCAACGGCAATCCTTGGATAAAAAGCGGCAAGTTCAAGGTGCTGCTGGTGATCTTTAGGGCAATAGTGACCGCGTGAAAGGACCAGAATCACCGGGTCATTCCCCTGCAATTCACTGAGCCGGCGCCGTGTTCTTGTATGGTCGGTCAACTCATAGTCAGGAAAGCGAGCACCCGGGACGATGTCTGCACGCATAATATCTCTCCTCTATCTTTTTGCTGTGATGTACGGTAACAAATACCATTACAACACGAAGAACAAAAAGACAATGTGGTAAATTCCTTCAGTTCTGCGAAAAATCAGGGCAGGGATCAATCATCCAAGTACACCAGATGAATAGCGAGGGTGTATCTCCCGGCCCTCAGTGAAGCGATCGAAAGCGAAGTGTCGCATGTCATTAGGTCTGGTGCCTCTAAGAATCAGCTGCGCCATCCACTGACCAACACCGGGTGAAAGCTTGAAACCATGACCGCTGAAGCCAGCCGCGCAGTACAGGCCGTCATATCCCGGCAGGCGATCGAGGATTGGATGAAAGTCAGGCGTATCATCATAAATACCAGCCCACCCTCCGCGCGGCACAGCGCGAGCAAGAGCCGGCATACTTTCTCCGGCCATTGTGCGGAAATGCGCTATTTCCTGCTCTGACAGGCCCTGCACGTAATTATCAGGGTCGTTGGGCGTAAAGACGTTTTCTGTCGAGCCAACCAGTGTCACGCCACCAATATCTGGCCGCAAATAGGTCTGGCGCGTCAGGTCGAGTCCAACAGCATGTAATCCCGTTCGACCACCAAAGTCATGGGGACGGCGTAAGGCTACCATTGGGTGGCGTGTAGGAGTGATAGGCAACACAATACCAAGAGATTGTGCAAGCCCGGCACTCCATACATTCGCTGCAAGCACTACTATAGGCGCATAAAAGTCACCTGCACTCGTACGCACACCCGTCACACGTTCACCATCGGTCAAAATCCGCACGACAGTTACCCCCTCACGTATAGTTGCGCCATAGTCACGAGCGCGTTTTGCAAAGCAGTGCGTTGTTGCCATAGGATCTGCCACACCGGTACCTGGCTCGTAACAAGCCAGTGCCGCTCCTGCACCGCTATATCCTGGCGCCGCCTGGCTGATTTCATCAGGGCGAACAAGCTGAGTATCAACGCCTAGCTCCTGCTGCATCTTCACGTTAGCGCGCAGAGCCTCTGCCCCTTGTTCGTCGGTCATGACGACCATGCCAGTGGTGACAAAGCCACAATCCCCGCCAACCAGGTCTTCGAAATGCTGGAAAACCGTAAGACAATCCTTTGCCATGCGAACGGTGTAGTCGTTTGAATAATGCTGCCTGACGATGGCTCCCGAACGCCCCGTAGTGCCATTGCAGAGGGCCTGCCGCTCCAATAATGTAACCTGACCGCCTCCCCGTTTTGCCAGATGATAGGCAATGCTGGCGCCCATCACACCTCCTCCAATAATGATGACCTCGGCTGTTGTAGTCATAGCTCTGCTCTCCTTGAATGCTTCTCTGTACCTCTTTTCCGGTTTCAGCTTAGCAGCCAAAAATCTAAATTGCAAGAAGCGATCATGTCCTGGAATAATTTTCAGAGCATCCATGTTATCACTTCTGATTATGCTAACAAAAGGTTAGCGCAGCATAGGCTCAACTTTCCTTGACAAGCAGAAAAAGCGCGTGGTAATCTTTTATCAGGACTAATAAAAAGTAAGTTGATATACATAGTCAACAATATGGAGAGGTAATTTGACATGGGAGATGCATCTCGCCAGATCATGCGGCAAGCCCGGCGGCAGGTGCCCGAATGGACGCCATCACAGGTGAACGAGGCCTTGGCACATCAGCACGAGGCTGGCCCTAAACACCATGAAATCGTCCTTGTAGATGTACGAGAAAAGCACGAATGGAACGACGGGCACATTCCTGGTGCTATCCATGTACCTCGTGGCTATCTCGAATTGCAGGTAGAAGAAGCTGTTCCCGACAAATCGAAGTCTGTCGTACTCTATTGTGCTGGTGGGGTGAGGTCGCTTATTGCTGGCGTCACTTTGCAGCAGATGGGCTATCAAGACGTGATTTCGATGTCAGGTGGCTTTGGGCAATGGAAGGGCAATGGATATCCGTTTGTGCAGCCGCGCATAATGAGCGAGACGCAATCCAAACGCTATAGTCGCCATTTGCTCATCCCCGAAGTGGGTGAGCAGGGACAGCTTAAGCTCCTCGATTCGCGTGTCCTGCTGATTGGTGCAGGGGGTCTTGGTTCTCCCGCAGCGTATTACCTGGCAGCGGCTGGCGTTGGAACGATTGGCATTATTGATTTCGACGTGGTGGACGAGAGCAACCTGCAGCGCCAGATTCTACATAACACGAAACGTATTGGCCA
>WNGD01002618.1_pt1 | contig 18723 bp, 20 predicted proteins | sample 5400671 | NCBI WGS metagenome assembly WNGD01 (sample SAMN13153369, study PRJNA577476) | soil metagenome | isolation source: 40 cm soil or saprolite under grassland replicate 2 | place: USA:California | collected 2016-06-15
CCCAGGACATGCTGCGGGACGCGGACCTCGCCATGTACCGCGCCAAGGAGCGGGGGCGCGCGTGCTTCCAGGTCTTCGATGTCGAGATGCGAAACTGGGCCCACGCTCGTTCAGGAATGGAGGCGGATTTGCGGGAGGCACTCGGGCGCAAAGAGTTCCGGCTCGTGTTCCAGCCTATCGTGGAGATTGAGACCGGCCGGGTGTACGCGTTCGAGGCCTTGCTCCGCTGGCACCACGGCAGGCGGCGGGTTCTCTTGCCGCACGAATTCCTGCCGCTGGCCGAGCAGACCGGCCTCATCGTGTCGATCGGTACCTGGGTCCTGCGCGAGGCGTGTCGCTACGCGCGCACGTGGCAGAACGCAGTCCCGCGCGCGGGCCCGGTGCGGATCAGCGTGAACGTGTCGGCGAAGCAACTCGCGGATCCGCGCCTCGTAGACGACTTGCGAGCGGCCCTCCAGGATGCCGGACTCACGCCCGCGGCGCTGAGTCTCGAGGTTGCCGAGAGCGTGCTCATGGAGAGCCTCGACTCGTCCATCGCCCTTCTGAATCGGCTGCGGGAGGTGGGCATCCAGCTACACATGGACGATTTCGGCTCTGGCTACTCGTCCCTGAGCTATCTGCCGCGCTTCCCCCTGCAGGGCATCAAGGTCGACCGGACCTTGGTGCACCGCATGGGTGCGCGCCGCACTGATCTGGAGATCGTGCGCTCGATCGTTGACCTGGCGGAGCACCTCGGCCTCATTGTGATCGCGGAGGGAGTCGAGACCGCGGCGCAGCGCGAGCGCCTCATCGCCTTCGGATGCGAGCTCGGGCAGGGGTTCTTGTTCGCGAAAGCGCTCGAGCCCGAAGCGGCCCGGGCACTGCTCGCCGAGCAGCAGCAGCCGGGCCCTAAGGCCGCGTGAGGAAGGGCTAACCTTGCAGCGCCGGCGCGCCGGCGAGAAACTTGTCGATCGCCTCATTGCCGACGGTGGGCCGGATGTGCTCGAGCACGATCCGGCCCAAGCGCGGCACGTCTTCCTTGCGAAAGCCTGCGGCGGACAGGCCCGCCATCAGGGCGGCGGGCCCCGCGACGCCGATCATTTCGCCGGTGCGCGCACCGCTCATCAGCGCGCGCCCCATGTAGCTCTCATGGTTGGGCACGGCGACGCGCACCTTCTCGAACGTCGCCTTGTCGACCGCCATCCGCATCGCCATCAGAATGGCGCCGATGCCCTTCTCGGCCTGGCCCGGCTCGACTTCGAGGTTGGCGACGATCTGCTCGACCAGATCCATGCGGCTAGAATAACATCACAAAGCGAGGACATGCAAAAGCTAGACGCCGAGACGCCGAGCGGTCTCGGCGTCTCGACGTCTCGATGCTATTGCCCGACCGTGAAGTCAACTCGTTTCAGAACGTTCCCCGCCGCATCGCGAATCTCGACGTGCCACGCCCCCTTGGCGTCCGCGGGAACCGTCTTGCGGCTCCACGTGCGCCACGGCGAGCCGCCGATTGCGAGCGGCACGGTTCCGACTTCATCACCCCCATGGAACCACACGGCGCTCACCGTCTGTCCGCTGGCGCCGCTCACGCGCATCCACAGCACGACCGTTCCCACGCTGTCGGGGAACGCCGTTCCCGTATCCTGCGGCACCCGGTCTACGACCGACCGCGCGAGCACCGCTTCGACGCTTACGTTTGCAGCCGGAGCCGCCGCCGCCGCCGCCGGCGCCGGCGCCGGCGCCGGCGCCGGCGCGGCAGCTTTCGTGGTATCCTGCGCTGCGACCTGACCAACAAAGCCGACTAGTAGCAACAGCGTCAGCATCGCTTTCATGAGGGCACTCCCTGGTTGAGTGTTGCACGCTCGGCCGCGCGTCGCCGGCTGCGCCGCTCCAGCGAGGCGCCCACGACGGCGGCGATCAGACAACCCACCAACGTTCCTGCCATCTGAAATCCCAGCTGATACTCGAGCTGAATCCAGTGACACTTGGGGGCGAATATCGGACCGACGAGCCGCCCGCACTTGTCCTGGGAAAAGGCGAATCCCCAACTGGCCCCCAGACCAAAGACCAACGGCAGGAGGGCCACGAAGAAATGGCGCAGCAGAGTCATCGGCCACGCTCGATGTGCCAGCGGTCCATAACACGATCTCCTTCGAGTACCACATACTCGTCGAAATGTGCCTCGGTGAGGCAAGAATGATTGGGAATGATCTCAACCTGGCCGCCAACCCTGAACTTTCCATCGATCGCCGCGGGCGCGGCGGCGCGGATCACGCCGTGTTCCTGCGACACTGACGCCACGGCGAGCTCCGGATGCCCTTTGACCTCTCCGAACGCCGGCGCGAGGCCAAGGTGCGTCGGCCCGAGATCCTTCGAGAGCGACAGCGCCCCCGCGTCGACCACGAAGTGGGTCGCGCCCGGTTGGTGGGATACGACAGTCGCGAGCACCGAAACGGCCACGTCGCTCGGCTCACAGCACCCGATCAGCACCATGGTTCGGTCATAGAAGATGTAATTCCCCGGGCGCGCTTCTGTGACGCCCGTCAAGTCTTTTACGGCCGCCATCGCGGGCGTCGACCCTACGCTTACCCCGCGTACGGGCAGCCCGTCTTTGCGCAGCAATTCAGCGAACCAGACCATGACCTGCCGTTCCTGCTCCGCGATCTGGGCCGCCTCAGCCTTGTCACGCGTGCGATAGGCGTGACCCGAATGACTGAGAATCCCGTCGAACGTGAGGCCCCGTTCAGCGCCCAACTCGCGTGCGACCTCGAGTCCATAACGCGACGCGGGATCGACGCCCGCCCGGTGGTATCCACAGTCGACCTTCAACCAGACGTGGAGGCCCCCCCCGTTGCCGGCCAGCGCCTTCGCTGTGTCGAGGTCGTCCAGGATAACGCGCAACGTCACGCCGGTCTGGGCAATGCGCTGCACGTGCGGGATGTGCGTGCGGTCGAGCGGGAAGGCCCACGTCACATCACCGAAGCCGCCGCGCGCAAACGTCTCTGCTTCGTGCAGCGTGGACACGGTGATGCCCTGGGCGCCGTGCGCGAGCTGGCGGCGACCCAGCTCGAGACACTTGTGCGTTTTGATGTGCGGTCGCAGTGAGACGCCGAGCTTTTTGGCCCGGCCGGCCATCTGCGTCAGATTGCGCTCCATCACGTCGCGGTAGAGCAGCAGGGCAGGGGTTTCGACGTCAATCAAGGCGGCGGCCCGTGACCTCCACTCGATGCATGCGCTCGATCTTACCCGACCCACCCACGAACGCCGATACGACCCAGCCGGTGAGCCCGACGATGATGGCGCCAAGCGTCGCCGATAGCAGTCCTGCGACATGGAATCCCGGGACCAGCCAGGCGACGAGCGCGAGCGAGATGCCGTTCACGATCAGGACGAACAATCCCAGGGTCAGGACGGTGAGCGGCAAGGTGAGGAAAAACAGAATCGGCCGAATCAGCGCATTGACTACGCCCAGCACCAGCGCGGAGACGATCAGCGCGCCCCTGCCGGTGATCACGATGCCGGGGAGGAGTTGATCGGCGACCCACAGCCCCAGGGCGGTGATCAGCAATCTGACAAGGAATCCTCTCATGGCGCGGAAGATAACCGCTGCGCGCGCCCCGCGACGAACCGGGCGGTCATGCCGGGGCGTGCCTGCACGCCCAGCTTGGCGTCGAGGAGGATCGAGCCGCTCAGCGAATCGCGGCCTGCCGGCGCGAGTGACACCCCCGCGAACGGGCCCACGTCCGCGGGCCAGCCGCTGACGATCGCCTGTTCCGGCTGGCCGAACCAGTTCACCGCCAACGTTTCAGCGCGCGGCGCACGAAACACGAGCCGGCCGCGGAACAGGCACTCGCGATCGATGACGACCGTGGCGCTGTCGAGGATGACGTCCCCCAGGCGGAAGCGATCGCTCATGGAGGGCGCGTCGGGGAAGGTGAGGGTATCGCCCCGCGCGACGACCCAGTGGCCGGCGTAGGGCATGGAATAGCGGCGCAGGCGGTCGAACTGATGACCGGAGCAGGGGTTGGGAGGTCCACACGCGGCGACCACGAGCACCACGCCGCACATCACGGCGCGCATCAGCGCTCCGTTGTATCCCTCGCCACCGTGTCGCTGCTGCGGATGCGCGCGCTCATGGAGTCGGCCGCGTTCATCGCGCGTCCGACGGCACGCGCGTTGGGGATCTTCGAGTTCGCGAGGATGCTGTCCTTCTGGCGCTCGGTGAGCGTATCGCGGTTGACGGTTTGACTCGATTTGTCGGACCCACAAGCGACGAGGATGCAGAGCGCAACCAGCCAGAGGATTGATTTCATGGCCCGCAACGTTAACAATCTGCCCGGCGGTTGCAACTCCACGTGCCACCAGAGGGAGAGACCATGCGACGTTTGGTGATCGTCCCTGCGCTCCTCGTGCTCACATCATGTAGCCAGCCATCTATCGCAGACCGCCTCGTGGCGGGCAAATGGGTCGACCTCACGTACGACTTCGACTCGACCACCATCTACTGGCCGACCGCTCAGCCCTTTCACCTCACGGTCGTCTCGGCGCGGCGGACGCCCGGCGGGTGGTACTACGCAGCGAATAACTTCAGCGCGGCCGAACACGGCGGTACCCATCTCGATGCCCCGGTGCATTTCATCGAAAAGAAACACACCACCGATCAGATTCCGCTGAGCCAATTGATTGCCCCTGCCGTGGTCATCGACGTCCGTGGGAAGGCCGACTCCAGTCCCGACTATCGCGTGCACCAGTCAGACATTACGGCCTGGGAAGCGGCGCACGGGAATATCCCGGAGGGCAGCATTGTGCTGATCCGGACGGGTTGGGGCACGCGCTGGCCCGAGCGCGCGCGCTATCTCGGCACCACGAAAACGGGTGCGCTGGGCGTCGCGCAACTGCACTTTCCCGGTCTGGATCTCGATGCGGCCCGCGCGCTGGTCCGCCGCAGGGTCGGTGCCGTGGGGATCGACACGCCGAGCATCGATTACGGTCAGTCCACGACGTACCAGGTGCATCGCCGGTTGTTCGCCTCGAACGTGCCGGCGTTTGAGAATGTGGCGCACCTGGAGGAATTGCCGCTCACCGGGGCGTTCGTGATCGCGCTGCCGATGAAGATCAAGGGCGGCAGCGGCGGCCCGCTGCGAATCGTGGCGCTGCTGCCGTAAGGCACGCGTGACGCTGTGCTTACGACGCCGGCAGCCCCTTGCGCAGCACGTCCTCCATCACATCCGCGAAGCGGTCGATCTCCGCCAACGTCGTGTAGACGTTGGGCGTGATCCGCAGGCAGTTGAATTCCGGGTGGGCGATCGGCGTCACGATGATGCGGTGCCGGTCGAACATGTAGCCGGCGAGCTTCCCGACATCGAGCTGCCCGGGCGTGAATGAGGCGAGGCCGCACGACTGCGCCGGATCGTACGGGGTCAACAGCTTCACGCCCCCCCCCGGTACGCGCTCCAGCCGCTTGGCCCAGCGGTCCCGCAGGAAGCGCAGCCGCGCCGCTTTTCGTTCGGGGCCGATTCCGTCCAAGAAGTCCAACGCTTCGACGATCGCGTTGTGGTTCGCCGCGGGATGGGTCCCGATCTCCTCGAACTTGCGGATGTTCTCGTTCATCTCGGGCGGCGCCGCCATCATCGGCCAGATCTTCGCGATCTTCGCGCGCCGCACGTATAGGAAGCCGGTGCCGATCGGCGCGGTCAGCCACTTGTGCAGGCTGGTGCCGTAGTAGTCGCAATCGAGCTCGTCGCGGGTGAACGGGAAGTGCGCGTAGGCGTGCGCGCCGTCCACGATGACCTCGATGCCGCGCGCGCGGCCGAGCTGCGCGATCCGCTTCACGGGGAAGATCTGCCCGGTGAGGTTCGTGATGTGGCAGATGTGGATCACCTTGGTGCGCGGCGTGATCGCCGCTTCGACGCGTTGCGCCAGGTCGTCCTGTGACGGGGGCGGGACGGGGAACGTGATCTGCTTGAGGACGATGCCGTCGCGCCGCTCGCGCTGCTTCCAGGTGGTGATCATGCGCGGATAGTCCTGCGTAGTGGTCAGGACTTCGTCCCCGCGCTGCAGCGGCAGTCCCAGCTGGACGATCTCGAGAGCCTCACTGGCGTTGCGGGTGATCGCCATCTCTTCGGGATCGCAGCCGAAGTTCGCCGCCAGCCGGCGCCGCACCGCCTCGATCTCCGGCTCGATCCAGGCCCACATCGTGATCGCGGGCGCCTGGTTGGAGACGGCGAGGTAGCGCTGAAATGCGGCGTTCACGACGCGCGGGCTGGGCGCGACGCCGCCGTTGTTCAGATTGATCATGCCGCGATCGATGTCGAACGCCGCCTGGATCTCGCGCCAGAAATCTTCGTCCGCTGCGACCGCCGCCGCGCTGCGGCCATCGGCCTGCCGCAGGGTCGGCAGGATGCGCGATAAGGCGTCGTTCTTGAGAGCAGGGAGTGTAGCGGTGGCGGCGAACAGCGATTCGAGAAAGCGGCGACGAGTGGGCATCAGGAGCCTCGCGTGAGACGACGGATGAGCAGCGTATAGGCGACTGCATTGATCACGAGTACCGCCGTGCCAAGCACCGCCTGGATGCGCGGCGTAAGGCCGGACGGGTAGATCGCGGGCAGCAGGTAGTGCTCGACGAAGCCGCCGCTGTAACCCTGCTGGCCGGCCCGCGCCCGCAGCGTGTTCTCGAGCGGGGTCAGCGGGCAGATCCAGACGCGGTACTCGATCAGCATACCCCACAGCGCGCAAGGGATGTGCAGGGCGGCAACCCAGCGCTCCCCCGAGCGCCACGCGACGAAGCCGCCGAACACGACGAACAGGATGAACAGCGCATGGAAGGCGACGACGACGTTCGCGAGCAGCCGATACAGCACGTGTACGTAATACGGCAAAACCCCCCGCCCGGCCAGAGCCGGACGGGGGGTTTGAGAGTTCTGCTCTTACCTGTTGCCGATTACAGGCCCGCGAACGTACCGATCGGCGCGAACAGGCCGGTCACCGCTTCCTGGAAGTGCTCGAGCGCGTCGAACAGATGATCGAGCGCCGCGAGGTCTTCCAGCGTCAGCGGCTGGCCGCCCGCATCCACCCATTGCGTCCCGGGATTCGAGGGGTCGCCGCTGATCGAGGCAACGGGATGGCCGTCCACCGACACCGTAACCGTCACGGTTGTAGCCCCACTTGAGGTGTTAAGGACGAGGTGAGCGACCGTCCGAATCGTTTCACCGTTCTGGATCAGCCGGAAATCGCCGTTGATGATGATGTTGGGGTTGTCGAACGAGACCGACTCGTTCAGGATGAGCGTAATTGCCGGATTGTTCAGGGCGAACGTCGCGTGCGCGCTTTCGCCATTGGCATTCACCGTGACAGTCTCGTCGAACGACAGCGTCTTGTTGTCGCCGCCGCTCAACCCGTTCGAGATCGTCCCGCTGGCGGTCGCCGTTGCCGACGTCGCGCCGTTCATTTGGACCGACGCGGTGTAGTCGACGTACGTCGGCGCGCCGCCCGGGCCCTGGACGAGGATGTTCAGCTGCAGCTTGGTCGGTGTGCTCTGATCGATGATGTCGAGCGTCCCGATCGCGCTCACCGGCTCGACGACGTTTCCATCGAGGCCCGTGGCGTACAGGATGAAGCGCACGCCGTTCAGACCGGCGACGACGCTGTCCTGCCACGTGTACTGATTGAGCGACGTGTCGTACTCGAACACGCGGCCGTACAGCGAATCGGGAATGATGCGGCCCTGCGCGGCCGAGACGCTCAGGTTGGGCACCATCGCCTGCAGGCGCCGCGCCTGCAGCAGGCCCGGGAGGAACGCCTGGCCGCCCGTCCGCACCAGCTGGGGCCGGATCGTCTGCAGCAGCGTCGCCGCCGGACGAATCGCGGGCGCGGTTGCGGCATCGAGCATGAAGGTGGCGTTGCTGAAGCTGCGGAAGACGTCGCTGTCGAACGCGGAATCGACCGACGCGAGGTTGGCCGACACCGCCGCCGGATCGTTGAAATCGGTGGGCGTCGGCGAGTCCTTACCACACGCCGTCGCCACGATGCCGAGGACGATCCCGGCACGAAGGAACAACCGCATACGGCCTCCAAAATGGAAAAGTGGGGACGAAATTGAATTCTGCACGCGCGGTGGCCGGAGGCGCTGTGACCTCCCGCACGCCTCACGAGGCTAGACGATGACGCCACCACCGAGCAGCTGGTCCTGGGCGTCGTACAACACGCCCGACTGCCCTGGGGCGATCGCCCGGACCGGCTCGGCGAGCCGCAGCGCGATGCGGTGGCCCGCATGCGCAGCAATCGTGCCGGGGACGGCACGCGCGCGGTAACGACATTGCACCCACACGGCGTCGCCCGGCGAGAGCGGATCGGCAAGCCAATTGACCTCTTCGAGAGACACGTCGTGTCCGAACAACTCCGCGCCGCGGCCGACGACGACTTCGCGCGTCTCGGCGCGGATGGCGACGACGTAGAGCGGCTCGGTCGAGCCGCCCGGCAGGCCACGCCGCTGCCCGACGGTGTAGCGCGCGAAGCCGTCGTGCTCACCGATCACCGCGCCGCTCGTCGTGACGAATGCACCGGGCGCGAGTGCCGGTGCGTCGGCGGGAAGATGGCGCTCCAGCACCGCGACGTAGTTGTCGTCGGGCACGAAGCAGATCTCGACGGACTCAGGCTTCTCGGCCGTCAGCAGGCCAAGCGTGCGTGCCGCGGCGCGCGTTTCTGACTTCGTCAGCTCACCGACCGGCGTGAGCATGCGGCGCACGACCGCGCGGTCGATGCCCCACAGGAAATAGGACTGATCCTTCTGCCGGTCGAGCCCGCGAAACAATGCGCCGTCCCGGGCGATGGCGTAGTGCCCGGTCGCGATGGCGTCGCAGTCGAGCGCATCAGCGTGATAGAGGAAGTCGCGAAACTTCGTGAATGAATTGCAGCGGACGCAGGGAATCGGCGTCCGGCCGCGCGCGTACTCCGCCACGAAGTTGTCGATGACGTCGTGCCCGAACCGGTCCTCGAGATTGAGCACATAGTGCGGGATGCCGAGCTTGTGCGCGACGAGCTTCGCGTCGGTGATGGAGTCGAGCGAGCAGCAGGGCCGGTCGGGGACGCTGTCGCCGTAACAAAACAGCTTCATCGTTGCCCCGATGACCTCGTGCCCCTGCTCGACGAGCAGCGCGGCAGCGACGGAGCTATCGACGCCGCCCGACATCGCCACCAGGACTCTCATCGGTGCAACACCGCCGACAACGATCTGACCTTCTCCACGACGCGTGGCAGCACCGCCGCGACCGCCTCGACGTCTTCGATCGTACTGTCCTTGCCGAATGAGAACCGCAGCGCCGCCACGCCCAGCTCCCGCGGCACGCCCATCGCGGTGAGCACGTGCGACGGCTCGACGGCGCCGGTGCTGCACGCCGAGCCAGACGAGCACGCGATACCGGCGAGATCGAGATGCATGAGCAGTGCTTCGCTGTCCGTGCCGGGGATCGACACGTTGGAGATGTGCGGCGCGCGCTCGCCCTGCCAGCCGTTGATGACGGCGTCGGGGACGATCGCCAGCACCCGGCGCTCCAGCTCGTCGCGCAGCTCCCGCAGGCGCGCCGCCAGCGCCTGCTGCTCGGCCGCTGCCAGGCGCGCCGCCGTGCCCAGGCCGATGATACCGGGGACGTTCTCCGTGCCCGGCCGGATGCCGAATTGCTGCCCGCCGCCGTGGATGATGGCCTCGACCGCCTTGCGATCGCGCACGATCAGCGCGCCGATGCCCTTGGGGGCGCCGATCTTGTGGCCGGAGATCGTGAGGAGCGGGCAATTGACGTCGCGGAGCGACACCGGAACCTTGCCGAAGGCTTGAACGGCGTCCGAATGGAATAAGACGCCCGCCTCACAACATCGCGTGGCGAGTGCGGCGACCGGCTGCACCGTCCCGACTTCGTTGTTCACCCACATCACACTGACGATCGCGACGCCGCGGTCGAGCGCCTTGTCGAGCGCTTCGTTCTCCAGCAATCCCGATGCCGTGACCGGCAGGATGATTTCCTCGCCGCCCAGGTGCTGCACCGCGTGCGCCGCCGCCAGCACGGCCTTGTGCTCCGATGCGGACACCGCGACGCGGAACTGGGCGCCACGATCCTTGGCAGCCAAAGCGGCGCCGATGATCGCGAGGTTGTCGGCTTCCGTGCCGCCGGAGGTAAACACGACCTGGTTCGGCTCGGCGCCGGCGGCGTCGGCCACCGCGCGCTTGGCCGCTTCGATGCCGGCGCGCGCGGCGCGCCCGAACCGGTGCGCCGACGACGGATTACCGAAGGCTTCGCTCCCGAGATAGGGAAGCATCGCCTCCAGCACCTCCGGCCGCACCGGGGTCGTCGCGGCATTGTCGAGATAGGTGATGCGCTTGGTCATGGAAGGCGCAATCTACAAACTAGATGGACTGCACGCCAAGCTTGAGCACGTCGTCCACTTCCTGCGTCTCCGCGGTATAGAAGGGCTCCCCGTAGCGCCGCCGGATGAGCGACCCGTAGTGGGCCGCCTGCACCCGAATCAGCTCGTACAGATCCTGACCGGTGGGGTGGATCTCGCCTGCCGCCTTCGCGCCGTCGAATTGGGAGGCGTAGCACTTGATCGCCTGCATCTTCGCTTCGAACACGTCCGAGATGTCGACCACGAAGGTCGGCTTCACCGGGTCTTCGCGGTACGCGAGCGCATACAGCAGCTTGTACGGCCGGTGCGCCTCACCGCCTTGGCCAGGCTCATACTTGGCGAGGCCGGCGAGATAACAGGCGTCGCGCCCCAGTTCTGATGCGATGCGGTGGTCCGGATGCCTGCCGACGGGGAAGGGCAGTATCACGACCCGCGGTCTCATGCGACGAATCAGTTCGACGGTTTTGTTTCTTGACGCTTCATCATTCGTCAGATGCGCATCGCGCATGCCGGCATTGAGCCGCACGGCGACCCCGAGCGTTTTCGCCGCCTGTTCCGCTTCCGCCGCCCGCGTCGCGGCGTCTCCACGCGTCCCCATTTCGCCCTGGGTCAGGTCGATGATTCCCACGCGGCGTCCGGCCATCGCCGCCTTCGCGAGTGTGCCGCCACACGTCAGCTCGACGTCGTCGCGGTGCGCGGCAATCGCGAGCAGATCGACCTGATCACTCATACCGGAGCGCTTCCACCGGATCCAGTCTCGCCGCGCGCGCGGCTGGGGCGATACCGAACACCAGGCCGACCAGGATCGATACGGCCGTGGCAATGGCGGCGGGCACCACAGGTATGGTGGTGCTGAACGCGAGCAATCGCTTCAGGAGCTCACCCACGCCGATTCCGAGCACGATGCCGATCATGCCCCCGAGCAGCGTCAGCGTCGCAGCCTCGACCAGAAACTGCCAGAGAATGGCGCGGCGGGTTGCGCCGAGCGCTTTGCGCAGCCCGATCTCGCGGGTGCGGCTCGTGACCGACACCATCATGATCGCCATCACGCCGATTCCTCCCACCATCAAGGCGATGCTCGAGAGCACGAGCATCACGAAGAAGAATGCGAACGTCAGGCTGTCGAAGATACTCAGGACCTGGTCCGACGTGAGCAGGTCGAATGTGTTGGTGTCGCCGACGCGCAGCCCGCGCAGCCGCCGCAAGGTCACCGTGGTGGCATCCATCGCCCGGGTGACGCTGGCCTGCGGCTTTGGCTTGACGAGAATGATGAGGCCGTTCCACTCGTCGATGATGAAGCTCCGCCGCGCCGCTTCGAACGGCACCACCGCGGCGATCTCGGGTGTCCCGGGGACTTCGAAGATATTCGTGGGTCGCTGCCAGACCCCGAGGATTTTGAACGGATGCCCCCCGATCCGGACGACCCGGCCGAGCGGATCGACGGCGCCGAACAGTCGATCGATGGTCCGCTGCTCGACGATCGCGACTGGCTCGCCGCCGCGCAGCTCCGCCGCGGTGAACGAGCGGCCGTTCGTGATGCCGCCGCCGAGGATTTCCATGAACCGGTCATCGGCGCCGAACACGCCGAGGATGCGCGTGTGGTTCCCGCCGTACTCGAAGCGCTGGAACACCTGAGTCCAGATCGCCGCGTAGTGGATCTCGGGGAGCCGGGCGATCGCTGCGGCGTCCTGCGGGACTAGCTTCGGCCGAATGCGCACTTCGCGTGGCACCGCGTCGGGATTCACCCCGGTGGTCGAGAAATAGCGGAGCACCCGGAACGTGGTCGGGCCCACCACCTCGAGTGTATTGACGATCTGCTCGCGAAACCCGGCCACGATCGAGGCCATGGCCATCACGGTGGCGATCCCGATGACGACACCCAGCACCGTGAGCGCCGAGCGCAGCTTGTTGGCGCGCAGCTGGTCGAGGGCGATGCGCCAGCCCTCGCGCACCGAGTGAAGTGGAGCGGGCTCGGCCATCTATTCCTGGCGGAGTGCTTCGATGGGATCGAGCCGCGAGGCGCGATGCGCGGGGTACACGCCGAACGCCACGCCCACGACCACGCCGAGCGCCAGCGCCAGGCCGATGGACCACGGCGTGACGCGCGCGGGCAACGGCGAGAGGACCTGCACGAGTCCGGCGAGTCCCGTGCCGACGGCGAGGCCGGCGATCCCGCCGAGCAGCGACAGCGTCAGCGCCTCGGCGAAGAACTGGCGGCGGATGTCGCGGCGTGCCGCGCCCAACGCCTTGCGGATCCCGATCTCGCGCGTCCGCTCGGTGACGCTCATGAGCATGATGTTCATGATGACGATGCCGCCCACGACGATGCCGATGACGACGACCGCGGGCACCACGGTGAAAATGACGCGCGTGAGCTTGGCCCAGAACGCGATCAGTCCCTCGCCCGTGTCGATGGTGAAGTCGTTGTCCGCCCCCGGGCGCAGGCGGTGCGCGATGCGCATCGCTTCCTCCACCCGGAGCATCGCGGGCGCAACGCCCTCGGCCGCACGCATCTTCACCGAGATCACCATCGTCTGTCGCCGGCCATACATCGACTCGAAGGTCGTCAGGGGCAGCATCACGAAACCGTCCCACGATTGTCCCAGGACCGTGCCCTTCTTGGCGATCACGCCTTTCACGATCAGCTGAACGCCGTGCACCCGGATGGTCCGGCCAATGGCGGCCTCGACATTCCCAAATAGCTTGTCGGCGACGTCGAACCCCAGCACCGCGACGTACCGCCGCTGCTGCAGGTCGATGTCGCTGAGCGGTCCCCCCGCGGCGAACGCGTAGTCCTGCACGATCACGTAGGGGGCGGTGACGCCGAAGATGAAGACGTCCCCGGTGGTGCGGTTGCGCCACTGCACATCCGCCATCGGCGTCGGCCATCCCGATTGCAGCGCGATCGCTTCCGCGTCGGGAACCGCGCGCTGGATGAAGCCGACGTCTTCGGCGGCGATGATGGGCCGCCGCTGGATCTGCTTCCACGCCTCGTCGTCGATGAACCCGACCTGAATCGGATCGCGGCGGATCTGAAAGGCGTTGACGCCCACGATCGCGCCCGCGAGCCGTTCGCGGACGTAGGCATTCATCCCCTGAATCACCGCGACGACTGCGACGAGAAACGCGACCGAGACGATGATGCCGAGCAGCGTAAAGAACGAACGGAGCTTGTGGCTCCAGACGGTCTGCAGGGCGAGGCGGATGGCTTCGTAGAGAGGCACGGCCCAAAGCTACTCGTACCGCAGCGCCTCCACCGGGTCGAGGCGCGCCGCGCGACTCGCGGGATACAGGCCGAAGCCCACGCCGGTGAGCGCGGACGCAGCGAGCGCCGCCACGATGGACCAGAGCGGCACGTTCGCCGGAATCGGCGTCACCTGCGAGATCACGAACGCCAGGACGCCGCCGGCGAGCATGCCGACGGCGCCGCCCACCAGCGTCAGCGTCGACGCCTCGACCAGGAACTGCCAGAGGATCGCGCGCCGGGTCGCGCCCAGCGCCTTGCGGATGCCGATCTCCCGCGTGCGCTCGGTCACCGAGATCATCATGATCGCCACGACGCCGACGCCGCCGACCATCAGCCCGATGGACGACAGCACCAGCATCACCAGGAAGAACATCCCGGTGACCTTGTTCCAGGAATCGAGCAGCTTGTCCTGGGTGACGATGGAGAAATTGTTCTCCTGGGCCGGCTTGAGCCCGCGCAGCGAGCGCAGCGTCGCCACCACTTCGTCCATCGCTTCCTGCTGCGTGTAGGCCGGCGCCGGCGCGACGGCGAGGCGCATCCATCCCTTCAGGTACGGCACGTGTTTGACGAAGGCGCCATGCGGGACGCCGACGAACGGTGGCGTGCTGCCGGAGAAGAGACTGGGCGGCGGGGTGTACACGCCGATCACCGTGAAGGGCACGCCGGCGATATGGATCGTGTGGCCGATCGGGTCGCGGCCGCGGAACAGCTGATCCTCGAGCTTGCGGTTGATGACGGCGACGGGCGCGTTGGCGAGATCCTCGAGCCGCGAGAACGTCCGTCCTGGGTAGACGTCACCGCCGTTCACCTCGACCCATTGCGCCGACAGGCCGGATATTTGCACCGACTCGAGCCGCACGTCGCCGAACTCCACCGTGGCCGAGCTCTCCTCGCGCCGGGTCACGAACCGGACTGACGGAAGCAGGGCAATCCGATCGGCTTCGGTCCCCACGATTTCCGGATTGCGGCGCCACGGACTGCTCTCGTCGGACCCGTCGGAGACATTGACGCCGGCCTGGAAAAAGCGCCACACGAGGAACGTACGCGGGGCGATCGACTCAAAGATGTTGGAGACGCTCTTGTTGATTCCGCTGATCATGGCGGCGATGACCATCACGACCACCACGCCGATGGCCACGCCGAGAATGGTGAGCGCCGCCCGAAACTTGTTGCCGCGCAGCGACTCGAGCGCGATGCCAACCCCTTGGAACGCCTGAGTCATGTCTCGTGCCGCAGGGCGGCGATGGGGTCGAGGCGGGCGGCGCGCGCCGCTGGATACACGCCGGCGATGATGCCGACGCCCGCGCCCAGCAGCACCCCGACCACGATCGACCAGGTCGCCACCGCGGCGGGCAGCGGCGTGGTCGCGGCGACCACGGCGGCGAGGCCGACCCCGAGGGCGACGCCGCCGGCAGCGCCCACCGTGGCGAGCGTCGTCGCCTCCACCAGGAACTGGCGCAGGATGTCACTGCGGCGGGCACCCAGCGCCTTGCGGATGCCGATCTCGCGCGTGCGCTCGGCCACGGCCATCAGCATGATGTTCATGATCACGATGCCACCGACGACCAGCGAGACCGCCACGAGCCCCGGCAGCGCGACGAACAGCACGCGGCTGATCTTGCCCCAGAAGTCGAGCACCTCATCGGCGGTCTCCATCGCGAAGTCGTTCACCTCGCGCGGCCGCAGGTGGCGCCGGCTGCGCATCACCGCCTCCGCCTGCTCCATCGCCTGCCGCATCTCGGGCTGCGATCCCGCTTTCACGGCCAGCGCATCGACCACGCGCGGTGGATTGACGAAGCGCTTGAGCGGCGCACTCGCCGGGGCGACGGCGAATTTGTCGAGCGACAGCCCGAACAGGTTGCCCTGTTTCTCGACCACGCCGATGACCCGGTACGGAAGATCGAAGATCTTCACCTCGCTGCCGATCGGGTCCTGTCCCTCGAACAGCTTGTCCGCGAGGTCATGGCCGAGCACGAGAACGGGCACGCCGGCCTGCACCTCCTGCGCCGTGAATGCACGGCCTTCCCCGAGCGCGAGCGAGCGGATCTCGAAGTACAAATCGGTGGCCGCTGTGACCTGCACGTCCTTCACCTGGCGGCGGCCCGCGACGAGCGCAGCCCGCGTGCTCGATTCCCAGGCGGCAAGCACCGGCACCGTCACGCCGCGCATCACGGCCTGCGCGTCTTCGTACGTGACGCGGGGCCGTCGCAGCCACGTCCGCCACATCGAGTCGGTGACGTTGCCGATCTGTACGTCGGGGAACTGCCGCAGCCGGAACGTGTTCACGCCGAGCAGCGTGCCCGCGAACTTGTCGGTCATGTAGCGGTTCATCCCCTGCACGACCGACACGACGGCGATGAGGAACATGACGCCGATGAAGACGCCGATGATCGAGAAAACGCTCTTGAGCTTCTGTGACCGTATTGTTTGAAAAGCGAGGCGTACGGCCTCGGTGAACCTCATTCGTACCGCAGCGCTTCTACCGGATCGAGCCGCGCCGCTTTACTCGCGGGATAGATGCCGAACAGCAGCCCGGTCACCGCCGCCGCGGTCAGCGCGAGGATGATCGATCCCAGCGGCACGTACGCGGGGACGGGCGTGAAGCTGTGCATCAGGATGGCGATCCCCCAGCCGACCACCATGCCGATGACCCCGCCGACCAGCGTCAGCGTCGCCGCCTCGACCAGGAATTGCCACATGACTTCGCGGCGGGTCGCGCCGAGGGCTTTCCGCACGCCGATTTCGCGCGTGCGTTCGGTGACCGAGATCATCATGATCGCGACCACGCCGATGCCCCCCACCATCAAGCCGACGGTCGAGAGCGCGAACATCAGCACGCGCGCCACCAGCGTGAAGCTGTTGATCGCCTGGACGTACACTTCCTGGGTGATCGCGTCGAAGTTGTTCTTCTGGCCGGGCCGGAGCCCGCGCATCGTGCGCATCGCCATCGTCACGTCGTCGATCGCGCGGTCGAGCGAGACCGAGTCTTGGGGAACCACGAACATGTCCATCCAGCCGGGCCAGAACTGCAGGTCCTTCAAGAATGTGCCGTGCGGAATCATCACTTCCGGCCGGTCGGCATCGCCGAACAGGCGGGGCGGTGGGTCGTAGATCCCGACGACGTCGTACGGCAACCCGCTGATCTTGATCCGCCGGTTCATCGGATCCCGGTTGCCGAACAGGTTCTCCGCGAGCTTCGTGTTGATCACGGCCACGTGGGCGTTCGAGGCATCCTCGAGATGTGTGAACGAGCGGCCCGGGTTGATGTGGCCGCCTTCAATTTTCGGCCAGTCAGCGTTGCGGCCGCGAATGGACATCGCCGAGAATCGGTGGCCCTCGAATTCGATGTCGGCCGACGTGTTCTCATCCACCACGACGAACGCGATCGTCGGCAGCTGCGCTAGCCGGTTGGCCTCTTCTACCGTAATCGGCGGGCGGCGGCGCCACGGATTGGGGTCCTCCGGGTCCTCGTCTCCCTGCCCCCCCCAATAGCGCCCGACCCAGAACGTCTTCGGCCCGAGCGAGGCGAGCATATCGGAAATGCCCTTGTTGAACCCGCTGATCATCGCGCCGATGACCATGACCACGGTGACGCCGATGGCGACGCCGAGAATCGTGAGCGCCGCGCGCATCTTGTGGGCGCGCAGCGACGTGAGGGCAATGCCGACGCCTTCGAACAGTGCGGTCATGTGCTACTCCTGCCGCAGCGCGGTAATCGGATCGAGCCGCGCGGCTCGGCTCGCTGGGTACACACCAGCGACCACGCCGACGCCGGCCCCCATGATGACGCCGAGCACGACCGACATGGGCGACACCGTCGCGGGCAGCGGCGAGAGCTTGTCGATCGCGAGCGTGAGGGCGATCCCGGCGACGATGCCGAAGCTTGCGCCCACCGTGGCGATCGCGGTCGACTCCGCGAGGAACTGGCTCAGCACGTCACGGCGGCGCGCGCCCAGCGATTTACGCAGTCCGATCTCGCGGGTGCGCTCGGCGACGGCCATGAGCATGATGTTCATGATCACGATGCCGCCGATCACGAGCGACACGAGGACCACCCCGGGCAGGACGATGACGAGAATCCGGCTGATGCCGGCCCAGAACTGTTGCACGCCCTCCGAGGTGTCGAGCACGAAATTGTTGTCCTGCCTGGGCCGCAGGTGGCGGCGGCCGCGCATGATGCCCTCGGCCTGGGCCATCGCTTCCCGCATCTCGGGGTCGGAGCGTGCTTTGATCAAAAAGGCGTCGAGAATGCCCGGAGGATTGACGAGGTTCTGCGCCGGTGACAACGCCGGCACGACGACGAAGCGATCGAGGGGAAATCCCAGGATGCTGCCTTGCCGCTCCACCACGCCGATGACGCGGTACGGCACTCCGCCGATCCGCACGTTGCGGCCGAGCGGCGAACGATCAGCGAAGAGCCGCTTGGCGACCGCGTCGCCCAGCACGACGATGGGCGCGCCGGAGCGGTTCTCTTCGCTCGTGAACGGGCGGCCGGCCGCGATCTTGAGATTCTTGATGTCGAAGTAGCGCTCGCTGGCGGCGGTCAGGTCGATATCCCGCGCCTCCTTGCTGCTGTAGGACACTGAGACCCGGTCACTCGATTGCCAGGCCGTGACCACCGGGACCGTGAGCCCCGCGCTGATGGCCTCTGCATCGCTGAAGCGGATGCGGGGACGGCGCTGCCACGCCCGCCACACGGAGTCGGGCACGTTGGGCGTGAACATCGGCCGGCGCCGCAGTTGGAACGTGTTCACCCCGTACAGCGTCTGGGCGAACTTCTCCGTCATGTAGCGGTTCACGCCGTTGACGATCGACCACGCGCCGATCAGCGATGCGACGCCGATGAACACGCCCAGCAGCGAAAAGCCGCTCTTCAGCTTCTGTGCGCGGAGCGTTTGCAGCGCGAGCCGCATGGCTTCATAAAACCGCACTCAGGCCGCCCGTGCCTGGTCGGTCGCGACGATGCCGTCCCGCAGCGTGACGACCCGCGCGGCATGCGCCGCAATGTCCTGCTCGTGCGTCACCATCACCACCGTCTGGCCCTGGCGATGCAGCGCCGCGAACACCGCCATGATCTCGCCGCTCGTCGTCGAGTCGAGGTT
>WNGD01004091.1_pt1 | contig 18717 bp, 19 predicted proteins | sample 5400671 | NCBI WGS metagenome assembly WNGD01 (sample SAMN13153369, study PRJNA577476) | soil metagenome | isolation source: 40 cm soil or saprolite under grassland replicate 2 | place: USA:California | collected 2016-06-15
TGACCAGCCAGGTGATGTCGCTGGCCGACGCGCCGAAGGCGTGTTGCATGTCCCGAAGCGCCGGGACGACGGACGTCTGCGCGAGCACGAAGCCGAGCAGGCCGACGCCGAGGACGAGAAGCGTCCGGCCGGGTGCCTGCCGGGCGTTTTGGGAGTTCATTGGGAGCTCCTTCTGTGAGGTTGGCATGGGACTCCTCACTTTCCGGCTGCTGGGAGCTGACGAGTCTGAGTTGCGCGGCGCAGGACGAGGCTGACGCCTGCCGCGAGCGCGACGACACCCATTCCGGCGCTGGTCATGAGCTGCTGCGCGCCGTGAAGGGCGAGGCCGGCGGCCACAGCCGCCGCGAGGTTGAACAGAACCAGGAACCAGAGCACCGGCCTGGAGGAGGGGAGCGACTTCAGCGGGTTCGGCATGGGACTCTCGCTTTCTGAGGTTGGACGCCGCGGTCTCTGTATGAGACATTCTTGTATCATTAGCTTGCAGGGATGTCAAGACACCGGTATCTTGTCGTGAGACACGGAAGTCCAACGATCGGAGTCCTAATGCCCGCGAGATCCGCCGCCGCCGGCGTCGCCCGCTACGACCGCACCGCAGCCGCCATCCTCGATGCAGCCGCTCACGCGCTCTCAGAACACGGTGGTCGCACCAGCATGGCCGACGTCGCAGCCGCGGCCGGCGTCAGCCGTGCCACCCTCTACCGCTACTACCCCGATCGGGAAGCACTGCTTGACGCACTGGCCTCCCAGGCGCTCGCCGACGCCGCCGCCCGCCTCGCCGACGCCGGCCTCGAGCGCGCCCCCGTCGAACAGGCGATCGAGCGAATCGTGCGCGCGCTGACCGCGGTCGGCGACCGCTACGCCGCCCTCGTCCGCGAACAAGTCGAGGGCGACCCGGACGAGATCGAGCGCCTCGTCGCCGCACCCATGCGAGCGGTGTTCGCGCGCGGCCTCGAGAGCGGACTCTTCCGGCAAGACCTCCCCGCCGACGTGCTGCTCGAGCTCTTCGGCGGCGCCCTCGTCGCCGCGCTCAAGCTGACCCAGCACGGCCAACTCGGCCTCGAGGAAGCAACCGCGGCGGCCGCGTCCGTCTTCCTGAACGGCGCCCGCGCCCGATGACACGCGCATCTCGTCGCCGGAGTGTCATCTGCCACCGGACGTTCGCATAAGGGCTCCATCCTCTGTTGCCCGCGCTGGCTACGTCGCCTGGCCGCGTCTGAGGCTCAGACGGCTTTGTCCAACGCCTCGTCAACGAGCTGGATCGTGTCATTCAGGACTTCGTCCTGGAGTGGCAAGGCGCCGAGTGTCTTTACCGCCTGTAGCGACTTGTAGATCAGCGCGAGCTCGTCAAAAGTGAGCTTCAGTTCGTGCTTCTGTGCGTCGGTTCTGGGCATCGTCATGCCGCAAGCTCTTCGAACGACGGCGGCGCTTCGAGTTCCGTTGGAAGCACGGTCAGGTGCGTCGTCACCGCTGGTCGTGTCAGGAGCGCCGCGACGGTTGCGGCCAGCCCGGCGACGAGTGCACCGGCGGCGGCGTCGAGGAAGAAGTGGTTGCCGGTGGCGACGACCACGAGCAGTACGAACGGCGGGTAGAGCGCCCCGAGTGCGCGCAGGAGTCGGTGGCGGCCGTAGCGGAGCAGGCTGGCGGCGACGATCAGCCCGTAGCCGATGTGCATGCTGGGGACGGCGGCGTACGGGTTGTAGAGCGAGCTGACCAGGCCGCAGTTGAGGTCGACGGTGCCGTTCGAGACGGTGTCGACGATGCTGATGCCGGCAAGGCGTGGCGGCGCGGTCGGATAGGCGAGGAAGCCGACCAGGGAGAGGCCGCTCGCGAGCAGCAGTGTCGTCCGAACGAATGCGAAGGCGGCCGGGCGGCGTTGGTGGAGCCAGAGCAGCACGCCGGCGGTGACCGCGAGGTGCAGCGTCAGGTAGGCGACGCCGAGCAGGCTGGTGAGCCCGGGCAGAGCGCGTGCGGCGCGCTGCACGTTCGCCTCGAAGAGGAGGTGCAGCGACCGCTCGAGCGCGACCAGCCGGCGGGCGTGACGGTCCGCTTCGCCGGCGTCCCCGACGACAAGGCCGCGCGCGAGTTCGTAGAACCCATACAGGGCGAGAACCACGACGACCTCGCTTCGGAGCGAGTGCCGCACGGAGAGCCAGCCGCGGAGCCGGCCGGCAGTCCGTACGGTCATCGAGGTCGCCGCGGTCGTGGTCATGCGGCGTTGCCGAGGCTGTCGGTTGCGGTGCGTCGGGCGACGGCCGCCAGTCGCCAGCGGAGCTGTTCGAGCGTGCGCTCTCTGGCCTGAACCTCTGGATTGGCTGCCGCGTGCGGCCGGAGCTCGTCGAGCTCGGCCGTGAGCGTCTGGATCCGCCGGACGAGCCAGCCGAGCTCGTCGCGCGGCTCGAGCGTGCTGACGTTGCGGTCGTTGGACACGGATCCTCCTTCTGAAGAAGTCGGGGGGTAGGGGGGAGCCGTATATGCGGCTCCCCCATCTGGTTCAGGCTGCGAGGTCGAGCGCCGGCTCTTCCTCGATGACGGGTGCCGACGTCTGACGGGTGTTCCGCGCCAGGAGCGCGACGACGCTAGCGGCGAGCATGAGCACGGCGCCGGCCATCAGAGCACGCTGGTACCCGTGCGTCGCCGCCTGGGCAACGGTGTCGTGGCCGCCGTCCAGCAGCGAGCTGGTGCGGGCGGTGGCCAAGGCGGAGAGGATCGCCAGGCCGAGGGCGGCGCCGAGCTGCTGCCCGGTGTTCAGGAGCCCGGCCGCGAGACCGGCCTTGTCCTCGTCGACGCCGGCGTTGGCCGCTGTGGTCAGACCGGTGAAGACCCCACCGAGGCCGACGGAGACGACCAGGAGACCCGGCAGGATGTCCGAGACGTAGGAGCCGTCTACCGGGATCCGGGAGAGCCAGTACAGGCCGCCGGCTCCGATCACGCTGCCAAGGAGGACGACCGGCTTGGTGCCGATGCGTGCGAACAGCTGCGAGGAGATGCTGGCCGCGATGATGAATCCGCCTGTCAGTGGTAGGTAGGCGATTCCGGTCTGGATCGGCGAGTAGTGGAGCACGGTCTGCATGTAGAGCGTGAGGAAGAAGAACATCGGGAGGAAGCCGGCCAACGCCACCATCTGGGTGGCATCGGCGGCGGCCACTCCCTTGACGCGCAGGATCGACATCGGGACGAGCGGGTTCGCGGTTCGCAGCTCGTTCGCAACGAAAGCGGCCAGCGTCAGACCCGCGACGGCGAGCTCGGCAATCGTGCGGGTCGCGCCCCAGCCGACGTCGGGTGCCTTCACGAGCGCGTAGACGAGGAGCAGCATCCCGCCGGTGACGAGGAAAGCCCCCAGGGCGTCGAAGTTGGCCAGCGCTGCTGGCTTGCGGCGCTCCCGCTTGAGCAGGAAGAACGCGCCGACGAAGGCGACCGCGCTGAAGGGGACGTTGACGAACAGCACCCAGCGCCAGCCGGGCCCCTCAGTGAGGAGACCGCCGAAAAGCACGCCAGCGGCGCCGCCGATGCCCGAGACCGCCGCCCAGACACCGAGGGCGGTGTTGCGGTCACGCGTGGATCGGAAGGTGCTCGTCAGCGTCGACAGCGCGGCCGGTGAGAGCATTGCGGCGCCCAGCCCCTGGGCGAAACGGGCACCGACGAGCAGCGAGCCGCTCTGGGCCAAACCGCCGAGCAGGGAGGCACCGGCGAAGACAACCAGCCCGGTGACGAGGACGAAGCGGCGTCCGAGCAGATCGGCCATACGGCCGCCCAGCAGCAGGAAGCCACCGTAGGCGAGGATGTAGCCGTTGACGACCCACAGCAGGCTCTGCTGGCTGAAGCCGAGGTCGTCCTTGATCGACGGCAGGCCAATGTTCAGGATCGAGGCGTCGAGGACATCCATGAACTGGACGAGGCTCAGCAGGAGCAGGATCGCGACGCCGCGCCGCGACCGGAGCGACGACGCCTCCGGCGCCTGATCGGGGGACACAACTACCGGGTAGGGCTGGGCGCTCATGAGCTGGCCTCTCTTTCTGTTGGGATCGAGGTGCGGCCCATCACACGAGCCGCCTCGGCTTCGTCATCTGGAATGACCATGAGTCGAGCGTGCCGAGGCGAGCAGGGGGTTCGCGTCGTGGGCGCACCCGGATCCGAACCACAGGGTTTGATCAACCCACCGCTAGAGAGGCGGAATGGCTGGGAGCGCGAGCGCGTTGCTCGGAACCGTGGCCGTAAACTCGCTGAGGAGCCGGAGCCACCTCGGTGAAGACTGGTTAGGAGGTACCACGCACTCGCTCGGAGTCCAACTCGATCTGCTCGAGCGCGAGACCGAGCTGGCGGGGGTGGCCGGCCTGATCGACGCGCTCCCCGACGGCGGGCGGCTGGTGGCGATCGAGGGCCCGCCCGGCATCGGCAAGACCGCCCTGCTGGCGCAGGCGAGGGCGCTTGGTCAGGAGTCCGGGTTGCAGGTGCTTGGCGCGAACGAGCCGAGCTGCTCGCGGGCGCGGCCGCGCTTGCGGCGCCGCTCTTCGATCCCGCTCAGGTCGCGGTCGAGGACGCAGCGGCGGACTCGTCCCTGGCGACGCTGCACGGCCTCTACTGGCTGACCGCGAACCTCGCAGCGCGCCGGCCACTCCTGCTCGCGCTCGACGACCTCCACTGGTGCGATCTGCCCTCGTTGCGTTGGCTGGCCTACCTCCTGCCAAGAATGGAAGAGCTCGCTGTCCTCGTCGTCGCGGGACTGCGACCGGAAGAGCCTGGAGAGGACCCAGGCCTTCTCGGCCAGATCGTCTCCGACCCGCTAGCGGCCGTGATCAGGCCCGCTCCCCTGAGCGCCGGCGCCGCCACGCTGCTTCTGCGCGAGACGCTCTCACCCGACGCCGAGGACGCCTTCTGCGCCGCCTGCTGGGAAGAGACGGCCGGCAACCCCTTGCTCTTGCGTGAGCTCGTCCATGCGATTGCCGCCGAGGGTTTGACCCCGATCGAAGCGAACGTGCCCCGCCTCCGCGAGATCGGGGCGCGGGCCGCCTCGCGCGCCGTTTTGCTTCGCCTCTCCCGGCTTCCGCCGGAGGCGACAACGCTCGCACAGGCGGTCGCGGTCCTGGGCGACGATGCGGACCCCCGCCAGGCGGCGGCGCTGGCCGACCTCGACGAGCAGGCCGCCTTCGGTGCGGTCGACGCGCTCGTGCGGGTCGACATGCTGCGCCCGCAGCCGCCACTCGCGTTCGTCCATCCGCTGATCCGCGCGGCGGTCTACGAGACGATCGCACCGCTCGAGCGAGACGGCGGGCACGCCCGCGCGGCCCGCCTGCTCGCAAACGCCGGCGCGGAACCGGAACGCGTCGCCGCCCACCTGCTGCGCAGTCCCCCCGGCGCGGATTCGCAGGTCGTCGCGACGCTCCGCGAGGCCGCCGGCCGTGCCCGCAGTCGCGGTGCGTCCGAGAGCGCGGTCGCCTACCTTCGCCGCGCGCTCGCCGAGCCGCCGCCCGCAGGGGAGCGCGCTGAACTGCTGCTCGAGCTTGGCTCCGCCGAGGTGCACGTCGACGGCGACGCGGCAGTCGCGCACCTGCAGGAGGCGCGCGAGTTGTCCGACGACCCGATCCGGAGGGGAGAGATAGCGCTCCTGCTCGCCCGCCAGCTTTACCTGCTGCGCGACGAGGATTCGGACGCCCCGCTCGTCGAGGCCCTGAACGAGCTCGCCGGCGCCGACGCCGAGCTCGAGCGCCTGCTCGAGGCTGGCCTCATCACCAACGGCCTGTTCGTCCCGTCGCTCCACGGCCGCGCGCTCGAGCTGCTCGATCGCGTTCGCGCCGGGCCCGCTGATACGACCGTAGGCGAGAAACTGCTCCTGTCGCTGCTTGCCCATCACGACGCGCGCGCCGGCGCGCCGGCCGCTGAGGCCGTTTCTCTCACGCGCCGGGCACTCGCAGGAGGCAAGCTGATCCGGGGGGATGTCTCTGGCACGGCGTTCGTTCCGCCTGCCGTCGTGCTGGCGATGGCGGATCTCGACGAGGTTCTGGCGATCTACGACGACGCACTCGCCGAGGCGCACAGGCGCGGGTCGATGCTCGCCTTTGCCGCCGCCAAGGTTTTTCGTGCGCAAACGTTCGTCTGGCGGGGCGACCTGGCCGAAGCGGACGCCGACGCTCGCGAGGCGATCGCGATCGGCCAGGCGTGGGGAGCGTCTGCTCGCTTCTCGGGACACGCGGCCGCGTTTCTTGCCGATGCCCTAATGGAGCAGGGCGATCTCGATGGTGCGACGGCCGCCCTTGCACCCGTCGGTCTCGGCGAATCGTTGCCCGGCAGTGAGCGCCTGCTCTATCTGCGCGACAGCAGCGCGCGCCTGCGCATCCTGCGCGGCGACCTGGCCGGCGGCGCCGCGGAGATGCTCGACATCGGTCGCCGCTTCGAATCGGTCGGCAGCCGCAACCCTGCCTTCATCGCCTGGCGCTCGCCGGCCGCCCTCGCCCTGCTCCAACTCGGCCAGCAGGACGAGGCCCGGCGGCTAGTCGCGGAGGAGCTCGAGCTCGCGCGTACCTGGGGCGCCCCCCGCGCGCTCGGCGCTGCCCTTCGCGCAGCCGGACTCATTGAGGGCGGCACGCGCGGGCTCGGCCTGCTCGAGGAGGCGGTGCAGGTGCTGAGCGAGTCGCCGGCGAAGCTCGAGCATGCGAAGGCGCGCACCGAGCTCGGCGCGGCGTTGCGTAGAGCCAACCAACGCTCCGAGGCTCGGGAGCATCTGCGCCGAGGCGTTGAACTCGCGACGATCTGTGGCGCCGCGTCCCTTGCCGCACGGGCCGAGCACGAGCTCCTCGCCACCGGCGCGCGGCCGCGCCGCATCGCTCTGAGCGGCGTAGAGTCGCTCACCCCCAGCGAGCGGCGCGTGGCCGAGATGGCGGCCGAAGGGCCCACGAACCGCGAGATCGCGCAAGCGCTCTTCGTCACCCAGCGGACGGTCGAAGTGCACCTCACGAGCATCTACCGCAAGCTCGCGATCAACTCGCGCTCTCAACTCGCGGCTGCGCTCGCCAAACCGGCTCGCACCTAGCTTCTTTTCCCTCGCCGCGCATGGCTCGCGCTGCGCTGACCAAAACACTTCGGTTCGGTTCTGGGGGCGCCCACGACGCGAACGGACGCCTTTCGCGAGCACTATCGGATCGATGTCCACCGAGACCGACTCCCTGGGAAATGATTCGCGCGAGCCGGGGATATCCGCGCACTCATCAGAGCGAGCCTTCGACGGCAGCCGCATGACCAGGCCTCGCAGGTACCGGAAAGGAGAGCTGGCGTGAGCGAGCGCAGGTGGCAGGCCAAACGCTTCGAGGGGCAGCGGCCGCGCCTGCCGCACCGCACCCTCTGCATGCTCGATCCCGCCGCAACTACCGGAGGTGACCGGTGCGCGCGCTGAGCTCTTTCGTCGCGGTCGCATCCCTGTTCGGAGCGGTTGCGTTGGTACCGGTGATCGGCGGCGACCTCTTCGTTCTGTTCCTTTTCGGGCTGTTCCTGGTCGCACTGGTCGGGATCAGGGCGGACTCGAAGACCGCACCGTCCGCCAGCACGATCCTGCAATGGACCCAAAAAAATGGCGCAATGGCTCATGAGCACGGCCCGCTCATGCGGAAACAGCGGGCGAGGGAGACGCTTTGAAGGCCGTGATCATCCATGCGACCGGAGACGCGGACGTGCTGCGGCTCGAGGAAGTTGAGCGGCCCGAGCCGGGCGAGGGCGAAGTGCTGATCAGGGTGCTGGCCGCGGCGATCAACCCGGTCGACTGGAAGTACCGCCGTGGTCTCGTCGAACGGGAGCTTCCCGCGGTCCTCGGCGAAGACGTCGCCGGAACCATCGACGTATCGAGGGCGGACGGCTTCGCCCCCGGAAACGACGTCCTCGGAGTCGCAAGCAGCGGAGGCTATGCCGAGTACGCCACCGCCTCCGCTACGGCTATCGCACAGATGCCCGACGGGCTCGGCTATGAGCAGGCCGCGGCGCTAGTGTCCGGGATGACTGCCTGGCAGGGCCTGTTCGACTCCGGTCGCCTCGAACGAGGACAGACAGTTCTGATTACGGGCGCCGCCGGCGGCGTCGGCCATCTGGCGGTGCAGCTCGCAAGACATGCCGGAGCCCGCGTGATCGGCACGGGATCGCCGCGCAACCGGGATTTCGTCCTGAGCCTCGGCGCCGACGAGTTCGTCGACTACACCAGCGGCGATGTTGCCGATGCCGTGGGCGGCGTGGACCTCGCACTGGACACCGTAGGCGGATCGACAGCCGCGTCACTGGTTCCGGCGCTACGCGAGGGCGGCACGCTCGTCACGATCGCCTACCCGGCGGAGACCTCTCCCCAATGCCACCGCTGCTGGGTGAAGCCGCTGATCATGCGACCAAACGTAGAGCAGCTTGCGCGGATCGCCGAGCTGGTCGCGTCCGGCGCGGTGCGCGTCGAGATCCAGCAGCTGCCTCTCGCCGATGTCCAACGCGCACACGCACTCAGTGAGGCTGTACCCGCGCGCGGAAAGCTCGTTCTCACCGTCCCGTCGCAACGAGTCGCCGACGGTGTCCACCTGAGCGTGTCCCGTCCGTCTTGATCGAGAACCCAACACAAGAAGGAGCACACCGATGCAAGCACACAAGAAAATCGCAGTAGCGGGAGCCACCGGCAGGGTCGGCCATCACGTCGTCGACGTGCTCGAGGCGAGGGGGCACGACGTTGTCCCGATCTCCCGCTCGGGCGGCGTCGACGTGATTACTGGCGAGGGGCTGGCAGAGGCGCTGGCCGGCGTCGAGGCAGTGATCGACGCGGCCACCGGCGCCTCTCCCGACCAGCAGGCGGCCACCGAGTTCTTCACCGCCGCCGCTCTGACTCTGCACCAGGTCGGCGAGCAGGCAGGCGTGCAGCGAATCATCGTCGTCTCGATCATCGGGACCGACCAGTTCACGGCCGGCTACGGCGCGGCGAAGCAAGCCCACGAACAGGCGACGCTGTCGGGCCCGATCCCGGCCCAAATCCTGCGCGCGGCGCAATTCCACGAGTTCGTCGAACAGCTCGTCGACTGGGGCAGACAGGACGGGGTGAGCTACGTGCCGAAGATGCGCACGCAGCTGGTCGCCGCCCGGACCGTCGCCGAGGCACTCGCCGACCTCGCCACCGCGCCCGAGTCGGCCCATCCACCCGGATCCAACGGGACACCGATCCCGGAAATCGCCGGTCCACGCGAGGAAAGCCTCGTCGAGATGGCGAAACTGCTCGCCGCCCGCCGCGGTGACCCGATACGGATCGAGGGCGTCAGCGTCCCGGCCGACTTCTACGGCGACCTCCACGAGTCAGGCGCACTACTGCCCGGCCCGCACGCCACCCTCGCCGGCCCGACCTTCGAGCAGTGGCTAAGTCGGGAGACCTCAAGAGAACGCGCGTCCGCGCGGACGAGAACCGCAAGTGGTTGACGTTCCCCGCGGTCCGGTTACGCAAAGCTGGAACAGCCACCGCGATTGGAGGTCGACGCCTTCCCTCTCCGTCCCATGCGCTTCGATGGGCAAACGGTCGCAACCCACGGCAACGGTTTCGGCCTATCTGCCGTTTCTCGAACCTCGGCGCCTCGGCAGGGCGGCTCCATTACTTGCTGATCCCCATCGTGAGGCCGCTGATCAGGTACCGCTGAAAGACGAGGTAGACGATCACGGCGGGGAGCGCACTGATCAGCGAGCCGGCCATGAGGAGAGGAACGTCGAGGAGGTGCTGCGACGGGATCGTCGCGAGCCCGACGGTGATCGGACGGACATCGGGCGTCTGCAGAAACAGCAGCCCCACGAGCAGGTCGTCCCAGACCTGGATGAATTGCAGCACCGCGATCGTGACGATTGCCGGCACTGCGAGCGGCAGCATGATCAGAAAGAAGACCCGTCCGTAGCCGAGGCCGTCGATGAGCGCAGCCTCGATCACTTCCTCAGGTATCCGGCGGAAGTAGGTCGTCATCAGAAACGTTGAGAACGGCGCGCCGAGCGCGGCATACACCAGGATCGCGCCGTAGCGGTGGTTGATGAAACCGAGGTTCGCGAGGTTGACGTACTCCGGCGCGATGATCGATTGCATCGGCACCATCATGGCCGCGATCACGATCAGGAAGATCAGTCGAGAGGCCGGATAGCGAAGCACCGCAAACGCGTAACCGCCAGTTGTGCTGACGGCGAGGATGAGCGCGATCGCTCCGACGGTGATCAGCGTGGAGTTCAGGAGCTCGCGGCCGACCGGCAACGACTTGAACAGGTTGTGCCAGCTCGCGAGGGAGAAGCCGTGTCCAGCGTAGTACTGGTCGAGCGAGCGAAAGGCGTTCACCCCCATGTAGTAGAAGGGGTAGAGCATCACGACGGTGATGACGGCGAGCGCGAGGTAGATCAGAGCGCGGGAGACGAGGTACTTCCAACGCACGTCGCCCAGTCGTTCGTGGAGGCCCAGTGCCGACATCGTCGCGCTACTCCTCGACCCTGAGCAACCGGAGCTGGAGCACGCTGACGGCGGCGACGGCGACGAAGAGCATCACGCCTGCGGTCGAAGCGAGCCCGAAGTCGCCGGCCGAGAATGCCTGTTCGTAGATGAAGAACTCGAGCGTTGTTGTCCCGTAGCCCGGCCCGCCTCCTGTCATCACGAAGATGAGGCTGAACAGCGCCGTGAACGCGGTGATCAGCGTGACGATGAACGTGAACCGGATGAATCGCCTCAGCAGGGGGATCGTGATCTTCACCAACACTGCGAACGAGCCCGCGCCGTCCACTCGTGCGGCGTCGTAGATCTCCTGATCAATCGTGGCCATCCCGGCCAAGAAGATGATCAGGTTCGTCCCGAACATCGACCAGACGAAAGTGATCATCACCGCCACGAGTGCGGAGCGCTCCTGGGAGAGCATGTTGGGGTGGACGAAACCGAGCCCTGTGTTGTTCAAGAGGTGCTGAAGGATCCCGTCGTCCGCGAAGAAGCGCACCGAGACGAACCCGATCACGACCCACGAGACCGCCGTCGGCAGGAAGAAGATCGATCGGAAGAAACGCCAACCACGAATGCCGGCGTGGATCAGAAAGGCGACCCCTAGCGGGAGTGCGATCGCGACCGGAATCGCGAGCACGAGCATCGCGTTGTTCTCGAGCACCCTGGTGAACTCCGGGTTGTGAACGAGGTGCGAATACGTGGACGCGCCAACCCAGCGCGACGTCGTGCCGTCCCAGCTCGTGAAGCTGTGATAGATCGTTTGGCCGATCGGAAGCAAGAGCAGCGATCCGACCAGCCCGATGACCGGCAGTGTGAAGACGAATCCGGCCCGACGGCGGCTCGCGGCCAGAGGATCGCTCGGACGGCCTCGGCGCGACCGGAGTCGGCCCGTCGCAGCCGCCCGCTCCGCCCCGAGCGTCTCCACTTCAAGACTCCCTGCCGAAGGAAGACGCGCTCGCCGAGCGCGTCCTCCTCCAACGTGTCACGAGACCTTTCGCGCTACTTATAAACCGGTCCCTTCCGGTCCGGGGGGAGTTGGTCGAGCGTCGCCTTGAGGCTCTTCAAGGCGGACTGGGCCGAGATGTTCCCGCTGAGGGCCGCATCGAGCTGCTTCTGGCCGGTCGTGACCACCTCGGGCTGGACGACGTTGTCGAGCATCGGGTAGGGAGTCAGGCCCTGCTTGGCCGCGAAGGCGAGCATCTCCTTGGACAACCTGCTCGAGGACGAGTAGCCCTTGATGTCCGGGATCAAGCCGGCGTCGATGATGATCTTCTGGCCCTGCGGGCTCATCATGAACTTCAGGAACTGAACGGCTTCCTTCGGGTGTTTCGAGTACTTGGTCACCGCGAAGCCGTCCCCCGAGTACTGGATGACGCCTTTCTGGGGACTGTTCGAGAAGGGGAGTACGAACGGCGAGACCTTGTTGCCCATCGCCTTCTGGAAGGTCGCCGCGTCCCAGTTCCCGTCGGAGATCATCGCCGCCTGGCCCTTCGTGAAGGCGCCGAGGATGTTCGTCTTGGTCAGGACGTCCTTGTTCGTGCAGCCTCGCTTGCGCAACGAGACCCACTCGTTCATCTGCGAGACGATCTTCGGCGAGGTCCACGGAATCTTGCCGGTGTAGAGCCCCTTCCAGTCGCCCGGCGTCAAGGCGCCGGCCATCAGGTAGCTCATGTCGTACCAGGGATACGGCGACGACTGGATCGCTTGAGGATCAGCTCCGTACACCATCGGGGTGATGCCTGCTTTCTTCAGCTTGTCGCAAGCCGAGTACAACTGTGACCAGCTGCGCGGCACGGAGGTGACGCCTGCCTTCTTGAACAAGTCCTTGTTGTAGAAGCCCATGTAGAACTGGTTCTCGAGGGGCATCACGAGAAACCCCTTCGCGGGGTCGAAGTTGATCGACATGTACTTCAGGCTGTTGATCTTGCTCTGCTCTGCTGCGGAGAAGTACGGCGTCAGATTGAGCAGGAACTTCTGATACTTGAGCGCGAACAGCCCGGTCCACATGACGCCGAGGTCAGGGCCGGTCTTTGAGATCGAGGAGGCCTGGAGAAGCGCGAAGTAGTTCGCAGCAGGCTGACTGACGACCTTGATGGAGATGTTCGGATGCGACTTCTCGAACGCCTTGGCGAGCTTGACGGCGGCGACCGCGTTCGCCTCCGTTCCGTAGTTGTGCCAGAGCGTGAGCTTGACGGCGGCGCTCCGGGAGTTCGCCGCGAGCGCGCTGCCGGCGGCGATCACGGCCACGACCATCAACGCGACGATCACCTTTTTATGCACCATCGGGTCTCCCTTCCGCTCGTTTCCCCCGCCGGCCCATCATCTCGCAATGTCGAGGACGCCGCTGCGTGGCTGACCGCCTTTCACTTCGACGAGCGGCCAGGCCCCCGTCTTGGTCACGCACAAAAGTCCATTATCCTCGACGAGAAAGGTGTCCTCCGACTTGCCGCCGCCGGCCAGGCTCGGGTTCCAGGCAACGGCCTGCCCGGGCTCGATCGGCTGTGCGAACCAGCGGCTCTGGCGCTGGGAGGGCGCCAGCTCGAACTCGCGTTGCCGGTAGCCCACGGGCCCTCCTTGGTAGTGCTCCTGCCACGCACCCGGCTGGCCCACCTGCGCGTACCCACGCTCGCAGGCTCCCAGCACCTGCCCGTATGTCGCGCCCGGGCGGCTTGCTGCGAGCATTGCCGCCTCGACGATGCGCGCGCCGCTGAGGGCGCCCTCGACGGATGCAGTCAGCCCGCCAGCACAAGCGAACCGCGTGGCCGCGACGTGGAGACCCTCGCGCATGGCGACGACGACGGCCATCACGAGCCGCTGCACCCGTCGACCCGTCGCGAGTGGATGTCGAAAGCGTTCGACGCGATCGTCGCCGCCCACGATCAGGCACACGGGCAGGGCGCCTACCCGCTCCAGCTCCTCGGCTACGCGGGCCTGCACGTCGCGGTCCTGCTCGCCGGGTCGCCAGGAGGAAACGGCGTGCTCGAGGGCGCTCGCCGCGTCCCGACCCAGCCGGGCGAGGCGCTCACGCTCAGGGGGAAGGAGACGGAGGCGCAAAACGGTGAGATCGTCGTCACTGTCGACACCAAACCGAGCGTCGCCGTCCGCGCCGAGCTCTTCCCGCGAGGCGTCCGCGATCTCCTCGACCGCGCCAACGAACGCGTCGGCGTCGAACCACGGAACAGCCTCGACGGCGAAGCCGACCTCGCCGAGCCCCGCCTCCGCCTCGAGTCGGGGTCGTTCGACGGTGGTCGTTACGGCGGCGGCGTTCTGCGCAGTCACGACGAGCCAAAGGGGGCTCAGCGGATCGCTGCGGTCGATCGGGTTCGTAAGCCCTGCGGTCAGCCAGGCGACTGGCCCGGGGCGAGTGAACGCGACTCCGGGCAGGCCTTTCGCGTCGAGCCATTGGCGAACGAGGACGAGCTTGGCGTCCACCTCGCTGCGTCGCCCGCCGTGGGAAGTGCCCGCCGTCTCTGCCATGGTGCCGTAGTTTCTCGTCATGGCGAGGCGCGCGCTCGTTGTAACCAGGCCGGGGGTGATTGGCGTGATCGATCTTCCCGCTCTCGAACCTGGTCCGGGAGAGGTCGTGATCCGTCCTGCCTTCTGTGGTGTCTGCGGCACGGATCTGGAGCTCCTGCGCGGCGAGGTCGATCCAGACTATGTCCGCTATCCCCTGACGATCGGACATGAGTGGTCGGGAACGGCCCAGGCTGTCGGCGCGGGCGTCGAGAATGTCCGACCGGGCGATCGTTGTGTAGCCGAGTGCATCGTCCCCTGTGGCCGCTGTGCTTTTTGCCGGGCAGGGGACACGAACATCTGCGAGATCTACGACGAGCTCGGCTTTACACGCGAAGGCGGTGCGAGCGACGAGGTGCTCGTCCCGGCACGGCTCGTGCACAAGCTCGAGCCGGAGACGTCGCTGCTCGACGCTGCCTTGGTGGAGCCCTCCTCGGTTGTCCTTCGCGCGCTCGAGAAAGCCGCGCCCGCGGCTGGTGACCGCGTGCTGGTAGTCGGAGACGGGACGATTGGTCTGCTCGCCGCCTATCTCGTAGGCCTCTGGTCGCCGGCGAGCGTGACGATGATCGGCCGGCGGGCCGAGCAGGCGGAGCTCGCAAAATCCGTCGGTGTCGTCGGCTTCCAGCTGAACGGAGATCACAGCGGCGAGTTCGACCTTGCGGTTGAAGCTGCCGGCGTCCCTGACGCGGTGCTCACGTCGATTGCGTCGGTCCGCCGCGGCGGGAAGGTGGCCCTGCTCGGGTTGCCTCCCACTGGACAGACCGTCGAACTGGCGGCGGACCTGATCGTGAACAACGACCTGTCGGTCCTGGCGAGCTTCGGCTACACGTCCGCTGCTTGGAGTCGTACCGTCGACTTGTTGAACCAGGGACGCATCAGACCGGGGCAGATCGTGACGCACCGCTTCGCGCTGGAGGACCACGACCGGGCCTTCGCGACCCTTGCAGCCCCCGAGGGCAGGCGAGGCAAGATTCTCCTCGAGATCTCGAGAGACGAATGAGGCGCGATACCGGTGTTCACCAACCACCGACCCACCCGCTCAGCAGGCCATACGGCTCCGTGTCCGGGGGCCGTTCCGGGAGAGCGCGGAGGAAGTCGAAGTCACAGCCTTCGCTGGCCTGAAGGACGTGGTCGACATAGAGGGCGCCGTAGCCGCGACGGTAGCGCGGTTCGGGCGGTCCGAGGCGCTCCAGCCGCCGCCCGACTTCCCGCGGAGGAACGTCGAGGTCGATCCGACGTTCTGCGACGTCGAGCACGATCGGATCCCCGTCTTCGACTGCACGCAGCGGTCCGCCTGCAGCCGACTCCGGTGTGACGTGCAGGACGACGGTGCCGAACGAGGTCCCGCTCATGCGTGCGTCCGAGACACGCACGAGGTCGGTGACTCCTTTTCGGAGCAGCCTGCTGGGAATCGGCAGCTGCCCCCATTCGGGCATGCCCGGGCCACCCTTCGGTCCCGAGTTGCGCAACACGAGCACCGAGTCAGGCCCGATCTCGAGCGACGGATCGTCGATTCTCGCGGCGACGTCGTAGACGTCCTCGAACACCACCGCAGGCCCTCGATGGTCGAGAAGCGACGCAGATGCAGCGCTGCGTTTGATTACGGCGCCGTCCGGCGCAAGGCTGCCACGCAGGACTGCGATGCCGCCCTCGGAGGCGAGCGGGGCGTCAAGCGGGGCGATGACGCTACGGTCGCGAACCTGCGCCGAGGCGAAGCCGTCGGCCAGCGTACGCCCGGTGACAGTCAGCGCCGCGACATTCAGAAGAGGCTCGAGCTCCTTGAGCAGCGCTTGCACGCCGCCCGCGTGATGGAAGTGCTCGACCAAGAACTCGCCGGACGGCCGCAAGTTCGCAAGGACCGGCGTGCGGCGCGAGATCTCGTCGAAGCGATCGAGGGTCAGCGCCACGCCTACCCGGCCGGCGAGGGCGAGCAGGTGGATGACGGCATTCGTGGAGCCGCCGATTGCCTCCAGCACGGTGATCGCGTTGTCGAACGCATCGGCGGTGAGGACCTGCGAGGGCCTCAGGTGCTCGTGCGCCAGCTCGACGGCACGCCGGCCTGTCGCCTCTGCGGCGCGGTGCCGCGCCGCATCGACCGCCGGGATCGACGCCGTTCCGGGAAGGCACATCCCCAGCGCTTCGACCAGGCTTGTCAGCGTCGAGGCGGTGCCCATCTCGTTGCAATGGCCGTATGACGGCCGCGTGGCCGCCTCGAGCTCGTCGAACTCCTCCCGTGACATCCGTCCCGCACGGAGCTCGTCGACGTAGTGCCAGAGATCTGTGCCGCCCGCGAGCTCGCGCCCACGGAACCACGCGGGCTCGGACGGCCCGCCGGTGATCATGATCGCCGGCACGTCGACACTCGCGGCACCCATGAGCTGGGCGGGAACCGTCTTGTCGCATCCTCCGAGCAGGACGACTGCGTCGAGCGGGTTCGCCCGAATGCATTCTTCGACGTCCATCGACATCAAGTTCCGGAACAACATCGTCGTCGGCTTCATCAGGTTTTCGCCGAGCGAGATCGTTGGGAACTCCAGCGGCAGGCCGCCCGTCTGCAAGATGCCGCGCTTCACCGACTCGGCGAGTGAGCGGAAATGGAGATTGCAGTGCACGAGCTCCGACCAGGAATTGCAGATGCCGATCACGGGGCGGCCGGCTAGGGCGCTTCGAGAAATGCCCTCGGCATGGATCGACGCGCGATGGATGAAGCCGGAGAGATCGTGCGCGCCGAACCAGCGGGTACTTCGCAGACCTCCGTTCTCGCTGATGACTTCTCCTCTCGGATAGGCTCGGCCGCCTGGGCGAGTTAGCGTACTCGCGGACGGAGGTGGCGTGGGCGTCGTCGAGATCGCCGATCGGACCTGGCGCATCGAATCCCTAATCGGGCCGCGAAACCTCTTCCAGTACGTGCTTGCGGGCGACGGTCGCACCGCCGAGGCTCTCCTCGTCGACGCCGGAACGAGCGCCACTCCGCGCGACGCAATCCTTCCTGCGCTGCGTCGTCTCGGGATCCGCGCCGAGACTGTGAGGTACCTCGTCGTCACGCATCCCGACCTCGACCACCAGGGCGGTCTCAGCATCCTCAAGCAGGAGTTCCCGAATGCTGTCGCCGCGTGCGGGTTCGCGGATCGGGGGCTCGTGTCGGAGCCCGAGCGCCTCGTCACCGATCGGTACGGGGCGTACGAGAGAGAGCACGGGGTGGGGTACACCGACGCCGAAAAGGAATCGATACGACACCTCTACGGTTGCCATGTCTCGATCGACGCCACCTTCGCCGGCGGCGAGCAGATCGAGTTGGGCGACCGACACCTCTCCGTCCTGCACGCACCGGGTCATTCGGCCGGCCATCTCGTGCTGTACGAGTCGGCGAGCGGTGTTCTTTTCAGCTCGGACGCGGTGCACTGGCGCTTCTGCCCGGCCGCCGACGGCACCGCGGCGCTCCCGCCGACCTATGAGGACGTCGACCCCTACCTCGCGACAATCGACCTCCTCGAGTCGCTCGCCCCGCATGAGCTCCATTCGGGACATTGGCCCGCGCGCAGCGGCACCGATGTGCTCCGCTTCCTCGGTGAGAGCCGGGAGTTCGTCGGCGCACTCGACGCGGTGCTTCAGGAGCGGCTTGAGGCGCCTGCGACGCTTCGCGAGCTCTGCGAGCATGTGGAGATGAGGCTGGGACCGTTCGGAGCGGATCCGGTGAACCTGATGTTCGTGGTTCACGGACATTTACAACGGCTTGTCCGCCGTGGTGGCGTGCGTACGATCGATCTGAGTGAGTGCCCCCGTCGTTTCGAGTTGGTCACGGCTGAGCGGTGAGATCCGGGCGTGATCTGGATCTGATCGACCGGCTGGGCGATCTCTACCCGGCTGTCGTTGGAGACGTCCTCGACCGCCTTGGCTTGCGTTCGCAGTCGATGGCGCCGCACATCCGCCCCCTGACCCGTGAGATGAGGCTAGCCGGGTATGCCGCCACTGTGCACTGCATCGAGGTCGGCGGCCCACCGGACGATCGTCACGAGTGGTACAAGGGCGAGTTGCAGGCTGTCGACACACTAGGGCCCGGCGACGTCATGGTCGTCTCGACCTGTCGAGGTTGCTATTGGGGTGAGCTGCTCGCCACTGCATCGCGGCACAGCGGCGCACGAGGGATCGTGGCGGACGCGTACACGCGCGACACCCTTGCCCTCATCGAGATGGGCTTTCCAACCTTCGTCGCCGGGATCAGCCCGGAAGACTCGCTGGGGCGAATCGACGTCGATGCGGTAGGAGTCCCCGTCGAGTGTGGCACCGTCAGCGTGCACCCCGGCGATCTCATCATCGCAGACTACGACGGTGTCGTCGTCGTTCCGTCGGCTCGAGCTGAGGAGGTCGTAGCACTCGCGGAGGAGAAGGTCTAGGGCGAGAACTTCGTTCGCAAGAAACTCGCCGACGGGATGCCGGTGTCGGAGGCGTTCCGGACCTATGGCGTGATCTAAAGCAGAACGACGTCGAGTGCAGCCGCGGGTCGGTCCACAAAGGGCTCCCCAGCCACCGCACGCCAGAGACTCTGCAAAGTCGTCCCGATGAGAAAAGGGCCGTTTGCGGGGCTTTTGCTAAGCCCTCTTCCATTCGCTCCGACCGGCAACTGGTCGCAACCGGTGGCAACCTCACCGGCCAGAGGATGACCCGTTCCACGTAGAGAGGGGGTCGAATTGCTCGTCCCGCTCAGGTCGAAGGCCCGCTCAGGCGAGAGGACGCTCGCGCATCACACGGTC
>WNGD01002621.1_pt1 | contig 18716 bp, 18 predicted proteins | sample 5400671 | NCBI WGS metagenome assembly WNGD01 (sample SAMN13153369, study PRJNA577476) | soil metagenome | isolation source: 40 cm soil or saprolite under grassland replicate 2 | place: USA:California | collected 2016-06-15
TTCACGTCTTCGCAAACACGATCGACGTCGAGTCCTTCGGCGAGCGCGTTGCGCGGCTTGGCTCACGGAGAAACGGCCTTCGCGAAGAGCTCGGCGCAGCGGCCGAGGACGTCCTCGTGCTCTCGGTCGGACGGCTGGCTCCGGAGAAGGCGATGGACGTCCTCGCCCGAGCGGTTGCGTCTGCCTCGGATCCGCGACTGCTCCTCGTCGTCGCGGGTGAGGGCGCCGAACGCGGGCGGCTCCTCGCGCTCGCGGCGGAACTCGGCGTTCGGCTCGTGCTCACCGGCGACCGTCCCTGGGAGGCGATCGACGAGCTGTACGCGGCAGCCGACGTCTTCGCGCTCCTCTCCACCCGTGAGCCCTGGGGCGTCGTGGTGAACGAGGCCGCAGCCTGTGGGCTTCCGCTCGTCCTCTCGGACCTCGTCGGCGCTGCGCACGACCTCCTCCGCGACGGAGAGAACGGCTTCCTCGTGCCGGCGGGAGACGGCGCTGCGGCCGGGCGGGCGATTGCCCGACTCGCCGCGGACCCTGCACTCCGGGCCTCGTTCGGCACTCACTCGCGCGAGTTGGCGCAGGCGTGGGGCTACGAGCCGAGTGTCGAGGGGTTCCGGACGGCCGTGCGCGAGGCCGCTGCCCGCGCCCGCGGCTAGCCTGGCCCGAGACGATGGAGGGAAACCGCAGACCTCGGCTCCTCGTCCTCAACCAGTACTACTGGCCGGGGGTGGAGGCGACCGCGCAGCTCCTGACCGAGCTCTGTGAAGCGCTCGCCGAGGAATACGAGGTCGAGGTCGTCACCGGAGTTCTGCACGGTCATGAGGACGATCCGCGTGAGCTCGAGCGAAACGACGTCCGGATCGTCCGCGTCAGCTCCACGTCCTACGAGCGCTCCGAGCTCGTGCACCGTGCCGCCAACTACTTTTCCTACCTCGGCTCGGCGCTCTCCTACGTGCTCAAGGCGCCTGCTCCGGATCTCGTGATCTGCATGACCGATCCACCGATCGTCGGCGACCTCGGCGTGATCGTCGGCCGCCGGTTCGACGCGCCCGTGCTCGTCATCAGCCAGGACGTCTTCCCCGAGATCGCGACGGAGCTCGGTCGACTCGGCAACCCGGCGGTCGTCGCCGTTCTCCGCGGACTCGTCGGCGCCTACCTGCGACGGGCAGATCGGATCGTCGCGATTGGCGAGACGATGCGCGAGCGGCTCGAGGCGAAGGGAGCGTCACCCGAGCGCGTGCGAGTGATCCCGAACTGGGTGGATACGACGGCGATCACCCCGCAGCCGCGCGAGAACCAGTGGGCGGAGCGGCACGGGCTCGTCTCGAAGTTCGTCGTCATGCACTCGGGGAACGTCGGACACGCGCAGGACCTGGACAGCCTTGTCCGCGCAGCGACCTTTCTGCGCGATCTCGACGACCTGCGAATCGTGATTGCAGGGTTCGGAGCGCGTCACGCCGAGATGGTCGCGCTCGCGCGACGGCTCGAGGTCGGCGACCTCGTCCGCTTCTTCGACTACCAGCCGCGCGACCGGCTGCCGCTCTCGCTCTCGAGCGCCGACCTCCATGTGGTCGGGCTCGCGAAGGGGCTCGCCGGTTATGTCGTCCCGAGCCGCCTGTACGGAATCCTCTCCGCGGCCCGGCCGGTCGTCGTCGCTGCGGACGAAGAGAGCGAGACCGCGCGCATCGTGGCGGAGGTGGGTTGTGGTCTCGTCATCCCGCCCGGGCGCCCCGAGCTCCTCGCACGCACGATCCGCGCAGCCCGCGAGGGCGCCTACGACCTGGCGGAGATGGGAGAACGCGGGCGTCTCTACGTGGAACGCGAGGCTGACCGCTCCGTAGCCATGGCGCGGTACCGAGCGGTGGTCGCCGACCTGCTCGCCGCTTAGGTCAACCGCGTGCGTCGAGCAGCGACCTGTAGAGCCGGTCGACGTCGTCCACGAGTCGGGCCACTGAGTAGCGTTCGAGCACCCTCGCCCGTCCGGACCGCCCGAGCTTCTTACGCAAGCCGGCGTCGCCCGCGAGCAGGGCGAGCTTGGCGGCGGCGCCGTCGACGTCCCCCGCGGAGACGAGATAGCCGTCGAGCCCGTCCCGAACGACGTCGGGAACGCCGCCGACCCGGTTCGCGACGACCGGTGTGGCCGAGGCGAGGGCCTCGATCGCGCTCACGGGCGTTCCCTCGTTCACCGAGGGGAGCAGGAAGGCGTCGAACAGCCCGTAGTAGCCTGCGATCTCCGGCTGGTAACCGACGAAGAAGCACTCCCGCGCGATACCGAGCTCGTGCGCCAATTGCTCGAGGCGCCCTCGCTCGGGCCCGTCTCCCACCATGCAGAGAACGGCGTCGACCCCGCGCTCGCGAAGTTCGCGCACGATCGCGAGGACCGAGCCCGTGTCCTTCACGGCCGTCATGCGCCCGACCCAGCCGACGACGAAGGCCCCTCGTCCGATTCCGTACGCGCGCCGGTAGTCGACGTCGGTAGTCGCATCTTCCAGCCGCTCCTGAAGAGGAATGCCGAGGCGCACGACCGCGAACTTCTCCCGTGAGGCGATTCCGAGCGCGACGAGCTCGTCCCGGACCTCGGGGCTGACCGCGACGAGCGCGTCGGACGAGCGCGCAAGGGCGCGCTCGATCTCGCGGAAGAATCGGGTGCGAGGCGTGTCGAAGTAGCCCTTGAGGACGTGCCCGTGAAATGTGTGGAGCACGACCGGCGGCCTTGCCGGGCCGGCGGAGAGGGCGGCCAGGCGCCCGATCGCCCCCGCTTTCGCAGTGTGGGTGTGGAGGATGTGCGGCCGCAGCTCCCGGATCAGCTCGGCGACTCGAAGCACCGAGCGGGCATCGTGCAGGAGCGAGACCTCGCGTTGGATCTCCGGAACGCTCACGACGGATACGCCGAGCCGGTCGGCGAGGAAGGACATCGAGTCCTCGCCGCGCGCCAGGCTCCCGGCGACGAGTGTCGTGTGGTAGCCGCGGCTCTCGAGCCCGGCTGCGAGGTTTGCGACGTGGATCGCAGGCCCGCCCATGTTGAGCCGCGCGATGACACGCAGCACGCGGATCGGCTCGGCTGCCACGGGTCACGGACGTTAGCCGAGCATGCCGAAGAGCCTCCAGAACTTTCGTAGATTGCGCGCTAGGTTTGGGCATGAGCGAGGTCGTGGTAACGGGTGCGCACGGCAGGCGCTACACGGCCGTCACCGTCGCGCTGCTCGCAGTCTTCGCCGTCGTGGCCGTGCGCAACTCCGTCGTATACCCGGCGATCGCGGGCTACGACGCTCGAGAGTCGCTGGACTACGCGGACGGGCTTGCTCACCACGGCCGCCTCCCGGACGCCACCGGCAGCTACTACACGCCGCCGGGTTTCTTCGCGATCGGAGCCCTCGGAATCCTCGTTGGAGAACGGCTCGGTTTTGCGCATCCCGAGCGTGTCGGGCAAGTCGCGAACGCGCTCGCAGGTCTCGGGACGCTCGTTCTCCTGTTTCTGCTCGTCCGGGAGCTCTGGCCCGCTCGCCCTGTTCTCATATCGCAGCACTTGTCTTCGCGATTGCCTGCCCGGTTGTGTTCAAGGCAGCGGCGATGTTCCACCCGGAACCTCTCTCGCTCTTCTTCTCGACGGCTGCGCTGCTCGTTGCCGCGCGAATGCTCGTCCGCCGACGCTATTCGCTGCTTGCGGCCGCGGGGCTCGGTGCCACGCTCGGCCTCGCGCAACTCGTCCGCGCGTGGACGCTCTGGACGGTCGGTGTCGTCCTCTTGGTGCTGGTCGTCGCTCTCGTGACGCGACCAGCCGAGCGGCGTGGTCTGGCACGCGCGCTCGCGATCGCAGCGGCCCTCGCCCTCGTCGTGCCGCTGCCCTGGTACTCGTACCAGGCTCTTCGGCAGGGTGGGCCAGTATTCGACCGGCCTCAGCCCAACGCACCGTTGTGGGATCGCCGACAGCTCGGGTTCTACGTCGGCAACGGGCTGCCGAAGGTGATCACCGATCCTGTGGCGCCTTCGTTTCGCGGGCAGTTCGCGCCCCTCGCGTACTAGGAGGTGTGGGGCGACTACTTCGGGATCTGCACTGGAACAGCTCGATTGGGCCACCCAACTCGTCCGAGCGTCGCGAGACGGTCGTGCAAGCCGTGGTCGGACTTCCCTACACACTGCTGGCAGTGGCGGGCTGGCTCGCTCTGCTCGCCGTCATGATCAGACGTCCTGCCGCGGAGCCCGCGCGTCAGCTCGTAGCTCTGCTTCCGCTGGCCGCACTGCTGGGCGTTCTTTACTTCGCGACCGCGTACCCCACGACGGACGGCGACACCGCGAAGGGCTCCTTCATGCTGACCGCGGTACCGGCCTGGGCAGCATGCTTCGGATTCGCATTCGACGGCCTCACTCGCCGCTTCCCGCGCATGCTGGTGCCGAGCGTGGTGCTCCTCGCCATCTGCGCCGGTCTCAGCCTTCGCTTCGGCTTGGCCGTCGCCAGCCCGTGAGCGCCGCGGAGTCGGAGTGGCCTTACCTGCGCGGGGCGCTCGTCGCGCTGCTGGTCATCGTGGCGGTCGAGCTCGGCGGCTGGCTCGTGTACAGGTCGGTGCATCACGGGACTCCTCCTTATGTCTTGACCGTGCGTTGCCTGACGCGCGAGAAGCACCTCGAGGTTCGTTCCGCGAGCGACGATCCGATTGCGAAGAGCGCCCGAGGAGGCGCTCTCGCGACGCGAGTCGAGGGAAACGGCGTCCATGTCGCGATCGCCCGCTCCGAGTCGGAGGCGAGCCGGATTGCGGAGAGCTACCGGCTCGTCGGTGGAGCGCTGACGGGGAGGCTCGAGCAGCGAGGCAAGATCGTCTATCTCTGGGACGCTGCTGCGAGTCCGACGGCGCGCCAGACGATGTACGACTGCTTCTACGACTAGCGTTGCGGCATGCGCTACGTGGTCACCGGCGCCGCGGGGTTCATCGGCTCGTACCTGCTGCAGGCGCTCCTCGAGCGCGGCCACGACGCCGTCGGCTGGGACTCCTTCACGGATTACTACGACCCGGCGCTGAAGGAGCAGAACGCCGCAAGCCTGCCCGTTACGCGGATCGACCTCGCCACGGACCCGCTCGACCTCCTCGAGACCGACGGAGTCTTTCACCTGGCAGGCCAACCCGGCGTGCGGAGCTTCGGAGGCGCGTTCCCGACCTACGTGCGCCAGAACGTGCTCGCGAGCCACCGCCTCTTCGAGGCGGCGGTGAGGGCGCGGACGCGCGTCGTCTTCGCCTCGTCGTCGTCGATCTACGGTGATGCGGCGGCCTATCCGACACGCGAGGACACGGTTCCGAGGCCGCTGTCTCCGTACGGGATCACGAAACTCGCGGTCGAGCACCTGGCGTATGCGTATGGCAGGGGATTTGAGCTCGACGCCGTCGCGCTCCGCTACTTCACGATCTACGGCCCGCGCCAGCGGCCGGACATGGCGTTCACCCGCATGGTCTCGAGCCTCGCCGAGGGAAGGCCGTTCGAGCTGTACGGCGACGGGACGCAGTCGCGCAGCTTCACGTACGTCAGCGACGTCGTCGAGGCGACGATCGCCGCGATGGAGAAGGCTCCCGCCGGCGCGGTCTACAACGTGGGCGGAGGCGTCGAGGTGTCGATGCTCCAGGCGATCGAGATGCTCGGCCGTATCGCCGGCCGGCGCCTCGAGGTGGTGCGCGCTCCCCGCGTCGAGGGGGACGTGGCGCGTACGGCCGCGGACACGTCGCGGATCCACGCAGAGCTCGGCTGGGAGCCGCAGACGCCGTTCGCGGAGGGACTCGGCGCCCAGTGGCGCTGGGCCGCTGATAGGGTCGCCGCTCGATGACCTCCCCCCAGCCCGTACCCGACCTCGAGGGCGAGCAGGAGGTCGATCTCGCCTCTGCCTGGGAACGCCTGAAGACGCGCTGGTGGCTCCCCGTCATCGGACTCGTGGCAGGTGGAATCGTCGGCCTCCTGCTCGCGCTCTCGGGAGGACACGTTTGGCAGGCCAAGACGCTCGTCTACCTCGGCCAGCCGTTTGCCCCGCTCGGCGGCGGGCAGATCATCAGCCTGGCGACCAACCCGTCGACTGTGCGCGAGATCGTCCACTCGGAGACCGCGCTTCGGATCGCGTCCAGGGCGAGCGGCGTACCAGTCTCGAGACTTCGCTCCTCCGTTTCGGTAAAGGAAGTCACGGCGCCGGGTCAGACGAAGACGACGACACCACTTGTCGAGATCGGGGTCAAGGCTTCGGGCCCGGCGAAATCGGCGAAGGCTGCAGACGCGCTCGCGAGGCAGGTCACCGACCGCGTGTCGGCCTTCGTGACGACCAAAGTCGACCTCCTCGACCAGCAGATCAATGTGGCCAAGGCGCAGCTTCAGGCCGTGAACCAGCGTATTCAAACCGCGCAGGCGCAGCAGGCTTCGGTGTCGAAGGAACAGTCCCTCTCGCCCGAGCTGCGCCTCACCGCGATCCTCAGTCTGAACTCCGTCATCGCGACCGCCGACGCACGCCGCACCGATCTTCAGCAGCAGCTGTACGACTCGCAGCAGCTTCTGAACCAAGCGAAGAGCGTCGAGGAGAGCCGAGTCGTAGAGCCCGCGACCGGAATGCGCTCGACCGCGCGCTCGAACCGTACGGCGCTGCTCGTGGGCGCGCTCGTCGGGCTGCTGATCGGCGCGGTCGTCGCGCTTGCAATCGAGCCGATCGCCGCCCGCCGACGGTTGCGGGTGGCCAGTTCCGACTAGCTCATGCTCGAAGGAAAGCGCGTCGCGGTCGTCGTCCCGGCGCACGACGAGGAGCGACTCGTCATCGACACGCTCGGGGGTATCCCGGATCTCGTCGACCGGGTCTACGTCGTCGACGACGCCTCGGCCGACGCGACTGCGGAGAACGCGGGCTCTGTCGGCGACCCGCGCGTCGAGGTCATACGGCACGAGCGGAACCTCGGCGTCGGCGCAGCCATCGTCGCCGGCTACCGGCGGGCGGCCGAGGAGGGAATCGACGTGACCTGCGTGATGGCGGGTGACAACCAGATGGATCCGTCGGAGCTGGCGGGCCTGGTGGAGCCGGTAGCCAGGGGCGAGGTCGAGTATGCGAAGGCGAACCGTCTCTTCTCTGGCGAGGCCTGGGAGGTCATCCCGCATACGCGCTTCTTCGGAAACGCCGTGCTCTCGCTCCTCACCAAGATCGCCTCCGGCTACTGGCACGTCGCAGACTCGCAGGCGGGGTACACGGCCATCTCCCTGGGCGCGTTGCGGCGGCTCGATCTCGACCGGCTGTATCCACGCTACGGCTTCCCGAACGACGTGCTCGTGCACCTGAACGTCCAAAACGCGCGGGTGCGGGACGTTCCCTCGCGTCCGATCTACGACGTCGGCGAAGTATCCGGGATCCGCCTCCGCTCCGTCGTTCCGCGCATCTCATGGCTCCTGTTCAAGGCCTTCTGGTGGCGCCTGGCACAGAAGTACGTGATTCGCGACTTTCATCCGCTCGTCTTCTTCTACGCGTTCGGCGCACTGATGACACTCGTCGGGCTCTTCCTCGGTGCCCTCGAAGTTGTGCTCCGCATCTTCGGTAACCAGATCACGCCGGCGACCATCGTGCTCGTCGCGGTGCTCCTGATCGCCGGTCTCCAGCTCACGCTCTTCGCGATGTGGTTCGACATGGAGGCGAACAAGGATCTCCGCTGAGGTGACATCGTCCAAAAAGCGCTTCGGCTGCGCGTCAATGACCGGCGACCTGCGTCGTGTTCTCGTTCGACCGCCTCTGGCGGAGGACGTCATGGAGTGGCAGGCCGCCGGCTGGCGGGCGGCGCCCGATCCGGTGGCTGCGGCGCGCGAGCACGAGGCGTTCTGCCTGCTCCTCGAGGAGGCCGGTGCGGAGGTGGTCGTCTCGCAGCACGACCCCGGCAACCCGGACGCGCTCTATCCGTACGACCCTGTCCTTGTCGGCGAGGAAGGCGCGGTACTGCTCCGGCCGGGCAAGGTCGGACGGCGCGGCGAGCCGAACGCGCTCGTGCCGTCCCTCGAGGATGCTGGGGTGCCCGTTGCGGCAAGCCTCGGCGGGCCCGCGCTCGCCGAGGGTGGCGACACGCTCTGGCTGGACGAGAGCACGCTGCTAGTCGGCATCGGCTACCGCACGAACGAGGAGGCCGTTCCAGCACTCGAGACCGCATTCCCAGGAGTGGACGTTGTCGCGTTCGACCTTCCGCACTGGAACGGCGCCGGAGAGGTTCTCCACCTCCTGTCGTTCATCTCGCCGCTCGATCACGATCTTGCCCTTGTCTATCCGCGCCTCGCTCCGGTGCGGCTCCTGCGGCTCCTTGCCGAGCGTGAGATTCGTGTCGTCGAGGTTCCGGACGAGGAGCTCGAGTCCCAGGGCTCGAACGTGCTCGCGCTCGGCCCTCGTCGCGCGCTCGCGCTCGAGAGCAACCCCGAGACGCGGAGGCGAATGGAGAAGGCGGGGGTCGACGTCGTCGTCTACCGGGGCGACGAGATCTCGCGCAAGGGGGACGGCGGCCCGACCTGCCTGACGCGTCCGCTCCTCCGAGTGTGAACACCGCGGACTACGTGCTCTTCGACCCGGAGGTCGTGCGCCGGCCTCCCGGGAGTCCATGCTTCATCTGCGAAATCGTCTCGCGAACCGACTCACGCCATCACGTCTGGTACGAGGACGACGTCGCGATTGCGTTTCTCAATCTGTATCCGCGGCTCCTCGGCTACACGCTCGTCGCACCGAAGCGACATCTCGAGGACGTGACGGGCGACTTCGCAATCTCCGAGTATCTGGCGCTGCAGCGTGCGGTCTATCGGGTAGGCGAAGCGCTTCGCTCTGTGCTACCAACCGAGCGGCTGTACATTTTGAGCCTCGGGAGCCGACAGGCAAATGCGCATGTCCACTGGCACGTGGCTCCGCTTCCGCCGGGAGTCCCATTCGAGGAGCAGCAGTTCGCCGCTCTCGACCGACCGGTCGTGCTTGCACCCAATGATGCCGAGCAGGAACACCTCGCAAAGCAGTTGGGCGAGGCCGTTACTGCTCGTCGAATGTGAGCTGTCTGAACGGGGAGAGGCTCGAGACGCCGACGCCGACGAGTCGGAGCGCGCCAGGCCGGTCGCGAAGGCCGCGGTCGAGCAGCCCGCACGCCACATCGCCAATCGTCACCGCGTCGTCGACGGCCGCGGCGAGTGTGGTCGAGCGCGTGCGGATCGAGAAGTCGGCGTAGCGCAGCTTGGTCGTGACCGTCCGGCCGGAGAGCTCTGAGCGAGTCAGCCGATCGGCGACGATCTCCGCGAGGCGCCTCAGCTCGGCGTGCAGCGATTCCCGCTCCGAGACGTCACGGGCGAAGGTGTCTTCGGCCGAGATGGAGACCTGTTCGGGGTTCAGCTCGAGGTCACGCGGATCGATTCCCCGCGCTCGGTCGCGGAGGAGCGGGCCGATCGATCCCGGCAGCAGGATCCGGAGCTCACCGTCCGAGAGCGCCGCGAGAGCGCCGATCGTCGTAATCCCGCTTCGCAGCAGGCGTTCCTCGGCCCGTGGGCCGACGCCGGGAAGGACGCGCACAGGGAGCGGCGCGAGGAATCCTGCCTCGCGTCCCGGCGCCACAACGGTGATGCCGCCCGGCTTGCGGCGATCCGACGCGATCTTGCAGACCACCTTCGAGCTGGCGACACCGAGCGAGCACGTGAGGCTGGTCGTTCCTCGGATGGAGGTCTGGACTGCGGACGCGGCGGCGCGCGCCCGGACGAAATCGTCCGCGACGGTCCCCAGGTCGAGGTACCCCTCGTCGAGACCGGTGCGCTCGGCGCGTGGCACGAGCTCGCCAATCGTCTCCCACACCGCGCGCGAGTACTGGGCGTACAGCGCATGGCGAGGACGAACGAAGACGGCCTGCGGGCAGCGCCTGAGCGCCTCTGCGGCACTCATTGCCGAGTGGATCCCGTACTTCCTGGCGACGTAGTTCGCGGTCGAGACGACTCCGCGGCCGTGCGGGTCGCCGCCCACGACGAGCGGCTTCTCGCGTAGCTCCGGGTTCTCGAGCTCCTCGACGGCCGCGAAGAAGGCGTCGAGGTCGAGGTGCGCGAGGATCGGCACGGGTCAAGGCTAAGCGAGCCACAGGCGGTGTCAGACACCGGTTCACCGTCAAGGATCTGTGCCAATCTCCTCACAGGCGATTTTCTGCCGCATTCCGGCGGAAATCGGCGTAGGGACACGATCGTTCTGGACTGGACGGTACGTCGAAGGGCCGGCGGTGTCTGACACCGGCTCGAGGATCTATCGTTGGCGGGTGCTGACGACGCCGGCCCTCGCGCCCCCCGCGATCGAGCAGCCCGCCCCGCGGCAAGCTTCGTACGGCCTCGTCACCGGGCTTGCCGCACGTGGAACGCGGCGCATCGTCGTCTCCTCACGCGGGCATGTGCTCGCGGACGCGAAGCTCCGCGGGCGGCGCTTCTCGCTCCGCGTCGACCTGCCGACGGGCGACCTCACGCTGCGCGTCGCGACCCTCGACGAGCATGGACGGCCTGCCGTGAGCGTCGTCAGGGAGGTCTTCGGACTCCCCCGCACTGCGCGACCGCGGCTTGCCGGCAGCCACGAGGATCCCGCTCTCGCCCGGCGGATCCGACATCTCGCGCGCAGCTTTCACGGGACTTCGGGGATCTACGTGCAGAACCTGACCGACGGAGCCGGGGCTGCGTGGAACGCGAGCGCGCGCTTTCCGGCGGCTTCGACACTCAAGCTCGCGATCGCGACGACCGTGCTCGCTTCCTACCACGGCGTTCCCCCGCCGGGCTCGTACGTCGACGACCTGCTTCGTCGGATGATCGCGTACTCGGACAATGCGTCTGCGAACGCGCTCGAGGTGTGGCTCGGCGGCTCGACGAGCGCAGGCGGCGCAAAGGTCGACGGCCTGATGCACTCGGTCGGTCTCCGCGACACGATCATGTACGGCGGGTACGAGCTGGGGACGTTCGCTCGCCGGATTCCGGTCCGCGCGGAGGAACAACCGTCCTTCGGAACCGGGAAGTACACGACTGCGAGTGATCTTTCCCGCCTCCTCCGCGCCGTCTGGCTGGCCTCAGACGGGCGCGGGCCTCTCCACTCGAGCGCGTTCACGACGGCCGACGGCCGTTATCTCCTCTGGCTCCTGGGGCACGTTCAGGATGCACCGAAGCTCGACCGAATTCTGGGCCGGGGGAACGGCCTCGCCGTCCTGCACAAGGCCGGTTGGATCGACGCCGCCCGAAACGACGCGGGGCTCGTCTTCTGGAGAGGCGGCGTTTTCGTCGCGAGCGTCATGACGTGGCGCTCGGGCGGAGCGGGGATCTCGTCCGATGTTCTGGCGGGACGGTGTGCCGCCGTCGCCCTGGCGCGGTTTCGCGTCCTGCGCGGCTGAGCGTTCGACAGACGCCGTACCCGTGTCGCTACAGTTCTTGGACTAACTACGTTAAGCGACTCAGCGAAGCGAGGAAACGTGAGCACCAACCAGATTCGACTCTTGCTCGTGCCACTGGATGACATCGTCGTCTTCCCGAACATGAACGTGACGCTCACGGTCGACGTCGGGAACGAGGACCGTGTCTTCCTCATCCCGAAGCACGAGGACGAGTATGCCAAGGTCGGAACCGTCGCCGAGGTGACGGACCGCATCCGCCTCCCCGGCGGAGGCAACGCCGTTGCCCTCAACGGTCTCTACCGTGGAATCGCGGGCGCGGCCGTAACCGACAGCCAGGGGCGCCTGTTCATCGAGGTCGAGGAGCGGCGGGACGACGAGAGCGCAGACGGGCGGATCCGCGAGCTCGAGCGCGAGTATCGCGCGGTCGTCGAGGAGATCCTCGAGCTGCGCGGCGACGACGGGCGCATCTCCGCCTTTGTCCGCTCGATCACGGAATCGGGCGCCCTCGCCGACACGACCGGCTACTCGCCCGACATCACCTTCGACCAGAAGGTCGAGCTCCTCGAGAGGCTCGACGTCCGCGAGCGGCTCGAGCTCGCGCTCGAGCTACAGCGCGAGAGGCTTGCCTTGTTGCAGGTGAGACGGCGGATCCAGGAAGACGTGGAGTCCGGTGTCGAGCAGCAGCAGCGCGAGTACATCCTTCGCAAGCAGCTCGAGTCGATTCGCAAGGAGCTGGGCGAGGACGAGGCGTCGGTCGTCGAGGAGTACCGGGCGAAGATCGAGGACGCGGGGATGCCGGAGGCCGTTCGAGGGGAAGCCGACAGCGAGCTCTCGCGGCTGGAGCGCATGGGGGACCAGACGCCCGAGGCCACCGTCATCCGCAACTACCTCGACTGGCTGCTGGCAGTGCCGTGGAGCAAGCGCTCGGAAGAGCGACTCGATCCGCAGTACACCCGCGAGGTCCTGGAGAAGGACCACGCGGGCCTCGAGGACGTCAAAGACCGCATCGTCGAGTACATCGCGGTCGCGAAGCTGCGCAAGGAGCGTGGCGTCGAGGAGGACCGCCGCTCGGGCGCGATCCTCACCCTGATCGGTCCTCCCGGCACGGGCAAGACCTCGATCGGCGAGTCGATCGCTCGTGCCACGGGCCGTGAGTTCGTCCGCATGTCGCTCGGCGGCATCCGCGACGAGGCAGAGATCAGGGGTCACCGACGAACCTACATCGGCGCCCTTCCCGGTCGTCTCGTGCGGGCGCTCCGCGACGCCGGGACGATGAACCCGGTGATCATGCTCGACGAGGTCGACAAGGTCGGTGCCGATTGGCGCGGCGATCCGTCGTCCGCATTGCTCGAGGTGCTCGACCCTGCGCAGAACCACTCGTTCCGCGACAACTACCTGGACGTCGAGCTCGATCTCTCGCAGGTGTTCTTCATCGCGACCGGGAACATGGTCGAGACCATCCCCGGCCCGCTGCTCGACCGGATGGAGGTCATCCGCTTCGACGGCTACACGACCGACGAGAAGGTCGCTATCGCACAGGGCTATCTGTGGCCGCGCCAGGTCGAGCGCAACGGCCTGCGCCCCGAGGAGGTCTCGATCGACGAGGATGCCCTCGAGCTCGTCATCTCCGAGTACACGCGCGAGGCGGGCGTGCGCCAGCTCGAGCGCGAGCTGGGCACGATCCTGCGCAAGACGGCGACAAAGATCGCCTCGGAGTCCGCGGAGGCGCCGGTCGCGATCGACGAGGCTGAGGTACGAGACGCACTCGGTCGCCAGAAGTTCTTCCGCGAGACCGCGGAGCGGACGGCGGTGCCCGGGGTCGCGACCGGTCTCGCTGCGACCGCCACCGGCGGCGACGTCCTCTTCATCGAGGCGACGTCGCACAAGAACGGCGACAAGCTCGTTCTCACCGGACAGCTTGGCGACGTGATGAAGGAGTCGGCGCAGATCGCGCTCTCCTCCGTGCGGTCCCTCGCATCGCAGCTCGGGATCGACGAGGAGGCGTTCGAGGACCGCTCGTTCCACGTACACGTGCCGGCCGGCGCAATTCCGAAGGACGGCCCGAGTGCCGGGATCACGATGGCGACAGCGCTCGCGTCGCTTCTCACGGGTCGGCCCGTGAAGCACACGGTCGGCATGACGGGAGAGATCACGCTGCAGGGTCGCGTCCTGCCGATCGGCGGCCTCAAGCAGAAGGTGCTCGCAGCACACGCCGCGGGGATCACGGACATCATCATCCCCGAGCGCAACCGGGCCGACCTCGAGGACATCCCGGAGAACGTCCGCAACGAGGTCGCTTTTCACCCGGTCATGGCGATCGACGAGGTGCTCAAGCTCGCGCTCGAGGAGACGCCGGTGACGCTCAGTGTCGCGCTGTAAGACCACGTCTCCTGTCCCCGACGAGGTCCGGAAGGCTGCGGACGTCTTCGAGCGACGGTACGCGGTCTCGATCCTGTACGCCTCGTACCACGGCTGCACGCGCTTCAACGAGTTCCGCCAGGCGCTCGGAGAGATCCCACCGGGAACGCTGGCCCAACGGCTGGTGGAGCTCGAGCGCGCGGGCGTCCTCCGGCGAGACGTATTGGATGCGCGGCCTCCACGGGTCGAGTACGTGCTGACGACCGACGGCAGAAGGCTCCGCGCGGTCGTCGAGGCCCTCGCGGCCTGGGCGGCCGCGTAGCTCGTCCCGGGTCGAGCTCACATGCGAGTCGCGCTCCTCGCCCAGCTCCAGCTCGTCGCGTTGCTGCTCGCCATCTCGGGTAGCGCGTCGGCAGCCACGGCGCCGCAGCTCGCGACGCTTCTCTCCCGCTACTCGCCGATCCTCGTGCTGCACCCGCAAGAGCGCTTCGAGCCCGTGCCGGTGGATGGGTTCCTCCAGGACTCGGATCTCTTCCACTCGACGCCGACCGGCTGGGTAAAGGTTGCGGGGCCGCTGCCGAGCGGCGGTTCCGACTCTCGGCTCGACCAGCGGCTCTGCAGCGGTCGCGACGGCGTCGCTGCGATCGACTGCTACGCCGACGCGCAAGACGCACATGGCGCAGCGCCGACCGTGTACGGCGCCGCCTCTCGACGCGGGAGCTGGATCGTGCTCCAGTACTGGTTCTTCTACGCCTACGACGCCTACAGCCCGACGGTCCCGGCGGGCAGGTTCTGGCAGGTCCACGAAGGGGACTGGGAGGCGGTAACGGTTCTCCTCGACCGCACGGGAACGCCGCTATTGGCCGGCTACTCGCAACACTCGAGAGGTGTGCGGCGGGCCTGGGAGAAGGTGCCTAAGCGGGGGACGCACCCGCTCGACTACGTCGCGCTCGGATCGCACGCGAACTACTTCACCGTCCGGACGCATCGCTTCGACCCGCGGATCGTCGAGCCGCTCTTCATCTCGATCATCAAGCAGAACGGGCTGGCGCCGGTCGATCACACGGGAAACGGGCGCGTGCTGCGCCCAGCCGTCATCCCCGTCACGACCTCGCAGCCCGGGTGGATGACGTTCGCCGGCGCGTGGGGAGAGGGCCAGTACCTGCACGCGCCCAGCAGCGCACCCGTGGCGTTCGGGACGAGCCCCAAGGGGCCGGCCTTCCACGCGCAGTGGCGGTCTCCCGTCGCGGACGTGCTCGGCTGGCCGAGCGGCTAGAGCGCTACTCGGGTTGGTTACTCGGGTTGGTTACTCCGGCCAGAAGTCCTCGAGGTACTCGGCGTCGTCCGCCGAGCCGCCCGGGACGAAATTGGACACGATGATCAGCTCAGCGTCCTCCGGCTCGTTGTTCCACACCGAGCGCCACGTCTCGGGCGCGACGCGAACCGCGTTCCCCTTCTCGAGCTCGACGACGTCGTCTCCGAGCTTGAACTGGAGCTTCCCCGAGGCGACGAAGTACACCTCTTCCTGCTCCTTGTGACGATGGCCGTAGGAGCCCTTGCCGCCCGTGTGCTGCGGCATGCGCCGATACGTGAACGCCACCTGCTCCGATCCGAGATCGCCGGTCATCATGCGCATCTCGCCCGGGTAGTCGCCGAGGACGTCCTGCACCTCCGCGATGTGCTTGATCGTGTAGTCGCTCATCGACCCTCCGTTTTCGCCTTGGGCGCTCTCGAGCTCGGGCTCGGTGTCGCGCGGGATTATCACGCACTCCGACGAGGGGTCTCCCGCTTCGCTCAACGTGTGGGCGTGAGCGCCCACACGGCGTCGCTGCCGTCTCCTCCGAGGACGATTATGCGGCCGTCCGCGAATGCCACCGCTGCCGCATTAGCGAGGCGCTGAGGAAGGCGCGCCGCCAGGGAGATCCGCCTGCTGGAGGGATCGAGTCGGAAGACGGAGCGCGAGCCGTCTCCACCGACGAGCCAGAGTGCGCCGTCGGCCGCGACGAGCGGCGCATGCGAGACCGGTCGAGGGAGCGTCGCGATGCGCGAGACGGCGCCCGTGCGCACGTCGATCCTGTACACCGCGGCGGACGGGCCGGACTCGGTCACGCCGCCCGCGACGTAGATCGCATTCTGGAACGTAGCGACTCCTGCATAGCGAGTGCCCGCGGGAAGGCGGGCGACAACCGTCGTCCGCTCCTGCGCCCGCACGCGGAGAATCGCGGTCGCGTAGCGAGTCCCCGTAAAGCCGCCGACGAGATACTCGCGTCCCCGAACGACTGCCGCCCCGAGATCCGAGAGCGGCTCGTCGAGCGACGTCAGCCGCCTACTCCTTCCGCTCGCGGGGTCGATTTGGACGACCGCAGGCACCGAAACCGACTCGCCGCCGCCGAAGAGGTCTACTTCGCCCCGTTTCGACGCCACCGCCGCCGCGTCGTGCGTCGGAGCAGGAAGCGAGCCGATGCGCCGGAGGTTCCCGGGCACGCCAGCGATGATCTGGGACGACGACGTCCCTCTGACCAATCCTCCCAGGGCGACGACCCTGCCGTTGGGAAGCGCCACGGCGGAAAGCCGTGAGGTAGCAACAGGGAGGGATCCAACCCGTGCGATTGTCAGCGCCGGAACGCTCGTTCGCGTGTGAGTGACGTGCGAGCCCGCTCGCCGACTCACGAATGCGGCGTGCAAAGCGGTGCTCGCGGGCAGGAAGTCCATTCCGTCCGGCTTGTCCAGATATCCCGGCGCGGCCGACGCGACGTCCGTGTGCCCGTATTGCCACACGATCCGCTTCGTGCGCGGGTCGATCACGACGACACGGTGACGCCAATCGTCGTTGACGGCCACGAGTCCGTTCGGAAGGCGAATCGCGAGCGACGGCCGGTCGAGACGATTCCTCCCGCTCGAGGCGCCGAACGACCAGACGATCCGGCCCGATCGGGTCATCTCGACCACCCGGCCCGGGGTCGTGAACACGCAGACGAGGATGTTCCCGTTCGGGAGGAGCTGTGCATCCGACGGGTAGGCGAAGGGCGTCCGCACCGACCAGCGCAGGCGCCCGGACCGGTCGAGCCGGTCGATCCAGCCGCCGATCTCGGTCACGAGCAGGCCGCCGTCCGGTAGCGGCGTGTCGCCGTTGGGGCTCGCGAACCCTCGTGGCGGATCGTGTACGCAGCTTCCCCCTAACGTCCGCAGGACTGACTTGTCGCGCCGTAGCTCGACGATCCTGCAGTTGCGGATGTCTGCCACCGTGGTCACGCCATTCGGGAGGCGATAGGCGTCGTCCGGCGCGTCGAGGTAGCCGCGCGCGCTCCCGGCGATGCCGGCGTGGCCGTACATCCAGACGACTCGTCGTGGCCGTAGCGAGATCTGCGCGAGCGTGTCGTCGAACTCCTCGTTCGTGATGACGCCCCGGTAGCCGGGGGTGAAGAAGGCGTCGTCCGGCTCCCGGAGCCCTCCCCGCTGCCAGACGATACGGCGACCGGGTGAGAGCAGGATCACCCGGTCGTTGTTCCTGTCTGCGACGAGCAGGTATCCCGGCAAGATTCGAGAGCGCACGAGGGGGAGACGAAGGACCGAGACGAGCCGGCGGGTGGAGTGGCGATGAGTCCTATGCGCCGGCTTGGCAGTCGCCGGCGATGCCGACGGGTGCGTGCTCGTCCCGCATCCAGTCAGGACGGCGGCGCTGAGGGCAAGAGCGAAGAGGCGCCGCACGCAGTCAGTGTCGCAAGCGACCGTGCCCGCCCGCCGAATGCTGGTTACGCGGGGACTAAGGCGCCGTGCGTCCGAGAGGCGTGATGCACCTCTGGTAGGCCTGCCGGCTCGCCGGCTTGTTCGCGAGGTCGTACATGCCGCCGGGCTGGGACTTGTAGTAGGCGGCGAGCTCGATTCCGCTGTGCGTCCGGATGAAGTTGCACACGTACCGGATGAACGCGGGATAGTCGCTTCCCCTGACCCCGAACTCGGGCAGCGCGAACGGCTTGTGGTGCTCGCGGGCAAAGGCGTAGAGCACCTCGTTCTGCGGTCCTGCGTACTGACCGAACGCTCCGTAGAGGTCGTTCCCGACGATCTCGAGGTAGCGGTCGCCCGGGTAGAACCTGTAGAAGGCGTTGGCGTCCGTCTCCGGCTGACCTCCCCCGAGCGGGTTCCAGATGATCCGGAGCTTCGTCGGCGGGTTGGCGGCGAGGTCCGGTCCGGCGTAGGCGGGGAGACCGAGCCGCTTCAGCAACGGGTTGATCTTCGCTGCCGGGCCCCCGTGGAGAATCAGGTACATGCGGGCGAACATCTTCCGGTACACGTCGGGCCGGTACGCGCGACCTCGCGACGTGCCATTCGCGTTGAAGGCCGAGTGGAAGTGGCTGAAGTGGTTCATCTCCGACAGCAGCCGCAGGTAGACGAGGCTCCCGTAGCCGGCGATCGCCTGATTCAAAGCGACGAGGAACGCATCGCCTTTGCCCTGCGCGATCGCGAGGGGCGTGATCGCCTCGGTCTTTCCGAGCGGGCCGCCCGTGCCGATGTGCAGCATCGGGATCGGCCCCAGGCTGCGCAGCAGGACCGGGAGCCTGGTGGCGTACGTGCGACCCTGGTCCCAGCCGATGTACGCATGCTTGATCGCGGACGCCTGGCCGGTCTGGTTCTGGAAATGCGCGGCATCGCCGGCGACCCCGAGGTAGAGCCGTGACATCGTTGGCTGGGCTCCGGCGCCCGACGCGAGCGGGACGAGCGCAAGAAGGCCGAGGGCAAACACCACGAGCAGGCGTCGCATCGCGCGAGTATGGCCTACTGCGCCCGAGTCGACCAGGGCGGTGGCCGTACACTCATCGCGGCGGGCCGGTAGCTCAGTCGGTAGAGCAGGGGACTTTTAATCCCAAGGTCGCAGGTTCGATCCCTGCCCGGCCCATCGAAGAAACCCTGCAAACGCGCACGTTCTATCGTTCGGCTCAGCCCTTCTTGCTCGGGCGGCAGCACGAGCGAAGCACGAACTCATCATCAGACCGGGAAGGCGCCTTCCAT
>WNGD01005835.1_pt1 | contig 18709 bp, 20 predicted proteins | sample 5400671 | NCBI WGS metagenome assembly WNGD01 (sample SAMN13153369, study PRJNA577476) | soil metagenome | isolation source: 40 cm soil or saprolite under grassland replicate 2 | place: USA:California | collected 2016-06-15
GGGCGGCGTGAACCCAAAGTGCTTATACGCGGCTCCCGTAGCGCAGCGGCCGCGGGGGGTGCGGGCCAGGAAGCCGCGTTGCATAAGGAACGGCTCGTACACTTCCTCGAGTGTCCCGGGATCCTCGCCCACGGCTGCGGCGATGGTCGTGAGCCCGACCGGCCCGCCCTCGAACTGTTCGATGATCGTCTTCAAGATCCGGCCGTCCATGTCGTCCAGGCCGAACTCGTCCACGTCCAGCCGTTTCAGCGCCTCGCCGGCCACCTGAGCGGTGATCTTCCCGCCGGCGCGGACCTGGGCGTAGTCGCGCACCCGCTTGAGCAGCCGGTTGGCGACGCGCGGGGTGCCGCGGCTGCGCCGTGCGATCTCGGTGATGCCCGCCGCGTCGGCCGGTACGGCCAGGATCCCCGCCGAGCGGGTGAGGATCGTAGCCAGGTCGTCCGGCGGATAGTACGAGAGACGCTCTACCAGCCCGAAGCGCGCGCGCATCGGCGGCGTGAGCAGCCCAAACCGCGTGGTGGCGCCAATCAGCGTGAAGCGCTCCAGCGCCATCGGGATGGTTTGCGCGTGGGGCCCGTCGGCGATGCGCACGTCGACGTGGAACTCCTCCATGGCGGGATACAGGAACTCCTCGAGCGCGGGCCGCAGCCGGTGGATCTCGTCGATGAACAGGATGTCGCCCGCTTTGAGCGACGTGAGCAGGCCGACCAGGTCGCCGGGGCGCTCCAGCACCGGTCCGGAGGTGGTCCGGACGTTCACGCCCAGCTCGCGCGCCATAAGCAGCGCCAGCGTGGTCTTGCCGAGCCCCGGCGGGCCGAAGAACAGGGCGTGGTCGAGGGGCTCCTTGCGCTGTTTGGTCGCGTCGATGGCGATCTGGAGCGATTCCTTGACCTTGGCTTGGCCGACGAACTCGTCCAGCCGCGAGGGGCGCAGCGCCGCATCCGTGACGCGCTCGTCGGGGAGCGCCTCCGGCGTGGTGATCTGAGTGCGAGAACCGGTGCTCACGCGACCTTTTTCCCGGTCGGTCGCGCGCGCCAGCGCACCGGCCGTGCGTCCGCCTCGAGCTCGTGGCGCGTGTGGCAGGTGAGGCACTCGTCCACCGCGCGCGTCGCGCCGTCGGGGACGAGTCGCCGGTTGGTCGAGCCGCACCGCGTGCAGATCCATTCAGCGGTCGTCGCCATCGTCATCCCCCAGTGAGAAGGTGCAGGGCGCGTCGCACCAGGGTCTCGGTGCTGCCGCCGCCGTCCGCTGCCAGCACGTCACGCAGCGCGCGGTCCGCTTCGGCGGTGCCGTATCCCAGCCGCTCCAGCGCCTTGAGGGCCGCCTCCGCAGTGCCGTCTCTGGGCGCCGCCGCCGCGCTTCCGGCCCCCGGCTCCTCAAACTCGCGGAGCTTGTCGGCGAGTTCAAGCGCCAGGCGCTCAGCGGTTTTCTTGCCGATGCCGCTCACCGACGACAACAGCGCGATGTTCCGCTCCTGCAGCGCCCGTGCTCCCCGCTCCACCCCCAGCGCGGACATCAGCGCGATGGCGAGCTTCGGCCCGATGCCGGTGACGCCGATGAGTCGCTGGAAGAAGCGCCGCTCGGACTCGTCCCGGAACCCGTACAGCGCCCAGCCGTCCTCCCGGACGACGAGCTCGGTGGCGAGACTGACGGTCTCGCCGACGGGCGGCAGCTGCTCCATGACGCCGAGCGGGACGGCGATCTCGTAGCCGACTCCGCCCGCGGTGTGGACCACGACACGGTCGGCCTGTTTCGCGGCGAGGCGTCCGCTGACCTGGGCGATCACGCGCGGAGGATGTGGGTGAGCGCGACCGCCACACCGTCCGCTGCGTCCGCCGGCGTCGGGGCCTGCTTCAGCTTGAGAAGTCGCGCCACCACGGCGCCGACCTGGGCCTTGGGCGCGCCCCCCGCGCCGGCGACCGTCTTCTTCACCGTGGCGGGGGGGTATTGCGCGATGGTGAGCCCCGCCTGCTGCGCGGCCAGCATGATCACGCCGCGGGCATGTCCCAGGACGAGGGTCGTCTGCACGTTCTTGTGGTAGAACGCGTTCTCGAGCGCCAGGGCGGTCGGTCGGTGACGGGTGATCAAGTCGGCGATGTGGGCGTGCAGCTCGTGGAGGCGTCGGGGGAGGGGGCTCTGGCGGGTGAAGGTGATGACGCCGCATTCGATCAGCCGGCCCATCCCCGAGGCCCCGTTATCGGTTTCGATCACGCCGTAGCCGGTGGCCCGAGTCCCCGGGTCGACGCCCAGGACTCTCACGTCACGCCGTCGCCGCCGCCATCGCCTCGGCGTCGATGTCGAAGTTCGAAGACACCTTCGCGACGTCGTCCAGGCCTTCGAGCTCCTCGATCAGCTCGAGCAGCTTCTTGGCGTCCTTGCCGTCGACCTTGATCGTGCTCTTCGGGATCATCCCGATCTCGGCCGACAGCACGGGGATGTTGCGCCGCTCCAGTTGCGCCGTGATCTCGTGCAACCGGTGCACCGGGCCGGTGATGAGAAACACGTCGCCGTCGCGCACCATGTCCTCCGCGCCCGCATCGAGCGCGGCCTCCAGCGCGGCGTCCTCGTCCACCTTGGTGGCGTCCAGGGTGATGTGCGCCTTGCGGTCGAACATCCACGCCACGGTCTTCGCGGCGCCGAGATTGCCGCCGTAGCGCTGGAACAGGTGGCGGATCTCCGCGACGGTCCGGTTCGCGTTATCGGTGGTCGCCTCGATGAAGATCGCGGCGCCGCCGGGCCCGTAGCCTTCGTACGACACCTCTTCGTACTGGATGCCCTCGAGCTCCCCGGTGCCCTTCTTGACGGCGCGCTCGATGTTGTCGAGCGGCATGTTCTCCGCCTTGGCCGCGTCGATGGCGGTGCGGAGCCGGGCATTCCCGGCGGGATCCCCGCCGCCCTGTTTGGCCGCGATGGTGATTTCACGAATCAGCTTGGTGAACAGAGCGCCGCGCCGCGCGTCGGTGACCGCCTTCTTGCGCTTGATCTGCTTCCACTTGCTGTGGCCGGCCATGGGCACCTCTGATGCGTTCCACGAACTTACAACTTGACCCTGGCGCCCCGCCACAGCTAGGATACCGCGCGATGAAACGGCCCCTGTCGCTCGCGCTCGTGATCGTGCTCGTGTGCTGCGCCGCCTGCGAGCGTCCCGGGGAGGGCACGTCTGAACGCGAGCTCGCCGCGAAGGTCCTGACGGGTGTCCTCGCGTACCCGCACTCGACCCTGACGGGGGTCTCGGCCGGCCAGGACGCGGCGCAGGCCACCTTCACGACGCCGGCGCCCCTGCCGCGGGTCGCCGCCTGGTACCGCGAGACGCTGAAGCTGAACGGGTGGCAGGTGCGGACCGACCAGGCGATGGCCGACGGGTCGATCGCGATCTACGCGGATTCGGGGCGGCGGCCGTTGTGGATCACGCTGCGGGCGAACGTCGGAGCGCCTGGGACGACCTACACGCTGGTCGGAGCGATCCTCGGCGCCGACACCACCAAGGCTCAACGGTCGGGATCGAGCATGTCCTCGAACCGCATCCAGCGCCGATAGAAGTAGAGATCCACGAACCCCGTCGGCCCGTTGCGGTTCTTCAAGACCAGCAGCTCAGTGGCACCCTCCACGCCGTAGCCCGGACTGTACATCTCTTCGCGATAGATCGCGAGGGCGACGTCGGCGTGCTGTTTGATCGCCCCCAGGTGACCGAAGTCGTCGAGCGCGGGCCGCGCGTTCTCGCGCCCGGCGGCGAAGCGCGCGAGCTGCGACACGACGAGCAGCGCGACCTGGCGCTCGAGCGCCAGGGCCTTGAGCCGCTGCAGCACCAGGGCGAGGTCCTCGTCCTGCGTGGAGCGCGTCACCCCGGCGGGCGTGGGGACCAGTTGCAGGTAGTCCACGACGATCAGCCCGAGCCGGCGCAGGGGGTCGAGTCGCGCGGACAGCGTCTCGAAGTCCGGGGCGGCGAGCGGCAGAATCGCGAGCGGCAGGCCGCGCAGCCGCACGGCCGCGCCCCCCACCTCGGCGCGCGTCTGGTCGCTCAGCTTGGCCGCGCGCAGCTCGTCCACGGCGACGCGACCCTCGACCGCGAGCGCCCGCTCCATCAGGCGCTCCTCGTCCATCTCCCCGGAGAAGAACGCCACGCCAGGCCCAGCTTCTTGCTGCGCCACCCGCAGCGCGATCCCGAGCGCGAGCGCCGACTTGCCCGAGCCGACGTCCCCTCCCAACACGATCAGGTCGCGCCGGCGCAGCCCGCCGCCGAGCAGACGGTCGACCGACGGAAAGCCGGTCGGGACCGTGTCACCCGCGATCTCGCCGGGGCGCTGCTGATCCACGCGTGCGACCAACGCCTCGGGCGAGGCGGCGGGATGACGTTCCAGCCGACGTGGGGGCATGGATCTCCTCTGTTCGTCTGCCCGTCTATCCGTCTATCCGTCTATCCGTCTAGCCTTATAGATGTATGCGAGCCGCGCGGGCGGCAACCGCGACGGCGTCGCCCGCCTCGGGGCCGAGCACTTCCCGAGCCGGTGCGACGAGCTGGGACAGCACCAGCGCCGCCGCCCCGGGCGTGGCGGCTTCGAGGTGGTGGCGCGCCGCGGTGAGCGCCCGTTTGAGCGGCGCGGGCAGGGCGAGGCTGGCCAGGCGCGTCTCGAGTGCCTGCAGCCGGCGCCGATGGTTCTTGACCGAAACGGCACCGGGGGGGAGCAGCGCCTCCGCCGCGCGGAGCACGAGCCAGAGCGCGAACAGGCCGTTGCGCTTTGGGCCGCGGACCGCGTCGCCCACCAGCGCGAGCAGGCGCGCCTCCGCCGGCGTGGTCACCTCGATCACGCGACGAGCCGCGCGACGGCCGCCGCCACGTCGGCGGCGGTGATGTCGCGGAGGCAGCGGTGATGGCCGAGCGGGCACGTCGCGGTGCCCGTCGCGGAGCAGGGGCGGCACGGCAGCTGCCGCTGCAGCACGGCGCCGGGCGCGCGGTAGGGGAAGAACCCGAATTGCTCGACCGTGGGTCCGAACAACGCGATCACGGGGGTCCCGACCCCGGTGGCCATGTGCATGACGCCGGTATCTCCTGAGACGGCGACGGCGGCTCGCGCCAGCAAGGCTCCGGTTTCCTGCAGTGAGAACTCTCCTGCGGCGCTCGCCGCCGCGCCGCCGGCGACGAGCTGCTGGGCGAGGCCGCGATCTTCCGGCCCGCCGACGACCACGGGCCGGAACCCGGCGGCGCGCAGCTGCTCGATGAGCGCACTCCAGTGCGCGACGGGCCAGCGTTTGGTCGCGTGGGCCGCGCCGGGGGCGAGGGCCGCGAGCTTCGCGTCCGCGAGGCCGTGCTCGACGAGCCAGTGCGCGACGCGCTCGGTCGCCCCGCGGCCGAGCCAGAACTCGGGTGGGCCGCCGTCGGGGTGCGTGTCGAGCCGAGCGGCGGCCTCGAAATAGCGCTCCGGGACGGGGACCCGCCCCCGATAGGCATCGAGCTTGGTGGCGATGAGCAGCGTGCGGGCCGGCTTGCGCTTGCGGTACCCCGACCAGCGACACCGGACCAGCAGGCGCAGCGCGACGCTGCGCACGCTCCCGTGCAGGTCGAGCCCGTGGGTGGGGGCCAGCGCGGTGAGTCGGCGGGCGAGATGGCGCAGCGGCTCGTCGGGCTCGAGGGCCACGACCTCGGCAAGGTGCGGGTTATCGGCGACGAGCGGCGCCAGGGCGCGCTTCGTCACGTAGACGAGCTTCGCTTCGGGGTGGCGGCGGGCGAGCGCGCGCACCAGCGGCGTCGTCAGCACGATGTCGCCGATGGAGCTGAAGCGCACCAGCAGGACGCACAACACGGGGCCGAAAACTACGGTCGCGTTGCCGCGGTTCGCCAGTCGCCATTAGCTTTCGCCCATGGCGCGACCGAAGAGCATCCTGTGGGTGGATGATGAGGTGGACGGGCTCGCCCCGCATCGCCGCTTCCTCGAAGACCAGGGCTTCACGGTCGCCGCGGCGGCCCACGGCGACGACGCCTTGGCGATGCTGCGGCGCCAGCCCTACAGCGTGGTGTTGCTCGACGAACAGATGCCGGGGCGCCGCGGGCTGGAGCTGCTCCCCGAGATCCGCGCCATCGATGCGGGCGTGGCGGTCGTGATGGTGACGCAGAGCGAGGACGAGGGGACGCTGCGCGACGCGATCGGGGTCGCCGTGGACGATTACCTCGTCAAACCCGTGCACCCCCGTCAAATCCTCTCCGTGGTGACGCGGCTGCTCGACGGCGAGCGCATTCGCCAGCAGCGCCTGGCGCGCGACTTCGTGGCGCGGTTCCGCGAGCTCGAGGGGCGGCGCGGCTCGGCCCTCGCCTGGCGCGAATGGATCGAGTTCGTGGTCGAGCTGTCGCGCTGGGAGGTCCGCCTCGCCGCCTCGAACGAGCCCGGCCTCTCGGAGGCGCTCCACTCGCTGCAGACCAGCCTGCGGAAGGACTTCGCGGGGTACGTCGCCCGCCAGTACCCGCGCTGGCTGGCGAACCCCGAAGGGGACCGCCCGCCGCTGTCGGTGGACGTGGGCGCCGAGTTCCTGGTGCCGGTCCTCAAGGCCCAGGGGCGCGTGCTGTTCATCGTCGTCGACTGCCTGCGGCTCGACCAGTGGGAGGCGTTGCGCGACCTGGTGACGCCGCTGTTCGACGTGGAGGAGTCCCACTACTACAGCATCCTGCCGACCGCGACGCCCTTCGCGCGCAACGCGATCTTCTCCGGGCTGTTCCCGATGGAGATCGCCGCGCGACACCCCGACTGGTGGGGCCAGGCCTCGGACGACGAGAGCCTCAACGCGCACGAAGCGGAGCTGCTGACCGAGCAGCTGCGGGAGCTGGTCGGGGCGCCGGTGCCCGTGCGCTACGAGAAGCTGTTCAGCTCGGTGGACGGCGGCGAGCTGCTGCGCCGGCTCCCGGCGCACCTGTCCCAGGACGGGGTGACGGCGCTCGTGTTCAACTTCATCGACCAGCTCACGCACGGGCGCTCCGAGAGCGCGATCCTGTACGAGGTGGCGCGCGACGAGGCGGCGCTGCGGAGCCTCACCCGCACCTGGTTCGAGCGCTCGCCGGTGCGCGCGGCGCTGCTCGAGGCGGAGCGGCGCGGCGTCACGGTGCTGCTCACCACCGATCATGGCTCGATTCACTGCGGGACGCCGGCGACGGTGTACGCCAAGCGCGACGCCACCGCGAACCTGCGCTACAAGTTCGGCGAGGATCTACGGAGCGAGGACCCGGAGGCCGCGATCGCCGTGGAAGACCTGAAGTCGTTCGGGCTCCCGGGAATGGGGCTCGGCGTGCGCCTGCTGCTCGCTGCAGGAGATCGCTTCTTCGTCTACCCCACGAAGCTGCGCGAATACCAGGCGCGGTATCGCGGCTCGTTCCTGCACGGCGGCGTGACGCCCGAAGAGGTGATCCTGCCGGTCGTGCTGCTCACACCGCGCGGCCGCGCCAAGGGATCCGGGGGCGGGGGGGCGCGCTAACATGGGCCGTAGCGGCCGCGTCCTCGGCCTGCTCCGTCCCTACACGCTGCTCTTCGCCGCCAACATCGCCGCCACGCTGGTGGCGTCGCTCATGGACGGAGCGACGTTCGTGCTGGTGATTCCCTTCCTCCGCGCCGTGTTCAAGCTGCAGGCGCTACCGACGACCGGGTCTTCCGCGGTGGAGCAGGCGCTCGGACGCATCGCCGGGCCGCTGCTCACGGTCGGGGCGCCCGAAGCGGCGCTACGCAACGTGGTGCTGGTGCTGCTGATCGCCCTCGTGATCAAGAACGCGGCGGCCTACGGTGCGGCGATGAGCAGCGTGGCGATAGAAGAGGGCGTGGTGCGGGACCTGCGCGTACGCCTGTTCCGCCACCTCCAGACGCTGCCCCTCGGCTTCTTCCAGCGCACCCGGGGCGGCCAGCTGCTCGCCCGCATCATCAGCGACACCGATCAGGTCAAGACGGCGGTCACGGCGGCGCTCGCGTCGTTCCTCCGCAACGTCAGCTTGATCCTCGTCTACCTCGCGATCCTCGTGGGACTCTCCTGGCGGCTCACGATCGTCACGCTCGTACTCGCACCCGTCCTGGTCCTCACCATCCGGCCGATCGTGGCGCGGGTGCGGCGCCGCTCGCGGGAGCAGGCGGACGACCGCGGCGAGCTGACGAGCCTCGTGAGTGAGATGGTGGCGTCGGTGAAACTGGTGCGTGCCTACGTCGCCGAGGCGTTCGAGGTCGAAAGGTTCCAGCGGCTGGCCGACCGGTACCGCAAGCGGGTGCTGCGGGCGCAGGGCGCTTCGACGCTGACCAGCCCGGTGAGCGAGATCTTCGCCGGCCTGGTCATCGTGCTGATCTTCCTCGTGGGGACGCGCCTCGCGCTCGGAGAGTCAGCGTCGCTGCGGCCGGAGGTGTTCATCGTGTTCATCGCCGTCGCGCTGCGGCTGATGTCGCCGATCAAGGCGGTGGCGCAGTACCCCACGATCATGGCGGGCGCGGTCGCGGCGGCGGACCGCTGCTTCGAGGTGCTCGACGTGCCGGCGGACGAGGGCGACCGTCCGGGTGAGACGCCGGCCCGCTTCGGCGACCGCATCGAATACCGTGGGGTGACGTTCTCCTACGACGGCGAGGCTCCGGTACTGCGCGACGTGGACCTCGAGGTGCGGCGCGGTCAGATCGTGGCGATCGTGGGCCCGTCGGGGGCGGGGAAGACCACCCTCGTCGACCTGCTGCCGCGGTTCTACGAGCCGACGGGCGGCGTGATCTCTATCGACGGCGTCCCTATCAGCCGCTTCACCCGCCGCAGCCTGCGCGGGCTCATGGGAATCGTGTCCCAGGAAACCGTGCTCTTGAACGACACGGTGCACGCCAACATCGCCTATGGCCGCGGCGACTTCACGCTCGAGCAGGTACGCGCGGCAGCCCGGGCCGCGAACGCCGACGAGTTCATCGCCCAGCTCCCGCGGGGCTACGACACGCTGTTGGGCGAGCGGGGCACGCGGCTCTCCGGCGGGCAGCGCCAGCGCATCGCGATCGCCCGGGCCCTGCTGCGCGACCCGCCGCTCCTGATCCTCGACGAGGCGACGAGCGCTCTCGACACCGAGTCCGAGCGCCTGGTCCAGGAGGCGATCGACCGCCTCATGGCGCACCGTACGGTGCTCGTGATCGCGCACCGCCTCGCGACCGTGCGGCACGCGGACCTGATCATCGTCCTCGCCGACGGCCGGCTGGTGGAGCGCGGGACGCACGACGCGCTGTTTGCGGCCGGCGGCCTGTATCGGCGTCTGTACGACATGCAGTTCCGCGCCTGACATGCTCTCGGGCTTCACCATCGTTCGTAACGCCGTCAGCCTCGACTACCCCATCGTTCCCGCCCTCCGCTCGATCCTCGCGATCTGCGACGAGGTCGTCGTGAACGTGGGCTGGTCGCCGGACGGGACGCGGGACCTCGTTGCCGGGCTCGGCGAGCCGCGCGTGCGGGTCATCGACACCGCGTGGGACTTCTCGCGCGGCTCGGGCGTGCTGGCCCAGGAGACCGAGCGCGCCATGCGCGCGTGCCGCGGCGCGTGGGGGTTGTACATCCAGGCGGACGAGGTGCTGCACGAGACCGGCGCCGCGATCCTGCAGGAGCGCGTCCGGGCGTGGGACGCCGATGCCGGTGTGGAAGGGCTGCTGGTGGACTACCGCCATTTCTATGGGGACTTCGACACCGTCGCGACGAACCGCCATTGGTACCGCCGCGAAGTGCGCTGCGTGCGGCTCGACCGGGACATCCACTCCTTTCAGGATGCGCAGGGGTTCCGTGTCGGGCCTGGACTGCGGCGCGTCCGCGCGCGGGCGACGGGAGCGCAGATGTTTCACTACGGCTGGGCACGCGCGCCGCAGTCGCTCACCCACAAGCTCACCTTGTCGCAGGAGATCTTCCCCGAGGCCGTCGCTCGGCTCGGGCGGGGGGAGCTCGAATGGACGCCGTTGCTGCGGCGGTTCGACGGCGCCCATCCCCGCGTCGCCCAGGAATGGATCGCCGCACGGCGTCGCTCGGCTGCGGCGCCGGTCGTGGCCGCTCGACGCCTCCGGCTCGGAGACCTCCGGCTCTACGCGTCGGACTGGATCGAGCGCCTCACCGGAGCGCGCGTCTTCGAGTACCGGAACTACGTGGAGGTATGACGGCGCGTCCCTTCGCGGGACTGCGGGTGACGCTGGTGGCGGCGTTCAATCCCCGCTACCACCGCAGTGGGCTCGCCCTCGCGGCGGCCCTGGCCGAGCTGGGGTGCGAGGTGCGCCGCTGTGAGGAGCGGCTGCGCGGTCTGAACGCCGTGCTGCGCCGCCCGCTCGCGGCAAGGCTCGGCGCGGCACTGGCGCGCGCGCCGGCCGACGTCGTGCTCGTGTTCAAAGGCACGAAGCTCGCGCCCGCAGAGGTGGCAGACTTGAAGCAGCGCCGTGGCGGCCGCTGGGTGAACTGGTTTCCCGACGACCCGCATCAGCTCGCGGTGTCGCTCGCGCTCGCACCCGCCTACGATTGCTTCTTCACCCACGACAGCTCGAGCCTCGAGCGCCACCGCCGCGCCGGCGCGCGCGCCCACTACCTCGCGTTCGCGTGCGACCCCGCGTACCACCGTCCCATGGACGGCGGCGCGCGCTGGCGCGCGCCGCTCGTGTTCGTGGGATCGCGCGATGCGGCGCGCGACCACATCGCGCGCGAGCTCGCCGGCCTGGGTCTCGTGGCGTGGGGTCCCGGGTGGCCGCGAGGTCCCGCCTATGGCGACGACTTCGTGCGCGCGCTCTCGGGCGCCGTCGTGGGCCTGAACATCCACCAGCACTTCGGGGAGGCGGGGGATCCCGCGCGGTACGGTACCGGGGCCAACATGCGGGTGTTCGAGCTTGCCGCCATCGGGACGCCGCAGCTGTGCGACGCCAAGGCGGACATCGCCCGGCACTTTACGCCGGAGCGGGAGATCGTGCTCTATCGGAGCGTGGACGAGCTGCGCGCGCTCGCCCGGGATTTGCTGGAGAATGCGTCGGCGCGCCGGGCGATCGCCGCGGCGGCGCGGGAGCGCGCGCTGCGGGAGCACACCTGGCGGCACCGAATGGAAGAGCTGCTCACGGTCACGGTGCGGTAGGTCCTCGCTCCCGGCCCTCTCGCCGTTCCGGTCCTCACCCCCTGGCCCCCTCTCCGTTCCGGAGAGGGGGAACTAGAGACTACGCTGCTGCCGCAGCGGGCGCGGGGCCGGCGTCCACCAGCTGCTTCGTGACGGGTTCCACACGGAAATTGAGCCCTTCCAGGGTGCGCGAGCCCAGCAACACGAGATCGCCCGGCTGCCCGAAGACGACTTCGTCCCCGACTCGTCTGCCGCCGACGGCGACCACCACCGTGCCGGTCCATCGCTCGAGGATGCCCCCGTCCGCCTGGCGGAAGTGCCACTTGGTGTTTCGGTCAACCCCGAGTGATTCAAGGACTGGGGCCGGTACCCACGACAACTCCGCGCCCGTGTCCACGAGGACCGCGTTCAGCGTCCGCTTCTCACCCGGGCGGGCGGGGTTTTCGATCTGGACGTCGACGCGGAGCGTTCCCATTTCGTCACGCATGATACCTCCCGAGAGCTCGCCCAGTAGTACCATATCGTTGCGCGGGGTGTCAATGCGTCGCGCGCCTCACGAACCATTCGGCTCGGCCACCGGGCGGCCCGGCGCCAGCTTCCCCGTGTCGAGCAGGCAGCGGTACATCCGGACGTACTCCTCCGCCATCACGACGTGTGTGAACCGCCGCTCGGCGAGCGCGCGGCACGCTTCGGGGCGGCGGGTGTGAATCGTCTGCGCCGCGTCGATCATCTCTTCCATCGTATCGCACAGCGCTCCCACCTCCGGTGTGATGAGCTCGGGGAGCGCCCCACGGCGGGTACCGAGCACCGGCGTCCCCGAGAGGAAGGCCTCGATCGTCACGGCCGAACGGCTCGTCCCACTGCGCCGGATTCCACACGCAGCGCGCCCGCGCCAGCAGCGCGGCCTTCTTCCCGCCGTCCACCTCCCCGACGTACTTGACCGCGCCCGTGAAGCTCGGTCGCCAGCCGCCGGCGACGACCAGCCGGTGGCCGGCGTGCTTGGCGGCTTCTACGGCCCAGTGGTAGCCCTTGGCGCTGTGCAGGTTGCCGAGAAACAGATCGAACTGCTCCGCCCGCTTGGGGAAGCGCCGGAAGACGTATTCCGCGGGATCGAGCCCGTTGTAGACGAAGACCTCGCTGCCGTGACGGCGGGCGTGGTCGCGCGAGAGAAAGATGGCGTTGACTTGGGCGGGCGAGCCCGGCTTCAAGTTGCGGTGGATCGTCTGCAGCTGCGGTGGGAGCTGCGGGCCCGCCTTCACGGGGACGTGCACGTGCAGAATGTCCGCGTCGCCCGGCACGTACGACGCGAGATGCACCGCGTCGTCGAACTTGCGGGCGGGCACTTCCACGACCTTCGCTTCGGGCACGCGCGAGCCCGGCAACGCGAGCAGCGTGACACGATGCCCGAGCGCCGCCAGCCCGCGGACCAGTGCCACGACCACGCGCTGCGGACCGCCGTATCCCTTCGCCGGCAGCTGCTGATGAGAGGCGAGGACGACGTGCATCGGCGAGGTAAGATAACTACCTCAGCATCGGCTCCGCAGGGCTGCCGCTCCTCGATTTTTTCGCTTGGACTGCAACGCGAAACTAGAAAACTCGCTCACGGAACTCCGTGCCCTCGTGGGTGTGATCGTGCCTCACCTACCAGCGGATAGAGGGGCGTAGAAGCGCCAAGCCACGAGCCCGACGAACACCTCGAGTGCGAGACCAGAGTCTACTCGACGTTTCGCGGTGCAGAGGGGAATAACCCGTTGAGGAATCGCGACGTACCCAAACAAGCGGCGGTAGTGTGCCCGTTGCTCGCCGTAGCGCAGCCGGACTCGTTCCAAGAGAATCGGACCTAGCAGAAGGACAGCCACGTGCCAAACGATTCGAAATGTCCCAAGAATGAAGGCTAAGACGGCCAAGCCATCCGGTCCTCCGACCAGCCAAGCAAGCGTGGATACAACCAGTAACACAGCACCGACGGTGCGCCGATTGGGGATCGCGGACGGGTTGGCGTCGCTTCGCACAGAGCGTGGAATGGCAAGGATTGCGAGCAGAACAACAAGAAGGACCAGGAGATCGAAAGGAGTTTTCCAAGATGGGTCGTATATCATGGCCAGCCGTTTCGAAAGCTTGTACTTGAACGTCATATGCGTCCCCGCGCTACTAGGTGATTGAGCGTGAGTGGACCGCCTGGAAATTGCCTATTAAACAGGGCTCGGTCTTGTTCAAGCGAGTGCCCGCTGCAAGGCTCCCTTTCCGTCTAGCAAGTCTCGGAAAAAGTGAAGGGCTCGCTAGCCTCGACATGGTTGAGTGTCGAAACGCTGGCGGCCCGGCGAGCATGGCGGACGATCCGCGTTAGCCCCGTGACTCTGCGTCACCGTCGTTCGACCGGTTTGCTCTGAGCAGCGTGGCTTGCCCCTCAAACTGTGCGACCGCGGCGACTCGGACCGTGATTTAGGTCAACATCATCATTGCTACTCCCGCCCCTTGATCCGTAGTCAAGCGCCAGCTCGGTTTGTTTGCAGTCGCCATCGCCTCGGCGCTCCCCCGCATGTGGCGAACACCCACCGTTGCGTTAAAGCAGCGAACGCACTGGCCGACAGCTCGCGCCTTGAGTGCCATCGCGTTAAGTCGAGTTCCTGCATCAGACGTTGTTGACGGTACGCAACATGCGTCCCTCCCGCCGTCGACGTTTGAGTGTTGCGGCAACGCGATCCCAAGTGCTCGGGAAGGGGGAACCAACTATGCGCTCGCCTTGGACCAACCCCACCATCATCCGGCGGCCCACGATCGCCGTCCTCTCCGCGGTCGCACTGCTCGTCGCGTGCGACCAACCCGCCGGGCCGGTAGCCCGGGCCTCGCGCCCAGGCGGCATCCTAGCAGACGCGCAGTCGGGAACAGTATCGGCGCACGGCAACGGTCAGGTCGCCTTAACGGAAGAATGCCAGGTTGTGGCTGGCGTCTGCGAGGGGGGAGGCCAGGGTGCCGAGTTCCGCTTCGACTTTAGCGGGCCCAACACCGGCCCGCCCGCTGTTACGGTCACCGGCACATTCTCAGTTAAGTTCCGCGAGACTGGAGATGTCGTGAGTTACCAGGGCACCGCGACGATTTTCCCAAATTTCCACCAGCTGCAGTTTACGCGCGCAACCTGCAGCGTCACGACGGCCGCCGGTATGACATTCTCAATCGTCCCGTGCAGCCTCTTCGCAGAAGATGACGCGAACAGCGACGTCTTCCACTTCGCGGCTGGGGTGTTCCCTGTCGTCGCCACGGCCAATGACCCGGTTGTCAGTGGGGGCATACATATCGACTGAGGAACAGGGCCAGCGAACGGGGCCGCGGTCCATGCGACGTGGCCCTCTTTTTTTTTCACACCGTGCACCCTTAGCGTTGCGGCATGCGGCGCGACGTCTGGCAGTACCTGCAAGCTTTGGCCAAGCACTTCGGTGGTCTCGCAACCGGAGCCGTTCTCACCGTGGCCCTTCTCATCTGGCAATACGTGTTGAACAAAGGCGACATCCCAATGTGGGCGATGGGGCTCGCGGTGGGGGCCGGTCTCTTTATTTCGGGGTTCCAAGCTTGGCGTGAGGAACACGCAAAGGTCTCGGCAGATGCTGAAGGTGAACTACGAGAACTCGCCTCCAGGATGGTTGAGAAGTACGTGAACCTCGCTGAGTCGCATAAAGATGAGGGTCCTCATGCCCTCGCAGAGTTGAACCTCGCCGCGCTGCGTTCTGACGGCCTGATCCGAAAGACCATTCGGCGGATGGAAGATCGTATCGGTAGGGACCCGTGGGAAGGCTGGGCGCGCTTCGTGGAAAACGTGGACCTCGTGAAGTTCTTCACGCTTGTACGAGAACTCCGCGTGAATCTCCACGGTTCTGCTACCAACGTCGAAGAGATTGCCAAGCAGGTGAAGGCGGCTGGCGGCCACCGGCCCGCGTGATATGAACAGGAGCAGTGCGATGTCGAACGATCCGCCACGCGCGGAGAAGATCAAGGCAGTCGTGGCACTCCGGTCGTGGCTCAACACGCACCGGAGCCCGACCTGGAATAGCATGGAGCACACGGCGTTTCAGCGCGTCGAGGCCGCCGTGGCCCAGTTTGAAGCGGCGATGCAAGGCGGGAAGTAAGTCCGAGGAGCGAGCCAACATCACGCAGTGACATAGAAGCGCCACCCTCGACGTCCGACGTAGACCTCCAACACGTCCAGGGCGTGAAGGGCATCGACGCGCCGCAAGCTGACGCAGGCAGGAACGCAGGCCGGTCGCGGTGTGGCCACGTAGCCGAAGCACCGGCGGTATCGTTTCCGGCGCTCATGGAGCACGGGGACACGGATCGGCTCCCAAAGAACCGGACCACCCAGGAGCAGGGTCACTATGTGGCCAAACATTCGGAGAACGCACAGAACGAAGTACGCGCTCGCTCCGCCAACCAGCCCTCCGAACTTCGTAGCCAGCATGACCACTCCCCCCCACACGACGCGGACGTAGCGTCGCCGCGAAGTAGAGGACGCTTCTGGGGAACTTGGAACAGCCAACATTGGGAGCAGGACAAACAGAGCGACGAGGGGATCGAAGAGAATTCGGCGGACTACGAGGAGTCGTCCGCGAACCCAGTCGTAAATCATAGCCAGCCGTCGCGACAACTTGTGCATGTAGGTCATATGAGTCGCCCCTCACGTAAGGCGTGTACCGGCCCGAGTTGGACCCCTTGAGGTCTACCTACAAAACGGAGCCGGGCTCTGTCAAGCCGCGAAGTCACAACGCTGGCGGCCCGGCGGGCATGGCTGTTACGCCGAAGCCCCGCAGCTCTGCGTCGCCGTCTTTAGACGGCTTTGCTCTGAGCAGCGTCAACTTTTTCTTTGGGGACCAGGGCACCGTGAAAACACCGTGAAAAACCGGCGGTGAGTCAGAGGGACTCAGAAGGGGTCAACGGGGCGATTCTGTGCTCAGGACCTGGCCTGAGTGTCCCCGACGCTCCCTTGGGAGACGACAGATAACTAGCTTCGGGCAATGACAGGCGGGCCGCTCACGATTCTTCAGCTCACCCACCAGGGCGGCCCTGCCGGCTCGACGCAGTCGATCTTCAATTTGAGTCAATACCTGAACGGGCGCGGACACCGCGTCCTGGTGGGCTGCCGCGACGACGTCCTGCTGGCGCGGCTCGCGCGGGACGCGGGGCTGCCGGTCGTCCCGCTCGAGTTCCTGGCACGGGGAGCGCTCACGCGGGACCTCGCGGGTCTGCTGGCGCGCGAGCGGGTGGATGTCATCAACTCGCACGCCACGCTGGACCGCCGCGCCCTCACCTGGATGCGCTGGCGCGGGCGCCTGCCCGGCGCGCTCGTGGTCACCCGCCGCACCATGCCTCGCACGTCGCCCGCCGAGCTCCTGCCGGTCGGCCTCACAGCGGACCGGACGATCGCGGTGAGCGAGGCCGTGGCGCGCGCGCTGCGGCGGCGGCTGCACCCGGGGGCGCGGCTCCGTGTCGTGCCGAACGGGATCGCGCTCGAGCGCATCGACGCCGCCGTGCCGGCGGGCGATCTCGCGGCCGCCCGGGCGGCGCTCGGCGACACGGACGGACGGCCGGTCGTCGCGATCGTCTCGCGACTCAAGGATCAGCACGTCGTGCTGCAAGCGCTCCCCCGCGTCGCGCGCGGGGTCGTCGTCGCGTGCGTCGGCGTCGAGCCCGACGCGCGGCTGCGCGCCCTGGCCGAGGCCGCTCCCTCCCGCCACCGGGTCGTGTTCGTCCCGCTGATCGATCGTCCGCTCGCCTTCTATCGTCTCGCGGCGATCGCAGCCCTGCCGTCCCGCATGGAGGGCCTTTCGCAGTCCTTGCTCGAGGCGATGGCGCTGGGGCTGCCGGTCGCGGCCTCGGCCGCCGGCGGCAACCCGGACTTGGTCCACGCGGGCGAGACCGGCCTGCTGATCCCGCCGCTCGATCCGGCGGCGTGGGCGGCGGGGCTCGAGCGGCTGCTGGGCGACGACGGCCTGGCGCAGCGGCTGGCGCAAGCGGGCCGCGCGCTGGTGCGTCGCGAGTTCACGCTCGAGCGCACCGCCGAGCGCACCGAGGCGGTGTACCGCGAAGCGCTGGCGCGCCGTGCGCCCGGGCGATTGCTCCCGGCCGCGGCGCCGCGTTAGGATTCCTCACGTGACCAGTCTCCTCTTGGCGCAGGACTTTCCCCCGATGGGGGGCGGCATCGCCCGCCTGCACGGCGAGCTGGCCCGGCGCTACCCCGCCGGCGAACTGATCGTCTCGACTCCCCAAGATGCCGACGCGGCCGAGGTGGACGCTCGGCGGCGCGGTCGACCGCCTTCCGGTCAGCCGGCGGCGCACCAAGTCCCTGCCGGGTCTGCTGCTGTGGTCGCGCCGCGCCGCCAGTCTCGCGCGCCAGCGCGCCGTGCGGTTCGTGTACTGCGGCAACGTCAAACCGGCCGGCTATCCAGCCCGCTGGGTGTACGAGCGCACCAAGACCCCCTACTGCGTCTTCTTGTACGGCGCCGATCTCCTGAGCGAGCGGCACAAGTACCACCACTCCCGGCTGAAGCGGCGGGCGTCGCGTGCGATTCTGGGTGGCGCGGCGGCGCTCGTCGCCATCTCCAACTGGACGCGCGACCTGGCCTTGACGGTCCTGGGGGAGCTGGGCTTGGACGGCCACGGCCAGCGGCTGCGGGTCGTGCACCTGGGGACCGATCCGGCCCGGTTTCGACCACGCGTCGACGGGACCGAGCTGAGCCGCCGACTCGAGCTCGCGGACGGGAGCGGGGCGGGGTTGGGCAGCACCCGCTGGCTCCTCACCGTGGCTCGCCTCGAGCCGCACAAGGGCATCGACACGGTGCTGCAAGCGCTGCCCGCGATTCTCGCGCGCGCACCGGACGTGCGCTACGCCGTCGCGGGGGCGGGGGCCGCGGCGGAGCGCGCCAAGCTGGAGCGGCTGGTTTCTCGGCGAGGTGAGCGAGCGCGATCTCCCCGCGCTGTACGGGCTGGCGACGGTGTACGTGGGCGCCTCGCGCCGCGCCGAGCGGATCGGGGTCGAAGGGTTCGGCATCTCGCTCGTCGAAGCGTCGGCGTGCGGGCTGCCGGTGGTCGCGGGCAACTCGGGTGGCGTGCCGGACGCGGTGCGCGACGGCGAGACCGGCTTCCTCGTGCCCCCGGAGGATCCGGCCGCGTTCTGCGACGCCATCTGTCGCCTGCTGGCGGACGACGAGCTCGCCCGGCGCGTGGGGGCCGCGGGCCGGCGCGCGGTCGAGACCTATTACAACTGGGACCGCGTGGTCCGGGACCTGCGCGCCGTCGAAGCGGAGGTGGTGGCGCGGTAGCTTGGGAACCACCCTGCTGCTCGCCTTTAACTTCCCGCCGCTGGGCGGCGGCATCGCGCGCTGGATGGGCGAGCTGGCGCTGCGCTATCCCCCACGCTCACTCCTCGTGTCGACGGGGCGGCACGGCGGGAGCGACGCGAGCGACCCCCGTTTTCCCCAGCCGATCGATCACGTAGCTATCCGCGCCACGCGGCTGCGCACCCTCAACGGTCTCGCGCTCTGGACCGCCCGAGCCGACCGGTTGGTGCGGCGCACGCGGCCCGGATTCGTCTGGTGCGCCGAGCTCAAGCCCGCGGGGTACCCCGCTCGCTGGTTACGCACCCGCTACGGCGTCCCGTACGGCGTGATCGTGCAC
>WNGD01002872.1_pt1 | contig 18705 bp, 15 predicted proteins | sample 5400671 | NCBI WGS metagenome assembly WNGD01 (sample SAMN13153369, study PRJNA577476) | soil metagenome | isolation source: 40 cm soil or saprolite under grassland replicate 2 | place: USA:California | collected 2016-06-15
CGGGTCCGCATTGGCAATGGCCAAGCCGCTCTGGATGGATCCAACCGAACCCAGAACGCCCGAATTTTCGATGTATGTTCGAAATTGGGTTCCGCGGGTCCCGGTGATCGCCGCTTCGGAAACCCTAACGCCACCAGAAGTGAATGAAAAAATGCCCAGAGGTATCGGTGTTCGATCCCCTGTTGTGGGGGTGATTCGGACGGATCCCGTCTGTACTGTGGGTCCAGTATTGGGTAACAGGAATTTGAGGGTTCTTCTTCCCGGAATGGAATAATCTATGCTGTTCGCCGTCACGGTCCCGACCGGTACAGTTACCGGGTTCCCGAGGCCATCCACAAACGCCAACGTACCCGTTACTGGAGCATCCACCGTATTTACAAGAACCAGTTCCGTTCTCCAGCCCCCACCCACCGCAAAGTGAGGCAGATAAATCGGCAGAATAGACGCTGGAACAGATGGGTCGATAACCGGCAGGGTCGATACCAGAAACTCACCACGTTCATTTGTGAAGCCGCGCAGGACTGTGACTCCGATAGGAGCGCTGGCCATAAATGTGAGCGTTCCTTGAAGCGGCCGGACGGCGAATGGCGGCTCATTCAAGAACTTGGCAATTTGGCTGTTGGCGGAAATGGTGACCGACCCGCTAACAAAGCTCTGAACATTACTCGAATCGGTGACGACGTAGTCGACGGTAACGTCCTCATTGTTGGGATTCGCGATGGCGATCCCCGTATTCACCGGACCGCTCATCTCAACGTAGTTCAAGCCGGTGGTTATCAGACGAGAGATGGAAACCCCCGTTTCGGACACGAGCGTCCCACCCTGTCTCAACCCAAAAATCGCCACTCCGTCCGGAGCTAGACTTGCCGCATCCGGCTGAATGAGCGCGTATCCGACGGTTAGCGCCGAGCCACTGCCCGTGCTCTGGAACGACATCCCTCCTTTGTCCTTAATTGAGAAGGTCTTCGACCCCCTGGATCCATAACAGAAATTCCGCGGGGAAGCGCTATTGCGCGGCAGAGGAGTAACGCGTGAGAAATCGGAAGAATTGTTGTCGTTATCCCTACACCCTCCGCTTCTTCGCACGTACGCTTGAAGGTCCGAATCGCCTGGCGGCCTCAGTGCGCGTGATTCGTAACATGAAGTACTCCCATACCCGACAAGGTCCAAAACCTTTGTGTCTGACGAGCAGCCGGTATCCAGCGCGGCGGCATCGCTCACCAGGGCGATCTTCCCGACCACGAGTGGAAGCGTGAGACTAATTGTGCGATCGGCCTGCGGAAGGCTGACATTGCCGCCGGTGGCGCCCGCATAAATCAAATAATACTGACCCGGACCAATGCTGCCGGAAAGCGGGAAGACCTGCTGCCAGGTGTTGGAGTTCTCCTGCGAATACTGGAGCGTGGTCCCCGGGAGATCGACAGCCGTGGTTCCCCTATTGAACAACTCGATATATTGGTAGCGTAGTTTCGACTCGCTTTGCCCGGTTCCAAGGTACAGCTGGCTGATGACCAGGTTTGAAGACGCCACCGCCGGACTCGGCAAAACCGCGGCGAGCAGGCTCATGCGCACGAGCAGTCGAATCGAAATTTTCATTTTGCACTCCTTGCAGTCCCTACAAAACGAAGCACAGTATATCGGTAGTCGGCGATTTGCAAGAATTTGATGATCCGGATTTGCGGCAATCTTGCTAGCTGAGGTCCACGAAATGAGGAATGCCGTTGAGGATCATCCGCAGCGCCAGAGCCGCGAAGGCCAGCAGGACGAATACAAAGTAGGCCGGCTGTTGCCGTGTTAGCTGGAGTGTATAGAAGCGACCCTTCTCGGTGGTGTTGATCTCATCGAGGGCCCGCACGAGGTGACTGGGGTTCCGAACATCAAAAAATTTCCCGCCTGTGGTGCCGACTCCCTCGGCGATCTGTTGCGAAGCGCCCGGCTCCAGGGCCACTCCGATAAAGTAGATACGAGTGCCTTCCTGACGCGCCTTTTCTAGTTCCTTCATAGGATCCCTGCCGTAATTGTCGTTCCCGTCGCTGAAGAGAACGATGACCTGGCCTTTGGCGCGGCGGCCATGTTCTCTGCTGAACACAAAGAAGTCCTGGGCGGTGGCAAGACCTTCGCCGATGGCCGTGTATCCCTCGTTCACGAGGGTCTGCACGTTCACCAGCTTCAGATACGAAAGCAGACTCTCGTGATCGAACGTGGCGGGCGAGACCAGATACGAGCTATTGGAAAACACCACCAGGCCAATGGCATCACCCGGCCGGCGCTTGATGAATTCGGTTGCGCTCACTTTAACGGCTTCAATTCGCGTGCCCTTCCCCAGCGATTCCTCCATGCTCTGGGAAAGGTCCAGCACGATCATGATCTGCAACCCACCGCGCTCAATGCGGTTCAGGACAAGCGGGTAGACCGGGCCAAGCAGGGCGACGAGCAGGAAACCAACCGCCGCGCCCTCCAGGATGGTGGGCATCCGCAGAATGGGGCTTGGCCCGCCGATCTCTTCCCGCAGGTGCTGCACGAGAGAATGTCCCCAATAATGCCGTCTCCAGAAGCGCACGGCCACCGCGATCAGCAGCAGCGGAACCGCTACATAAATCCACTGGAGATGCTGGAACGTCATCGCTCGGCTACCTCTTGGTGTTCAAAATTTCCCGCATATCCTGCGCCACGGCATGCGCGGCTCCCGTGTTGGACGACACGCCGTCTCGCGTGTAGCGCAATGTCTCGCAGGCCTCCAGCACCTTGGCTACTTTTTGCGTCAGCTCCGGGTCGGCGCCCAGGCGCTGCATCTCTTCCCGCATCTCGTCAGCCGTCAGTCCCATGGTGGGCGTATCCAGGTAATACCCGATGTACTCCTTCAGGTTCTGGTAGGAATGGTCGTAAAAGCTCAAACAGGCCTTCGGATCGGCGAATTCCGCAGGAACGCCGCTGACCCACCGGGCGCGCACCGCTTCCATCGCTTTGCGGCGATCCGGACCTTTGCGAGCTTTCCTTCTCTTGACGAACAGGGCCAGTTCCCAGCCCGACGCAATGACCAGAACCGCAAAGCAAACCCATGCCAGGGCAGGCAACACCCAGCGGCTGCGATCCCACGAGTTCACCGTAATGGCGTCGCGGATATCTTCGGGCTGCGGCGGCAAGGTGCTGCGGATTCCGATGACGGGCCCGGTAATCGTCAGGCTTTCGGCATCCGCCTGATCCACACCGACTGTTTTCTTGTCTTTTCGGAAATAGTACAGAGTGAATTGTGGAATTTGCATGCTGGTCTGGCCGGTGACGAAATTGGCCAGGGTCAGGTCCACAAACAGTTTCCGGCCAGTGTTCTTCTGAACGACCAGATTTTTGCCGACGTCCATCACCTGGAACGGGTCCATGTTCACGGTCTCTCTGGTCAGGTTGTCCAACACGAATTCGTAATCGGAGGGGTAATCCACGATGATCAGGTAATGGAATTGGTCGCCGACCCAGACGGCCGTGTGGTCCAGACGCGTGGTAAACGTGATGTTCGAAGGGGGAGGAACGACCTCCGGCGCTTTCTGTGCCCAGGTATACCTGCTCCCCAGGGTCAGCGCGAGGCACAGCAACGCCGCTATCATCCTTCTTCGCGTCGAGTTGCCTCCGAACAATTCCGTCCATGATTGAAGGAAGCCGTTCATACTTTCTTCCGCCTTTCAAATAGCATCATCAGGGGATCCATAAACGCCTCCCCGACGTTCAAAAACAGGCATTCCATACCGAGCGAGTAAAACAGATCCCGCAATTTCGTTTTGCGTTTCTCCACCAAAGCGTCAAATGCGCTCCTCTGATGCGAGGAAAGGCTGAGCAACATTTCCTCGCGGCCCTCGGCCGAGCGGAAGCGCAGCAGCCCTCTTCCAAGAGGAAGGTTGCTTTCCAGTTGATCCATGAAAACGATGGGGACCACGTCGTGTTTTTGCGCCAGCACCTTCAGATCGGGCAGTTGCGCCAGTTGGGTCACGTTGGGGTCTGTAATGAAATCTGAGAGGAGAAACACGCTGGACATGCTCCGAAGCTGGCTACGCAGGAAACGCAATGCGCGCTCCCAGTCGGTTCCGGAGTGGCTCGGCTTCAGGTTGTAAAGCTGCTCAATCACCCGCCACACATGCCCGCGGCCCTTGCGCGCCGGCTCGTAGGCTTCCACGTGATCGCTGAACGCCAGGAATCCGAAGTTGCAATTATCGCTGACTGCAGAAAAGCCGAGCGTGGCGCCCACCTGCATGACACGCAGTTTCTTGGAATGTTTCGCCGTCGAGAAATGCATCGAACGCGAAACATCCACCACCAGAAACACGGAGACTTCCCGTTCCTCAAAATGGCGCTTGAGATAGATTTCCTGCATTCGCGCCGAAACGTTCCAGTCGATGCGCCGGAAATCCTCGCCAACCTGGTATTTGCGGTGGGACTCAAATTCGTAGCCGGAGCCCTTCAATGGACTGCGGCTCTGCCCGAAACGCAGGTTGCGAATGCGGCGCGCCACACTAATTTCGAGGTATCGAAGCTCTTCGGCCAACTCTGGCGCTAGCGCCATAATATGCTCTTAAGGAATCGGAGTATGTCTCAACACTTCGGCCAGGATTTGGTCGGATGCCACGTTTTCGACTTCGGCCCGGATGGTGCGAACGATTCTGTGATGCAGCACATCGGTTGCGATGTACTTCACGTCCGATGGCAGAACGTAATCGCGCGCCCGGAAAAAAGCGACCGCCCGGCACATCGCCAGCAGATGATTGTAAGAGCGCGGGGATGCGCCGTGCATGACCATCTCCTTCACAATCGGCAAAGCGTTCGCGCGGGTGTTGCGGGTGTTCTGGCCGATGGCAACGATGTAACGGCGAATCTTATCGTCTACGTACACCCGGCCGATCAGTTGCCGTATCCAGAGGACCGCTTGCGGATCGGCCACGGATTCCAGCCGCGTCTTCTCCAGGCTGGCCGAGAGCATCTGGTATTCGCTTTCCGGCGACGGATAATGCACTCGAACCATCATGCAAAAACGGTCGAGCTGCGCTTCCGGCAGCGAAAACACGCCTTCCTGCTCCACCGGGTTCTGAGTCGCCAGAACCCAGAAGGGATCGTCCAAAGCGTAGGTGGTCTCGCCGATCGTCACCTGCCGCTCTTGCATGGCCTCCAGCAACGCGCTCTGCGTCTTCTGGGAAGCGCGGTTGATTTCATCCGCCAGAATGATGTTGGCGAAGATAGGACCCTTTTCCGTACGGAACTCGCCAGTCTTGCTGTCGAAAATTCTTGTTCCCAGAATGTCGGCGGGAAGCATATCCGGGGTGAACTGAATGCGCTGGAACTTGGCGTCAATGGTATTCGCAATGGCGGAGACGAGCAGCGTTTTCGCGAGGCCGGGCACGCCTTCCAGCAAAATGTGTCCCGAGCCCACTTTCTCTTCCTGGCCCTTCTTGAATGAGTAAGGGATGCGGCCGAACAACCCGATCAGGATGCGCCGGATCAGATCGTCCTGGCCGACGATCACCTTCCGGATCTGCTCCTCGATCTGGCCGATGATTTCCCAGGCCTGCTCTTTTGTTTCCGGTCGTACCTGCAGAGGATTCCTCCCTGGCCGCGACATGCCGCGCTATAAAAAGATGCCTGCCACCAGGCATGCGAAAGCGGCCATCAGAAAATAAATATACAAGTCCTTGCGGACGGCGTTCGATTGGAAGCCGGCCACGGGCCGGCCGGTAAACAGGATTTCCTCCATCGCCTCGTCGACCTGTTTGTCACTCTCGCCCCGGAAAAACCGTCCGCCGGTTTTTTCGGAGATCGCTCGCATGGTTTTCATTTCTGCTTTGCTGACCAGCCGCGTCCCTCCCTCGCGCTGGAGGTACTTCACCACCTGTCCGTTCAAGCCTCCCGCCATCACCAGCGGCACGTACGAGCCATTCGAGGTGCCCAGACCGAAGGTGTAGATTTTAATCCCCGATTTCACTACATCAGCCAGCGGCCTCTCCAGCTCGTGCGCCGTATCGTCGCCGTCGGAAAGCAGAACGAAGACGACGCGGCGCGTCTTGGCGCCTCCCGGATCGAACTTCTGTTCCGCCGCGACCAGCCGCATCGCGTTCGTCAGCACCGATCCCACGTTGGTGCCGGGCTCCGGCGTATCCTCCTGGTTGAGATAATCGAAATAGAGCAGGATGCTTTGCGGGTCGCTGGTCATATAGGACAACACCACACTGGTCCAGTTAAATACGATCAGCCCGTAACGGTCCTGGGGCTGCTTCAGATAGATGAATCTCTGGATGATTCGCTCGGCGCGGCCCAACCGGCTGGGGTCCATGTCGCGTCCATACATGGACGGGGAAATATCCATCAAGAAAACCAAATCCGTGGGTGTCGGAACCGCACGCAGTTCCCGGACAATCGCTCTGGGGTAAGCGAGGCCCACCGCCATCAGCGTGAGTGCGCCCACAAACAGCAAGCCTCGGAACCATGCCCTGCCCGACCAGGAAATTCTCGAGATGGACTCGAGGTTGTCGATGTTTCCGAACCGGATCCGCATCCGCCGCTGGTGCCATACGCCAATTCCCCAGAGCAGGATCACAAAGGGAACGACCAGCAACAGCCAGAAGTATTCTTGCCTTGCAAATTCCATCAGAACCTATCCTGCTGACTATCCGAGAGGAGTGATAACCGTGCGGAATTGGTAATGGCCGGTTTCATTGTTGCTGATCGGCCGGAAGAGCCTGCGGTTGCATCTCTTTGACCCTGACGTTCTCCATCAGGATTTTGATCTTTCCCTGCTGATCCTGGTTCATGAGATTCCGAATATAATTGACGTACTCAAAATTGTATTTGGCATCCCAGTCGTTCGGGGAAAGGCGAAGGGAATCGCGCAGATTGTCCTCGGCCGCACGCAGGGCCTCCTCCAGCAGGCGCGGGTCCTTCTTAGTCGATTCGCGGTAATTCTTGAATGCTTTGCGGAAAGCGATTTCGCCCTTCAACAGCAGGAATCTGCCATCGTTGTTACCGGTGGCGCCGGCGATTTCGGACTCGCGGTCCATTCGTTCCTGGGCATCGTCATAGCGACCGAGCGCATAGAGCAAGCGCGTTTGGTTCAGGATAAGGTTCCGGCGGTCTTTCACCGGAATCGCGCGCAGAGCGCCGATAGACCGCAGCCGCTGGTCGATGCTGTCGTACCGCTTCAGCGCAGCGTCCGCCTCGCCCCGGCTATACTCTTCCGCAGCCTGATCCATGTCGCGCAACAGCGAGCCATAACTTAACCCGATGACCGTCACGATCAGCAGCACGATGGCCGCAAAAATCTTGCCGAACTGTTGGCCATATTGTTTCCGGGCCATTTGTTTGCCTGCCTATGTAAATCAAGTGAAAATAGAGTGCCAATCGGCCGATATTCAACCTGCGCGGACCAGCTTAGGCAGCGGAGTTGGAGTGAGTAAACCTCAACGTCTATACGGCGACAACCTGGTCGATCTCCCCCAGAAGAAGACGGAGCCGGTGGATTTTTCCATCCTCGCCATACTGTAGAAACACCGCTCCCGGCGCCGTAAATCTTCGACGATCCTCACGCAAGGAATAGGTTGCGATGATCTGGAACGAAATGCCAGTTCCGCCCCAAGGCAGTGGCGTGGCGTAGACCAGCCGCCACCCTTCGAACTCCCCCGTAGGCCCCCCAGTCTGACGTTTGATGATATAGTTCAGCCTCACCTGAGATCTCGCAATCCGATCGACCCATTTCCGGACATTCCCGCTCCCACGAAGCATAACCGGTCCTATCTGATCTTCGTCGTGTGGCGGTACCTCCGCGAGCACATCGGGAGCGAATAGTTCCATCATACTGTTGACCACTTCCTCAACCCCCTCTTCCTTTCCGTCCACGGATAAGTGCCAGTCGTCGAGGGAATTCAGCCGCTTCATCCATTCGTCGGCCAGCTTTTGCTGCGGTGAGTCCGCCGGAGCCTGAGCTTGGAACTCAAACGCGGCCAAGACTGTGATCAAAGCCGAAATAATAATCAGTCGACGCATAGAGCCGGTTCCTTTGAAACTAAAACCTGTTTACGGTCTGATGAGGAAACCCTTACCGGTGTCCTCGCGGTGTGAGAAGTGGCAGCCGCCGCAATTTTTCTGAAGACTTGCGTACGACTCCAGCGCCGCCTTCGTATCGCTTTTGGCTGCGACGCCAACTGCCGCGGCGGCATCGCTGGCGCGTTTCGCGAAATCAACCGCATCTTTGGTTTTGAGGGGCGCCCAAAACGCTTCAGTTTCCTTAAACAGTCCTTGCAGTTTGGCAGCATCTTCAATAGCCGCAGCCGCGGAATTCGCATCCAGATTCTTCTTCAGGCTGGCGAATGTTGCTCCGACATCCTTCATTATTTGATCATAGGGCCTGTGTTGCTGCGCGAATGCCGTGGCTCCCGCAAAAACTGCCGCGATAACGATCATGACTAGAACAAACTGTCGGTTCATTTTTCCCCCTAACTGCTTCTGTGCGCAATCCAGTCTTGGGCGAACTCGCCGAAAGCTGGATTCAAAATTATCAAACCAAAGTGTTTTGTCTTTCGTACTATCCAGGATTCTTGCTTTCGACAACGAAGTTAATACAGCTTTCTTATTTCGCGCAGCGGAAACCTATCGTGGTGCTACGGAGGTCCGGATCACTGAAGTTGCGGTAATTCACCGTCTTCTCTTCCCCGTGACCACCCTGGTCAAAAAAACCGGCGCCCCGAACACTTCGATATCGACCGGTCTCCGGCCCCTTTGGATTCTGTTTCGGCATGAAAGGATAGTAATTGCCGTCATACCAGTCATTGGTCCACTCCATAACGTTTCCGGTCATGTCGTAGAGACCGTAACCGTTGGGGGCAAATGATCCGACGGCCATGGCATACCTACGGCCAATGACTGCCGGCGCGGCGGTGCTGGTGTTGCGTCCGGCCGTCTGTGGTGCGAGCAGTCTCTCTTCGCCCCTGTCGATTTCGGCGTCCCCCCACGAGTAATGATTCCGATCGAGTCCGCCTCGCGCGGCTTTCTCCCATTCCGCTTCGGTGGGAAGACGTTTGCCCGCCCACTTGCAGAAGTCGGTCGCTTCGAACCAGTTGACGTTGAAGACAGGAAACCGCTCTTCCCCATTTGGGATCTTGCCTTGAGGCCAGTGCCACGGCGGCCGAGCGCCCGTCGCGTCCACGAATCGCGCGTAGTCCGCGTTCGTTACCTCGTACTTGTCGATGGAGAAGGCATCCAAATAAATGTTGTTGGCGGGTCTGTCATCCATCTTGTCCCGCGGCAAAAGGTCTGCTGAATCCAAGAAGATTGAATACGCACGACCCATCCAGAACTTGCCAGCCGGGATCTGCGCCATGCCTTCCGGCACTGCTGTTTGCGCCGCGATTGGCAACGCGGCGCAAACGCAACAAAGAAGAGTGGACAGAATCCTTCTTTTCATACCCCTATGTGAACAATTCCCCGATTTCGGTCAGAGGAATAAACGCTGGACCTCCGAGGGGAGCCGTTTGCTGGTATTCATAGGCTCGTCCGGAAGGCGTGTCCACGATTTTCTTGGACCAATCGATGCCCAAAGCAGAATAGATCGTCGAAACGATGTGATCCATCATTGGTTGTTCTTTGTGATTCCAACCCACATCGAGCACTTTGTAGCCGTCCGTCTTACCGATAACCCGTCCCGGCTTGACGCCTCCGCCCATAAACAAATTCGCGAAACAGGGGCCCCAATGATCGCGCCCGGCGTTGGCGTTCATCTCCGGATTGCGCCCGAATTCGTGCACCAGGCAAATCATGGTCTCATCCAACAGTGTCTTTCCAGGCTCGTGGCCGGGCATGGTCGAAAGATCTTGAACCAGGCTACTGAACGCCGCATCAAGCCTGGGGCCGCTCTCGTATATGGAAAGTATCGCGCCCTTTGGAGCTAACGCACCTCGGCCGTAGAGTTGGTCATGGTTATCGGCGGGACCGTTTCCGCCGTTGTATGTATTCGCCACCCACAGGAATCGTGCACCGGCATCGGCAGCCAGCACATTGCGCGCTAGCAGCATCGCAAGGCCGATCTTGGAAGTGCCGCGGTCCTTCGGCACACCATAACGGCGCTTCTCCTCGTCCGTCAGGGCGAGCACTTTCTTAAACCGCGCATCCATAAGAATCTTGTATGCGTATTCGTAATGAGCCTTGTAATCATTGGCCTTCCCGCCAATCCCTCCCGCGGGGGAAACCTCGGACATTCTGTTGAGCACTTGCCAGCGTTCCGCCAAAACCGAATTTGTCGCCCCGCTCTCATCCCCACCGCCGAAGCTGTCGAATACACTGGCGGTGTTTATGTCGAGTCCTGCAAAGCGGGGATGTAACATTCCGGATCCTATCTGAGGACACCGTGCGTTCCACAAATCAAAACTCATAAATGTGGGAAACGTGTCGGAACCTCGACGCTCGGATTCTAGTTCCGAAGCGATGACGCTGCCGAACGCCGGAATCTCCCTTAGAATTGCGGCGTTCAACGCACGACCCGCCTGCGTATGGTACTGGGCGGAGAAGTGTACCAGCGAATTCTCATACATCGAGCGAACCAACGTGGCTCGTGGCGCCCACTTCTCATAATTTGGAAAGATGGTCTTGGATATGACAAAATCCGAATTGACCTTCTGAATGTCCAGGTCCTTTGCCGTGTACTTGGTTTCCTTGAAGTCCAGGCACTCCGGCGGACTCATGGCGCCACAATTTTGGATAAAAAGAACGTTGCGCGCATTCTTTCGAGGCGTCACCTTCCTGCTCTGTGCTTGAAGCTTACGCGGCCATGCGGCTTCACCAGCGAGACTGGCGCCAACACTGATACCGAAAAATTTCAGCAATTCGCGGCGGCTCAGGTTCTCGATTCCTTTTCGCATTGATTTTTCTCCTCACTGCAAATTTTAATGATTCACTAAAAACTCCGCCGAGTTCAGGAGCGCCCACTGAATGTTCTCCGGGCCGGTTTTCCTGTCTTTTGCGATCACACGCTTCGCCACTTCCACCTCTTCGGTGGTGGGCCGCCGTGACAAGCTCGCCAGGAACAGTTCCTCGATCATTTCATCGTCCGATTTGCCGGACTGCAATAACTTCGCTACGCGCGTTTTTCCTTCAGCGCTTATCCGTTTGGTAACGACCGGCGAAGTCATGAACATCATCGCTTGCACCGGACTGGCTATATTTTTATCGACCGGTGGCATTGCACGCTCGGCCTGGTAATACGCCTGCATGAACGCAAAGACCGCAGGATTCTCAGGAGAATTACCGGCGTTGAGAGCGCCACCGCCGCCGCCACCGCCTCCCTTCATGCTTAAAGGACTGGACAGTTCTTTGACGTAGGAGCGCCGCTCTCCATACAGCCGCAGATCGAACGGGAGGTCGGTGGCTTGGGTCACGATATCGACAGCCTCCGGACCCGTCAAAACACGGGCGAACCGCCGCGCATAATACGGAATGTAGGCATCCTTCCATTGACCTTCAAAGCTCGTGGAGAGTTGATAGGCGTTGGATTTCATGATGGTCTTGATTACACGATGAATGCTGAAGTTGTGCGAGCGAAAATCTTCAGCAAGCGCAGTCAGCAACTCCGGATTGGCCGGCTGAATTGTCCATGGCGCCGGTGGTGGATTCTGGGGATCCAGTCGTTTCAGATCAAAGCCGTCGTATGGCTCGACCAAACCAACCACCATCAACTTGGCCCAAACGATGTTGACCGCTGCGCGCGCGAATTGGATATGGGTCGGCGCGATCCGGCCTAACGCCTTACGGGGATCCTCGCCTGGTTTCGGTTTCTCTCCGGTCAGCAGGAAAACCGGTTCGTAGGTTTTGCCATCGCGCGGGAAACGGCCCTCTGCCGGAGTGTAGAAAGGCCCGTCGTTTCCAGTGTTATATCCAGGCGCCAGGTCGTCAAAGAGGCTGTTGCCGCCATAGAACGAGCGCGCACTACCGTCGCTGTATCCGATGTTCCGCATCTTCCCAAAGAACGCCGCCTGCTGCCAGAAGTCGGTTCTCTTCATGCTGCCCAAAAACATATTGAAGCTGTCGGCGTGACCCGCGCCGTTATGACAGGAAAAGCAGTCCATGCTGAGGCCAAGGAATACTCGCCCAACGTCCGAGGTGATCTCATCAACCCAGTCCAGACGGTTCAGACCTTTGTAATCGTCGGCGTCGGTCCACAATCCACAGCGAGTCGATACGTAGCCGATCGGATCATAGAAGGTTTGTGCCGTCGGGAGACCCTTCGCATTCTTGGTGACGGGCGTAACGATGTCGTAGAACACTTCGTTATAGGGTCGGTCCACTTTGAGCCATTGCTTTGTCCAAAAGTGAAAAGAGGCTTCTCGCGTTCTGAGCAGCTCGCCGTAGTGATACGCCCACTGATCCGTGAATGCCTCCGTGCCGATTAGAGAGTCGATAAGCTTATCGCGCTTGTTTGCGTCCGTGTCGGCCAGGAATGAACGAACCTGATCGGGCGTCGGCAAAAGACCCGTTGCATCGAGATACGCCCTCCGCAGAAACTCCTCATCACCCGCAAGCGGTGCATGTGGAATATGGTCGCGCTCCATCCGTCCAAAGATCAATTCGTCGACAAAATTCTTTCGAGGTACTGGCGCATAAGAAGGCCCAGTGCCCGGCAGCGCCGAAGCTACTGCTTGCGTTAGCCGGCTGGCCTCTGCAGCCTTATCCTGACCCGACAACAACCGGCCATGCGCTGCTTCAAAACGATCCGGATCCAATTGCTGGCCTGCCTGCGGCTGCTGCTCTTTCGGAGGTAGCTGTGCCGTGACGATAAACGACAGACACAAGACCATCATGATCATTAAAACCAATTTCGCGGGTTTCATCCTTACTTCCTCCTCATTCTTGGGCATTTTGTCGACAAAGAAGGGACCTCTGGTGCATCCAGCTTATAGGTTTTTCCATCTTTCCTGTCAAGAATTTAATATTGACTGAGCTATATCAGTTTTTAGAGCCTCCAAGCCTGGCGAAACTGCTCAAAAAGCTTCCCATTTTCACCATCAGACTCGTACGCCTGATAACGATTTCGTCCTATATTTTTTGTTGCACACCCATCTCGTTCAAGGTAATGTGGCGACTCGCTGGTCACATTCGGCTTCCGGATTGCAGGGGAAAGACGCTATGCGGCGTTGTTTGGCACCTGTATCCTGCAGTGCCTTGATTTTTGCCGGTTCGGTCCGCCAGCCCAGCTCACAACTGCACCCGCCATGTGATTGGCCAAAAGCTATATATTATTGTCGCACTCAGGAGGTGCTAATGAGAAGTAACCAGGTATTTGGGGTTAAGGTGTTCGCTCTCGTGGTCGTATTGCTCATGCTTAGTAGCGTGGTTTCTGCGCACCACAGCAGAGCGCATTACGGAACTGAAGAGGTGACGACGAAGGGGACCGTTGTGGATTACAAGTGGAGAAACCCCCACGTCTTTGTCGTATGGGACGCGAAGGATCAAAATGGGAAAACCACGCAGTGGGTAGGTGAAATGGCTTCCGTGACCTCGATGATTGCGGATGGAATGACTAAGAATTCGCTCAAGCCCGGCGATGAAATCGTTGTTCTCGCCTTCCCATCTAGGAACCCCGGTTCGACTGAAGCTCTGATCAAGAAGATTACGAAAGCGGATGGGACCGTTGTTGTGGACAACTCGCGAGTACCAAATCTGCGTCAACCATAGATCGCTCTCATCTTCGGAGGCTAAAAGTAATGCGAAAAGGAAACATTGTCTCGATCCTTGCTTTAGGGGTCCTGGCTTTTTCGTCGGTCGGGTTGGCTCAGGATCGAACGTTTGGGCGGGATTCGACTCAGTCTCAGCCGCTACAAGAACTGACTCCAGGGCCAGGGTGGAAGACCTGCCCGCGATGCACGAATCCCAAGCAACTGGCGGCCGCAAACGCAGCGTATAAGGTCGAGGGCCACGCATTCAATCCGCATGACCTGTCGGGAGTATGGGGCAATAACGGCACGGAACTGGATGTGAAGAACGTTCCCCCACTCACGCCGTTGGGACAGCAGATGTTCGAAGCGACCCGGACGGAAATTCCAACCACAAATTCGAAAGACGGCATGTTGATATGCGATCCTCTGGGCTATCCACGCTGGTTCGCATACAACTACGGAATGGAATTCGCGATGTTGCCTGACCGAGTGCTTCAGTTCTTCGAATGGGGCCATACCTGGCGCACCATCTGGACGGACGGGCGGAAACTTCCAGAGGATCCTCCACAGCAGCGTTGGTTGGGATACGCGGTAGGCCACTGGGAGGGAGACACGTTTGTTGTCGAAGGCAACGGTTATGACGACAGATCCTGGATCTCCGAAGACCGCAGGAACCGTATCCGTGGTTTTGCGCATACCGACGAAATGCGGACGGTCGAGCGTTATAAGCGAACGAGCTATGGGACCCTGGAGGCCGAGATGACGATCATCGACCCCAAGGTTTTCGCCCAGCCTTGGACGACCAAGGGCAAGATCGAACTGCGCCCAAACGCCGAGCTCTGGGAATATTTCTGCGTACCCTCGGAGTCGGAAGAGTATAACAAGCGGTTAATCGAAGCTGCGAGGGACTCAAAGAAGTAGGCTCGACTTCGAGATCGGAAATTCGTGTAGGAAGAATGTCTATCTGACAATCCATCCTTTCTACGATAAGGCACTGGATAAGCTCCATGCCTTGAATTTCCGCAAGCCGGGTGATCCTCACCCTCTTGTCAATAAGGAAAACCTCAATCGCTTCCTCACAATCATAAGAGAATGCACGGAGGCCCAACTGGCGAGGATAAGCTCGTAGTTTGTCGCAAAATGTAGTCGCGGGCTTTAACCCGCGTTTGTACCCATCTTCATAGCTAGAATAAATATTTCAATGCGAACTGCAGGATCCTCGGTTCCAGCGCCAGGCGGATCTTACCAAACTGGGCCGAACTGAGATTCGTGTCGATCGCGAGAGCGGAATTGGGGGAGCCCGGTGGTACGCCCGGCCGGAAACTATTCAACACGTTATACGCTTCGACTCGAAACTCCATACTCTGGGTTTCGCGGAAACGGAATACGCGCGACAGGGCCGTATCGAATTGCCAAGCTAGCGGCAGCCTGATATTGGTGCGGCCCAGACTTCCAAGAGTGCCCAAAGCCGGCGGAGCGAACGCCGCCGGGTTCAGCCATTGCGTGCCAGGACGGCCCGATTTGTCGAGGTACACGTTCGCTAAAACCTGATCGGGGCGTTGGCCGCTAATATCGCAGAGGCAGCGGTCCGCAGCCGCACTCGAGGTAGCAGAAGTGTTGGCGCCGCTGGCGGATCCAAGTGTCACGGTGCGGTTTCCACTGGACTGGCTGGGCGCGATGATAGTTCCGGCTGTGGAGGCTCGGTAGATTCCGGACAATCGCCATCCGCTGCCCACCAGGCTCAGCGTGCGATTGGCAAACTGAGGCGCCTCGACCACCCCCGTCAAATTAACCGTGTGCCGCTGGTCGATTTCGCAGTCGCCACGGTCTCGCGAGCGGTTGTCGGGATCTTGATACGTGTGATCCACACTTGCGCCATACCCGTTATTACTCCTGGCCTGATAATCACCGATGCAATGGGACCAGGTGTAATTCCCATTCAAATTGATACCCCGGCTGGGGCGGTACTGTACTGAAACGAGCATTCCGTTGTAATTCTGCGTACCGCCGTTGACAACAGTCGCTAGTCTTCCAATTTCGTTTGCGAACGCAGGATTCAACAAGCTCAACGTACGGCGGGCCTGTGTATTGTTCACTGTGGAGCAAGCGCTGCCTGGCGTGACTTTGAAATAAACCGCCTGGCCGTTGAGGAAGCAGTTGCCGCTGGCGTCGCCGGCGCCAGGAACGTAGATGGCCATGTTGAGTGGTTGCGCGGCCTGAAGGTGGATGATCTGGCTTCCGATATAGCTCACGGACAGGAGCGTGCCCGTCATCACTTCTCGTTGCAGGCTCAAATTCCACGTTTGAGTGTAGGTCGGAGTGAGATCGGGGTTGCCTATTAAGTACTCGCCCAGCGGCACAAACGGCATATTCTTGTCGATGACAAACGGGAAGGGATTCCCACCGGGAATGCCAAGCCACGGATTGTCCAAACCGCCCGCTGGAGTAAGCACACGGGTCAATGAACCATAGGGTGGCATGGCGCTCTGCGAGCCCAGCCGGTCCACCGTCGGATAGTCGTCATAACTGAGCCCGTAGGAAGCGCGAATGGAGGTGCGGCCGTTGCCCTCGACGTCCCATGCGAAACCGAGACGCGGCGCGAAATCTTTCCAATACGGGTTCCAAACATTTGCCCGCGGTTTCGCTGCACTCGATCCATTATTCTTCTGCACAAATCCAGCGTCTCCCGGGAAGAGGATTCCCGGAGGCGCATTCACGAACACGGTACTGCGGAGTCCCTGCCGGTACCGGTTGACATCCCAATTCAGGACATAGGGGACCGGTCGATGGACATCCACCTGCGGAAGGATGGGCGCCCAGCGCAAGCCGTAGCTCACAGTAAGTCGTGGCTTCACCTGCCAGGTGTCCTGTCCATACAAAGAAACGTAGTTCACCCTGGTAAAGATGTCGATGCTGGTGCCCTGGTTGAAGTCACTCGCTTTGCCTGTCAGAAAATCCGCCAACCCTAAACCGGTAATCCCGCCCGTGAAATTAAAGTTAGGCGACATGTTCGTCTGGAGAGCCACATTCGTCCTCGAATTTGCCACGCGGCCACCAAAACCAAACTGATGCGTTCCACGAGTCATGCTCACATCATCGGCAACCTGATAGAAATCAATTCCGAGATTTCGCCGGCCATTGCCTGGTAGTGAAAAACCGCTGGTCACGGTCAGCTTCGAACGGTTCGGCACGTAGCCGCTGTAGACCTTAGCGCCGAGTTCCTGGAGAGAAAAATATTCGGGCGATTCGGTAAGCAGGTGGTTTCTCGAGAACGCCAAACGAAGCGCATTGACCGTGGTGGAACTGACCAGATAGGTGCTGCCGGCAGTGAACGCATAGGATCGCGCCGCACTACTATTATCCGCATTCATTGGGATGTCCGGCGTGAATTCGAACGGCGACGGACTGTCGGCGGACGACAACATAAAACGCCCGAACAGCGAATGCTTCGCGCTCGATTGATAGTCGATCTTGCTGACGAGCTGTTTCTGGTCTTCAACGTTCCTCCGGCCAAAAGTGATTTCCCCGCACGGATCATTCGTCTTCGGAAGGCGGGCGGCGATGTTCAACGCCACGGGACTGAACAACGCCGGATCGATGCGGTTGTCCACAAAAGGGGCCCTTAGCGGGACCTGCCGGCCCGTGTTGCAAGCCGGAGAGGCGAACGCGGTGAAGTCACCGGCCAGCATGGCGGCCGTTGGAACGAACTGTCGTGTATCTTGCGGGTCCTGGCGCAGGGTCGTGCCTTGATATCCGCCGAAGAAAAATAGTTTGTTCTTGATGACCGGTCCGCCGGCCGTTCCGCCAAACTGATGGCGCTTCAACGTACTGCTCTTGGTGGCAAAATAACTCCGCGCATTGAATAGATCATTGCGCACAAATTCGAACAGATCGCCGTGAAACGCATTCGTGCCCGACTTGGTCACCGCGCTCACTTGGGAACCCCGCCCTTGCTGAGCCGACTGTCCACCGATCTCGGTCTTGAACTCCGCGAGCGCATCAGGAAATGGGAGCGGCAAAGGCACCCCATCATAAGGATCGACATGGCGAATCCCGTCCAGCGTGTACTCCGTTGCCGTGCCCAGGGCGCCTGCGCTCGAGATCGTCAACCTATTAAAAGGGAAACTCATTCCGCGTTGCGCCCGTTGAGCGGCAGCTCCATGATCCGCGCCGTTTCCATGACCTGACCGACGCTGACGCTGCGCGTCTCCACCAGCGCCGCATTGGCCTGGACTTCAACCTGTTCGGAAACCTCGCCGACCTGGAGAACGATATTGATCGTCGGGTTGCTATTGACTTGCAGGACAATTCCTCTCTGCACAAACGTACGGAACCCCGGCAAACCCGCCTCCAACCTGTAGGGACCTAATGGCAGACTGGGCAGCACGTAGTATCCGGTTTCATTCGTAATCGTCATCCGGCTGATGCCCGTGTCGGTTTGCGTTGCGGTGACTTCCGCGCCGGGCAACACCGCCCCGCTCTGATCCTGGATAGACCCGCTGATCTGCGCCGTCGCCTGGGCCCAAACGCTGCCGCAGGTCATCACCGATAGCAACAAGCCAATGAATGGAGCGGTCAAAATGTGCTTCATCCACCCCTCCTTCTCGAGTCGGATCACGCCGCCCGGTCACCTAAATGGCCGCAGACACTTCGTCGTTAATGGCTAACTTGGTTCGTTCGAGGGTTCTTAAGTCAACAGTCATTTTGGCCGGCTGCTCCCATACCAGGGCTCATATATTTTCTACGCTCAGGGACGGCCGCTACGCGATCCCGACTCCACAACCTATGTGGGCGCGATCGAAACGGCCGAACAATTTGGTCCCCGTGTCCTATGCTGAAGCGGTCGGCCGCGGTTTGAAGCGGTCAAAGGCGGCATCGTGAACGTAGGAATTTTAAATGGGTTGTGTGAGGGGTGGGGCCGAAAAACCGCGTCACAGTCTGGGTCTTATGTAAAGTCCCATGACCCTGGCGGGTCATCTCCGAATATGAAAAGGGGGACCCGCTCCTCTTCATCGTTTGGCCATTATTGACGGAA
>WNGD01008639.1_pt2 | contig 18698 bp, 18 predicted proteins | sample 5400671 | NCBI WGS metagenome assembly WNGD01 (sample SAMN13153369, study PRJNA577476) | soil metagenome | isolation source: 40 cm soil or saprolite under grassland replicate 2 | place: USA:California | collected 2016-06-15
GGAAAGGAGCCAACCTGCCTGGTAGCACGAATGAGCGAGGCACTTCCTCCTCCGGCAATGCGTGCAGCAGCGCAACCGTCAGTCGCAGGTCGGCCAGACGGCGTTGACACTGCTGGCAGGTGGACATATGAGCATCAAAAGCAGCCTGCTCCTCTAGCGAAAGCTGTTTATCGAAAAATGCTGAAAGTTGTTCAGTTGTTAGATGCCCATTATGTAGTTGTGCCACGCATATACTCCATTAAGCTATTAGTCTTTATCGCTAAGAAGACGATAACTACGAGGTAAAAGTTCCCGGTGCTGATACAGGTAGTTACGCAGCCGCGCCCGTCCACGCGCAATACGCGAGCGCACCGTTCCAAGGGTTGTTTGAGTACTGGATGCAATCTCCTCGTAGGAAAGCCCCTGCACATCACACAAGATGACCGCGACACGTTGATCGAGGGGCAGTTCCTGTAAAGCTTTCTGAATCAGCGCTTGCAATTCCTGGTTCAGCAAAAACTCCTCAGGATTTGCCGCCTGGTCCGTCGCAACTAGCGAACTCAGCATACTGGCACCATGTGGCTCATCCTCATCCAACACCTCATCTAATGAGTCTAGCGGGTGGCGATTAGTGCGCCTCCAATAGTCGCACGCCTGGTTGGACGCAATGCGAAGCAGCCAGGCGCGAAACGAGGAACCACCGCGAAAGGATTGAATAGCACGAAAGGCAGCAATAAAGGTATCTTGTGTTACATCTGCAGCAGCATCAGGGTCGCCCAGTATGCGCAGAACTACGTTGTAGGTGGCTTGCTGATAATGTAGCACCAACTGGTTGAACGCGTTGACATCCCCTCTTTGGCTGAGGGAGATGAGTAGTGCTTCTTCTTCTGGCACTAGCGCTGCCCCTTTCCTGTACTATTTTCGGAAGTGTAGCATAATTTAGCCTGTTTGAGTAGCTATTGGATGGATGTATCCTTTGTATTAACTGCGAGTAATTTTCAAAACATAATACGCTTTCAGGCAACAACATTTCGCAGGCATACACGAAATTGTGATCGTTTCTTGACTTTTTCCGTTGACATTGCTTTCGTTTGCTGGCTATAATACTTTACAGAACCGCATATTGTTTGTTGTATGAAAGTTGTCTGCTTCGCCGTGGAAGCAACAGTTTCGCGACACCCGCCAAGGCAACCGGATGCCGACCTGCCTTCTTCTATCCAAAGCGAAGCGTACATCCCTGGAGGAAAAGCTCATATGACGACCACAGAAGGACTCGAAGACGTTGTAGTCTCGCATTCGCAAATCTGCGACCTGGATGGCAAACTTGGGAAACTATCGTACTTTGGCATTGATATTCACGACTTAGCGCGTTACTCCACGTTTGAAGAGACTGCATATCTTCTCTGGCATGGAATCTTACCGACCAGATCACAGCTTGAAGATGTGAATGCGCAGCTTCGTGCCAACCGTGCGCTCCCTGGCCCTGCGAGCGAATTGATGCGCCTGCTACCACGTACGTCTACTCCGATGGATGTTTTGCGCACCACCGTTTCAGCCCTCTCCTCTTTTGATCCTGATGCTGGTGACAACTCCCGCGAAGCCAATCTCCGCCGCTCAATCCACCTGACTGCATGCATGCCCACTATTGTTGCAGGTTGGGATCGACTTCGCAGTGGGAAAGAGCCAGTTGCCCCACTTGCGGACGGAAACCACGCTACAAACTTTCTATACATGCTCACAGGTGAGATGCCAGATGCTTACAATGCCCATGTACTGGATGTTGCTTTGATCTTGCATGCCGACCACGAACTCAACGCCTCCACCTTTGCAGCCCGCGTAACGGCTGCCACGCTGGCGGGCATGTATGCTGCCATCACATCAGCCATCGGAACCCTCTCTGGCCCACTGCACGGCGGAGCAAACGAACAGGTCATGCGCATGCTCTTGAAAATTGGTGAAGTTGACAAAGCCAGTGCATATATTCAGGGAGCACTCGATCGCCACGAGCGCATTATGGGGTTTGGGCATCGCGTCTATAAGACTGAGGACCCTCGCGCCACCCACCTGCGCCAGATGTCCAGTGAGCTGGGTGAGCGCACGGGCGATAGTCGCTGGTACGAAATGTCGCATATCATCGAGGAATATATTAAAGAGCACAAAGGTCTTAATGCCAACGTTGACTTCTACTCAGCCTCGGTCTACTACATGATGGGTATCCCGATTGACCTGGATACGCCCATTTTCGCATGTAGCCGCATCTCTGGCTGGACTGCTCATGTGCTGGAACAGTATGGCAATAACCGCCTGATTCGTCCACGTGCCGAGTACGTGGGTCCGAAGAATGTGCCATACGTGCCAGTTGAGCAGCGAGGATAGCACAGGTCATGACGATCAGGTGCACATGTCAGGGCAACCGTTTCCAGGGCGGGGGCAAGCCTCGCCCCTACAATACACGAGCCTGGGAAGCCGAGCCCTCCGTGTAGTGCAGGGGCGCACACTTGCGGTCGCCCCTTGCTTACAGCAAGCTCTTCACATCCCTTTGCATCTCTGCATAACTTTGATAGCGTGCCTCTCTCTCCTCCATCAAAGCTCGAGTGAGAATCGCCTCAAGTTCTGGTGAGATCAGGGGGTTGAGTGTGCGTACTGTTGGGAATATAGGATAATGAGGTGGGGAGTAGTTCGTGAGCACATGATGCATGCTTGCCGCAAGCATGTATATGCAGGTGCGTTGATCATAGGGCATGTCTTTCACCGGTAAATACGGCGAAATAGCGATCTTGCGTGTGGTGCGCTGATTAGTCAGCATATTCACTTTTTCGGGTGGAGGTGGGGGAATCTGAAAACCCGTCAGCATGGCTCGCCCTCGCGTATTTTCAATGATGATATTGGCGGGCGAAATATCGTAGTGGCGCAAAGGAGGCCGTTGCTGCTCAAGTGCAGTCAATATATTCAGAAGGATATTCATATAGCCGAGCACTTCGCGTTCAGATAAGGGCCTCAGTAACTTTTGTAGCAGTTCCTCCAGGCTCTCACCATCGATATATTTAAGCACCAGGTAGTAGTGCTTCCCCTCGACGAAACGGTCAAGTACATCTGGTACCAATGGATGATGCAGGAACGTCAAGGGTTTGGTTGCATTCTCATAGTAGATGAGCTCCCTTGCGCGACGAGCGACAGAAAAATCGGCGCACTCCCAGCGTTTCAATACAACCTTCTGATTGTTGGCCCGAGTATCAATGGCGATAGCCGTCATCACCTTTGCCTCTTCGGTGTGCTTCAAAACATGCTTGATAACGTAGCGTCCCTGGTGGGCGCTGACACCTGATAGCGGACTATGCGCCACCATCGTAGGTGGGATAGTGAGCCGGCCACATGCAGAGCAGCAGCGCTGCCCAAAACGGACGGGGGCTTCACAATAAGGGCAGCAGCGATCGTCATAGTCAGTGCCACAGGCGCTACAGCGATGTGCACCGCTACGATTCTGGTGTCCGCAGCGCTGGCAGACATAGCGTTGCAGTGCTGTTTGAACTGCGCTGGCATAGTTCTCGGCAAACTCAAGGATGGTGCGGTAACGTTGGTGATAGTCCTTCGCGAGGGCACGTGTCAAGACAGCGCTTACCTCTACAGGAATGCGCGGATTCCACTGCTGGGGCATTGGCGGCTGCTCTTTCAAATGGGCGTTCCACATTTGCTCAATAAATTTGTAGGAAAAAGGTGGACGACCTGCCAGCAATTCATAGATACAGACGGCGAGTGCGTACTGGTCGGAGTCGCGTCTTGGATTGCCCTGCCACTGCTCAGGTGGCATATAGGGGGCTGTGCCCGTAACCTCGCCGAGCGATGCATGTGTTTGCATGCCAAGATAGAACGATGCGCCGAAATCAGCGAGCAGGATCTGCCCACTACGTCCAAGCAGCAGGTTGCCAGGTTTAACATCCTGGTGAATGAGACCGTTCTCATGGAGGTAAAAGAGCGCCGCTGCTGCTTGCTGGAGATATGGCACAAGCTCCTCTGCATAGGCAAGTCGCCTGGTGCCGTCTTCTTTGCGAAAGAGGTCATGAATGGTCTTCGGCGCATACTCTATCACCAGGTAAGGGCGACCATCCTCTAGCTGGCCGAAGTTATAGATTGGTAGGATATTGGGGTGTTGCAGGTTGGCAATGCGCTGCGCCTCGTCAAAAAAGCTGTCCTGTCCTTTCTCGTTGAACTGGTCGGTGCGTAGCACCTTGAGCGCCAATACGCGGCTGAGTGGCATAGGTTCCCGCACCTGGTAGACATGACCAAAGGTTCCTGTGCCAACGAAAGAGACAACTTCGTAGATACCGACGTGTGCTCCCTGTACCAGGAAGTCGCATCTTTGACAGGTTATCGCTCTAGGAGGATTCTCATGCCCCCCGTCTGCTCGAGGATTTAAGCAACGAACCAACTATCTATCCTACCTCTTTACGTACGGTCAATTAGCCCGCAGGTTTCCCAATTGTATTTACGCTGTTAAGGGGTGTGAGTTGCGTATATGATATGATTGGTGAGCAGCTTTTTTGTGCAAGTTAAAGAGAGGGGGATGTTATGAAACAGAATCTTGAAGATAGATTTCTTGGCCCGCTAGCTTCCCCATCATTCTGCGATGGATTGCGTTTTCGTTGGGAAGATAGCCGCCGACGCGTGCGCGTGGTCTTCGCTGGCGTGACTATCGCCGATAGCACTCGCGTCATGCTACTGCATGAATTTGGACGCTTACCGATGTTCTACTTTCCGCTTGAAGATGTTCACATGGATCTTTTGGAGGCCACTGAGCAAAGCAGCCACTCTCCATTGAAGGGAGATGCGTCCTACTGGACAGTTCGCGCTGGCGATTGCGTGGCGGAGAACGCTGCATGGAGCTATCCGAACCCGTTGCCCGAAGGCCCGCAGATCAAGGGCTACCTTGCCTTTTACTGGGATAAAATGGATGCCTGGTATGAAGAGGATGAGCGGGTTTTTGCCCATGCGCGTGATCCATACAAACGGGTGGACGTCCTGCCCAGCTCCCGCCATGTGCGCGTTGAGCTAGGAGGCGTGACGATTGCAGATACTCAGCATCCCCGGCTGCTACTTGAAACAGGGCTTCCCACGCGCTACTACATCCCTGAGCAGGATATACGTATGGACCTGCTGGAGCCGACTGAAAACAGCAGCCATTGTCCATACAAGGGCCAGGCATCGTACTGGTCCGCCCACATCGGCAACAGGGTCTTCAAGGACATTGTTTGGAGCTATCGCGATCCTCTGCCCGCGTGCTTAAATATTGAGAAGCTTCTCTGCTTTTACAACGAGCGAGTAGACGCAATTTACGTAGATGGTGAACGGATAGCAGTGCCCAGGACTCCATGGTCGGAGGGACAGGGTTAAAGGTCTTTCGATTAGCAGCATTGCTACATCCAGCGCGCCTGTTGCTAACCAAGGTGGGCGTGGCTATTAACGAGCCGTACGATGGCATGGGTTATGTCGCGCCAGTCAACTACACTAATGGTGGCAGGATCGAGGAAGATGCGAAGGCGGAGGAAAGAGGCGTGTTGTAGGAAAGGAAGTAGCTCCTTGCTGAAAAGGTCATTAATTGTGAACAAGTTCTTTTTCAGGGAATAGTGATTCCATAGGAACTTCAGCAGTTATGTCAGGCTTTTTTCGTTTTCTTTTAGGTGGCTTGGCTAATCCATTGGCAACATGTTGACGAGAGATGCTTGTATCTGGTAGGCCTGGGAGTTCAAAAACTGTGAGCTTCTGACGATGAATATAATCTTGTATCTTTTTTGCAGAAGTTTTGGCTAACTTTTCAATGCTGTCAATATCAGCCTGCGACTTAAACTCTATCGCTTCTCTGCTTTTAGCTACCTTTGTTGCCTCTCTGCGGCTGAGGCCAACTTCTTGACTTAGGCGGTCTATAGACAGAGCAAGCTCGCTAAACTGGTTCCAGATACGCTCATTGATTCTACTATCCTCTAGTGGGTCATACTGATATTCTCTATCACCATCGCTAATATAAATATACACATCACTATCAAGTTGGCTGAGGTATTTAGCCATAAGGGGTCCTATCTCGCCCCACGATAATTTCCCATTCTGTGCGCCAAGTTTGGGGAAAGCAATGCTTTTTATGCCTGCTTTCTTATAGTTAGAAGCTAAAAATTGCAAGCCTTTTTCCAGGTACTCTAACTTTGAGGGAAAACGCCAATTATCCTTTGTTGGAAAATTGAGAATCCAGGGAGTGCTTCTACAATATAAAGTCGGCCTCCCAATGCGGAGCTTCCCTGATTTGCACTCTTGCTGATATACAGCAAACATATCAGGATACCTTTGTTTAAAGGCTAATGCGAGACCCTTGCCCATAACTCCCTGGCAGTTGACAGTATTAACGATTACCTGCGCTTTTGATTCGAAGATATCGCCCTTTCGGTACTGTATGTGTGCCATTGCTATTTTCCCCTGATAAATTCTGCTCTGTCGAGTTAGTAAATTGTCCCACTTTTTTACAATTGTACCATTGCCTCGAGATAAATACAATGTACTGAGATTTAGATACTAGCTCTAGCTCAAAAGCAGGAAAGAGATAGAAATTACAAGTAAACATTAGGTATTCAAACTCGGCTGTTATTTGACATGTTTCTGAAGGCTCTCTATGATGCTGTGGTAGTGGATATGAAAGGGGTGTGAAGCATGTCAAATATAGACTACTTGAACGGATATATTTACCATATGGTGCATTTTGCTAACCTTCGAAATATTTTCCAAAGAGAAACTACTTGAGGAGAAAATTCCTTACCGCTCTATTGCATATGAGGAGGTACAAACCTTGAGAGACCGTATTTTTGTTCGAGACCCTGTCGGACAACGGTATCGCCCTCTCCACAGTTACGTCCCGTTCTATTTCGCTACACGTACACCAATGCTTCATGTGCAGTACAGGAATGGAGTTCAAAACGAAATCATTATTTTTGAGGTAAGTCGTTCTCTTCTAAAAGATCAAGGAGTAGTGTTTACTGACGGCAATGCGAGCAATCAGCAACTCACCAAATATGGAAGAGAAAAAGTTATTATTACACCTGCAACTATTTTAGATGATTCCTGCCATCGTAGGTATTTACCAGATGGCCCATATGGGACAAGCCTGAATCGATCCAATTTTTATGGCGATGTAATCTTTCTTGACCGTCTCGATTGGGATGGTATCAACCATATACGTCGTATCGATCCTCTGGAGGAGTATATACGTGTAAGGCATGCTGAAGTGCTTGTTCCAGACCTTCTTCCACTAGGTCAGGTAAAAGGTATCTGTGTCAGGACGCAAGATATGGTACTGGCTGTAAATGCTCTTATCGATGAGTGTGGACTTACAGGACGTATCCCCGCTATCGTCTGTAAGCCAGGTTTATACTTTCGGGAGCAATAAAACAGAGGTCACCATAATTGGTAACCTCCATTTTCTAATCTTCTATTGTAGCCTTGCTATCGTCCTATCCTACGCTGCCCGACATCTCCAACTGGATCAGGCGGTTCAGCTCAACCGCGTACTCCATTGGGAGTTCCTTGGTGATCGGCTCAATGAAGCCGTTGACGATCAGCGAGTAGGCCTCGGACTCATCCAGGCCACGGCTCATCAGGTAGAAGAGCTGATCCTCACCGACCTTCGAGACGGTTGCCTCATGACCGATTTCGGTCTGGTTCTCTTCGACACGAATGGTCGGGTATGTATCGGTGCGGGCTTCCTCATCGAGCAAGAGAGCGTCACAGCGCACGTTGGACTTTGTGTGGTGCGCACCTGGATTCACACGCACCAAACCACGGTAGGAAGCGCGGCCGGTACCCTTGGAGACCGATTTCGATAGAATCTGCGAGGTGGTATACGGTGCAAGGTGCGTCATCTTCGCGCCAGCATCCTGGTGCATGCCATCGGAAGCGAACGCAACCGAGAGGACATCACCGCGAGCGCCCGGCTCCATCAACAACACTGCCGGATACTTCATGGTGACTTTCGAGCCGAGGTTGCCATCGATCCATTCCATCGTGGCATCGCCATAGGCGGCGGCACGCTTGGTCACCAGGTTATACACATTCTTTGACCAGTTCTGGATGGTCGTATAGCGAACACGTGCACCCCGCATCACTTTGATTTCTACCACCGCGCTATGCAGGCTATCGCTGGCATATGTTGGCGCGGTACAGCCCTCGACATAGTGAACATAGGAGCCAGGGGCAGCAATAATCAGTGTGCGCTCGAACTGGCCCATGTTCTGTGCATTGATGCGGAAGTAGGCCTGCAACGGTATCTCGACGCGCACGCCCTCTGGCACATACACGAAACTACCGCCGCTCCATACAGCGCTGTTCAATGATGCGAACTTATTATCTGAAGGCGGAATGATCGTGCCGAAGTGCTCCTTAACAATATCGGGATACAGGCGCAGAGCCGTATCCATGTCGGTGAAGATCACACCTATCTTCTCAAGGTCTTCGCGTACCTTGTGATAAACGGCCTCACTCTCATACTGAGCAGTCACGCCTGCCAGGAACTTGCGCTCGGCCTCTGGTATACCCAGGCGATCAAAAGTATCTTTAATCTCAGCAGGCACTTCGTCCCAGGTTTTACCCTGTTCCTGTACGGGCTTGATGTAATAGAAAATGTTATCGAAGTCGATTCCAGAGAGGTCAGCACCCCAGGTTGGTATTGGACGTTTCTCAAAGAGTTCCAGGCTCCTCAGGCGGAACTTGCGCATCCAATCAGGTTCGCCTTTCATCTCGGAGATTTGCTCAACGACTTTGCGACTCAGTCCTCTTTCGGACTTAAACGCGTAGTTTTCAACCATATGGAACCCAGGATATGCCTGTTGTTCCATTTCGAATACCTGACTCATAGAATATACTCCATCTTGCAGGCTAACACCTGGTAATATATGATCCAGAAAGTCTTTCGCTTCCTGCTTAATCCTTACTTGCACACTCGGATTTAACTAATCGTATTATATGTCTTCTGCCAGGGATTGTCAAGGCGTGTGGGAAGAAATGCTTGACATATCGCAAGGTAACTTGCTATCATCATGGTGAAATTGGGACAGATAGAGTCCAATTTTATTGTGCGATGCGCCCGTAGCTCAGTGGATAGAGCAGCTGACTTCTAATCTGCAGGTCGTGGGTTCGAATCCCGCCGGGCGCGCCAGATCAAACAGATGAGGAACATCTAGGGCATCAGACTTCAATCCAGAGAGCGCCGTCGCGAACTTCGACCCTGTAGCTAGGCTCCGGCTTCCTCGCGGGGCCCCGCAGTACCTCGCCGCTGGTCACGTCAAACATGCTGCCATGGCAAGGGCAGGTCACCGTCGTCTCCTCGAGATCGCCCTCTGACAGCGAACAGCCCATGTGTGTGCAGGTATCGCCAATGGCGTAGAATGTACCGGCGACGTTCGCTATAGCTAGATGTCGGATACCTGCCCGATGTTCACGAAATTGCCCATTCGCCCCTCCTTCTCTCGTTGAGCTTTTCAAGAATGTAGTTCTTCCAGGCTTTCATCATCTCCTGTTTGTCTTATTGTACACCATTCAGGTCAAGTGCGGCTTGACACCGGCTCTAGAATAGAGAGGTTATCATGCCATCTATAATATTTCTAAGAACTGAATGAGTTCACACCCTGTCCCTGAAACCATTGCATTTTACTTACTATCGATAACGGAGGTAACACATGTCATCATCGACCGGTTCTGATCCTGCAGTCAAACCCCTGCGTGTGGCAGTTATTGGCTATGGGCTTGCTGGTTCTGTCTTTCATGCACCTCTGATTGCCTCCACCCCTGGCATGACGGTCGCTGCAATTGTAACTGGTAATCCAGAACGGCAGGAGCGCGCGCATCGCGATTTCCCCACTGCAGCTATCCTCTCATCGGCAGATCAACTCTGGCAAGAGCCCTCTCTCTATGACCTGATCGTGCTAGCCACCCCTAATCGGACGCATGTTCCCCTTGGTTTGGCAGCAATGAATGCTGGGCTTCCCGTCGTCATCGACAAACCATTTGCGCCATCCGTAGCTGGCGCTGAGCAATTAATCGCGACAAGCGAACGTACAGGCAAAGTTCTCACTGTTTTCCAGAATCGACGTTGGGACAATGATTTTCTGACTGTGTGCCAGCTGCTTGATGCTGACCTTGATCTGCTCGGGCCAATAACACGCTTTGAATCTCGCTTTGAGCGTTACCGACCAACGCCGCGCCCTGGTGCCTGGCGAGAACTTCCGGGCGAGGAAGAAGTGATTGACCAGGCGTTGCTCCTCTTTGGACAACCAGTACAGGTCTATGCCGAAGTTGATAAACGCCGCCCCGGTGCACTTGTGGATGACGATACTTTTGTGGCGCTCCGCTTTGCTAATGGTGTCATCGCTCACCTCTGGATGAGCTCAGTTACGCGCACCCCAGGACCTCGTATGCGCATCAGTGGCTTGCGTGGCACGTATGAGAAATGGGGATTGGATCCCCAGGAAGATGCTCTGCGCACAGGTATGCGGCCAGGCGACCCTGACTGGGGACTCGAGCCGCCAGAGAAATGGGGAAGACTTTCAACAGATATTGGCGGCATACATATTGATGGCCCGGTTGAGATGCTACCAGGTGCTTATGAGCGCTATTACGCGCTCCTGCGTGACGCACTCCTCTCTGGCGGGCCACCTCCAGTAAATCCGGCCGATGCAGTGGTCACCTTGGGAGTCATCGAGGCTGCTCAACAGAGCGCGCGTAATAGCAGCATCATTCAGGTATAGCAGCCTCTAAAATAAGAAGACTAGCATGAAAAAACGATCCTAATTACTGGTGCTGAGGGCCTTATCGGTTCTTATCTACGTGGGGCGTTTGCAGACAAGTATCATCAGGATGGTTAAGTAGCAGTACTACTTACTTCAACACAATCCTCAATACCAGTACTGCGCCAACTCCAACTAACATCGCTATCAGCACATTTTTTGTGCGTATCGCCACAAGCAGCGTTGCCAGCGATGCAAGTGTCTCAGCCAGGCTGCTGGCCAACACAGTAGGCGCAATGATAGCTACCAAAACGGCTCCTGGTATCTGCCGGAGCCAGACTTCAACGCGAGGAGAGGGAGACACAAGTCCCATTAGCCAGAAGCCACCTGCCCGCGTGATATAGGTGACAAAAGCCATACCCAGGATAGTAATAAGCGTAAGGGTTTCATTTGGCATCGATTATCGCTCCGAATACGCTCCCTGCTATTCCTCCCAGGAGAATGTACCATTTCCCTGGCAACCAGTGCGCTGCAGCTATTGCCACAATTGCTGCCACTGTCCACGGAAGGAGATTTGATTTCCCTTTCCACATGCCCACAAGCAAGGCGATAAAAACCGCTGTAAATGCGAAATCCAGTCCCCACTGTGCCGGGTTCTGAATTGTTGCCCCGACTGTCCTTCCAATCACCGTGGAAGCGACCCATGCCACAAAAAGGGTCAGACCACTGCCAAGCAAGAAAGCTGCGTCGCGCCCCCCTGCTGCAAAGTCACTCATAGTGAGCGCCCAACTTTCATCGACCATGAAGAAGACGGAAATATATGCCTTCCACAGTGGTAATCGCGCAAACCACGGACGTAGTGATGCTCCCATTAGCAGATGACGCATATTTACAACGAAAGTGGTCAAGATGATCGTGATGGCCGGGAAAGGCGTTGTTGTCCATAACGATAGCGCTACGAACTGGGACGCACCTGCATAAACCAACCCGCTCATCAGCATTGCGTCCACGATGCTTAACTTTGCCTGGTGTGCCAGCACACCAAAGACGAAGCCTATAGTAAATCCGCTTATCGCTAAGGGAATAGTGCGCCGTGCACCGAGCAAAGCCCCTGAGAGTGTAAACGTTAGTTTGTCGCTGGTGGTATTGTTGCTTTCGCTCAAATTTGCTTTTTGCATAGCAATGAAGCCTTATTGTCGATTGATGCGATGATCGCAGATACCACTGGCGAACTCCGAGGGCGACCGCAAGGGTCCCCACCCCACTCCACTCCTCTCCCGCCCTTACAAAGATACGCAGAGACTTCGCCAGCACTATCCATCTCAAGCGCTCGAAACGTTTTATTCAGCTATATTATCATCGTTATGCTGAAGAGTTCGCCAGCCAAACCGCCATGTTTTTGACAGCCAAATTTGGCAACTCGTCTACTAATGCAAAATCTAACCAGTAAATTTATTTAAGGCGGTTATATAAAGTATAACCAAAAAGAGGGCAACTTTCAAGGGGGGCTTATGAGAGGGAGTTAGACATTGAGCGAGTTAAATGGCGACCACAAAGGTTCGATCAGTTGTGGTCGCCATCCGATTGCTATTTCTGAATTGCTCTTCTAAACTGACTGAAAGATGGGCCTTTAAGAGAACGGCCCATACGGCTGAGACGGCCTAACCAGAATAGAAGGAATGCTCCGGTGCTAAAGGCAGCCAATACAACTTTGGTGAGGTCGAGAACAGGTTCCACACGGACACGATCTTTGGATATAACAATGACCGCAATCGGCCGACCCGAGGCACCTCCTCCGCCACCAGACCCCCCGCCAGTTTTATTACCCTGAGCATCGACCGGGCCGCTTCCAGACCCCATGCCCAGGCCAACGGCCACCTCGGAACAAGGGATGACAGTAATGTCGCCACGTTCTACTGGTTCTCCAAATATTGTATCTGCCCTGGCAGTGCTTGCTAATCGGCCTAGAACCTGCTCTACGGATTCAGTTGTAGGTACTTTCGCTGTTTCGTCTGTTATCATGTTGTTCTTCTCCTTTCCGAGGACGTACTCTTCGCATCAACAACGAAATAAGAACTACTACTGCCAGTCCAATCAAGACGATGGCGCTGGTCGCACGCAAGGTAACGTTATGGATGGGCAAACGGCGTATTGTGTCTCCCTGGCGAACCTCGACTGCCACTGGTCGATGCCAAATGAAACTAATACCTGGCAAACGTATCTGAACTACGCGCCCGACAGGTGTAGTCTGCCTATCGAAAGCTGTAACGGATTTACCTCTCGTCTCGCTGATCTGCAAAGCAGGTGCCTTCAGTCGTCGTTGCATACGGAACACACTCGCTATTCTTTACTTGTTACTCGTACATTTGAGCACATCTCTATGGTAGATGTTCCTTCTCATCTTATCACACGATCCGGTTCTGCCGAGGAGCAATTGATGTAAAGTGTGATCAAAAACATCACAATTTTGTTAGTCAGAGCTAACGTTTACCATTCGCTTTCGAGCTCGACTGTTTCAACAGGTTGTTTAAATCTCTCCCAAGAAAAAGGTCGTAGAAATTCCGGCACTTCTCCTTTTACCACCAGCTCAGCGATAGCTTTGCCGGTGATAGGGCTTAGCATGATGCCGACACTACCATGCCCAACAGCAAGCGTAACGTTCTCCCAACCTGGTGCTGGTCCCAATATAGGCTGATTGTCGGGCGTACTGGGGCGTAAACCTGCCCACATTTGGTCGATAGAACTGCTTTCGAGTGCCGGAATGAGCTTGATGGCGGTATTCAGCAGCCACGCTATGCCGCCTGCTGTAAGTTGCTTATCGAATCCCACGTCTTCTCTCGTTGCGCCCACAATTACCGTCTCCCCACTTTTAGGTGCGAAATAAGCAGCTTCGCCAAAGACGATATGGCGTAGAGGTGGTGATGGCTGCCGCAATGTAAGTATCTGACCTCGCTGGGGGCTGACTGGTAGTTCAATATTCAGCCACTCGTTACAACGAGCTGCCCATGCTCCAGCAGCGATAACCAGGTGATTGCAGCCAATTGTTTCCCCCTGGGAAGTATAGACTCCTGTAACTCTTGCATTATGGTGCTGTACGCCTGTGATTTCCCTATGACTATACAGCTTTGCCCCTCCCTTAGCAGCCGCCAGTGAAAATGCCTTGACGACATGTGAAGCTTTGATCTGCGATTCTTCGGGCGCGTAGATGGCTGCACAGATAGCGGGCGATAAGAGTGGTTCACGCCGGTGCGCCTCGTTTCCTATTAACCAGTGCATTTCCAGTCCGAGCGGTTGCCACGCTTTCAAGCGCTTGCGCAGATTGGCAATTTGCTTTGTGTCGCGCACAACACGAAGCGCACCCGTCTGCTCATACTCCAGGTCGATACCGCTCGCATCTTCAAGCTCTGGAACCAATGGAGGGAAAAGAGCAAAACTGGCGAGCAACAGGTCGGCAAACGGTCCTGGCCCTGAGAGCGATCCCAATGGTGCAAGCAGGCCAGCGGCCGCACTGGAGGCCTCCGCGCCAATTTCACCCTGATCTAAAACAGTGACATCGATACCTGATTTGCGGAGGTGATAGGCGATAGCGCAACCTATAACTCCTCCTCCAACGATGAGGACGTCTGAAGTGGATTGCATAGCAGGTTAGCTCCCGTTGATGATAGATAGCAAATGTAACGAATATAACACTTGTAACACTTGTAACAGTATATCAGGGGTTGTTAAGGCATTGCCAAATTAACCATGCGTTAGTATACTTGTTCTGGCACATCATAAAAGACGAAACCTCATGCAAACCTATAAGCTCTATCTGGAATCAGGAGCGAAGAAAAGGGATATGTCTGTTAACGTGTTTCAAGAATTGAAGATACGCTCCCAATTAGACCCCGTTGTACGTCGTAAACTGGCTGCATACCCACTACAGTTTTTAGCCAACTTTGACCTGAGCTTTGATGAAAAGCGGCAACTCGTTTTACCCCACTTTAGCTGGATAATTGATGAGAGGCTTGCTGCTATGCCGTTTCCTTTGACAGAAGACGCGTACGTAATGTTACAACAACTAGGGCTAAAAGTTATTCTCAACCTTACGGGTTATCTTGACGACGTGCCTCTTCTTTCCGCTTTTCAGGTGTACCACATCCTGATTGCCAACCAAAAACCGCCAACACTTCACCAGATGCATCAAGCCGTTTCTATTATTCAAGTCTCTTTGAAGGAAGGTCAGCCCGTTGTAGTTCACTGTGAAGCGGGACTAGGGCGCACCGGGACTATCATAGCAGGTTATCTCACAACATGCGGACTTCCCACACAAGAAGCTATCGACTACATCAGGAAGTTACGCCCAGGATCTGTTGAAACAGAAGAGCAAGAAGCGGTCATAGACGAGTACGAACGCACCCACAAAGCACTCCTATAAGTCTCAAATGTTTCTGTCATGTTACTTGACAAAGTTTGTGAGATGATGTATCTTATTGGTAAGTCTTGCATTGAGATTATTTCGGAGTAATCATTGCACGCTTGCCGAACGGGGTAAGCGAAAGGAAAGACATGCATGAAGCGGCGACAAAGATCAGTTGTGCGCAAGATAAGCGAGAATGATGCAAGCTTGCCAAAATATACAATCGGTATTGTCTCTCAACTTTTAGGATTGCCTCCTCAGATGCTGAGGCGTTATGAGGAAGCAGGTTTGCTTGAACCTGCACGGCAGGGTGGGAAAAATCGTTTGTACTCTGATCAAGATGTGGCAATCCTTGAAGAGATTGCCGAGCTTTCTGAACAGGGAGTAAATGCGGCAGGTATCCGTTATATCATCCAGATTCGCAGGCATGTATTGATTCTCCAACAAGAAATCAATGAGACGCAGGAGGCACGGCGTCTTGCTGAGGAAGAGATACGTCGCCTGGAAATGATTCGTCGAGAGCCTGGCAAAGGCCCTTAGCAGATTAAACTGTGAAGTTGGGGAATAGCATAGAAAACTCGCTTGTTATAAGTAACAGAAATCGTTAGGTAAACTAACAAAAAATACAAGATGTATGGACAGGTACCCAGGTGAAGCGGAAGTGTAGCAGAAGCGTTGGTTCACTGGTGGTGCCTGGCATCGTCGTTAAAGGAGGCTATGAAGATATGGCCAAAGTTATTGGTATTGACCTTGGAACAACGAACTCAGTAGTGGCGGTTATGGAAACTGGCGAACCTGCTGTACTAGAGAACAGCGAAGGATCACGACTAACTCCTTCCATCGTTTCGATCACCAAAGCAGGTGAGCGGCTGGTAGGCCAGGTGGCCAAACGCCAGGCAGTAACCAACCCCGAAAATACCATTTATTCGATTAAGCGTCTGATGGGTCGCAAATATGATGATCCTGAAGTACAACGCACAATGAAGAGCGTGCCTTACAAGATTACGCGGGCAGCTAATGGAGATGTGCGGGTAACTATGGGAGGGCGCGAATATAGCCCACCTGAAGTTTCGGCGATGATTCTGCAAAAGCTGAAGACTGACGCTGAAGCTAAACTGGGCGAGAAGATTACCCAGGCAGTGATTACAGTTCCTGCCTACTTCAATGATAGCCAGCGCCAGGCGACCAAAGATGCGGGCAAGATTGCCGGGTTGGAGGTCTTGCGTATTATCAACGAGCCAACGGCTGCTTCACTTGCCTATGGGCTGGATAAGAAGAAGGACGAGATCATTGCCGTCTACGACCTTGGTGGTGGTACCTTCGATATCTCCATCCTGCAGTTAGGAGAAGGGTTCTTTGAAGTCAAAGCAACCAATGGTGATACCCACCTGGGTGGTGATGATTTCGATCAGCGCGTCATCGACTGGCTCGCGGATGAATTCCGCAAGGAACAGGGCATCGATCTGCGCAAGGATCGCATGGCTTTGCAGCGCTTGAAGGAAGCAGCAGAGCGAGCGAAGATCGAACTGTCTTCGTCAATGCAGATAGAGATCAACCTGCCATTTATCACTGCAGATTCCAGCGGTCCAAAGCACCTGGTAATGAGCCTGACAAGGGCGAAGCTAGAGCAGTTGGTAGGCGATTTGATCGAACGTACACGCGGTCCAGTGATGAAGGCGCTTGAGGATGCAGATGTCCGGGCAACCGATGTCAACGAGGTAGTGCTGGTCGGTGGACAGACGCGCATGCCTGCCATAATCGACATGGTACGCAAGCTCTTCAGTAAAGAGCCACATAAGGGTGTTAACCCTGATGAAGTGGTAGCCGTCGGTGCGGCAATCCAGGCTGGCGTGCTCAAGGGTGACGTCAAAGATGTGCTCTTGCTCGATGTCACTCCGCTCTCCCTGGGTGTTGAGACCCTGGGTGGTGTGTTGACCAGGCTGATTGAGCGCAACACGACTATTCCAACACGTAAGAGCGAGATCTTTAGCACGGCTGAAGATAACCAGCCCGCGGTTGAGATCCATGTGTTGCAAGGCGAACGCGAACTGGCTCGTGACAACAAGAGCCTGGGTCACTTCCGGCTCGAGGGCATTGCCCCGGCCCCGCGAGGCTTGCCACAGATTGAGGTGACCTTCGATATCGATGCCAACGGTATTCTCAATGTCGCTGCCCGTGATAAGGCTACGGGACGTGAGCAAACAATCACCATTACAGCCTCCAGCGGATTGTCCAAGGAGGAGATAGACCGGATGGTGGGCGATGCTGAAATGCACGCGCAGGAAGACCGCCAGCGCAAGGAAGAGATCGAATTACGCAACCGCGCCGATAGCCTGGCCTACCAGGCTGAGCGCACATTGAGAGATGTTGGTGATAAGGTCTCAGCTAACGTGCGCAGCGAGGTCGAGGAGAAGGTAAGGGCAGTACGAGATGCTCTTTCCGCTAACGATATGACACGGATTCGCACAGCTGCCGATGACCTTGAGAGCTCAATGCAGCGTATCGGCCAGGATGTCTACAGCCAGGCTGGAGCTACGGCTGGCCCAGATACTGGATCACAAGGCCCGACACCGGGCGGGGATTCCGGTACCATCGAAGGCGAGTACCGCGAAGTATAATGTAATAGGGAAATGTAGGGGCGACCCTCGCGGTCGCCCTATTTTATAAACGCAAGGCTTTCTTAGGGAGAAGCACCTATGGCTGTTGATTATAAAGATTATTACAAAATATTAGGCGTGAGTAAAAATGCGACTGAGAAAGAGATTCGCCAGGCTTATCGTAAGCTAGCACGCCAATACCATCCCGATGTCAATCCAGGTGATAAGGCTGCCGAGGAGAAATTTAAGGAGATCAACGAAGCTAACGAGGTGCTTTCTGATCCTGAGAAGCGCAAAAAGTATGACGAGCTAAGTAGCTACTACCAGCAATATGGACGAATGCCTGGTGCCTCTGGACCTATGGGCGAAGGCGGATTCGGTGGTGGAGGCTACCAGTACCGCACCGTCACTGAGGAAGAGCTTAATGAACTCTTTGGGGGACAATCACCGTTCTCCGACTTCTTTGAAACCTTCTTCGGTTCAAGTTTCGGGCCTGGTATGGGCCGGTCCACACGGACAACTGGACGTGCGCGCCAACGCACAACTATTGGGCAAGATGTAGAGTCAACGCTGAACGTTACCCTGGCAGAAGCCTACCAGGGAGCGACGAGAGTTCTCGAACTGACAGATGCTGATGGTAATACTAAGCGTATAGAAGTGAAGATTCCCGCAGGAGTGGACGAGGGTTCGCGTATTCGTATTGCTGGTCAGGGTGGCCAGGGTACAGCTGGGCGTGGTGATCTCTACCTGCGTGTTCATGTGTTGGCAGACCCCCACTTCACAAGAGAAGGCACAACCTTACGGACACAGGTAGAAGTTCCCCTGGCGACGGCGATGCTCGGTAGTGAAGTGCGCGTTATGATACCCGATGGGCGCGGACTCATGCTGCGCATTCCCCCAGAAACTGCTAATGGCAAGTCGTTCCGTTTGCGTGTGCAGGGCATGCCACAGCTGGGACAACCGGATAAG
>WNGD01002627.1_pt1 | contig 18694 bp, 15 predicted proteins | sample 5400671 | NCBI WGS metagenome assembly WNGD01 (sample SAMN13153369, study PRJNA577476) | soil metagenome | isolation source: 40 cm soil or saprolite under grassland replicate 2 | place: USA:California | collected 2016-06-15
GAGGCCGACGTCCACGGCGATGAGCGTCCAGCCCTCCTCCCGCGAACGCTCAAGAAGGCGGCCGAGGTCGGCGATCGAGCGCGTTAGGCGGTCGAGCTTGGCCGCGATGATCCCCTCCGCCTCGCCGCGCTCGACGGTGGCGAGCGCAGCGTCGAAGCCGGGCCGCCGTAGTCGGCTGCCGGGCTCGTCGAGGTCTTCCTGCCAGGCGACGAGCTCGTGGCCGTGCGCTCGCGCGTATGCCTCGACGGCGTCACGCTGGACATCGGGCGAGATGAACGAGTCGCCCTCCCGTCCGCCGACGCGGGAAACGCGGAGGTAGCCGATGAGCCTCATCGCCGGTCGCTCTGTAGGTTTCTCAACTCGCCCCTCTCCTGGCGACGGTCACCTTCCGCCAGTCGGAACGGTCGTCGTCACGACGGTCGTCGTGGTCACGACCTTGGTGTGTGGGATGGTGCCTTTGATTTTGAGTCGCGCCTTCGTGGAGAAGTCGGCGTTCACGATTTGTTCGGCAGGAAGCGCAGTGACATACCCCTGGCCCTTGTTGAGATACCAGGTTCTGTCTGAGACGGCGACCAAAGAGCCAAGCTCCCGCTTCCCATCGACCGTGTACACAACAACGAGCGGAAGATGCTTTGGGAAGTACCACGCGTACACCCCGAGGGCGAGAATCGCAGCAGACAACGAGGCGACGAGCGTCCTCGCGTCGGTCCAATGCAAGCGACGGCCGACGGTTGTGACCACGACTGCAGCAATCGCAGCACTCATCAGGTCGTACCGCTCAGCCAGGATGGTCCCTATCAGCAAGCCAGCCAAGTACACGAGAGGCGCGGCCAGAGCCGCGCCGCGAATTAGGGGGTCGTGCGTCGGCCGGCTGTAGGTGTCGATAACTACGAGGGCAAGGACGACTGTCGCGGTTAATCCCGCAGAGGTCATCGTCGTCGCGATACCACGCGCCAGCAACTGCTCTATTGGAATCAGCGGGAGCAAGTCCTGCACCCGCAGGCCGGCTCCTCGCAGCTCCGTTGTCTTGAGAAACGCTCCGATCAGGTAGAGCGCCCCCAGCCCGAAGGCCGTGAAGGCTCCAGCGTGCGCGGCTAGGCGAGATAGCGTCGATTCCCTGCTCACGGATGCCCGAGTATGTTGAAAGCGTCGGCGATAGCCAGTCCTGCGTTTCCCCCGAGGGCGACGCTGTGTGGTTCAATTGTCGACCGCACAACACCAGAAAGCGTTCTGCACATAACGATAGTCGCTAAGGAGGTGGTAGAGCCCAGAGGCGCGGAAGCGACGCCGTAACTCGTCCGAAAGCCCGCTGTCCTCGCCGAGGACGACGCCCTCCAGCACGGCCGCGCGATAGCCGGTCAGCCCTCGTGCGACCGATCTCTGGAGCTGTCGTCTCAGAGCGTCCGCAACGCCGCCGAGCCCGCCGCGCCGGCCCACGATCCGCCAGCGGTCGACGAGAAGCACGACGTGCACGCCGTGACGCCGAAGCCACGTCCGTTCGTCGAACCCATTCTGCGGGCCGCGAGGCGCCGTCACCCTGACCAGCGCCTCGAGGATGGCGCCCTGCGGGGGCGCTCGTCCGAGCGGCAGCTTCAGCTGGACAGGCTCACGCAGCTCTCGCCCGGCGAAGCGCGTGACGACCGCCGGTGCGCGCACGTCGTACTTTCCCTGCCGCGCCGGCCCGGTGACCGTCGCGCGCGCGCGGCCGGCGGTCTCGAGGCGCGAGGAGAGCGGGCTGCGGTCGAGCGCATCGAGGCGCGCACTTCCCCACCACCAGCCCGCGAGCGCGAGGGCTACCGCCAGCAGACCGACGCTGCGCCGTCCGGACGAGACGGCGAAGGCGCCCGTGAGCAACGCCGCAACAAGAAGGAGCGCGGCTTCGACGCGCACGAGGTTCGCGGCCGCGAGGCCGAGGCAGAGCGAACCGGCGAGCAGTCGCGACGTGTGGCGGGGAGCGAGCCGAAGGCTAGCGACGCTCACGGTGCCACCAGGCCGCGGAGCGTCTCCAGCCGTGCGGGGCCGATGCCCGCGATCGCATCGAGCTCGTCGACCGAGCCGAAAGCACCGTGCTGCTGCCGGTAGTCGAGGATCTTCTGCGCGGTGACCGGTCCGACTCCGGGCAACGCGTCGAGCTGCTCGAGCGTGGCGCTGTTGAGATGCACCGGGCCCGCAGCTACAGCTCCACCGGATGCGGCGACAGCACCACCGAGCCCGCGCCGTGGCACGACGACCTGCTCGCCGTCGGCGATCCGCGCCGCGAGGTTGAGCAACTCGATCTGTGCCTTCGGTGTCGGTCCACCCGCGCGCGCGACCGCGTCCGCGACGCGCGAACCGTCCTTCAGCCGGTAGAGCCCGGGCCGCCGGACGGCGCCGACCACGTCGACGAACAACGTCGTCGCAGGGGTGTGACCTGCGCGAGCGGCCACGCGCACAGGCGGCGGCACGGCCGGCCGCGCAGGCCGCAGCAGCAGCTTGCCGGCAACCACGAGCAGCAACAGCGCAACGACGCCTGCAACAAGCACGCGCCGACGGTCGAGCGGGATCTCGGGCATGTCGCCAATCTTGGCGACAACGGCGTCACGCCTCCGTGACGGCTCCGTGCCGAGAGTGTGCCTCTTTGACTAGCCGACGACGAGGTTCACGAGCTTGCGGGGCACGACGATCGTCTGCCGGATCTCCGCGCCGTTCAACTGCGCCTGCACCTTCGGCGACTCCTTCGCGCGCGCGACGAGCTCGTCTTCCGGCAGGTCGGCCGGAACCTGGATGCGATCGCGGACCTTCCCGTTCACCTGCACCACCAGCTCGAATGAGTCCTCTTCGAGCAAGGCAGGATCGGGCTGCGGCCACGGCTGCTCCCACAGGCGCTCGTGTCCCAGGCGCTCCCACAGCTCCTCCGCCACATGCGGCGCGTACGGCTGGATGAGCGAGACGGCCGTTTCGGCCGCAAACCGAGCGGCGGGATCGCCCGGGGCCTTGACCAGCTCGTTCACGAGCTCCATCACCGTGGAGATCGGCGTGTTGAACTGTTGCCGCCGCCCGAGATCGTCGGTGGCTCGCGCGATCGTACGGTGGGCCTTCCGCGCCAGCGCGCCGTCGCCCTCGGGGCCGCCCGCCGGCAACTCGGCCGCTTCGCCGACGACACGCCAGAGCCGCCGCAGGAAACGCTGCATCCCCTCGACACCCGACGGGGTCCACTCCATGTCCTGGTCGGCAGGACCGATGAACAGGATCGACAGACGCGTCGCGTCGGCGCCGTACCCTTCGACGAGCTCGTCGGGTGTGGCTGCGCCTCCGACACGCTTCGAGATCTTCGCGCCGCCCTGGGTGACGAAGCCGTTGCCGAAGAAGCGCTTGAAGGGCTCGCGGTGACCGATCAGCTTCAGCTCGTTCAGCACCTTCACGAAGTAGCGGGCGTAGATCAGGTGCACTGTCGAATGGTCGACCCCGCCGGTGTAGTGATCGACCGGCATCCAGTAGTCCGTGATCTCGCGGTCGTACGGCGCGTGGTCGTTGTTTGGATCGCAGTAGCGCAGGAAGTACCAGGACGAATCGACGAAGGTATCCATGGTCTCGACCTCGCGACGGCCCTCCTTGCCGCACCGCGGGCACGGGACGCGGACCCAGTCCTCGGCCTGCGCGAGCGGCGGCACTCCCTTGGGCTTGTAGTCCTGGACCTCGGGCAGCAGGACCGGGAGCTCCTCTTCCGGCACCGGAACGATGCCGCAGTCGCCGCAGTACACGACCGGAATCGGGCAGCCCCAGTAGCGCTGGCGTGAGAATCCCCAGTCGCGCAGACGGTAACTCACCGCCTGACGTCCGTGGCCACGCGGCCCCAGCCACTCGACGATCGCCTTCGCCGCCTCCTCGTGCGGCACGCCCGAGAACTGGGCGGAGTCGACGAGCTTCCCCTCGTCGTCGATGACGACCTGGATCGGCAGGTCGAAACGCTCCGCAAACTCGCGGTCACGGTCGTCGTGCGCCGGCACGGCCATGATCGCGCCGGTGCCGTAGTCCATCAGGACGTAGTCGGCGATCCAGATCGGAATGCGCGTGTCGTTGACCGGGTTCGTCGCGAAGAAACCGGTGAAGATCCCGGTCTTGGTGCCGGCGGCGCGCTCTTCGGCCGGTCTGGCGCCGGCCTTGCTGACGTACGCGCGGATCTCATCGCCGTTCGGGGACCTCTCGACCAGCTGGTCGACGAGTGGATGCTCCGGCGCGAGCACGAAGAAGGTCGCCCCGAAGAGCGTGTCGGGACGTGTCGTGAACACCGGGATGTCGATGTCGAGCTCGTCGACCCGGAAGAGGATCTCCGCGCCCTCCGACCGGCCGATCCAGTTGCGCTGCATCGCCAGCACGCGCTCCGGCCATTCCACATCTTTCATCTCGTCGAGCAGGTGATCCGCGTACGCGGTGATGCGGAAGAACCACTGCTCGAGCTTGCGCGCCTCGACCTCGAAACCGCAGCGCTCACAGCGGCCGTTCTTGACCTGTTCGTTCGCCAGCACGGTTTGGTCGTTCGGGCACCAGTTGACGATCGCGGCCTTGCGGTAGGCCTGCCCGGCCTCGAAGAACTTCAGGAAGAGCCACTGCGTCCAGCGGTAGTACTCGGGCTCGTGGGTCGAGAACTCCCGCGACCAGTCGATCGCCCAGCCCAGCCTCTTCATCGTCCGCCGGATCACCTCGATGTTGCGCTCCACGATCTTGCGTGGATGCTCGCCCTCCTTGATCGCCGCGTTCTCCGCCGGCAACCCGAAGGAGTCGTAGCCCATGGGACGCAGCACCTCCGAGCCCGTGCGGCGGTAGAAGTGCGCGAGGACGTCGCCGAGCGTGTAGACCAGAACGTGCCCGATGTGCAATGAGCCCGATGGGTACGGGAGCATCTCGAGGACGTAGGACTTGCGTTCGTTGCGCGGCGCCCCGGGCTCGGGATTCGGCACCTCGAAGGTGCGGCTCTCCTCCCAGATCCGCTGCCACTTCGCCTCGATTGTCTGCGCGTCGTACCTGTCCATGACCGTCCTCTAGAAACGAAAAAGCCTCTCGAGTGAGAGGCCGTGGGGAGTTGGCGCGGCCTTCGCCGCGGTGGCTCCCTTCCCTACAGAAGCAGATCCTTCATCGCTGACGGATCGTAGCAGCGGTACAGTCGCATCCATGAGCGACTACACACATCTCAACCTCAAGGACGCCGAGGATCAAGCGCCCAATTTCGGCCTCGGAGACAACCTCGAGTTCCGGATGGCGCGCGTGGCGCTCGGGCTCGAGAACTCCGGGCTGAGCTACCTGAAGGTCGCGCCGGGGTTCCGGTTTCCCTTCGGGCACAAGCACAAGAATCAGGAAGAGATCTACGTGCTGGTCGGCGGCGGGGCGCGGATGAAGATCGAGGACGAGGTCAGAGATCTCGGACAGTGGGACGCGGTCCGCGTGCACAAGGACACGATGCGGTCGATCGAAGCCGGCGACGAGGGAGCTGAGTTCCTGGTCGTCGGGGCGCCGAACACCGGTCCCGGTGACGCCGAGGTCGTCCAGGGCTGGTGGAGCGACTAACGCGCCGAACGACCTGATCGAGCTCTTTCCGGACACGGCGACCGTCGATCACGGCGAGCTGGCCGTGGGCGGCGTTCGCGCGTCGGCGCTGGCCGAGGAGTACGGCACACCTCTCGTCGTGTACTGCCGGGATACCGTCCTCGCGCGTGCGCGCGCGTACGCCCGCGTGGACCCTGAGGCGCTGGTCGTGTACGGGACGAAGGCGTTTCCCAACGTCGCGCTACTTCGGCTGCTCGCGGCCGAAGGGCTCGGCGCCGACGTCTCGACCCGAGGCGAGCTCGAGTTCGCGCTACGGGCAGGCGTGCCCGGCGACCGGATCGTGTTTCACGGGAACAACAAGTCGGACGAGGAGCTCGGCGCCGCAGCGACTGCTGGCGCACTGGTCGTCCTCGACGCGCTCGACGAAGCCGAGCGGGCGAAGGCTGCCGGTGTCGAGACGGTTCTGATCCGCGTCACTCCCGCCATCGAAGCCGAGACGCATCGCGCCATCCAGACCGCCCATGAGGAGTCGAAGTTCGGGCTCGCCGCCGACGACGCCGTCGCCGCAGTGCGCGATGCAAGGGCCAGAGGGCTCGAAGTCGCAGGCCTGCACGTCCACATCGGCTCACAGCTCGCGCGCAGCGCCGAGAGCCTGCTCGCCGTTGAGCGGCTGGTCGACGTCGCGCTTCATTGCCGCGCGGAGCTCGACTGGGCCGCGCGCGTGTTCGACCTCGGCGGCGGGCTCGCCGTCCGGCATTCGTTGGCCGAGAGCGTGCCGGAGCCGGAGGAATTCGCGCGGGAGCTGCTGCTCCGCCTGCGCGGGCACTGGACGGAGCCGGCCCGAGTGATCTTCGAGCCGGGCCGATCGCTGGTCGGGACGGCGGGATTCACGCTCTACCGTGTCGGCGTGGTCAAGCGGACGACCGGCGTCGCCTATGCGGCGGTGGACGGCGGCATGTCGGACAACCCGCGTCCGCAGCTCTACGGCTCGCGCTACGAAGCGCTGTTGGCGAACCGCGTGGACGAGCCCGTTTCGGGGGCCTACCGCATTGCGGGCAAACATTGCGAGTCAGGCGACGTGCTCATCGACGGCGTCGAGCTGCCGGAGCCACACCGAGACGATCTCCTGGCCGTCCCTGCGACGGGCGCTTACACGCTCGCGATGGCGTCGAATTACAACGGGGTGCCGCGACCGGCCGCGGTGCTCGTGGCCGACGGTCGCGCCGAGCTGATCCGACGGCGCGAGTCGCTTGACGATCTGCTCAGGTTCGAGCCCTAGCGACGCGACTCGTCGAGGAGGGGAGCTGGTCGCGTGAGCCGTTCGACGCCACGCTCGTCCGTCCAGCGCGTCATCGCCAATGCACCGCGATCCCACTCCATGAGCGCGACGTCTTCGACCTCGATCGAGAAGAAGTGCCAGTCCGCCGGTGGACGCCAGCCGCTCGCGGTCTCGGTCGCCCTCGCGGTGGCCTCCAAAAGGCCTCGATCTTCGACGGGAACGGCGCGGCCGCGCAGCTTGAGCTCGCAGCCGGGATCGGCCGGATCGAACACAGGCGTGTTCAGCACGAGCCGGGAGTCACGCAGGACATCGCGCGCCTTGTGCGTGCCGCGGATCATCACGAGCATCAAATGTCCTTGCACCACGCGTGCTTCGATCGGACTGATCCGCGGGGTCCCGTCTCGGCGAATCGTGCCGAGGAGGACGAACCCCTGCCGATCGATCAGCTCGCGTCCTTGCGCCGCCAGCTCGGGAGCCGCGCTCTCGAAGTCGGCCCAGCGGAACACAGTCAGCGAGAGACGGCGAAGCCCGGGCGGACGAGGCGGGGCGGTGCGACGAGGCGCGCGTCCTTCACATGGGGATTCCACGGCTCGGCCAGCGGCGCCGCGCCGAACGAGGCGAGCCGCCGCTCTTCGGGCGCGTCGTCGTAGAGGGTCGTGCGCTGCCGCGGGACGCGGCCCGCCGAACGGATCAGCTCCTCCATCGACTCCGGCGGGAACTCCTGCCCGTGCTCGGCGCCGGCCGACCGCGAGATCGACTCGTTCATCAGCGTGCCGCCGAGATCGTTCACACCTGCGCGCAACGCGGCAGCAACCCCCTGCGCTCCGAGCTTGACCCAGGAGACCTGGATGTTCGTGATCCACGGATGCAGCGCGAGCCGCGCGACCGCGTGAACCAGCAGCGTCTCGCCGAAGGTCGGGCCCGAGCGTGCCTGGCCGCGCAACCACATCGGGGCTTCCATGTGCACGAACGGCAGCGGCACGAACTCGGTGAAGCCGCCGCTCGAACGCTGCTGCTCGCGCGCGTGCAAGAGGTGACGCGCCCAGTTGCGCGGGCCCTCGACGTGGCCGAACATCATGGTCACGTTCGAGCGGAGACCGATCCGGTGCGCGACGTCGTGCACGCGGAGCCACTGCGCGGTCGTGACCTTGTCCGGGCAGATCACGCGCCGGACCTCGTCGTCCAGGATCTCGGCCGCCGTTCCGGGGAGCGAGCCGAGCCCGGCGTCACGCAGCTCGGCGAGGTAGTCCTCGAGCGCGAGGCCGAGCGTCTCCGCGCCCTGCCAGATCTCGAGTGCGGAGAACGCGTGCACGTGCAGGCCGGGAACGGCTGCTTTGATCGCGCGAACGACTGAGAGGTAGTAGTCGCCGGTGAATGCGGGATGGATCCCGCCCTGGAGACATACCTCCGTCGCCCCGCGCTCCCACGCTTCCTCGCAGCGCCGCACGATTTCTTCATGCGGCACCAAGTACGGCGCGCCGCGCAGGTTCGCGGCCAGCTTCCCCTTCGAGAACGCGCAGAAGCCGCAGCGGAAGTAACAGACGTTCGTGTACTGGATGTTGCGCGTGACGACATAGCTGACCTCGTCGCCGCACACCTCTCTCCTGAGACTGTCCGCAGCAGCAAGCACCCTGTCCCGTTCGTGGCCGCGGGCGCGGAAGAGACATGCGATCTCCTCCTCCCCGAGCTCGGCGCGGGTGTCGATCGGCAGCGCGTCACGCGGGAAGAACGGGATCGACACGTCTTCGCCCGGCGACCAATTGTGTTCACGCGCCAGCCCCAGCGAGTCAGAGGCGCGCAAGACCGACGGCATGACGCCCGAGTCGACCCATTCGGCGGCGATCCACTCGGGATAGACGGGCAGGCGAGCCGCCAGCTCCAGCCCACGGCTCTCGGTGGCCGTGCGCAGCCGGTCGAGCTCGGGCCAGGGCGCCTCGGGGTTCACGTGATCGATCGTCACGGGCGAGACGCCGCCCCAGTCGTCGATCCCGGCGTCGAGCAGGCGCGGAAAGTCGTCGTAGGAAAGATTCGGCGGCGCCTGGAGATGCGCGTCCGGACCGAGCAGGATGCGAGCGACGGCGATCGTCCAGAGCAGCTCGTCCAATTTCGGCTCCGGCGCGTCCGCCATCCGCGTCCCGGGCTTTGCCCGGAAGTTCTGGACGATCACTTCCTGGACGTGGCCGTGGCGCTCGGCAAGCTCGCGAATCGCGAGCAGCGCTTCGATGCGCTCCGCGCGCGATTCGCCGATGCCGATGAGGAGCCCGGTCGTGAAGGGCACCCGTTCTTCTCCCGCGGCCGCAGTCGTCTCGAGACGGCGGTCGGGGAGCTTGTCCGGCGAGCCGAAGTGCGGACCTCCGCGCTCGGAAAGGCGCGGCGAGGTCGTCTCCAACATGAGGCCCATCGACGCGCTGACGCGCCGAAGCTCGCGGACATCGTCCCGCGTCATCACGCCGGGGTTGAGATGTGGCAGGAGGCCTGTCTCTACGAGCACTGCCTCCGCCGCCCGAGCCAGGTATTCGAGAGTCGTCTCGCACCCCAGCGCCTGAAGCTCCTCGCGCGCAACCCGGTAGCGCAGCTCCGGCTTGTCCCCGAGGGTGAACAGCGCTTCGCGACAACCTACGGCGACACCGGCGCGAGCGATGTCGAGAACCTCGTCGATGCTCAGATACGCCCGCGCGCCTCGGCGCGGCGGCCGAGCGAACGTGCAGTAGTGACACACGTCGCGGCAGAGCTTCGTGAGCGGGATGAAGACCTTCGGCGAGTACGTGACGAGCCGGCCGTGCCCCTCCGCGCGCAACGCCCGCGCTTCCGCACAGAGCTCGTCGAGCGGCCGGGCGAGGAGCTCCATCAATGGAGCTTAGACCCCGACGCCGGGGCTACGGAAACTCAGAAATCGATCGAAGCGACGCCGAGAGCCGTTGCAACCAGCACGGCTGCAACACCAGCCGCGGCCATCGACCAGCGGCGGGCCGGCGTCCCGGGAGCGGCCAGGATGGCCGCGCCGCCCAGACCGAGCGTCACGCCCACGAATGTCTCGACGGCCTGGAAGGCAAACCCGAGCGCCAGGGCAGCGCCGAGACCGACGCCCGTCCCGTGCAGGGCGAGCGTGGCCGCACCCGCACCGGCGCCGAAGTTTCCGGGAGTGAGGGGCAGCAGACCTGCGAGCGCCATCGCCGCCAACAGGACGACGGCCACCCAGATCGGGTGGGCGACGCCGAGTGCCATCGCAATCGCGACGGCGGCTGCGACACGGGCGACACACGAGCACCCGATCCAGCCAAACAGGGCAGCGCCCTCGCGCGGTGAGCGGCCGATGGAGCGGAAAATCTGGAGCAGGCTGCCGATCCGCCCTGCGGTCCTGGCACTCAGGCGCGTGCCGACGGCGAGCACGACGACGACGCCGAGAGCGAGCAAAGGTGCGGGCCAGAGGGGGATTCGGCCGACCGTGGCCGCCGGAACGATCAGCGCAGCGAGGACGAGCGTGCGCGCAGCAGCGACGGAAGCGGCGATACCTCCCGCGCGCCAGAGCCGGTCGTCCCCGGGAAGGGTGCGCGAGAGCAGTCCGAGCCGCACCGCTCCGCCGAGATGCGCGGGCGCGAGGGAGTTCACGAGTGAGCCGATCGTGTACCGGGCGGAGATCTGGGTGAGGCATGCGCTGCCGCCGCACGCTCGGAGCCCCACGCGCCACCCGGCCGCCGAGGCCAGGAGGCCGACGGCGAAGAAGGATGCTGCGGCGACGAGCCAGCCGGGCTGGGCTCGGCCCAGATCGGCCACGGCGCTGGTCAGTGTCCCCCGCCCCAACCGGGTCACGCCGATCGCCAAGCTCGCGGCGAGGAAAAGGCCGGCGCCGAACGCGTAGTTGCGGCGCATGGGCCCGAGTTGACCGAGCGCGAGCTCGTCGAAGAAGCGTGTCCTCGTGTGCTGGCCTACCACGTCATCCACGCTATCGGCACGAAATGAGAGCAACGTTAAGAATGGCCGGCTCCGGTAGGAGGCCATGCCATCATGGCGGCCGGTGTCGACCAGGCCAAGACGGCGAACCAGGCGGCGTGTGCGCGTTGCGTACGTCCTGACCCTCGCTCTGATCGGCTCCGGAGTCGGCCTGATCGTCTGGAACCGGGATGGGGGCGACAGCCCGCTCGCCAGGGCGAGCCTCGCGCCGGCCCCGGTCCACCCGAAGAAGCCGAAACTCGTCCATCGGCGCCTTGCCCATGCCGGCAAGCTCGACCTGTACGCCTACGACCAGGCCGGGATGATCAGCCCGGCCGCGCGTCAGGCCCTGCCCCGGGTCTACGTTCCCAACAGCGCCGGCGACTCGGTGGACGTCATCGACCCGCGCACCTACAGGGTGGTCGATCACTTCCCGGTCGGCGCCCTGCCGCAGCACGTCACGCCTTCGCACGACCTGAAGACGCTCTACGTCAACGACGACGTCGGTAACACGCTGACGCCGATCGATCCGCTCACCGGCCGGCCGGGAAAGGCGTTTCCGGTCGACGATCCCTACAACCTGTACTTCACCGTCGACGGGCGGTACGCGATCGTGGTCGCGGAGCGGCTACATCGTCTGGACTTCCGCAACGCGCACACCTTCCGCCTCGTGCGCGCTCTGACCGTTCCCTGCGCGGGCGTCAACCACATGGACTTCTCCCCGAACGGCCGGTACGTGATCGCGAGCTGCGAGTTCTCCGGCCGCCTGCTGAAGGTCGACGTCCGCCGCTTCCGCGTCCTGGGCGTGCGCGCGCTCCCGCGGCCCTTCTCGGTACCGCAAGACGTCCGCTCCTCACCCGACGCGAAGGTGTTCTATGTCGCCGACCTCGCTGCGGGCGGCGTGTGGGAGATCGACCCGGTCCGCTTCAAAGTGATCGGCTTCATTCACACCGGAGCCGGAGCCCACGGGCTCGTCGTCGGACGCAACGGCAAGGTGCTCTACGTCGCCAATCGCAACGAGGGGAGCGTGTCTGTGATCTCGTTCCGCACGCGCAAGGTGAGTGCAAAATGGCACATCCCAGGCGGCGGCAGCCCGGATATGGGCGACGTCTCTGCGAACGGCAAGGTGCTCTGGTTGTCCGGACGTTACAACTCGGCGGTCTACGCGCTCGACACCCGGACGGGCAGGCTGATCGCACGCATTCCGGTCGGCGCCAGCCCTCACGGCCTCTCCGTTTGGCCGCAGCCGGGGAGATACTCCCTCGGCCATACGGGCAACATGCGGTAATGCGAACCGTTTGGCTTCGCCCGCGCGCCGACCTCTTCGGCCCGGCCGCCGCAGCAGGGTTCCTCGCAGCGCTACTGGTCTGGCTCGGCCCGCCGGGAACCGATCTCGCCGCGCACGTCTACCAGCGCACGCTGTTCATCGAGCACGGCTTCGTGCTCTGGAACAACTTCTGGTACGCGGGCCGCTACAGCTTCGTGAACTACAGCGTCCTGTACTACCCGCTGGCCGCTGCGATCGGCATCAAACTCCTCGCTGTACTCACGGTGGCGGTCGCAGTGGTCGCTTTCGCAGAGGTCGTCCGGCACGAGTGGGAGTCGCACAGCCGGTGGGCGATTCGAGTGTTCGCGCTGGTCTGGGCCCTGCTCGTCGTTTCTGCCGCATATCCGTTCATGCTCGGAATGACCCTCGCGCTGTTGGCGCTGTGGTCGCTGCAACAGGACCGCCGCTGGGTGTTTGCGGGCTTCACCGTTCTGACCCTGGCCGCCAGCCCACTCGCGTTCCTGTTGCTCGTCGTCCTGCTGGCCGGAGTGGCGCTCGCACGGCGCGGCGAGCACAGGCGTTTCGTCGCCCCGGCCGCGGCCATCGGCGCGATCGCCGCGTTCGAGTTCCTGCTCCGGCGCATGTTCCCGGGCCGCGGCACGTTTCCGTTTTCCCTCGAGGAATTCCTCGCCGCGGGCGCTTTCTGTGTGACGGGGGTCGTACTCACCTGGAAGATCGCCGCCGCGCGGATGCTTCGCTGGACCTACGTCGTGTACTTCGTCGCGTGCACCGCCGCCTTTGCGATCTCGTCACCGGTGGGAGAGAACATCGCGCGGCTGCGCTTCGTCGCCGCGCCGATCGCGATCCTGACGCTGTCGCTGCGGCGCTGGCAGCCGCGCTTCCTCTGCGCTGTCGCGTTGGTGCTAGCGCTCTCGTGGAATCTGACCCCGCTCGCGGCCAGCTTCATCCACGGCGTCAACGACCCGGCGGCGCACGCGGCGTACTGGTCGCCGACGATCTCCTACCTGAAACGCAACCTCCGTCCGTCGTACCGCGTCGAAGCCGTCGACACGGCGGGACACTGGCCGGCGGATTTCCTCGCCCGGGCGCGGATCCCGCTCGCGCGCGGCTGGTTCCGACAGGAGGACTTCCCGCGGAATCGCGTGCTGTATGGGGAATTGGGGGCCAAGGCATACGTCGCGTGGCTGCGGCGGGTAAGCGTCCGCTATGTCGTCCTCACGTCGGCACCGCCCGACTACAGCGCGCGTGCAGAGGCACGTTTGCTGAGAAGCGGTCGCTCGGGATTGGCGACCGTGCACCGGACGCCGACGACCACGATCTTCGAGGTTCCCTCCCCGCGTCCGCTGATCTCGGCGCCGGCCCACGTCCTCGCGCTGGGGTACTCATCGATCAAGCTCGCCGTACCGGTCGAGGGCAAGTACCGGCTGAACGTGACGTACGCGCCCTACTGGCACACGCGGGCAGCCTGCCTCACCCGTGCTCCCGACGGCATGACGGAGCTGACGGTGCGGCGCACGGGGATCGTGAAGGTCCATTTCGCCGTGACCGCTACCCGCGCCCTGGAGGCGATTGCCGGCACCCAGCCCGAGCCCTGCAGCTAGGGCTTGGCCGAGATCAGCTTGCCGAACGGATGCCAGGCGTTGCTCGACCAGCGCTGCAGGCGGACCTGCGTGAGCGGGAACCGGCTGGACGGCGTCGTGTGGAGGACAATGCCCGGCAGCACGAAGGGATTGCCCTTCTCGTTCAGGTGAATGGCCGCGTTCATCACGCTCTGGCGAGTCGGGTTCCTGCCGGCCTTCTTGAGCGTGTCGACCATCGTGTAGGCGGTCGCCATTCCCGCCGTGAAGTAGCCGTCCTTCAGGTCCCGTGAGTTGATGCTCGAGCCGTACTTCTTGAGGATCGACTGGAAGAGCTTGATGCCCTTGTCGTTACGCCAGAGGGGCGACGCGGGATCCTTGCCGAAGACGATGGAGATCGAGCCGTTCGCAGCGTTCTGCGGGACGATCGCCATCAATGCGGACGCCGACGACACGTCGTTGACGAAGATCTGCGGCTTCCACGCGAGCCGCGAGACGGCGTTGAAGGCCTGCAGCGAAAACTTCCCGAAGGCGAAAACCATCAGGACGTTGGCCTTCGACGCTTTCAGCTGCGTCACCTGCGGCTGGACGTCGGCCGACGTCGGGTCGTAGCCGACGCTCGCGACGATCAACTTCGCCTTCGAACCGAGCCCGCGCTTCAGACCGCCGAGCAGGTCGCGTCCGTAGTCGTCGTTCTGGTACAGGACGGCGATCTTCGGATTCTTGACGTTCTTGACGACGTAGCGAGCGTAGAGCTCACCCTCCTCGGAGTAGGGCGGGATGTAGCCGATCGTCCACGGGTACTTCTTGTAGTCGCGTCCGAAGGTGGTCGCGCCCGAGGAGACGTAGAGCTGCGGCACCTTCGCGTCGTTCAGCAGCTTGCGCACCGCCAGGTTGTTGCTCGTCCCGAGCGAGCTGAACACGGCGAGGACCTGCTCCTGCTGAATCAGCCGGATGGTGTTGTTGACCGCGCGCCCGGGGTCGTAGCCGTCGTCCAGATACGTGAAGGTGAGCTTGCGGCCGAACACGCCGCCCTTGTCGTTGACGTACTTGAAGTACGCCTCGATGCCACGCGCGACGTTGCCGGCGATCGCCGCCTCCCCGCTCAGTGGAACGCTCGACCCGAGATGAATCTCGGTTGCCGACACACCGGGAGTGACGACCGGGCGCGCGCCGGCCGATGTCACTGCCAGCGCGGCGACGCAGCCGCACAGAAAGAGAACCCTCGAGCCCACTCCCACCTACGACCGAGTGTATAGCCGACTTGTCAGCGGCCCAAAGACACGCCGCAACAAGCCGCCCGCGCCGGTGGGAAGCAGGAGCATGACGACGATCAGGACGGCGCCGAAGATCATGCTCGGGATACCGGGCTGCTTCGGATCGAGATTCAGCGCCGGCAGATGGTTGATCCAGCGCGCCACGGTGTCGGCGTGGTTCTGCAGGAAGTAGATGAGCCCGGCGCCCGCGATGAGACCAACCAGGGAGTCGAGACCGCCCACTGCCAGTCCGACGACGAGGTAGACGGAGAGAATGATCGGAAAGACGTCCGGATTGACGTAGGCGTTCGCGATCGCATACAGCGATCCCGCGACTCCTGCGTAGAAAGCAGAGATTCCGAAGGCGAGCGTCTTGTATCTCGCGAGGCTGATCCCCGACGATGCGGCGGCCACCTCGCTGTCGCGAATGGCCTTCAGCGCGCGCCCGGTCTTTCCGCGAACGAGCCACCAGGCCGCCAACAGCAGCACGAGTGCGATGCCCCAGGTCAGGTAATAGATCCAGTTGTTCGTCGTGGTGTTCAGCCCGAACGGCGGCTTGGCGAGGTTGAGGATCTTGCCGGTCGTACCGCCGAGGAAGTGGTCGAACTTCTTCGGCAACTGTGGAAACGACACCGCAATCCCGAAGGTGATCAGCGCGAGATAGAGGCCCGACAGACGCAGCGCCGGTACGCCGACGAGCAGTCCGGCGATACCGGCGATCACGCCGGCGATCGGAATCGTCCAGAGATCGCGGATCTGGTGGCCGTATACCCCGTCGACGCTGAGCACCGCGGTTGTGTAGCCGCCGATCGCCATGAAGGCACCATGCCCGAGCGAGATCTGCCCGCTGTATCCGGTGAGGATCGACAGCCCGAGCAGCGCGACGAAGTACATCCCGACGATCGCGAGCTCGCGGGCCCGGAAGTCGCTCACGAAGCGCGGCAGGGCCGCAACGACCAGAGCGAGCAATGCGAAGCCGGCGAGCTCGAGCAAGAGCTTGGCTCTCATACCCGTCTCACCGCAACCCGGCCGAAAAGGCCGCCGGGACGAACGAGCAGCAGGACGAGGATGAGAAGCAGCGCCGCCGGCAGCTTCAAGGTCGAGCCGATGAAACCGACGTAGCGGCCGAGCAGCGTGATCGTGACGCCGAGCAGGATCCCCCCGACGACTGCGCCGACGGGACTGTCCAGCCCTCCGAGCACGGCGGCCGCGAACGCGTACAGCAGGATCGTCTGCATCATGTTCGGGTCGAGGAAGACGACAGGGGCGATCATCATTCCCGCGACCGCCCCGAGCACCGCGGCGATTCCCCAGCCGAGCGCGAGCATCCAGCCCACGCGAATGCCGACGAGCCGCGACGACTCCGAGTTCACCGCCGCAGCACGCAGCGCCAGCCCGAGCCTCGTGAAGCGAAAGAACAGGCCGAGCAGGACGACGAGTCCGACGGACACCGCGACGATTCCGATGTCCTGCACGCTGATCGGCACACTGCCGACGTCGATCGTCCGCGTGGAGAACGGCCCGTTGAACTGCCTGTTGGCGCCGCCCCAGATCACGCTCATCAAGCCGTTGAGCAGCAGAGCGAGGCCCAACGTGATGATCACGATGGTCAGGACGGGCGCATTCTCGACCGGCCGGATCACGATGCGCTCGATCGCAATTCCGCCGGCGAAGGCGATCGCGAGCACGATCGGAAAGGCCGTCCAGAACGAGAGACCGTGATTCATCAACGACCAGGCGATGAACGTCGTGAACGTCGCCATCTCACCCTGCGCGAAGTTGATGACGCGTGTGGAGCGGTAGATGATCACGATCGCGAGCGCCAGACCGGCGTAGATCGCGCCCTCGCGGATGCCTGCTGCCAGCTGTTGCGCGAACTCCGTCCAAGTGAATGTCGCCGGGATAGCCACTAATACCCCAGGTAGGACTTGCGGACGGATTCATTGGCGCGCAGCTCATCGCTCGTTCCTTCCACGACGACGTTCCCGACCTCCAGGAGGTACGCACGCGCGGCGTATGCGAGCGCCAGGTTCGCGTTTTGCTCGACGACGAGGACCGACATTCCGTCGTCGCTCTTCATGCGCGCGAGCGCTTCGAAGATCTGGTTGACCACGATTGGAGCGAGGCCGAGCGAGGGCTCATCTAGCAACAGCAGCTTCGGCCTGGCCATCATCGCGCGGCCGAGCGCCAGCATCTGCTGCTCGCCGCCGGAGAGTGTCCCCGCCTGCTGATCGCGCCGGTCTTCCAGCCGCGGGAAGAACTTGTAGACACGCTGCGCCTCCTCCTTGACGTGCGCGCGTCGCGCATAGGCACCGAGGCGCAGGTTCTCCCACACCGAGAGCTCGCTGAAGGTGCCGCGACCCTCGGGAACGTGTGCGATCCCCGCACGCGCCGTCGCATCCGGACGGCGCGGGAGCTTCTTCCCGGCGAACACGACGTCGCCGCTACGGCGCACCGTGCCGGAGATCGCACGCAGCGTCGTCGTCTTCCCTGCGCCGTTCGCGCCCAGCACGGCGACCAACTCGCCCTCGCCGACCTGGAGCGACACGCCGTGCAGCGCCTGGACCGGGCCGTAGCGCGCTTCGACGCCGTGCAGCTCCAGGAGACTCACGTCGTTGTACCCAGGTAGGCCTCGATCACGGCCTGGTTTCCCTGTATCTCGCGGGGAGTGCCTTCGGCGATCTTCTTGCCGAAGTCGAGCACGTGCATGCGGTCGGCGATGCTCATGACCAGCACCATGTGGTGCTCCACCAGGAGGATCGTCAGCTCGAAGTCGTCGCGCAGCCGCTTGATGAACGTCCCCAACTGCTTGACCTCCTCGTGACTGAGCCCCCCTGCCGGCTCGTCGAGCAGTAGGAGCTGCGGGCCCGAGGCGAGCGCCCGTGCAAGCTCGATCCTCTTCTGCGTCGCGTATGGAAGCTCCAGGGGCGAGCGGTGGCGCACCGAGTGAAGGTTCACGTAGAAGAGGATCTCTTCCGGCCGCTCCTCGCCGTGTCGAGCGTGTGCACCCACGCGGACGTTGTCCATGACCGACATCCCCCGGAAGAGCTCGACGTTCTGGAACGTCCGCGCGATCCCGCGCTCGATGACCGCGCTCGGCGGCGTATCGAGGAGAGTCTCACCGTCGAAGCGAACGTCGCCCTCGTCGGGCGTGTAGAGACGCGTGATCACATTGAACGCGGTGGTCTTCCCGGCGCCGTTCGGGCCGATGAGCCCGACGATCTCTCCTGCCTCCGCAGTGAAGGAGACGGCATCGAGCGCGACGATGCCGCCGAAACGCCTTGAGACGTTGTCGACCTCGAGGAGGGCCAAGAGCGCCATAGCCTACGGCGACGCGCCGGGGAATGAATCGACCGCCGGCCCCCTCAGTCACACTCCCGGCACGGTGTCCGACACCAGCCTGCGGAATTGCGGCTCCCAGGGCTCCGCTCCACGAGCGGGATCGCTGAGTTTCGTTACGACTTGGTGACACTCAGGCATGAGTGTCTGACACCCTGAAGGAAATGCATCCAACGGCAGAGCGTTACCAGGCGCGCCTCCGAGCGCTCGGCCTCGACGTCGAGGTTCGCGAGCTCGCCGACTCCACCCGGACCGCCCAGGAGGCTGCGGCCGCAGTCGGCGTCGAGGTGGGACAGATCGTCAAGTCGCTCGTGTTCGTCGACCAGGAGTCACCGCTTCTGTGTCTGTGCGCCGGCGACCGGCGCGTGGACACGAGCAGGCTCGGTGCCGGAGTGCGGCAAGCCAAGGGCGACGAGGTGCGCGACGCGACGGGCTTCGCCATCGGAGGAGTGCCGCCGCTCGGCCATGACCCGCCCGTCCGCACTATCGTCGATGCCTCCCTGCG
>WNGD01006012.1_pt1 | contig 18694 bp, 17 predicted proteins | sample 5400671 | NCBI WGS metagenome assembly WNGD01 (sample SAMN13153369, study PRJNA577476) | soil metagenome | isolation source: 40 cm soil or saprolite under grassland replicate 2 | place: USA:California | collected 2016-06-15
GCCGACCGCTTGAAGTCGATCCAGGTCTCGACCAGGTCCTCGGTGAACACGCCGCCGTCAAGCAGGTACTCGTGGTCTGCCTCAAGGGTGTCGAGGACCTTGTCCAGTGAGCCGGGCACCTGAGGAACCGCCTTCGCTTCGTCGGGCGGCAGCTCGTACAGATCCTTGTCCACCGGCTCAGGCGGCTCCACCTTGTTCTTGATCCCGTCCACGCCGGCCATCACCATCGCCGAAAACGCGAGGTAGGGGTTGCACGACGGGTCGGGCACACGGAACTCGGCTCGTTTGGCCCTCGGGTTGCTGCCTGTGATCGGGATGCGCACGCACGCGGAGCGGTTGCGCTGCGAATAGACCAAGTTGACCGGGGCCTCAAAGCCGGGCACCAGGCGGTGGTAGGAGTTCGCCGTCGGGTTGGTGAAAGCGAGCAGGGACGGTGCGTGCTTGAGGAGCCCACCGATGTAGTAGCGCCCGACGTCGGATAGGCCCGCGTATCCCACCTCGTCGTAGAACAGCGGAGCGCCGTCCTTCCACAGACTTTGGTGGCAGTGCATGCCGGACCCGTTGTCGCCGAACAGCGGCTTGGGCATGAAGGTCACTGTCTTGCCGTGCTGGCGAGCAACGCTCTTGACCACGTACTTGTAGGTCATCAGCCGGTCGGCCATCGTGAGCAGTTCGGCGAAGCGGATATCGATTTCCGCCTGCCCGGCGGTGCCCACCTCATGGTGCTGCATCTCGACCTGGACGCCGCATTCGATCAGGCTGCGGACCATCGCGGAGCGCAGGTCGGTGTAGTGGTCCATCGGGGGCACCGGGAAGTAGCCGCCCTTGTACCTGGGCTTGTACGCGAGGTTGGCGCCACCTTCTTCGCGCCCGGTGTTCCATGCGCCTTCGACCGAGTCAAGGAAGTAGTAGCCGCTCGCCGGGCCAGTCTCGAAACGGGCAGAGTCGAAGATGTAGAACTCCGCCTCGGGCCCGAAGTAGGCCGTGTCCGCGATCCCGCTGCCACGCAGGTAGTCCTCGGCCTTGCGGGCAATGTTGCGCGGGTCGCGGGTGTAGGGCTCGCCGGTCAGCGGGTCGTGCACGAAGAACGTCAGGTTCAGCGTCTTGTGCTGGCGGAACGGGTCGAGGTAGGCGGTCGTCGCGTCCGGCAGGAGCAGCATGTCGGACTCGTGAATCTGCTGGAAGCCGCGGATCGACGAGCCGTCGAACATAAGGCCATCGGTGAAGACCTTCTCATCGAACGCCTCTGTCGGCACCGTGAAGTGCTGCATCGTTCCCGGCAGGTCGCAGAACCGCACGTCGATGAACTGCACGTTCTCCGCTGCGATGAATCGCAGGACCTCGTCGGAGCTCGTGAACATCTGCCCTCCCTGAAAACAGCCGCGCTGACGCGTGCCCGTGCCCTTCGGTGTGGCCGTGTGGCCCTTTGGACGTTAGGGGTTCAGCATTTCCATGCCGTGTCCCAGGTGTTTCGCCCGTGTTACGGCCCTCCGGGAGGCGCTGCGGCGCGCGAATGCCAGATGTCTCTGGCCACGCGGGCCGCGATTCCCGTCGGGCCGCGGTCCAGATAACGTTAACGCGTGGCGGAACGACGCTGGGCCGGCTCATGGCTGAGCGGGCCCACAGGAGCTGATGGCGGCGCCTACCCGGGGGAAGGGCTCGGGTTGCCAGAACGCGGCTCCGGCGCGGTCGCCGGCTTCGGCATCCGGCTCGCGGCGCTGCTGATCGACTGGTTGCTTTGCACGCTCATTGCCCTGTTCGTCCTGCACTCGCAGGTGTGGACCATCGTGATCTTCGCGGTCGAGGTTTACCTGCTGACCGCGCTCACGGGTTTCACGGCAGGCATGCGGCTGCTCGGGTTGCGAGTACGGCGCCTCGACGGCAGGCCTGTCGGCTTTGCCTGGGCGGCGGTGCGGACCCTGCTCTTGCTAGCCGTCGTGCCCGCGCTCATAACCGACCATGACCTGCGCGGGCTGCACGACCGCGCGGCCAACACGGTCGTCGTGCGCGCCTAGCAGACAAGGACCGAGCCGAGCAGGTACGGCGGGCTGCGGGACAGGGCAACCGGGGGGACAGGGCGCCGGCGGGACAGGGCGCCGGCGGGACAGGGCGCCGGGGGGACACAGCGAGCCGAGAAGCGGCGGGCCGGTCAGCGCATCTTTGGCTTCGGCGTCTTCGGCATCCGCATGCCCTTCGGGATTGGCCCCCGCGGCGCCTGCAGCGTCTGCGGCAGCGCTTTGAGCCGGTAATTCAGCTCGGAGATCTGACCGCCCTTCAGGTTGCGCGGCAGCTTCATCACGTGCGCGTGCAGCCTCCTTATCGCCAGTTGCCCGTCGGCGTTGCCCACCTGGATGTCATAGATCGGCACGTCGTAGGCCACCCGCGCAACGCGCTTCTTCTCGGCCGCAAGCAGACTCGCCAGCCTCGCCGGATTGCCCTCACCGACCAGGACGACGCCTGGTCTGCCCACCGCGCGGTGCACGACATCCAAGTTCCTGTTGCCGGTCACCGCCGGGGTGACCGTCCAGTTGCCACGCAATGTCTGCAGCACCGCCGCGGCGGCGCCCGGCTGTCCCTCGATCTGCGCGAACTGTGCGGATTGCGCGAACCTGCCGAACATGATCATCGCAGCCACCAGCCCGCCAAGCACCCCGAACGGGATGAGGAAACCGGCAAGCCCGGTCAGCAGGCCAACGACGGTGACCACCGCGATGATCCCGACGGCGGTGAGCGCGATAAGTGGCAGCGCCCTGGGATTGGCTTCCCGGACGATCTTCGCCACCATGCGGATCTGGGCGATCCGGCCAGGTTTTGCCGTATCGGCCTGGCCGCGGTTGGATGCGCTGGGGTCAGCGGGCTTTTTCGCCATGCACGGCAGGATACGAGGCTTGAGAGCCCGTTAGGAAATGGCGTCGGCCTGGCGGGCCTGCTGGCCGGCGGACGGGCCGGATGCGCCGTCGCGGCGCGCCATCGCCTCGCGGTACAGCCGCCCGGCGCGGTAGGACGACCGCACGAGCGGCCCCGACATCACCCCGGCGAACCCGATCGTGAGCGCGCGCTCGCGCAACTCGGCGAACTCGCCGGGCGGAACCCAGCGCAACACCGGATGGTGACGCAGCGAGGGCCGCAGGTACTGGGTGATGGTCAACAACTCGCACCCTGCCGCGTGAAGATCGTTCATCGCCTCGATCACCTCGTGCCGCTCCTCGCCCAAGCCGAGGATCAGGTTCGACTTGGTGACCAGGCCAGCCTCGCGGGCGCGGGTCAGCACCTGCAGCGATCGCTTGTAGCCGAACGCAGGCCGGATCCGCTTGAAGATCCGCGGAACGGTTTCGATGTTGTGGGCGAGCACCTGCGGGCGCGCGGAGAACACCAGCGTCAGCCGTTCGGCATCGTTATTGAAGTCGGGGATGAGGAGTTCGACGCCGCAGCCGTCTACGGCGGTGTGGATTTGCCTGCAAGTCTCCGCGTACAGCCAGGCGCCGCCGTCAGAAAGGTCGTCGCGCGCCACGCCGGTGACCGTCGCGTAGCGCAAGCCCATCGTGGCGACCGATTCGGCCACCCTGCGTGGTTCGTCGGTGTCAAGCGCCGCGGGCTTGCCGCTGTCGATCTGGCAGAAATCGCAGCGCCGTGTACACACCTCGCCACCGATCAGGAAGGTCGCCTCGCGGTCCTCCCAGCATTCAAAAATGTTCGGGCAGCCGGCTTGCTCGCACACCGTGTGCAGGCCCTCCCGGCGCACCAAGTCCTTGAGCGCCATGTACTCCGGGCCAGTGCGCAGCCGCGTCTTTATCCACGAAGGCTTGCGTTCGATGGGCGTCTGGCTGTTACGTGCTTCCAGGCGCAGCAGTCGGCGTCCTTCGGGTGCCACAACCACGACTTCAGGGTACGTGCTCAGCAGATCGCCGCCGACGGCGGAACGCGGCGGGCGGCAGCAAAGGGAAAGGACTCTCGATGATCCTCAGCACGATGAACGACCTGCCGGGCTACGAGATCACCGAAGTCATCGGGGAGGTATTCGGGATCACCGTACGGTCGCGGCACATCGGCTCGCGCCTGGGCGCTGGCTTAAAGGCGCTCGTTGGCGGCGAATTGGAGGGCATGACCAAGATGCTCAGCGAGAGCCGCATCGAAGCGCAGGACCGGCTGAGTGAGGCGGCGCAGCAGCACGGCGCCGACGCGGTTCTCGCGATGCGCTTCGACGCCAACTCCCTGTGGGATCTCGGTCAGGAGATCTGCGCTTACGGCACTGCGGTCAGGATCAGACAGCTAACGACATAAGGTCCCTAACGGCTGCCGCAGCGCGCGTCTTGCCCTGCGTGCTGGTCAGAGCGCTACAGGCACTGAGCCGGGCAGGCCTTCGGCCCCGTCAACCTGGCGCCAGCCTGTCGCGCCGAGCACCTCGGCGATATGCCGCCGAACCGGCGGGATGACGTCGGGGACGGCGACCGGTCGCCGGGCTTCTGCGGCAAGCGTGGTCACCTCGGCGTCGCGGATACCGCAGGGCACGATGCGGTCATACCACGACAGGTCGCAGTCGCAGTTGAGTGCGAAGCCATGCGTGGTGACGCCCCGCGCCACCCTGATGCCGATCGCGCCCACTTTCCTGTCAGGTCCATTCCCGGTCACCCAGACGCCACTGCGCCCTTCCACCCGGCCGGTGACCACCCCGAACTCCGCGCACACCCGGATCAGGGCCTCTTCGATGGCGCGGACGTAGGCAACGACGTCGATGGGATCAGGAAGCTTGATCACCGGGTACCCGACGAGCTGGCCGGGGCCATGCCAGGTGATCTTCCCGCCACGGTCCACGTCGATCACTGGCGCCCCCGGGTCGCCAAGCGGGCGGTCCAGCGGGCTTGTGCGCTTGCCGGCTGTGTAAACGGGCTCATGCTCAAGCAGCAGGCACGTATCGGGGATGTCGCCGCCGCACCGCTGCTCGTGCAGCCGGCGCTGCAGGTCCCAGCCGTCGGTGTAGGGCACCGCGTCGGCGCCGAACCCGAGCTGAGCGAAGACAAGTTCTGCGCCCGTTTTCACATGTCCAGGTTAGCCCGCTGCCCCACCGAGCTGGCACGGCCGTTGTGAGTAACAGCGGGGCGAGGAACAGCGGAGGGTCGCCGAGGGTCCTATCGGGGCGGCGGCAGGGATCAACGCGAGCGGAGTTCGTTCGCGAGTGCGCTCTCGACGTCGGGGTGCAGGAACGTGTAGCCCACGTCGAGCAGGCGCGTGGGCAAGACCCGCGCGCTTGCGAGGAGCTCGCCCGCGGCTTCGCCGAGCGCCAACCGCAGGACGGGCGAGGGGAGCCGGAAAACGGCGGGGCGGCCCACGGCCCTGGCAAGCGCGGCGGTAAACGTCGCGTTGGTCGTCGGGTGCGGAGCGGTGAGGTTGACCGGCCCCGCGATGTCTTGTCTGTCCAGCAGGAAACCCATTGCCCCGACGACATCGGTCAGCATGATCCAGCTGATGTACTGGGCGCCTGGCCCGAGCCGCGCGCCGAGCCCGAGCCTGAACGGCAGCAACAGCCTGCCCAGCATCCCGCCGTGCCTCGAAAGCACGACGCCGGTGCGCATATGCGCCACGGTGATGCCGGCCTGCTCCGCCTGGCTGGTCGACGCTTCCCAGGCCCTGGCCAGATCGGCGAGAAACCCGCTGCCCCCGGATGCGGACTCGTCCACGGCGCGGGCGCCGGTGTCGCCGTACCAATTGATTCCCGAGCTGCACAGCAGTACCGCTGGACGCTGCTGCAGTCCGGCAAGCGCGGCGGCCAGGGCCGTGGTTCCCTCGACGCGGCTTGCGCGAATTTCTTGTTTCACCGCGGCTGTCCAGCGCCGGTCGGCCACCGGCGCGCCCGCGAGGTGCACGACGGCGTCGACGCCCTCAAGTGCGGCGATGGCGTCACGGCCGATCGTGGCGTCACCGCTGGCGGCGTGGCGAGGATTCCACCGGACCTCATCCGCCGCCTGTGGCGCCCGCCGGACCATGCGGAGCACCTGGTGCCCGTCCGCGCGAAGCTGGGTCACCAGACGCGGGCCGATAAGCCCTGACGAGCCGGTGACCGCGATCCGCATGTGACGACCCCCGCAAGAGCGGCTACAGGCCTAGCTCGGCCTCGAACGCGCCCTCCTCAAGGCGCATCTTCACCGTGGCGAGGAACCGGGCCGCATCCGCTCCATCCACCAGCCGGTGGTCGTAGGTGAGCGCTAGGTAGACCATGGACCGGACGGCGATCACCTCGCCGAGCGCCGGGTCATCCACCGCCACCGGCCGCTTCACCACCGCGCCCGTGCCGAGGATCGCCACTTGCGGCTGGTTGATGATGGGCGTGTCGAAGACAGCGCCGCGGCTGCCAGTGTTGGTCAAAGTGAAGGTTCCGCCGCTCAGCTCATCGGGACTGACCTGGCCGGATCTGGTGCGCCTGGCCAGATCGCCGATCTTTCTGGCGAGCCCGCCTATGTTGAGGTCACCGGCGTTGCGGATCACCGGCACGAGCAGGCCGCGCTCGGTGTCCACGGCGATGCCCAGATGCTCGGCATCGTGGTAGGTGACTTCGGACTTCTCCGTGTCGATGACCGCGTTCAGCTTCGGGTGCATCTTGAGCGCCTCGAGCGTGGCGAGCGCGAAGAACGGCAGGAACGTGAGCCGGATACCTGCGCGGGCCTCGAACTCGGACTTCGCGCGCTCACGCAGGCGGGCGATTTTCGTCACGTCCGCTTCCACCACGGTGGTCAGCTGTGCCGAGGTGCGCAGCGAATCGACCATCCGCTGCGCGATCACCTGGCGAAGACGCGACATCCGCTCTGTGGTGCCGCGCAGCGGCGACGGCTCCAGATCTGGCCGGGCAGGTAGCACCGGGGCGGATGGCTGCGGCCTGCCTTTTTGCTCGGCCGCCTGTGCGGCGGCGGATTCGCCGTCAGCCGGTGCGGGCGCCGAAGCAGACGTTGGCTGAGCTGAGGCCGCCGCGGTTGGCGCCGCGGCTTGGTCCGCAGGGGGCTGCGCTGCGGGTGGTTGCGCCTCCCGCTGCTGCGCGGCTTGCGCGGCCGCCTCGCGTTCCTGTGCGGCTTGCGCGGCCGCCTCCCGCTCCTGCGCGGCTTGCGCGGCCGCCTCGCGTTCCTGTGCGGCTTGGGCCTCCGCCTCCCGCTGCTGCGCGGCGCGGGCCGCGTCGAGCACGTCCTGCTTGCGTATGCGCCCACCGACGCCGGTGCCCTGCACCGACGCAAGATCGACGTCGTGCTCGACGGCGAGCTTTCTGACAAGCGGGGTGAGGCAGGAGAGCCTGGCGGTGCCGGCGCGGCGGGTCCCTGCGCCGCGGGGGCGGGCCGCTGGGGCGCGGCTGCCTCGCTGGCGGCCGAATTCGCACCAGCTGACGGCCGAGACACATCCGGCGGGGCCTGTCCTGGCCACGGCGCGCGCGGCTGGTCACCGCCCGGCGCGCCCGCGGGCCGGCCATCGGCCCGTGGTCCATCGGCACGCGGGCCAGCTTCAGGTGGCGCGGCCGAAGGTGGCGCGGCCGCGGCCGGCGCCTCAGCAGGCTGAGCCGGGGCCTGCGGCGACGCGCCTGGCGCCCCTTCGGTCGCCGGGGACGGTGCCTGTTCGGCCGCTGGCGCGGCGGCGTACGGTGACTCAGCGGGTCTTGGTGGCTGGGTTTGCTGAGGCGGCGCGGCCGCGCCGGCCCTTTGATCGTCGATCACCGCAAGCTCGGCGCCGACTTCGACCGTTTCTTCCTCGGCGACGGCGATCCCGCGAAGCACACCTGACGCCGGTGAAGGTATCTCGGTGTCCACCTTGTCGGTGGAGACCTCGAGCAGCGGCTCGTCTGTCTTGACGAGGTCGCCCTCCTTCTTCAGCCAGCGCGTGACGGTGCCCTCGGTGACGCTCTCGCCCAGCTGGGGCATTCTTACCGAGACCGACATGGGATTCAGCGACTCCTTAGTCACACTGCTCTTGTACTAGTGTGGCCGGCCGGACCCGAAGGCGGCCCGTAGGCGGCCCACAGTCGCCCCGAGGTGGCCCAGAGGTTGGCCCGAAGGTGGGCCAGAGGGTCCGCCCGGCCAGCGTTTCAATTAGCTACCCATGCACGTGCAGCGGCTTGCCGGCAAGCGCGAGGTGCGCCTCGCCAAGCGCCTCGGACTGGGTTGGATGCGGGTGGATCAGCTGGGCGACCTCGGATGGCAGCGCCTCCCAGTTGTAAATGAGCTGGCCTTCGGCGATGAGCTCACCGACCCGGCTGCCCACCAGATGGACGCCAAGCACCGGGCCGCCGCCCGCCGCAGAGATGATTTTCGCTGCCCCCTGCGTCTGCAGGATCTGGCTCTTGCCGTTGCCCGCCAGATCGTAGGTGAACTCCTCGATCTCGATGCCGCGTTCAGCTGCGGTGGCTGAGGTTATGCCGACCGATGCGACTTCGGGATCGCTGTAGGTGACTCGCGGCACGCCGTCGTAGTCAATGGGCGCTGGGCGCAGTTCGCCGAGCCGCTCGGCCACCATGATGCCTTCGGCGAAGCCGACGTGGGCAAGCTGCGGTGTCGCGATGAGGTCACCGATCGCCGAGATGGTCTCGACGCTCGTGCGGCACAAGGGGTCGACCTTGACGAATCCGCGCTCAACCTCCACCCCGGCCGCTTCGTACCCGAGGTCGGCGGACACCGGCGCCCGTCCGACGGCGACGAGCAGGAGCTCCGCGTCGATCGTCTTGCCGCCGTCGAGCGCGACGCAGATCCCATCGCCGGTCCTCTTCACGCTTTCAAACTTCGCGCCAAGCTCTTGGCCGATTCCGCGCCGCCGGAAGGCCCGCTCGACCAGCTTGGAACTTGACTCCTCCTCCAACGGCACCAGATGCGGCAGCATCTCGACGATCGTCACCTCGGCCCCGAACGACCTCCATACGCTCGCGAACTCCACGCCGATGACGCCGCCGCCGAGAATGACCACCGACTGGGGCACTCGGTCCAGGGTGAGGGCGTCGTCGCTGGTGATAACGCGTTCGCCGTCAAGCTCAAGCCCTGGCAGGGCCTTCGGCTGTGAGCCGGTGGCAAGAACGACGTGTGCGCCTTCGTACACAGCCTCGCCGACCTGGACCTGCGTAGGTGACACCAGCCGGCCGGCGCCTTCGACCACGTCAATGCCCCGGCCGCGGACCAGGCCGACAAGCCCTTTCCACAGCCGGTTCACCACCCGGTCCTTGTAGGCGTTCACCCCGGGCATGTCCACGCCAAGCAGCTGCGTCTCGATCCCGAAGGTCGCGCTGTCACGCGCCTGATCCGCGATCTCGGCCGCGTGAAGGAGGGCCTTGGTTGGGATGCACCCGCGGTGCAGGCAGGTGCCGCCCACCTTGTCCCGCTCGATCAGGGCGACGCGCTTGCCGAGTTCGGCCGCGCGAAGCGCGCAGGCGTAGCCGCCGCTGCCGCCGCCCAGGACGACGATGTCGTAGGCGCTGCTAGCCACAGAATGCTCCTTTTATCGATCCTCGCCAATTGTGAATGTCACAGTCGGCCGCCCGCCACGTCCTCGGCAATCTGGATCAGTGCCCTGGTGCCCGCACCGGTGCCGCCCCTGGGGGTGTACCCGTAAGCGTCTGCCTCATTGAACGAAGGACCCGCGATGTCCAGGTGCGCCCAGCGCACGCCGTTCGGGACAAACTCACGTAGAAATATCCCAGCAACGAGCATGCCCGCGATTCTGTCCGGCCCGACGTTGGCTATGTCCGCGACGGAGGAGTCGAGTGACTTTCGCAGCTCATCGGGCAGCGGCATTGGCCACATTTCCTCACCGGCACGGCGGGCCGCGGCCACAACAGCCTCGCGCACGCTGTCATCGCTTGCCATCACGCCGCTGACGCGATTGCCGAGCGCGATGAGCTGCGACCCGGTGAGGGTGGCGACATCGATGAGCAGCGCCGGCTCGTCCCCGCCCGAGCGCGCGAGCACATCGGCGAGCACCAGCCGCCCTTCCGCGTCGGTGTTGAGCACCTCGACCGTCGTGCCGCCATACGTGGTGAGCACGTCGGAGGGTCGCTGCGCCGTGCCGCTCGGCATGTTCTCCGCGAGCGGCATGTACCCGACCACGTTCACCGCCGGCCGCAATGTGGCGATCGCCTGCAAGGCGCCGAGCACCGCGGCGGCGCCGCCCATGTCGGATTTCATGATCTCCATGGCGGCGGGCGGTTTGAGCGACAGCCCGCCCGAGTCAAACGTGATCCCCTTGCCCGCGAACACCACCGTCTGACGGGCGTCCGGGTGCCGGTATTCCAGCCGTACCAGCCGTGGCGGGTTGACCGATCCCTGACCGACCCCCATGATCCCGCCGTAACCCTGCTCGGCGAGCTCCTTTTCGCTCAGCACCTCCGCGGCCAGACCGCGGTCAGCGGCCACGCGTTCCGCCACAGCCGCGAGATCGCCCGGTGTCATGTCGGCGGCGGGGGTATTGACCAGATCGCGCACCAACGCGATCGCCTGAGCGATCACCTGCGCCCGCCGGACCGCGTCTGCGGCGCCGTCGTGCTCGGTCAAGACGACCAGTTCCATCGTCGCCGGCCGGCGGGACGTGCGGTACCTGGCGAATTCATATCCGCCGAGCAGCGCGCCGAGCACCACGTCGGTCACCTCTGCGCTGTCGCGGGCTGGCAGCGCTAGACCGATCCGCTTCGTCCCATCCGCCGCCGAGGCGCCGCCACCGCCTCTTGCGCCGCCGGCAACCGCCCGAACCGCGGCGCCGGCCGCGCGGCGGAGCGTTTCGCCCGCGCGGAACGGATCGCCGCCGTCGCCCTTGCCAAGCCCGACCGCGGCAACCAGCGGCGCCCTCAATCGGTGCCCGGACGCAAGCTTGGTGATCTCCTCGCCCTTTCCCGTTGCGCCAAGTACGGTCAGGACGCTCGTCATGTCGTCGCCGAGCGCGGCTGTGAGGCGGTCGGCGCCCGGCGCCGGCAACGGCCCGTCGGCGCCTTCGATCACGCCGATCACGATGGCATCGACGTCGAGGGAGCGGGCGTCGGTGGTAGCTGCTGAGATCGTGGTGGTCACGCTGCCGATGTTAGTGCCACGCCCCCGATGCCCGGCGCCCACGTCGAGCCCTGCGCTGACCAGGGCGATATGGCGGCATTACGCGTTGGCCCCGCGGGCGATCACCGACCAGGTGCCGACCACCGCGCCATCGCTGATCACGAGCAGATCGTTGGCGAGATTGACCGCGGCGCAGACGTGGTTCGGAGCGACCGCGACCACCTCACCGAGTTCCGGTGCCGCAGTCTCCGCTTGCGCCGACCCGGTTGCCAGCATGACCGTCGCGTGGTGTTCAGAGAGCGCGACGATGCACGCATCTGGCCAGCCAAGCAGCCGCCCAAAGCCGCTGCTCCACGGCTGGCGGTCGGCGCCAAGCACCTTGCTGCCGCAGTCGAGCACCAGCCGTCCGGGCGCCGGGCGGCTCACCACGGTCGCGGCCGCGACGAGCGCGATCTGATCGCTGCGGCAGACTCCGAGCTCAAGCTGCTGCGCGTCATTGAACACATACACTCCAGGCCGCAGCTCGGTGAGCGGTGGTTCAGCGCGCACGAGCGCGGTCGGTGTGGACCCGCCGCTGCGTTCCAGGTAGGCCGCGTCCCCGGCGAGGCCCGCCCCTCGAAGCGATTCCGCAGCAGCGGAAAGGGCTGCCGCCTCCTGCGCCGCCGCCTTCTCGCGCGCGCCGGGAGCGTAACTGTGACCGGGAAAGGTGAAGACGCCCGCCACGGTCAGGCCGGCCCGCGCGGCAGCGAGGGCCACCTCACCGGCCTGGCCCGGCGCCACCCCGGTCCTGTGATGGCCGCTGTCGATCTCCACGAGCACCTGCGGTGGCCCGTCGCAGCGCGAAAGCGGCGCCAGCAGCGCGGCGGAGGTGGCTGAATCGATGGCTAGGCGGAGCGTAACCCGTTCCGCGACGGCACGCAGACGGCCGAGCCGGTCTCGCGAGGGCCACAGCGGATAAGCGACGAACAGGTCGGTGACCCCCGCGGCGGCGAAGGCTTCCGCCTCACCAATAGTCGCGACGGTCAGGCCCGTGGCGCCGAGACCGAGCTGGCGGCGCGCGACCTGCGCCGTCTTGTGCGTCTTGGCATGCGGTCGCAGCCGTATCCCGCGCGCAGCGGCCGAGGCGGCCATTTCAGCCACATTGCGTTCGAGCCGCGCCTGGTCCACGACCAGCGCGGGTGTCATGATCTCCGGCGGAAGAAGCATCGCAAACCCTTGGGACGGCGGGCCCGGTCGCCACGACGGCGACGTCCTCATGCTGCCATCACTATCAGGCACGCGGCGGTGCCGATCTCGGTAAGCGCGCCGAGCACATCGCCGGTGATGCCGCCAAGGCGCGCCACCGCGTGCCGGGCCACAGCCAGTGACGCGGCGAGTCCGGCCGCGATGCCGACAGGCAGCAGCCAGCCGCCCGACGGGGATGGAAGCACGACGGCGACGACGCCAGCCAGACCAAGCACGACGGCGGTGATCGCGACGGCGATAACCGGCGGCAGGGTTCCGGCCACGAGCGCGCCCATTCCCTGCGCGCGCGCCGCGGCAACGCCGCGTCGGCAAGCCCATGCGATCGCAAGCCTGCCGGTAACGGCCGCCGCGACGAGCGCAATCGGCCCGTGGCCGCGGACCTCAGCCTGGGCCAGCGCGGCGACCTGGACCAGCAGCGTGAACACCAGCGTCGCCGCGCCGAAGGCGCCGATGTCGGAGCGCCGCATGATGTCGAGCGCTTCCCGCGCCGGTTTGCGGCTGCCGAGACCGTCGGCGAGGTCGGCCAGGCCATCGAGATGCAAACCCCCGGTGAGCAGCGCGATTGCGGCCAGAGCTAGGACGGCGGAAAGCAGCGGCGCCAGGCGCAGAACGTGATCGGCCGCGCTGAGCGTGGCAGCCCCCGCGGCGCCGAGCAGCAGGCCCACGGCGGGCGTCACTGCCATCGCCACGGCCGAAGTTCGCCTGGTCACCTGGCGAGCCCGCAGCGGCAGCACCGACAGCAGGCTTACGGCGAGCCTGAAGCCGTCCCAGATCATGGGCGATCAGCCTAAGCTCTGCGGGGGAGCGTTGGTGGTTCGCGGCATCGAGTGCCCGGGGGTTCATAACGGCGACGCGGGGTGAAACCGGCTGCCCACAGGGTGGAGGATGGGGGGATGAGGGATACCCGAGCTACGGCCGAGGACCTGCGCGTCGCCATCGAGCGCACGGGATACTATCCCGGCCTCGTCACCGACGCGGTCGCCTCGGCGCTCGGTGCCGAGCCAGTGACGGCCTATGTCGTGCACCACGACGCCATCTTCGACCCCGCGATGGAGGTCCGCAGGCACATCACGGTGCTCGCGCTCACACCGAGCAGACTGATCCACAGCCACACCGACGAGCACCCGGCCACGGAGGAGAACGAGGCGCCGAGCGCGGAAACAAGCACCGAGGTCGTCAGGTTCTCCAGGATCCAGTCTGTTGCGATCACACGCGTGGTGCCGGACCCGGCGTCGTACATCCCTGGCGCGACCATGCCGACCGAGGTTGTGCTGACCATCGGGTGGAACGTGCTTTCGCACGTGGAGCTCGAGCCTGCGCACTGCGGTGACGACAACTGCGAGGCCGATCACGGCTACACGGGCACGATTGTGACCGATGACCTCACCCTTCGGATGAGCGAGGCCGCGGACGGCGCGGAGGGCGTCACGCAGGTGCTCGCGTTCGCGGAGGCGCTCTCTGCGGCCACCGCGCGGCTTGGCGCGTAGAACTGACCCGGGCGCCACGTGCCGCTTTGCCCTCGGACGGCGGCAGTGACACGATGATCGGGCTGGACGGCCAACGGCGCCCGGAGGACTCCCCCCGCATGACCTACGAGCCGATGCCGCTTAACCCACCGCCCTACGGCAGCGCGACGCTTCCTGACCTCGCCTGTTCGCTGCTTGCATCGCTGCGGGTGCCCGGTGAGCCAGACGTGCTCGGGCTGCCGCGCGCCGACCGCGCGTGCCTTCTTGTCGTGGACGGTCTCGGCTGGGATCTGCTGCGCGCGCACCAGGCGACGGCGCCCTTCCTGTCCGAGCTCGCCGCAACCGCCGGTCCGATCTCGGCGGGTTTCCCCTCGACCACGGTCACCAGCATGAGCTCGCTCGGCACCGGTCTTCCGCCAGGCGGCCACGGCATGCTCGGTTACCAGGTGGCGCGGCCCGGCGAAGGAAAGCTGCTCAACGCCTTGCGCTGGGACCCGGAGGTGGACCCTGTCGCATGGCAGCCGGCGCCCACGATCTTCGAGCGTGCAGCGGATGCGGGCGTGCATACCTGCTACGTCGCCGCTGCCGCCTTCCGTGGTTCCGGCCTGACCAGGGCCTTCGCCCGCGGCGTTGACTACCGAGGCGTGCACAGCCTGGGCGAGCTCACCGCGGGGGCGCAGGAGGCTCTGCGCTCGGGGGTTGCCGATCGCACTCTCGTGATGGCCTATCACGGCCATCTCGATTCCACCGGCCACACAAGCGGCGTGGCCTCCGACGCGTGGCGGTACCAGCTCGCGCACGTGGACAAGCTGGCTGAGCAACTGGCGACCGGTCTGCCCGACCGCTGCGTGCTGCACGTAACGGCTGATCACGGCATGGTCGACGTAGGGCTGGACGAGCGGATCGACGTGGACGCCATTCCCGCGTTGCGCGCGGGTGTGGCGCTGTTGGGCGGCGAGGCGCGGGCGCGGCACGTGTACGCCGAGCCGGGGGCCGCCGCCGACGTGCTCGCCACCTGGCGTGAGCTCCTCGATGGGCGGATGTGCGTTCTGAGCAGGGACGAGGCGATCGCGCACGGCTGGTTTGGCGAGGTGGCGCCGGAGTTCGCCGCTCGCATCGGCGACGTGGTGGCCGCGTCCTACGGCCAGGCCGCCGTCGTCGCGTCACGCGCCGAGCCGCAGGAGTCCGCTTTGATCGGCATGCACGGCTCACTGACGCAGGACGAGCAGCTTGTGCCGCTGCTCACCCTCACCACGGTATGACGGGCGCGGGCGGGCAACGCCGCGGCGTCGGCCATGGGCGGCCGGCGTTGGCGGCGCGTCACCGAGCGGCAGCCGTTAGGGATAATGCTCCTGAACGGCTCACGCGCGGTGGCGCCCCCTCATCGCCAGCCCTCCCACTCCTGTCCCGGATCGGTCGCGCCGGAATCATCGCGACGCTGCGGAGGTTGGCTTGAGCATGGCTATTGGACACAAGATCACGATCACCCCGGCCGATCGCCGCGTCGAGGTCGCGCTCGATGGCGTGAAGCTGGCCGAGTCCGACCGCGCGGTCGTGCTGACCGAGACCGGGCTTCCGGCGCGCTACTACGTGCCACGGGACGATGTGCGCATGGAGCTGCTTCGCGCCACAAGCAGCACGACCACGTGCCCATTCAAGGGCCAGGCCTCGTACTGGTCCGTCGAGGTTGGCGGCGAGGTCCACGATGATCTCGTATGGAGCTATGAGGCGCCGATCCCTGGCGCCGAGGGTATCGCCGGCCTCATGTGCTTCTACAACGATCGCGTCGAGCTAACGATCGGTGGTAAGCCCCAGCCGGGCACGACGTCTCGGCGCCGGGCCCGATCCGGCTGATTGGGCAGGCCGCGTGGGCCTGTCGGCGAGCGGATCGCTACATGCCAAATAGCGCCGCTGCCCGGCGGGACATCTCCTCGGGCGACACGTCCTCGATGTGCTGGCTCATCATCCACTGCTGGCCGAAGGGATCACGTAGCCGTCCGCCTCGCTCTCCGTAAAACTGGTCGTCAAGCGGGTAGATCACCTCGGCTCCGGCGCCGACCGCCCGTTCCCACGCGGCGTCGACGTTCTCCCAGTACAGGGACATCACGCAGCTGACCATCCCACCCAGCCGTTCGGGTGACCTGACGGGTCCATCCGCGGCGTCTTCGGTGATCATCACCACCGAGTCCCCGATCCGGATCTCGGCATGGATCAGCTCAGCATTCGGTCCGGTGAACCGATCACCCAGCTCCTCGGCTCCGAACGCCCGGCGGTAAAAGTCGATCGCCGCGGCGCCATCCCGGACAACCAGACGGGGAGTGACCGTGCGCAGGCGCTCAGGGATCGGGCTTACCGAGCTAGTCTCCGATGCATTCACAGGATCTCCTCTGGGCACAAGCTGCTGGGCCACTAAGCTCACCCCGCCTAACGGGGTCCCGTCACTGCGGCGTCCGAGAACGCGCGTCGGGAGGCGGGGACCCCCATCCGCTCGCCGCCGTCCAGTGGTCTTCGACGTCGACCTCAGACAGTACCTAATGACCGATCTGCGCGGCTCGCCTGTCACCCGCCCAGCCGGGCTGCCGCGGCGGCCCGGTGGCGCGGCTGTCTCGCACGTGCGATGATGGCGTTGAGTGACCGGCCGACCCCGGGGGGTGGTGGCCGTGGAGCATCTCGCCGATCATAGGTTCGCTGGGCTGTTGGAAGCAGCGCCGGACGCGATGGTGTGCGTCGACGCCGGCGGCCGGATCGCTTTGGTGAACGCGCAGACCGAGAGGCTGTTCGGGTACGGCAGGGACGAGCTTGTCGGCCAGCCGGTAGAAATCTTGGTCCCGGACTACGTGCGGGACGCCCATCCCGGTCACCGGGCCGGGTATGTGGCCGATCCGCAGCCCCGCCCCATGGGCGCCGGGATGGAGCTGGCGGGGCGCCGCCGCGACGGCACCACCTTCCCCGCCGAGATCTCCCTGTCGGCCATCGACACCGACCAGGGGATTCTGGTCTCGGCCGCGGTCCGTGACGTGACCGAGCGGCGGCTGGCGGCCGAGACCGCCGCGCAGCTGGCGTCGATCATCCAGTCCTCACACGACGCGGTGATCGGCAAGACCGTCGGCCAGGTGATCACCAGCTGGAACCCGGGCGCGGAGCGGCTGTTGGGGTACACGGCGAAGGAAATGATCGGCCGTCACATCGAGGTGCTCATCCCCCTGGAGGACCGTAAGGGGGAAGCGAAGGTGCTGGCTGCGGTCGCGCAGGGCGAGCGGGTGGAGCAGTATCAGACCCGGCGGATCCGCAAGGACGGGACGCCGGTGGACGTGTCACTGACGCTGTCCCCCATCGCCGACCGGGCCGGGGCGATCGTCGGCGTGGCGACCGTGGCCCGGGACCTGACCGACCGGCAGCGCGCCGACGCCCGCTTCCGCGGGCTGATGGAAGCCGCCCCCGACGCGATGGTGTGCGTGGACCGGGATGGCCGTATCGCTCTGGTGAATGCGCAGACCGAGCGGCTGTTTGGCTACCGCAGAGACGAGCTTGTCGGTCAGCCGGTGGAAATTCTGGTCCCTGACAAGGTGCGAGGGCTGCATCCGGGCCACCGGGCCGGTTACATGACCGATCCCCGCCCGCGGCCGATGGACGCGGCGATGCAGCTGGCGGGGCGGCGCCGGGGCGGCGCCAGCTTCCCGGCCGAAGTCTCTCTGTCCGCGATTGACACCGATGAAGGGATTCTTGTCACCGCCGTGGTCCGGGATGTGACCGAGCGACTGGAAATCCAGGCCGAGCGGGAGCGGCTGCGGACCCAGGCCGAGCGGGACAAGCTGGAGCGACACCTTCACCAGTCACAGCGACTGGAAAGCCTGGGTCAGCTCGCTGGCGGGGTGGCCCACGACTTCAACAACCTGCTCGGCGTCATCTCCAACTACGCCGCGTTCGCTGGCGAAGAAGTCGCCAAACAAGCACCGGACGGGCGCTGGCAAATCGTTCATGACGACATCGAGCAGGTCAAGCAGGCCGCCGAGCGGGCGGCTGGGCTGACCCATCAGCTGCTGGCGTTCGCCCGGCAAGAGGTGATCCAGCCGCGCGTGCTGAACATCAACGATGTGGTCGAAAGCGTTGAGCAGCTTCTGGTCCGCACCCTTGGCGAGCACGTCGAGCTGATCACCGACCTGGCCGATGACCTCAGCCCGGTGCTGGCCGACCCTGGCCAGATCGAGCAGGTTCTGGTCAACCTGGCGGTCAACGCCCGCGACGCGATGCCCGGCGGCGGGAAGCTGACCATCCAGACCGCCAACACCGACATCGATGAGACCGTAGCCAGCCAGACTGACATGTCGCCCGGCAGGTACGTGGCAGTAAAGGTGAGCGACACTGGCACCGGAATGCCCAAGGACGTGGTGGACCGGGTCTTCGAGCCGTTCTTCACCACCAAGCCCAAGGGCGAAGGAACAGGTCTTGGGCTGGCCACCGTGTACGGGATCATCACCCAGGCCAGCGGGCGCGTGCGGATCTACTCCGAACCCGGCATGGGCACCATCCTCACCGCGCTGCTGCCGGTCACCGAGCAAGCTGCCAACGTCGCGCCGCAGCCGCCCGCCGAACCGCAGCGCGGTCACGGCGAGAGGGTGCTGGTCGTCGAAGACGAAGCCGCCATGCGAGAGGTCACCCGCCGGATGCTGGCCCGCAACGGCTACCAGGTCGTGGCGGCCGCCAGCGGCCACGAAGCACTGGATGTCCTCGCCCGCCAACTGGAGCACATCGACGTGCTGCTCACTGACGTCATCATGCCGCGCATGCAGGGAAAAGAACTCGCCGACAAGATCCGCATCCTCCAGCCCACCGTCCGGGTGGTGTTCATGTCCGGCTATACCCAGGGCCTTCTCGGCGCGCAAGGCGTCCTCGAACCTAGCGTCCACCTCATCGAAAAACCATTCTCCGAAACCACCCTGCTCACCAAACTGCGCGAAATCCTCACCACCCACAGCTGACCGCGCCGGA
>WNGD01007372.1_pt1 | contig 18688 bp, 19 predicted proteins | sample 5400671 | NCBI WGS metagenome assembly WNGD01 (sample SAMN13153369, study PRJNA577476) | soil metagenome | isolation source: 40 cm soil or saprolite under grassland replicate 2 | place: USA:California | collected 2016-06-15
GGATGTCCGGGTCGGTACCGAACAGCGGCCCGTCCGGGTACACGAACTTGCCGAAGGCCGCGGCGTGCACGGCGGCATCCCCGTACCCGGCGAGCCCCATCACCTTGCTCGCGTCGTACTCGGAGAAACCGAGGTAGGCCGACAGCTTTTCCCACAGGAAGCCGATCGAGCTCGGGAACAGCACTTCCTGCAGCTTGGTCAATCGACCACCGGCGCCGGCGAACAGCACCGTGGTCGCCGCCTCGCCGATGCCGTCGGCGACCAGCACCCTCGCAGACTCGAAGCCGGATGGGTAGTAGGCCGAGGCGGCATGCGCGACGTGGTGCGGCACCCAGCGGATCCGCCCGCCGATGTCGGCGTCGAGCAGGGCCGATAGCTTCCCGGGCACCCGGTCCAGCGCGGCCAGGAAGGTCATCTCCCCGTCCACGCTGCCCCAGCCGCCGGGCACGCTCCACGGGTCAGGCCGGAACGACCGCCTGCGCAGCGTCGGGTCGTACGAGTACGCCACCGCATCGACCTCACGCCCGGTGACCGCCGCCTGCCGCAGACAGAAGGCGATGGCCTCGACCGGCAGCACCGTGATCGCGGTCCCGGCGCCGGTCGTCGTGCCGGCTGCGGTCCCGGACGCCGGCCGTGCCAGGGAGGCCTGCCGGCCGGCCTCGCGCAGGCCACTGACCAGCAGCCGGACGCTGGCCCGAGCATCTTCCGGTCGGCGCCTTCCGGGTGGGCCGTTCCAGCGTCCGCTACGACGCGGCGGTCCGGTTCTACCGGGACCGATTCGCTGGTGCTTTACCTGCCCGGCGCGGCGGCCCAGCAGCGTTTGGTCGCGAGGATGGCGGCCGCCGGTGCGCAGCCGACGACGCCGCACCCCTACTGGCAGGCGAACGGCGGCGTGACCTACCACGATCCGGACGGGCGCGAGGTCGTGTTCGTGTCCTGGGTCTACGGGCGCGACCGGACCTGAGCGAGCCCTGTCGCCGCTCTCGCGACCGGCCCCGGCCCGTCGCCCGTGCGCCGCGCCCAGGCCACCACGGATACGCGATCGCCGACCACAAGCGCGCGAATTCAGGGATTGAGCGGATGGTGCCGCTGCGCGGTGTGAGCGCCTGGACTGTGCGGGGTGGCCGGTGTCGGAACGGCGCCGATGTCGGTGGGGGCGGTCCGCGGTTGGTCGCGTCTGGGGAGTCGGCAGCGTGTGCGGGTTAGGGCTGGTTCGGTGTCGCGAGGGCGTCGGCTGGGTGGTGGGTGGCGGCCCAGCTGGCAAGGAACCGGAGTGCGTCGTCGGCGGGGGTTCCTGCGTCGGCGCTGAAGGCGACCAGGGCCAGGCCGGGGTCGGCGGGCAGGTCCATCACCTCGTAGGACAGGTGCAGTTCGCCGAGGACGGGGTGCTGGATGTGTTTCTGCCCGGTGCGGTGCAGTCGGACATCGTGGGCGGCCCAGCGGACGCGGAAGGCATCGCTGCGGGTGGACAGTTCGCCGACGAGGTCGGCTAGTTCCTTGTCGTAGGGATCGCGGCCGGCTTCGGTGCGCAGCATGGCCACGGTGTCGTCGGCGGCGCGTTCCCAGTTCATCCAGAACACGCGGGCGTGCGGGTTGAGAAAGTTGAACCGGGCGAGGTTGGCCGGTCGGGCCGGGTCGGCGAACAGCGGCGCGTACAGCGCCTGCGCGAGCGGGTTCGTGGCGAGGACGTCGAGGCGCCCGTTCTGGACGAAGGCCGGCACCTGCGTCATCCCGTCGAGGATGCGGGCCAGGTTAGGCCGGACCTGCTGGGCGGCTGGTCGGCGCCGGGCGCGACGTGGCGCGCCGGCGGCACGGGCGAGGTCGAGCAGGTGCGCCCGTTCGGCCTCGTCGAGGTTCAGCGCCCGGGCGAGCGCGTCGAGGACGCTCTCGGAGGCGCCGCTGAGGTTCCCGCGCTCGAGTTGGGAGTAGTACTCGACGCTGACGCCGGCCAGGTCGGCGACCTCGCTGCGGCGCAGACCGGGCACGCGCCTGTTGCGGCTGTAGTTCGCCAGGCCGGCCTGCTCGGGAGTGATCTTCGCCCGACGAGAGCTGAGGAAGGCCTTGACCTCGTCACGGTTGTCCACCGCTCCAGGCTAGGCGGAGCAGTCGCGGCCAGAGGTGTGCTGTCAGTACACGGTCCAGCAGTGACTTGTTCGCGCTGCCGCCGACGCGTTGCCTGGAACTGGAGAAACTACGACAGAGGAGCCATCTGATGAAGCACGTCTCTCTCGGTGGGCTGGACGTCTCCCGGATCGGTCTGGGCGCCATGACCATGGCCGGGACCTACACCAGCGGCGGGGGCCTGGACGACGCGGAGTCGATCCGCGCCATCCACCGCGCGCTGGACCTGGGCGTCACCCACATCGACACCGCCGAGGTCTACGGCCCGTTCCACAGCGAGGAGCTGGTCGGGAAGGCGATCAAGGACCGCCGTGACCAGGTGGTGGTGGCGACGAAGTTCGGCGTCATCTCGCACACCGGTCGCGGCCCCGGCATCCCCGACAGCAGTCCGGCGAACATCCGCACCGCCGTCGAGGGCTCACTGCGGCGGCTGGGCACCGACCACATCGACCTGTACTACCAGCACCGGGTGGACCCCGACACTCCCATCGAGGAGACCGTCGGCGCTCTCGCCGAGCTGGTCGCCGAGGGCAAGATCGTTCACATCGGCCTGTCCGAGGCGGGCCCGGACACGATCCGGCGCGCCCACGCCGTGCACCCGCTCGCCGCGCTGCAGACCGAGTACTCCCTGTGGACCCGCGACCCGCAGGCCGAGCTGCTGCCGCTGCTGCGCCAGCTGGGCATCGGCTTCGTCCCCTACTCCCCGCTCGGCCACGGCTTCCTCACCGGCCAGATCCGCACCGTCGAGGACATCCCCGACGACGACTGGCGGAAGACGAACCCCCGCTTCACCGGCCAGAACCTCCAGCGCAACCTGCGCATCCTCGACGAGGTCACAGCCGTCGCCGCCGAGGCGGGTGCTACCCCGGCGCAGATCGCTCTGGCCTGGCTGCTCGCCCAGGGCGACGACATCGCCCCGATCCCGGGCACCAGGCGGGTCGCCCGCGTGCAGGAGAACACCGCCGCCGATGGCATCGAGCTCAGCGGTGATCAGCTCGAACGGCTGAACAACCTCACCCCGGCGGCCGGCGAACGCCACGACGAAGCGAACATGGCCGCCATCGACCGCTGACCACCCCCCTCGGGGCGCGCAGCCACGCCCACCGCGGTCGGCCGCGCCGTCCGGCTCGTCGGCCACCGCCCGCAGCCGGCCCCTGCCGCGGCCGGAGCGCTACGCCGTGACGAACCCCAGCACGTCCGCCGGCCCAACCGGCGACGCGACCGCTGCACCCTGTGGGCCGCCTTCCGCCTCGGCATCGCCGTCTCGCTGGCCGCCAACATCGCCGCCGCACCCGCCCTGGGCTGGCAGCCGGTCCTGGTCGCCGGCTGGACACCCATCGCCCTGCTGCTCGCCGTCGACCTGCTCGCCCACCGCCCACCACCGCTACCCGGCGCGGCCAGCACCGACCCGACCCCGCCCCATCACACCACTCACAACGACGGCATCTGACAGATCTGCCGTCGCCAGACCGGGCTGACATTGCACGAGCAGGGACCGCTGAACACCGGATGCGGGCCCACTACCAGCGCCAACGCGCCACCGGACACACGCCCGACCACCTCACCGCACGGACCCCGAGACCGCCCGACTCGCGGCAATTTCGGGCGGGTTCTGTCATGCGACCGGCTCGCGGTTCGGCGTGGTGGTGACATGGTGGATGCCGGCGCGTACACGGTACGCCGACCGCCGGGCCCGGGCCCGGCTCGACCCGGAGGGTCCTTCAGTGGCGGCGGTCCGGGCGGCCGACCTCGAACGGCTGGCAGGTCAGATCGATCACCACGGCGGGCCAGCCGCTGCTCTGCTCCCGGACCCGGCCGAGGTCACCAGCAACTGCTCGTGCAGCTGGTTAATCGCCCGGTCATAGCCTCCGCGATGTCCCACCAACGCACGCAGCGCGGAGGAAGGCAGCGGGCCGGCGGCAAGCGCGTCGCCGATCCGGTGCGCTTCCGGTGGCAGCACCGCGGCGCGATGGTCCTCCGGCGCGCCGCGGCCCGGGTACAGCGCGGCCAGCAGCGCAGGTGACAGCAGCGACGCGCGGCGCCGCACGAACCGGCCGTACCAGGCCAGGACCGCCTCCGGCAGCAGGTCCTTCAAGGCCCAGACCATGGACTCCCCAGTGCCCATGCCATGCGGGAACGGGGTCGCGTCCGGGCCGGCGACCGCCTCCCACAGCGAGGGCGCGGTCGGCCGGTCGGTCGGGAACAGCAACGCGAACCCGACGTCCTCGACGAACCCGGCCGCATCCTCGGTCGACCGCACCGGCCGGGTCCGGCAACCACCGCTCGCCGCGGGCACCGGCCAGCGACCGCCCGTCCACGCCGCTCACACCCGGACGGTAACGCCGGGTGAGTCGCGCGGACACCCGGCGCTGCTCCCCGTCCACCCGACCGCCGCGCAGCAGATGCCGCCCGCTGGCCTTCGAGCTGCGCGCCCTCGAGCGGTTCGCCACCAAAGCCCAGGCCCGCGCCCGGGTGCCGGCGTGGATCGACGAGTACAACAGCCAGCGGCGGCATTCGGCCTGCGGCATGCGCAGCCGATCGACTACGAGCTGGCGCTCGCCGCGACAGCCAAGCCCGACCCGAGAGCCGCGGCATGACCACCACGCCGGCGCCCACCCCCGCCGGCCAGAGCATGGCGCCGTCCTGGCCGGGGTCAAGGCCCAGCCCACCGGGTGGCCTCCGGCCAGCCTTGACCTCGGCCGCGGGCGGCGCCGGACAGCACCTGTCGGAGGCAGCCACAGAGGAAGATCAACAGATCAAGATCCGCCTAACGAAAGTCTCTACGGAATCAGGGGATTGCCGCTTACATGATCATGACGACGGAGGGTGCAGGCCGGGTCCGCCGTGACGCGGCGGGTCGGGTTTAATCGTCGTCATTGCCTGTCGGGCTGATGCGGTGCCTGGGTCCGGGCTGCGTTTTGCTCATCGGGGAGTAGGCCGACAGCCGCTGATCGGCCCGCACCGCCGGCCACCCTGTGGCAGCAGCAGACAGCCTGCGGGGTGGGGTTGCGGTAGCGGGGCGCGTCATCGGCGATCGTTCCTAAGGAGCTGACCCGAGGCCGATGGCCGCAACGTGCCGGGTCATCGGGTCCGAGCGAGGAACTCCCGTACGGCCTGCGCGGTCTCGACGGGTGGGATGTCGTGGTGTTGGCCGCTGGCGATCTCGCGGTGGGTCGCGGCGGGGGTCGCGGCGGTGAGCGCCTGGGCGGCCTTGCTGAGCTTCGGCCACGTGTGCGCGCCGCTGAGGATCAGCGTCGGGGTGGAGACCGCAGTCAGCTCGGCGGGCACGTCGGCGAACGCCGTGCTGATCGTCATGTCGTACACCGCGCTTTGTGCCATGGCCTCGAGCCCTGGCCACATCGGCGAGTCGCGAAACTGCGCCACCATCTGCTCCGGCAGCCCGATGCCCTCGATCTGGGTCAGCGCGACCGCGTCGCCGGGGCGGCCCGCTTCGACCAGCGCGGCGATCCGCCCGGGCAGGTCCGCGGGCGCCCGGTCGGCGGGGTCGAAGCCGATCGGCGGTTCGAACAGGATCAGGTCGGTGATCGCCGAGCCGTCGGCCGCGGCCTTCCAGGCGATCACCGCGCCGGAGGAGTAGCCGACGACCGCGGCCGAGCCGCCGACCAGTTCGATCAGCGCGTCGAGGTCCTCGACCTCACGCTCGACCGCGTACGGCGGGGTGTCTCCGCTCTGCCCGCGGCCGCGCCGGTCGTAGGTGACCACGGTGTGCTCGTCCTCGAGTTGCTTGGCCAGCTCGACGCACCTGGTGTGGTCGTTGAAGATGCCGGTGGCGATGATGATTGGGCGGCCGGCCCCGGCGCGCTGGTAGGCGATCAGGGTGCCGTCGCGGGAGATGACCGTTTCCATGACTGCATCCTTTCGGTTGGGTCGGTTGCACGCGGAGACGAACGGGCGACCGGCGGGAGGACAGGAGGTGCGATGCAGTTTCTGTTGCTGATCAGCGCGGACGAGGAGCTGGCCGAGCGGACGATCGACGCCGAGGGGTCTGCCGCGTTCACAACCTGGTTGTCCGATCTGGAGCGCCGCGGGGTGCTGCGGGCGCACCGGGGCCTGCACCCAAGCCCGACCGCGACCACGGTCCGGGTGCGCGACGGCGAGGTGCTGCTCACCGACGGGCCGTTTATCGAGGGCAAGGAGCAGATCGGCGGGTTCGCCCTGGTGGACTGCGCGGATCTCGACGAGGCGATCGAGATCGCCGCGGGCCACCCCGCGACGCGGTTCGGCCAGGTCGAGATCAGGCCGGTCCGCCAGTGAGCGAGCACAGCGCCGCCGCCGGGGCCGTCGGCGAGGTCGAGCAGGCGCTGACCGAGTCGTTCCGCACCGACTGGGGGCGCGTGGTTGCGGCCCTGATCGGGATGACCCGCGACTGGGACCTCGCCGAGGAGTGCGCCCAGGACACGTTCGCCACCGCGCTGTCCAGCTGGCGGCGCGACGGCGTCCCGGACCGGCCGCTCGGCTGGCTGCTGACCACCGCCCGCAACCGCGCCATCGACCGGATCCGCCGCGACCGGGTCGGTGACGCCAAGCTGCGGGAGCTGGCCGCAGTCACCGCGCCCCAGCCCGAGGTGGACCTCGACGCCTTGGTCAGCGGCGTCGCCGACGACCGCCTCCGCCTGCTGTTCACCTGCCACCCGGCGCTGGCGTTCGAGGCCCAGGTCACCCTCGCGCTGCGCACGCTGTGCGGCCTGACCACCACTGAGATCGCCCGCGCCTTCCTGGTCGGCGAGCAGACCATGGCCAAGCGACTGGTGCGCACCAAGCAGAAGATCACCGCGGCCGGCATCCCCTACCGGGTGCCGCCGGCCCACCGGCTGCCCGAACGGACCACCGCGGTGCTCGGTGTGCTCTACCTGCTGTTCAACGAGGGGTACGCCGCCAGCGCCGGCCCGGATCTGATCCGCCGTGAGCTGTGCGAGCAGGCGGTGCGGCTGGCCGCGCTGGTAGCCGAGCAGATGCCCGACCACCCGGAAGCCGCCGGCCTGCACGCGCTGCTGCTACTGCTCGACGCCCGCTCCGCCGCCCGCGTCGACGCCACCGGCGCGCTCGTGCCGCTGGAGGAGCAGGACCGGTCCCGCTGGAACGCCGCGATGATCGACGCCGGGGTGACCGAACTGCGCCGGGCCCTCGAACACGAGCGGCCCGGGCCATACCAGCTACAGGGCCTGATCGCCGCCTGCCACGCGACCACCGCCCGCGCCCAGGACACCGACTGGACCCGGATCGTCGCGCTCTACGACCAACTGCACGCACTCGTCCCATCCACGACCATCCGGCTCAACCGCGCGGTCGCCATCGCCATGGCCTCCGGCCCGCAGACCGGGCTCGACCTGCTCGACCACCTGACCGCGACCGGCGAGATCACCGACCATCCACTGCTGCCCGCCGTGCGAGCCGACCTACTGCGCCGGCTCGACCGCCCCTCCGAGGCCGCCGCAGCATACCGGCTCGCCATCCAACGCACCGACAACCGCACCGAGCGTGCCTACCTGGCCCGTCGGCTCACCGAATGCATGAAGCACGAAGAGCCGGACAATTCCGATCCCTGAATACACCCGCGGTCCACGCCGAACCCGCCATTATCCGGATGATCGCTGTTACGCAAATCCTCATGCCTGGCCGACGTGACCTGCCGGGCCCGGTCGGCCAGCAACGCCGCCCGCGACCGCAGCGCCTGCTCGGCGTTTCGGACGCTGCCCGGGCGCGGCACACACTCCAGCTGGTCGAGGTAGCCGCGCATGGTCACGGTCAGGTCCGGGAGCCGATCGGTCAGCGTGTTCCAGTCCGGCAGCTCGGCCGACCCCTTCCACCGGTCGCCGTCCACAGCCGACGGCCAGCTTGTGCGGCCAAGCAGCATCTGCGCGTCGATCACCGCGGCCGCCCGCCAGTACCGGCCGGCCAGCCAGTCGCCGGCCAGATGCAGGTAGATCCGGGTCGACCCGATCCAGACGAGCCCGACCCGCGCCTGCACCCGCCGCAGGCGCAGGCTGCCGGCAACCACCCTCTCCGCGGCAGTTTCGTATGGGTTGTGTGACGCAACGAACGCGGGCCGTCGTGCCACGGCTGGTCGCTGGCTCGCCGACCTGGCGCCTGGGAGGGTCGAGATCACTTCAGATGGGATAGTCGATGAGCCGCCTGGCCGCAGCGTTCGCCGGTGTGGCCATGCGAGGGCCTCGGCGGGGCAGGGCGCCGGTCGGCCAGTGATCTAGGCCCCGGCCGGTGAGGGTGGCGGAGGAGGGAAGGCACGAGGCTCACTCGAGGGGGTCGGCATGACGGTCGGAGACACCCTGCTCACGTCGGTGGTTGGCGCAATTTCCGCTGCCCTCGGTGTCCTTGCCGAGGGATCTTTACGAAATGGGCGCAGGATAGCCACTGGCTGCGTGACCAGGAACTCGCTGCATATCGAGATCTGCTCGGCCATTACGCTCGCTTCGCCATGGAGATCAACAGAGCGCACCAAGACCTGCGCGGCTGGGACTACGACTGGGGTGGCTGGAGCGCAGCCCTGTTGTCGGCAAGCTTGCTGGCACCGGACGACGTGGCCAAGCGTCTGGATGGGTTCGGCCGCGCCGTGCGGGTAATGCTGGATGCCGGGGCAGCGAAGGACCCGATCAATGACCCGATGTCCCGAGACGAATTCCGCCGTGCCATCCTGCCCGCAACCGAGGCGCAGGTGCTCCTGGTCAATGCCATGCGGAATTCCCTCGGACGGCGCCACCGCCTGACCGTACCGTTCGGAGGGACCCCAGTTGGATCACGATGAACAAGCTCGTCCGGCTCGCGTGGCGAGCTGACCGCCAGCCTGTGTCAGCCGTAGGCGCCAGCACTGGTCCGCCATAGCTGATGCTGGTTCACCAGCGACAAGCTGGCCGCCTGGTCTCCGAATGTTCGACGTCAGGCCGTGCGGCGAGTAGACCCTCCGACCAGCCGGCAGCCACACCGCGTAACCATCGCCACGTGTACCGCCGGCGGCAGATGAGTCGTTTGATCTTGGTGCCCCGGGCGATTGTCCGGGGATCTTAGCGACCGGCGCCAGCCTTTAGGTGCGGCTCGAGGGTCCGCGCTTCTCGATTCCTGATCGGTCTGGTCACCTGTTTCTCCACGCACGATGGCATGCCCGCCGTCGCGCAGGTCGCCCGGCGCCGGGAGACGCTGGGCGGCACACCGACCAGTTCGGTGAAGCGAGTGCTGAAGGCGCCCAGTCGATCGCGAAACAGACTTCGGTGGCGCTGAGGTCGCCACCTCGCAGCAGCGCCATCACGCGCTCGATGCGCTGCGTCATCAGGCAGCTGTACGGCAACTCTTCGTAGCCGAGTCGGAACTGGCGGCTGAAGGCATCTTCACCCTCGTCTCGCTGACCAGCGGCCTGGCGCAGAACGAGATCCTGCTGATCGGCGGCCGCGTCGGTCAGGGTGTCGGGGCCGCGCTGCTGTCCCCGGCCGCGCTGTCAACCGTCACCGGCATCTTCCACGGCGAGGAACGCAACAAGGCGCTGAGCGTGTGGGCCTCCCTCGGCGGCGTTGGCTTCGCCGCGGGGGTGCTCATCGGCGGAATCCTCACCTCCGGTCCCGGCTGGCGCTGGGTCTTCTTCATCAACGTCCCGGTCGGCCCGTCGGCCGGCGGGATGAACCAGCGCCAGGGCGGGCATGGCGCCGGCCATTTTCACCGCGGCGGCGAGCAGGCCGACCGCGACGGCGGTGGCTCCGCCGCGGCGAGCCAGATCCTCGACCCAGCCGCCCACGGTGGACAGCAGCGCGGTGCCGCTCAACGTCCAGTAGACGCTGACCGCGGCGTACAGCAGTGCCAGCGCGGCCGCGGCGTACCCGGCCCGGCGGTCAGCTCGCCGGCCGACCAGTACGGTTCCCGACCACCGGCTGCATCTCGCTCACCTCCACCGTGTGGCGGTCCTGCACTGGGTGGCTGTCCTGACCGTGGCGCCGTTCCGCCGACATGCGGACAGATGCACGGCCAGGCGGGACGGAGCGGGGTGGCAGCGGCGAGCCGGTCGTGAAACACCCGGCAGCGCGTCGAGCGAGAGCGGCACCCGTGCGCCGGCGCTTGATCGCTGCTGGTCGGGCTCACCGCCGGAGACCGGCGTCGAGATGCCAGGCCGGCTTCGAACAGCGCGAGGTTGCGGGTCGGACCGTCCACCTCGGTGCGCCAGACGCCGATCGCGACGCCGATCACCGCGCTTGCGGTGGTGCGTACGGCGAAGTCGTCCGTGGCACGTGGCGGCTACCCCACGTCCCCCTGGCGGAAGGCGATCAGGGCGGCCGTCGTCAAGGGTGCTCGCCGCCAGGATCGGCAGCGGGGTGATACGACCGCAGCGTCCGGCTGAAGGGACGGGCTCGAAGGCACCAGTGTGGAACGACGTCACCGGACCGCCGCGGCCCAATTTTCAGTGCGTCCGGGGCGGGCCGCGCCAGAGGCCGTGATCGGTTGAAGGGGGAAGCCCATCGGGCGCTCCGCCGGCAATGCTCCGGGCGGGTGGGTGGCGGGGCGCGGGGGCTCGTGTTGCCAGCCGCCCGGTGCGGCTAGCGTGGGGTGGTGGCTGGAGATCGCGATCTGGATGTGGTCGTGTTCGGTGCTACCGGCTTTGTCGGGCGGCTGGTCGCCGGCTACCTTGCCGATCACGCGCGGCAGGGGGTGCGTGTCGGGCTGGCCGGCCGTTCGGCGGACCGGCTTGCGGGTGTGCGGGAGCAGTTGGGTGCGGCGGCGTCGGGCTGGCCGCTGCTGGTCGCCGATTTGACCGACGCTGCTTCGCTTGCCGCGCTTGCGCGGGCGACCCGGGTGGTGGCGACCACGGCCGGACCGTACCGGCCGCATGGGCGCGGGTTGGTCGAGGCGTGCGCGGTCGCGGGCAGCGACTATGCGGACCTGGCCGGTGAGGTGCTGTTCATCCGGGACAGCATCGACGGCTGCCACGAGCTGGCCGCGGGCACGGGTGCCCGCATCGTGCACTGCTGCGGGGTTGACTCGGTTCCCTCGGATCTGGCTGTGCTGCTGCTGCACCAGGCGGCCAGCGCTGACGGGGTCGGCTACCTGGAAGATACGACGCTGGTCGTGACGGCGTTCAAGGGTGGCTTCAGCGGCGGGACGCTGGCCTCGGGCAAGCTGCAGCTGGATGAGGTTCGGGCCTACCCTCACTCTCGGAAGGTGGTCGTGGACCCGTACGCGCTTAGCCCCGACCGGGCGGCCGAACCCAAGCTCGGCGACGAGCGCGACCTGGCCTGGATCAGGCATGATCCCCGTCTTGGGATGTGGGTCGGCCCGTTTCTGATGGCCGGCATCAACACCCGCGTGGTGCGCCGCAGCAACGCGCTGCAGGGCTGGGCGTACGGTCGCCGGTTCCGGTATCGAGAAGTGACCGGCTTCGGCGACGGCCTGGCCGCCCCGATGAAGGCCGCCGCGGTCACCACCGCGATGACCGCTCTCGGGGCAGGACTCGCGTTCGGGCCGTCCAGGGCGCTGCTCGACCGGGTGCTGCCGGCACCCGGTCAGGGCCCCAGCGAGAAGACCCGCCGTACCGGCCACTTCCGCATGCAGGTCCACGCGCGTACCTCGACCGGCGCCCGGTACGTCAGCCAGGTGGCAGCTCGGGGCGATCCCGGCTACGCCGCCACCTCGGTGATCCTCGGCGAGAGCGCGCTATCCCTGGCACTGGACCGGGACCGCCTTCCCGACGCTGCCGGTGTCCTGACCCCGGCCACCGGGATCGGAACTCCCCTTGTCGACCGGCTCAAAGCGGCAGGCCAGACCCTGACCACCCAACGGGTCGACCAGTAGCCGGCCCGCGGACCACAGCCCCACGCCCAGGTGCAGACCTGCTGATGCTGGGTCTGGTGCTCGCGGTGGTCCGTTCCTTCGCAGCTGCCGGGGTGTGCCGGAGCGCAGCCGGGGTCCAGGTGGAGCCCCCGCAGGGCCGCCAGGCCCGAGGAGGTACGACCTGGACGCTGGCGAGCACCGGCCGACGATCGGGCAGCGGAGGAACGGGTGTGGTCACCTCGGGCGGCGCTGTCCGATGTGGTCTACCGGCAACTGGTCGCCGACGCCGAGAAAGCCAACCAGGCCGACCCGGAGGAGGCGGGCCCGGCGGGCCTCACACCTAGGGAACGACGTTGACGCCGACCAAGCGTTGGCACACACCCTGCCGGCGGCTGAGACCGGCCGTTGACACAGAGGGGAGCCAGAGTCGGATGGGTCCTGTGATGCAACGAGGTGTTTCACGGTGCTCCGTAGCTAACTCAGCGGCACGCTTGGAGTCGGCTAGCCGACTTGCGCGAGCAGGCCGGCCGGTTCCGGTCTGTCATTCGCGAATCATGACCGTCGCCGCGGGGTGAACTGGAGGACTAGCGCTGTCGCGTCGATCCTCGTCCCTTGACGGTGATGTAGGTGGTCCCGAGCAGCTCCCCGGTCATGGGATCCCGCAAGCTCACGGTCAGCGTTCCGGTTTGCCGGAGGCCGGCGAAGAACTCCGATGGGGTGAAGCGGACTACGACGTCACAGCTCGCTCCGGCGGCGAGGATATCGCCGGGTGTGAGCGCCGGGCAGGTCGAGCCGGGGAGCAGCCCGAAGCCGAAGTCGTCGGGCAGGCCGGCCTCGACGAGCAGCAGCAGGTCCGATCCGCTCGTGTTGGTGATGGTGGCGCCCTTCAGGAGCTCGGTTCCCACTGGCTGAGTCCCGAAGTTGATGCTGGCTGGCGAGATCCTCACCAGTTGCTGGGCCGCGACCGCGGGCAGCGCGGCCTGCAGTGTGCTGAGAAGGCAGACGAACGTGACCGTGAGTAGGCGTCTGATGTGATCCCTCCGTCGGGAACGGCCCCACGCAGACCGTGGCCGAGTTAGCGCGGCCCGACGAACTGCACGGTCACCGAGGCCTGGTCGTTGCTCGGGTTTGGATCGCTGGTCGCGGACTGCAGGATGAAGGCGGCGTTCGTGATGCGCCGCTCTCCGCGGGCCAGGTTCGAGATCGGCGTCGCCACGATCGTCATCGTCGCGCTGGCGCCGCTCGGCAGACTCTCCACCGAACAAAAGGCGGAAACGGCACCGCAGGTCGAATCCACAAGGTTGAGCTGGTCTGGCAGGGAGTCACCGAACACGACGCTCGTCGCTGTACCGGGACCCAGGTTGGTCACCGTCACCGTGTAGGTGACGGTTTCTCCCATTCGCACTGTCTTCTGAGCCGCGACCTTGGTGACCTGAAGATCGGCGGTATCCTGCGCCGCCACGGTATGTCCACCCAGACCGACCAGCAGCATCGCGGCCAGGACGCCCGTAGCCACGCGCAGCATCGGGCACCTCCTTGACATGCGTCGGGCACTCGAACGCCTTGGGAGACGGCGGGGCGCTGCCTGCACGCGGACCACCGCTCAGCCCGGACACCGTGCTCCCCAGCCTCGCAGCCGGAAGATACGCCCTAGTCGCCGGGACCGACAGGCCCAGGCGGTCCATCGGCCGTCGGCGCCTCCCGCCACGATCGACGCGTACCCCGTTACCGAAAGTTGCCCCGACAACCCTCCACCCACACGGCAGCCCACGCGCGGACGCCGGCAAGCAGTGCGTTCGATCTTGGATGCGCGGGCCGCGGCTCGCGGCATAGCTGCTAGGTGATCATGGCCCGGCGGGGCCTGCGAGGAGTTGGGTCGGATCGATCGTCGCGGCGCGGTTACTTCTTGACTGCCGGCTGCAGGCGGATCAGGGCTCGGCACATGGCTCGGGGTGTGGGTGGTTTGGGTAGGGCGGCGTGGCCTGGCGCGGCGAATGCTTCCAGCATGTAAGGCGACGAAGCGCCGCCACGCGTCGGGTGCGGTGTCGGTGGCGGCGGCGACGACGCCGGCGTTGGCCATCCGCAGCATGACGAGGTCTTCGGGGACGAAGTCCGCGCGGAGCTTGCTGGCTTGCTTGGCGCGACGGATCAGTTCGACGGCGCCGTCGTAGGCGCGTTTGCATTCGGCCTCGAACTGCCCGATCCCGCGGCGGTGGAGCAGCCGCGAGCGGACCCGGCGCTCGCTGCGGTGATCGCGGCCGCGGATGGCGCGGACGTGTTCGCCTGGGAGCGGGCCCTTCCGTGGCGTTCGCCGTTCGAGGCGCTGGTCCGGGCGATCGCCGGCCAGCAGATCTCGATGGCGGCGGCCGCGGCGATCTAGGGCCGGCTTCGCGCGCTCACCGGCGAGGCGCTCACCCCGTCCGGCGTGCTGGCCCACTCGGCGGAGGGGCTGCGCGCCGCCGGCCTGTCCGGCCGCAAGGTCGGCTACCTCCGCGACCTCGCCGAGCGCACCGCCGACGGCCGGCTGCAACTGGACTGGCTGGACGAGCTGTCCGACGCGGAGGTCCGGGCCCAGCTCGTGGCCGTGTCCGGCATCGGCGCGTGGTCGGCGGACATGTTCCTGCTCTTCCAGCTGCACCGGCCGGACGTGTTCCCGGCCGGTGTGGAGGGTGAGCGGCGGGTGGGCGGCCGGCACGGTGCCGACCATTGAGGCGGAGGTGAGGCCATGCGGAAGCTGATGGTCATCGAGTTCGTGACCCTTGACCGGGTCATGCAGGGGTTGGGATCGCCGGACGAAGACCGTGACGGCGGCTTCGAACACGGCGGCTGGGCGGCGCCGTTTTTCGATGAGAGTCAGGGCGTCGCTGCGGTCGAAGGGTTGAAATCGACGACGGCGTACCTCTTCGGTGGCAAGACGTACGAGAAGATGGTCGGCTACTGGCCGAGCCAGCCCGACGAGAATCCCATGGCCGCGCACCTGAACGCGACCCCGAAGGACGTCGCCACCCGGACCCTGAGACGCCTCACCTGGTCGAACTCCCAAGTGCTCGACGGCGAGCTGGTGTCGGCCGTCCGGGACCTGAAGGCGCGGGGCGACGGCAACGTCGCCGTGCTGGGCAGCGGGGTGCTCGTCCAGGAGCTCATCGCGAACGACCTCGTCGACGGATACCGCTTGTTCCTGCACCCACTCCTCCTCGGCACCGGCCAGCGGCTGTTCCGACCGATGGACCGGCCGAGACGGTTGCGGCTCGTCGACTGCACGCCGACCAGCACCGGCGTACTCATGCTCGAGTACGAAACGGTGTGAACCGCCCGCTCACCGTGAGGCCGGGACGCCGGTCGAGCCCCAGCACGGCGCGCCCGAAGATCCGTACGCCGTACGCCGATGATTTCTTCGCCCTCGCCCCGTCCTTACTGTGTGACGGTGTTCGAGGAGGTGGCGACCGGTGAGAGAGGCCGGCCAGCGCCCGGTTGGCGCGGACGAGGCACGCTTCCTTGACGTGGCCAGGTCCGGCGACGCAGGCGGCTTCGCGCTGTTGACGGAGCGGTATCGCCGGGAGCTGCATGTCCACTGCTACCGGATGCTCGCATCGTTCGAGGATGCCCAGGATCTGACCCAGGAGGTCTTCCTGCGTGCGTGGAGCAGGCGTGCGAGCTTCGAGGGCAGGTCGTCACTGCGTACCTGGCTGCACCGAATCGCCACGAACGCCTGCCTAGACTTCCTCGAGCGGCGGCCCGACCGGGTGCCCGCCCCGTCCTCGACCCAGGACGGGGCAGCCGCGGAGGTCGCCTACCTGCAGCCGTATCCGGATCACCTGCTTGATGAGATCCCGTCAGATGGCAAGGAGCCGGGCGACGCGGTCGTCGCCAAGGAGACCATCGAGCTGGCCTTCCTTGTCGCCGTCCAGCATCTTCCGCCCAGCAGCGCGCCGTGCTCGTCCTTCGCGACGTAGTCGGCTGGTCGGCGGGCGAGACGGCCGCAACCTTGGACATCGGCGTCGCGGCGGCGAACAGCGCGCTGCAGCGGGCCCGGGCGGCGATGCGACAGCATCTGCCGGACCGTCGCCTGGAGTGGAGCTCCTCCACGCATGGGCTCAGCGGCGAGGAACGACGCACGCTCCAGCGGTACATGGACGCGCACGCCCGAGGAGATGTCGAAGGTCTCGCCGCGCTTCTCCGCGAGGACCTGCATTTCGCGATGCCTCCTCAGCCGGGTAGCTGGGTTGGGCGTGACCTCATCGTGCAGGCCTGGATCGACGGTGGCTTCGGGTCCGCGTCGTTCGGCGAATGGCGCTGCGTGTTGACCCGGGCGAACCGGCAGCCGGCGGTCGCCTCCTACCTCCGCCGCCCGAACGACACCCGGTTCCGGGTCTTCGCCGTCGACGTGCTACGCATCGAGGCCGGCCTGGTGACAGAGATCACCGCGTTCCCGGCGGACAGCTGCCGGGGGTTCGACCTCCCGCGGACACTCGACGACACGAACTGAGCACCAGCGCCGCGCAGCACTGTCAGCCGCGCCGCTCAACCAAAGAGTTGTTCGGTGACTTCAGGGTAAGTAAGGGCCACGCAGTTGGACATCGCGCGGAACTCGTGCGCCGGGCAGCACTGGCATGTCGGACCTCCTCGCCAAAGAGCCGCTACCGCAAACCTAGGACCGCTTGGCCGGCACGAAGTTCACGGTCAGGTCAAGTTGCCGTTGTGACCATGACCTGGTCGGACGTACCGTCGCAGTGGCTCCTCCGGATCGCCAACGCTGCGACCAGCCACTTTTGAGTGGCCCACAGCCGGCCTCCCCGGGCCGGCGCCTCTTGTTGGAGGGAGCCAGGGACGGGATCCCGAGAGTGGGAGCGTCCGGCAGGTCGCTCGGCTACGCCGGCCGACCTGTTTGGTGTGCCGCAAAGCGGGCACGACGCCTCCTCGGCGGTATGAGGTCGCTCGCTACGACTAACCGCGGCGGATTCACCTAGACCGAACTTACGTGATCTTGGACAGGTCGGTGGGTTGTTGGGCTGGGGTTTTGTGCTGGGCTGGGGTGTTGTTGGTGGCTACTTGTCGGCCAGGGTGAGGGGGATGGGGCGCCGATGAGGGTGAATGCGTGGCGTTGGCTGGGGGTGGGGTCGGTGATCTTCTGGATGCGTTGGCCGGCGAAGTTGATGGTTTCCCGGTTGAGGGTGCGCAGGTGGGCGAGGAGGTTCTGGTAGCTGCGCACTGGGAGGCCGTTCGGTGTTTGTTTGCCGGCGTCTTTGGTGTTGGCTTCGGTTGAGCGTCGGGCCGGGGCGGCTGGGTCTTCGCGGTCGGGGATGTGTTCGTCGGTGAAGGTGAGCGGGGTGAGCGCTTTGCGCAGGTGCCAGGTGATGTACGCGGCGAGCATGCACAAGAAGACGTGGGCGCGGACGCGGTCGGCGAGGTAGTGGAAGATCGGGCGTAGGTCCAGGTCGTCGGTTTTGATGATGCGGAAGTCGCGTTCGACGTGGGAGAGGTTCTTGTAGGCGGTGATGACGTTGGGGGCGTCGAGGGTTTCGGTGGCGAGGTTGTGCGGATGACGTAGGTGCCGTCCAGCGCGGCTTCGGCGTTGATTCTGGGTTGGTCGCGGTGGTGCGTGAGGCCGGTGTCGGTGATGTTGAGCACGAAGTGTTTGCCGACCTTGTGTTTGTTGAGGGCTTTCCCGACCTTGACGCCGATCTTGTCCGCGCCGGTCAGCCGGCCGGCGGCGACGGAGATGGCGATCTTGTCGAGGTCGGCTCCGGTCGCGGTCAGGAGGTCTTCGCGTTTGCGGCGCGTTCGTCGGCCAGGACGGGGTTGCGGCAGGCGATCAGTCGTTCGCCGGGGAAGTCGGGGTGGGTGAGCTCGGCGAGGTTGTGGGTGTCGAACAGCGACATCTGCAGCGGCCCGTCGTCGGCGGCCGACGCGGCGATGGCAGGCGCGCGCAGGGCGGTGATCCAGGCCATGCCGGGAAGGTCGCGGAGTTGGCTGATCCGGGTTGCGGTGATCGAGCCGCGGTCGCCGACCATGGCGAGGCGGTCGAGGCCGAACTCGTCCCGGACCACGGTGACGGCCTCGGTGAACGCGGCCGAGTCGGAGGTGTTCCCGGGCAGTACGCGGATCGCTATCGGGCGGCCTGCTGGTTCGGCGAGCAGCCCGTATTCGATCTGTTTGCGGCCGCGTTTGCCGTCCCGGGAGTACCCGAACGCGGCCAGTTCGCAGTGCCGTCCTTCGACCCAGGACGACGACAGGTCGAACAGCGCCATGCCGCCGGGTCTCAGGTGCCGTTTCGCCAGCGCCGCTTCGATGCCGTCCTGGCGGGCCAGCAGCCAGTCCATGGCCGCGTACACGTCGTCGGTGCTGGCCTCGGCGACGCCGAGGTCGGCGCCGAGGGTGCCCTCGGCCCACCAGCCGAGGGTGGCGAGTTTCGATTTCGGGCGGACCACCCGGGACAGGATCAGCGCGTAGGCCGTGTCACGCTCGCCGCAGTCCGGTCCGAGGAGTTTTTCACACCCAGTTTGGCGGCCATGGCGTGGGCGGCGGCGGCGTCGCCGTGCGGCAGGGCGCGTTCGATCGTGAATGCGGTGCCCGCCTCGACCAGCGTCCTGCCGGCCAGGACCGTGCGGACCGCCTCGATCGCCTCGTCCGGCAGGTCCGACAGGTTCGCCAGGGTTTCTTTCTGCGGGCGTCCCCGGTCGTCCCGGAATGAACGGCGCAGCAGATGCCGCCGGTACTCCCGGACGGACCCGTCCGCCGCCGTGTAGTGCCTACGCGAGGTGTCCACATGCATGGCACCGCTTCC
>WNGD01007103.1_pt1 | contig 18683 bp, 16 predicted proteins | sample 5400671 | NCBI WGS metagenome assembly WNGD01 (sample SAMN13153369, study PRJNA577476) | soil metagenome | isolation source: 40 cm soil or saprolite under grassland replicate 2 | place: USA:California | collected 2016-06-15
TCAGACCGAACGTCACGTGACGCGAGCGGAACTGCGCAGGAAAGGCGAACTCGCGCTCTTCGACATCGAGGCCAACGCGTTCCTGACACAGATGGTGCGCCGCATCGTGGGCGCTCTTGTCGAGGTTGGTTCGGAAAAAAGCACCCAGGTGCAGTTCGTGTCACTCCTCGATGACCCACAACCGGGCGCCGCAAGCATCGTGGCTCCCGCCCACGGGCTCTGTCTCATGAAAGTCCGCTACCGAAACAACCTCTTCGCGTAGTGCTTTCCTGCTTGGACGTAGAGACGATGCGGTCTGTCGTAATATGACCATTAGATGAGCGGCAGTCCAATTAAGTTCGGGACGGACGGGTGGCGGGCGATCATCGCGGACGAGTTTACGTTCGCGAATGTGCGGGTATGCGCTCAGGCGACGGCCCGATACTTCCACGAAGCGACCGCGGCGTCGCGCGAGATTGTCGTGGGCTACGATACGCGGTTCGCGTCGGAGGAGTTCGCGGCGGCGGTGGTTGAGGTGCTGGCAGCGAACGGGGTGCCGGTGCAGCTCTGCGACCGAGCGGCTCCGACGCCGGTGATCGGGTTCAACATCCGCCGGCTGAACGCGGGCGGCGGAGTCGTCATCACGTCGAGTCACAACCCCGCGTTATATTCGGGGTTCAAGGTGAGGACGGAGCAGGCAAGCGCGGCGCCGCCGGAGGTGCTGTCGCAGATTGAGGCGCTGATCCCCGAGGCGCTGGACGGCGCCGTCGAGCGGATGCCGCTGGAGGAGGCAACGGCGAAGGGGTTGGTGCAGAAATTCGACCCGAGGGCGGACTACCTGCGTCACCTAGGACAGCTTGTTGAGATCGAGCGGCTACGTCAGGCGGGGCTGCGCGTGGTGGTCGACCCGATGCACGGAGCCGGGGCGGGGTACCTGCGTGAGCTGCTTTCCGGCGGGCGGACGGAGGTGATCGAGATCCGCTCTGAGCGGAACCCGGCGTTCCCGGGGATGCACAATCCCGAGCCGATCGCGCGGAACCTCGAGGCTACGCGCGAGGCGATCGTGCAAGCCCATGCGGAGGCTGCGCTGGCGACAGACGGCGACGCTGACCGCATCGGCGTAATGGACGACCGGGGAGAATTCGTCGATCAGTTGCGGGTGTTCGCGCTGCTGACGTATTACCTGCTGGAAGTGCGCGGGCTGCGCGGACCGATCGTGAAGTCAGTCACGACGACGAGCATGGTGCACCGCTTGGGCGAGCTGTACGGCGTGCCCGTGTACGAAACAGGCGTCGGGTTCAAATACCTGGGGCCGAAAATGATCGAGACGGACGCGCTGATCGCGGGCGAGGAGTCGGGCGGTTTTGCCTTCCGCGGGCATTTACCGGAGCGTGACGGCATCCTGTCCGGCCTGTACATTCTCGACTTGATGGCGCGGCGTGGGAAGAGCTTGCCAGAACTTCTCGAGGAAGTTTTCGCAAAGGTGGGGCCGCATTACTATGACCGCGTCGATATTACGATGACGCCGGCAGAGCGCGACCGTATCGCTGGGCTCCTGACGACGCTTGAGCCGTCTACAATCGACGGATTGCGGGTGACGGGTTACGACCGCACTGACGGCCTGCGCTTTCTGTTGGAGGGTGGCGCGTGGGCGCTCATCCGGCTTTCGGGAACAGAGCCGCTTATGCGCATCTACACGGAGGTGCGTGAGGGCGAGCAGGTGCAGTCGGTGCTGGAGGCTGTGCGCGAGCTGACAGGGGCCTGAGGCGTCGGGGCTTGGGGCGCTTGAGTTCGCAATAGTCCGGAATGACCTCCAAGCGGCATCCGGTCCTCGACGATGCGGCTGAACGTAGCAGACTGGATCCAGCTGGGATGCTCGAAGTGGTGCATGGGCTGCCGGAGCAGTGCCGAGAGGCGTGGGCTGCGGCCAAGGCGTTCGAGGCGCCGTGGAAGGAGGCACCCCGGCAGATCGTAATCCTCGGCATGGGCGGCTCGGCGATCGCGGGGGACTACTTCCGAGCGTTGCTATCGCTCGAGTCGTCCGTCCGCGTGTTCAACGTCCGCGCGTACGACCTGCCGTCGTTTGTGGACGAAGATACTTTGGTCATCGCTTCGAGTTTCAGCGGCGAGACCGAGGAGACGCTCTCGGCGTTCGAGCAGGCGCTGGCTATGCCCGCCAAGAAGCTGGCGATCACGACAGGTGGGCGGCTACTGGCCACGGCGCGAGCGAACGGCGTGCCTGCGTTCACGTTCACGTACAAGGGAGAGCCGCGGGCAGCCATCGGGTGGGGTCTGATGCCACTGCTGGCCATCGCACAGAAGTTGGGCCTCATGCAGGGGATCGAGGGGGATGTGGACGAGGCGATTGCTGTTCTCGCTTCGCTGCGCGAGGAGTACGGTGCCGAGACTGCTTCTTCACGGAATCCCGCAAAGCAGCTGGCGTGGCGGCTGCACGAGCGGCTGCCCGTGATTTACGGAGCCGGGGTGCTGATCGAGGTGGCGCGGCGCTGGAAGACGCAGACAAACGAGTCAGCGAAGGTGTGTGCGTTCTTGGAGGAGATGCCGGAGGCGCAGCACAATGCGATCGTCGCGTTGGGACTGCCGCCGGCGATAGCGCGGGCGACGACAATGGTACTTCTGCGCTCTGAGGGGCTAGATCATCCGCGGGTAGGGCTGCGCTATGACCTCATGAGAGGGCTGCTGGACGACGGCGCGATCGATGCGCTCGACGTGAAAGCGCGGGGGGAGAGCGCGCTCGCGCAGACGCTATCTCTCACGCTGCTTGGTGATTACGTGGCGGCATACCTAGCGCTGCTTTACGGGGTCGACCCCGCCCCGACGGCGGTGATCGACGAACTGAAAGCGTCGCTGGCGAAGGCCGGGCAGCCGGCGCCGTCGTAAAGAATAGAGGAGGTGGCGTCCCTTTGAAAGGGGCGTTGCTCGCATCGCAGCGCGGTGTGAAGATGGATGTAGGAGAGCCGCCAATCCGGATCGCAATATGAAAGAGAGCCGGGCCGAAGTCATGGTAAGCGAAGAATTCGGACAGAACGGCAGCAAGAGCCAGCCGCGAATACTCTTAGTCGACGACGACGCGCGTCTGCTGGACGCACTGCGGCGTGGCCTGTCTTTGAGCGGGTTCGACGTAACGATCGCGAAGGAGGCGGGGCAGGCGCTGACGTGCGTGGAGAGCGGCTGGCCGGACGTAATGGTGCTGGATATCATGATGCCGGGACTGGACGGGCTGAGTCTCTGCCGGCTGGTGCGCGAACGCTCCCCAGTACGCATCCTGATGTTGACGGCGCTCGATAGCGTCCCGGACCGCGTCGCAGGGCTACAGATGGGGGCGGACGATTACCTGATCAAGCCGTGCGCTCTGGACGAACTTATCGCGCGGATTCAGGCTCTGCTCAGGCGATCTACCACGCCGGCGCCGGCGGAGGGCCGTCTCTCCTTCGGCGATGTAGCACTTGATACGGCAACTTGGACGGTGTACCGCGGCGGTGAGCCGCTGCCAACGACGGCGAAGGAGTTCCGGCTCCTGAAACAGTTCCTCGAGAACCCGGGGCGGGTCTTAACACGCGAGGACATACTGAGCGCCGTGTGGGGTGAGGACGCGAAGGTGGAGTCCAACGTGATCGATGCGCACATTGCGAACCTACGTCTGAAACTTGAGAGCGGCGACAAACCGCGCCTGATCCACACGGTGAGGGGAGTCGGCTACGTCCTGAAGGAGCCTTAGTTGTGACTCTGCGGCTGCGCCTCACGCTCCTATACGTCGGGCTGTTGGCGGCCGCACTGGCGGTCACGGGTATCACCGGCTACGTGATCGCGGCGCACAGGATTTATGCAGGCCTGGACGACAGCCTGACTCTGCGGGCCCAGGCTGTGGCCCTGGCGCTGGAGCCGATTGGTACTGAATTTAACCAAGAGGACATTGAAAACAACAAAGGCGAACTCGACGCCCTAGCTTCGAAGGCGGACCTAGTATTCCAGTTGCGGCGCGCGGATGGCACTGTGCTCTACTCCTCCGCCCAGCCGCCCAGCGGCAGCCTGCCGCCGCCCGACGATACGCGGTCGTTGGTGGGGGGATTCGCAACGAAAGACGTGCGGGGCGAGGACACCCGTATCTTGTACCAGCCGCTGCCGACAGGCGGTTCAATCGAGGTCGGAGAGTCTCTCAGCGGCGCGAACGGGGCAGTCAGTGAGATCCGAGATGTCATCGTTGTCGGGGGTCTGGCCGCGCTTTTGGTGACTGCAGTATCGGGATACACGCTGTCCGGCAGGGCGCTACGACCGGTGCGGAACGTCTCACAGATGGCGAGAGACATTGAGGAGACGGCCGACTTCACGCGCAGGCTCGACAAGAGCGCGGGCGAGGGCGAGGTGCGCGAGCTGGTCAGCGCGTTTAACGCGATGATCGAGCGGGTGGAGCAGACGCTGGCGCACCAGAAGTCTTTTTTGGCCGATTCGTCCCACGAACTGCGTCGGCCGCTGTCGGTCCTCCAGACGAACGTCGATATATTGAGCCGGCCCAATCTCTCGCAGGCCGACCGAGAACGCTGCGTCGCGGAAGTCAGGGTGGAGGCGCAAATTATGAGGAGACTAGTCGCGGATCTTCTCATGCTGGCACGAGAGGAGTCGCAGTCGATCGAACGGGCGCGAGTCGATTTCAGTGCGGTTTGTGAACGGGCGCTGGCGCGGGTTAAGCAGGAAGACTCACACGAGCTGAGGGAGGAGATCGAACCCGGCATTGTGGTGCTCGGCGATGGGGAGCGGCTGGACCAGATGGTGGGCAACCTGTTGGACAACGCCGTCCAGTACACACCGCGGGAAGGAAGGGTGGTGTTTGGGCTTCAGCGGTCTAACGGCCGGGTGCAGCTGGAGGTAAGGGACACCGGTCAGGGGATTAAAGCGGATGAGATAGCGCATGTGTTCGAGCGTTTTTATCGGGGCGAGTCCGCGCGGGCGAGCCGGCCAGCCGGGACAGGGTTGGGGCTAGCTATCGTCAAGTATGTGGCGGAAGCGCACGGGGGAACGGTATCGGTGGTGAGCGAGCCGACCAATGGAACGACGTTCGTGGTCGAGCTGCCGATTCCAGGCGACGGCGGGACGCGCCAGTCGTAATCATTCTTCATCCAAAATTCATCGATTATTGAGACCTGCTTAATGTCGGGAATCAGCCGGCCTGCGAGCATTTCTTTGTGGCCCACCCCTTCGGGTCGCAAAAGTTCGGGAGTGTTGTGGATGTCCGGTCATCGGAAGGAAGGACGAGAGGCTGCAAACTCCCGGACGCATTGTCTCCGGTCAAGCCCGCTCCGGATGCAGAGCCAGCAACCGGAGCGGGCGGGCCCTCGCCCTGTGTGACTGTCCTATCCACTCTCGATTGGCGAGCACGGACGCCTGCCCCGCGTTCGTGCTCCGCGAACAAGGGAGGCCCCCAGGGCAACGATCACCCTCGAGACGGAGAGCGGGTCAGTCGCCGCACTTATTTCAAACAGGCGAGCCGGCGGGATGTTACGGACAGGTGGGGTCGTTTGAGGATCGCGGCGCCGCCCGACGATGGTCCTCAATTTTAGGAGTCGGCGAGATTCTTCGCAGTTGAGACGGGTCAGTCGATGCCCAAGGCCTATTATTTTGTACCAGACTCATCGGGCGCGCCGGCGCTCAGAATGACACTCTAGGGCGTTACTTGATCGCCAGCGCGTTAGGCGGCGAGCCGACTTCGCCGGGGACGTTGAGCGGGGCCGAAGTGAACATGAACTCGTGCACGCCGTCCTGCGCGCAGTCGGCGGCGAGGTCTTCGAGGTACCAGAACTCGCCGATGTTCATGCCTAGGAGCGGGATCAGGCGGAAGTGCAGGAAGCCGCCGCTCTCCGGCCCGGGCGGCCATGCTTCGAGCGCCGGGTTATCAGCGGCGACGGCCGCGATATGCAAGTCCCAGAGATAGGAGGCCATCTCCTCGTCCGGACCGATGCCCGGAAATCTGAGGTTGGTCATCGGGTCGCCGGCCAGTTCCTGCTTCTGTTCGGCGGTCGCTTCGTTCAGGTACCAGCTCAGCCAGCCGGTGCGGATGATCAGGATGTCGCCCGTCTCGATGGCCAGCCCTTGATCTCGCGCGCAGTCTGACAGCATATCTTTATTGATTACAGTCGCCGTTGTGTAGTCGAGCCGCGGGCCGACGGCCTCGAGATGGCGCGCGACATCGAGGAGCACCCCACGGCCGGCAATACCACGCCGGGCCATGTTCTCAATGCCTAGCTTGCCACCCGCTGGGATGACCTCCTCTGCCGTTACGCCGTTGTAGAAGCCGTCACGCGGATGGAGGATGTGGCGAAGGCTGTCCCACTGGCTGGAAGCCTGCGGCCAGAAGTTGTCGAGGTAGTCATCGCGATGGACCTCGCCGGTGACGAACTCTACGCGCGGAGCGCCGCGACCGAAGAGCGGCGGGTCGGGCTGGTCGATGCTCAGGTTCAGCGGGAAGACAGCTCCCTTGTGGACGAGCTTTGCGCCGGCGATGACACGCTCTGGTGTGAGGAGGTTGAGGCAGCCGAGCTGGTCGTCGTCGCCGAAGATGCCCCACGCGGAACCTTGAGGGGCGCCGGGCTTGACTGGTAGTTCGGAATACGAGGGCAGGTTCGTGCGGTCTTGCCCCACCGCCTAAATGCCTTCGCGGTTCCGCCACAAGCGGATTACGGCGGCGTGCTCCGCGAAGTGCTCTATGCCCGCGCCGTCGAAGATGCGGTTCGCCGTCTTACCCTCGCCGTAGCGGTCCTCCGGCACCATCATCGCCGCTTTCTTGAACGAGTCCATGCCGTGTTCAAGCTCCTCGAGGATCTGAGCGTGCTTCTTGCCCTTGGCGTGCGAGGCGAAGGTTGCGTTATACGGATCGGGGACCGTCCAGTCCTGACCTTCTGGGGCCGGCCTCTCACCGCGACTCATGCGCTCCAGCCCCCCGGCGAGTGTCCCCAGCCATCCCGTAATGTGGGCGGTGATCTCGCGCGCGCCCCAGTGGCCGTCGAGCCATTTCTTATCGAAATGGGGCTCGTCGAGCCCGGCTACGGCGGAGCGGTAGTCCTCGTACGCGGCGTCGAGGCGCTGGATAAGTTGGTCTCTCGTGGACATGGCCGCCTCCTTCCTGTCTCTGAGGGCATCATAGCCTACCACCAGATGAGGACGAACCGAGAGCCTAGCGGAATTTAAGTGTAGCGATTTCGTTTGGCCTCAGTTTAAATCGAACCGCGCGGTCTTCGCTCTCGACGGGCTCAGGATTCTCCTCGTTGAGGTCGATGCGTTCAACCCGCTCGAAGGGCAGCAGGAGCTGCACGAGAGCTTCGATCGGTTCCGCCGCGATGTTGTAGACCCTCGCGACAACGCCATCGCCGTCCTCCGCGAGCTTGAGCGCCGAAAGCACCACCTCCGGTGGCTCGATCTCCACTATCGAGCCGCTTAGGGCCAACGTACCCTCGCCGCGTGACGTGCGGATCGCGCGCAACGGGCGCACGAACCGATGCGCATGCGTGTACGCGTTCTCCCAGGCACCTTCATGCGGGATCAGCGAGTACTGAAATTTCGAGCGCCCCTGCATCTGCGCGCCCGGCGTGTGCATGCCCGGCCCCGCGTGTCCCCTGCGCGTCGAGAGGTCGTCCCGCGACAGCCACTCGACGCAGCGCAGCAACGTAAGTGCGATCGTAATCGTCCCGTCTGGCTCCTCGAGGGCCTCGTACTCCGGCAGCCCGCGGTTCGCGAGCATGAGCCCCCGCCCGGACGGGCGCCCGTCTGGGCGCTCGCCGTCCGAAATGTCGACGAACGACCTCTGCGGGTGAGTGGCGACGGGCGTTTCGAACCAAGAGTCGTCGTGCTCGGGGAGGCCGATTGGGCGCGAGATGACGCCGAAGTGCTGCTCCGCGTGCGAGCGCTCGGCGCGGAGGCCGGTCGGGAAGTGGACGCGCAGGCGGTGGTCCTTCGCGCGGTTGTCGATCTCCGTCTCGATATCGACGCGGGCGACGCCGGGATAGAGGGAGACGCGAGTTATGATCTCGCAATCGACGCGTTCTTCGGAGCGAGCTCGGCGGTCTTCGGTAAGACCCACGGGCAGCGAGTAGGTCATGCGGACTTCGAGGGTATGGCGAGCAGGGCCGGATTCGATAACGCGAATCGAAGGTGAAGCGGCTGGCCGGGCAACGAACTCATCGCACTCCAGCGGACAGTAGGTGTACTCATCGCCACGTTCGCCGCCGTCGATGAAGTGATTCAGGCCGCGATGGACGGCGTCTGTGCGCTTGTCTGCGATGGTCAGTGTGCCATCTGTGAGGTCGGTCGTGACGCGACAGAAGCCCGTTTCGACGGCGAGGCGTAGGGGCGCGTCATGATGCGCGCCACGCCTCGGTTCCGTCCTCCGCAACCAACCGCGCCGGCCAATTCCCGTCCTCGACTGGCAACCGGACCGTACAGAAGTCCGTCCGCGGCCCGTTCTCAGGATTGAAGACGACCACCGAATTCTCGCCCAGCCGCGCGGCGTGGTCCGCGATGTAGCGGTGCGCGTCGTAGATTACAGACTCGGCGATCTGCTCGCAGCGGTTGAATCGCGCCGCGACGTCGTCGTAGACGGCATCGACGGAGCAACCCGTAACGGAGTCGTGCGGCCCGTTCTGGAGGAGGAGGCGCCAGGCGTGGCGGAGCAGGCCGCGGGTAGGGGCGGTGTCGTTGTCGGAAGGGGTGCTGTGCTCCGCTCGATCCTTCGATACCTTAGGATGAGCGGGAACGGATGTCTCTCTCGTTCCTTGCTCGAACAGATACCGCCAGGCGCTTAGCGGCTCTGCGTAGCGCGCGTGCAGGTCCTCGCACTGTTGGTAGCGCTGCTTGAGCCAGATGCGAGTCGAGAGCACTCCGGCGAGGACGTTTGAGCGCTGGGAGGAGCGGAACTCTCCTTCGAGGCGCGGGAGCGAGGAGATATTCTCGCCCAACGCGCGGCGCACATTCTCGATATACGAGGGATAGTCGCCGTGGACCATCTCTGCGTCATCTAATAGCTCGTTGGCGCGCTGGATGAAGGCTGGAAGTCCCGTGTGCGCGGGTAGATGGTCGGTGCCGTTCGGTACAAGGACATAGCGCGTTGTCGCGAAAGGCTCGAGCATCCCGCGAATGTTGCCGAGGAGGCCGCGCAAGGTCTCGGGGTCGTCGGGCAGAGCGGGCAGCAAACCGTAGCTATGGGTGAGATGGACGGCGAGCACCTCGGAACCGTCGGGCGCCGCCCAGCGGAATTCCGACGTCGTGGCTTCGGCGCCAACGCCCCGCCAGATGACCACGGAGTCGATGCCAAAGCCGCGAAGGATTGCCGGCAGGTGCGCGATGTGCCCGAAGGCGTCCGGCGCATATCCGACCATCATCGCCCGCCCATACGCCCGCGCCGAGCGGATGCCGGTCATCAGGTTGCGGATGTGGGCCTCGCCGCCGATGAGGAACTCGTCCGGCAGGACGTAGCCCGGCCCCGCGAGAAGCCGCCCGTCGCGCACGAGCCGCTCGATGTCCGCGCGCCGCTCGGGCCGGATCTCCAGGTAGTCGTCGAGCGGCACCGTCTGGCCGTCGAGCACGAAATGGCGGTACTCCGGGTCGCGGTCGAGCAGGTCGAGCAACGCGTCCATCATCCGCACGAGGCGCGCGCGGAAGGCTTCGAAAGGGAGGTACCATTCGCGGTCCCAGTGGGTGTGGGAGACGACTACGAGGGTACGGCTACGACCAGAGAGCACGATCTTCAACGATTGGTAGCTTGTAGCGTTCTGATACGAGCTCAACAACGCGTCGGTTGCGGCTCAACGGCAAGCTGAAATAATGACGTTCGCCAGCGATCTCGATGTACCACGGCGAAATCAAGAACAGACTCGGTATCGCAAACCACATCGGCGCCTTTGCACTACCGGCAGCCTGAATTTCCGCGGCTTCGAATATGTGCTTGTGGCGTAAACGAAGGATCGTTGTCCACGGGCTGAGTATTGCTCGATTCGGGCTGAATATGAGTCGTTTGTTGGATGAGTACAAACGTCCCATGAGTATATTTATCGGGTCATGCCAATGCGTCGCGCGAGAATCGCCAAGGATCTTCTCATCGGGAAGTAGGTCAAACGCCTCGGTCGAGAAGTCCCGTACCGTGTGTTCGCTCGTTGGCGTCACTCGCTCACCCAGATCGGGTTCGTCATGGCCCAGATGACCTCGCCGCGCTCGGGACGGCCGCGGTGTCCGCGCAGCTCCGCGCGGACGTAGCGTGTGCCCGAGACGTCGAGCGAGAACTCGTGCGTCGACTCGACCCTGTTGAGCGCGCGGATATCGATGGGGACGCCGTCGGCAATCAGCCAGAGGCGGCGGTCGATGCCGCCCCGCACTTCGAGGCGGAATCGCAAAGGGCGGCCGTCTTCGCGCGGGGCGATCGTGTCGCCCATGAGCGTCTCGAAGCGGCCGTCACCGTCCGCATCCGCGGTCAGGGTGAGTTGCGTGTCGTTCGGCGCATCCGTGATGAGGACGTGGCCGGCGCGGATGGCGTCGAGGACCGAGGCCTCGGTGGGTTCGGCGTACACCCAAGTGGTGGGGTTGGCGAGGCCGTGGGGGTGGCGCGGCTCAGCGGGCGGGATCGAGTGCACATCTGAGCCGCCGACAGCGACCACGCGCTGGCCGCTGCGGAGAAGCGAGTCCCAGCGCTCGAGCGACTCCCAGTTGTAGAAGCGCCAGGGCGCCTGCCACACCTCCATCGAGGGGTAGCCGTCCCAGCCCCGAAAGAACCAGGGTGGACCGACGGACTTCGGGTGGTTTACCGAGATGAGGCCGCCCTTCTGGAGCACGTATCGCCGGACCCTGTCGATCGATGCCTCGTCGGCGCAGCGGAAGTCGATCCACTCGCGCAAGCCCCACATGTTTGCGTGCCCCCAGTAGGTCGTCACTTCTTCGCCCGGAATGAGGACGATCGGCAGGTCTGACAGACGCTCGAGTTCCTCGAAATGCGTGCTTGTGTTGTGGTCTGTCACCGCGAGGAAATCGAGGCCAAGGCCGACGGCGTTCCGCACGATCTCCTCGACGGAGTTCAGGCCATCGGAGTGGACGGTGTGGCAATGCAGATCGCCTTTGAGCCAGCGGGCGCCGTTCTTATTCGGGGTGCTGTGTCCCGCTGCTTCGACAGGCTCACCACGAACCGTGGGCGAGGCGTCAGGACGCGCTGAACGGGACGATCGTGCTTGCTTCTTGCTGCTCGGTGCTTGCTGCTTCTCAATCGTCACCGAGACGTCGTATCGAACGCCCTCCGACTCGACGCGGTCGACACCGAGCATGATGTTCCACTCGCCGGGAAAGAGGTCGCCGCGGATGTAGCCGGGCGTTGCGTCTTCGGGCGCGAGGAAGAACTCGGGCCTGGCGGCGCCGCTCCAGCCGCGGAAGCCGGCCGGCTGCGGAAAATCATACCCACGCGAGTCGAAGATGCCGATGTCGACGACGTTGCCGGGGCCGTTGCCGAACGGCGCTGTCACAGGATCGGAATAGCCGTATGAGACGTGAATGCGGGAGGCGTTATTGGGCACGTTGAAGGGGAGGTAGAAGTAGGGGTTTTGCCGAACCTTTTCTGCCGTTAGGTGGCCCTCAATGCGGACCGTTTCTTTCAATGCTTGGCCCCCGCTGAAACCGCGACCGCCTCCGGCCGGGTGGCTGTCAGAATAGCACAGCGTCTCGTGGGGAGCCGGGTCGCGATCAGCGTGAAGTGATGCCGGAGCGGGCGGCGCCGAAACCGGTGCTGATAGGGACGCGGCGAGTGAGGAGGCAGGGCAGCCGCGTCGAATGGAGGACGGCGTTGGCCGTGCTGCCGACGAGGCGGCTATCTAGGTGGTCGCGGCCGCGGGTTGTTAGAGCTATGAGCCCGGCGCCGCTTTTCTGCGCCGCATTCACGATCTGTCCGGGCGGATCGCCGACGGCCACGATGGTCTCGACCTCTATTCCTTCGTCCTGCAACCTCTTGGCCGCACGCGCGACGAAGAGGTTAGCCTCGTGTATCGAGGCCGCGGCACTGGTGGCGTGCGTGTGCGTCTGTCGTCCGTAGGTATCCGTCAACGGCGGAACCGCGTGGCAGACGGTAACCGAAGCCTGGAAAGCTTTCGCGAGGCCCTGGATGACGGGCAGTATGTCTCCCGAGTAGTCGGAGCGGTCTACGGCGACGAGAATCCTGTCAAGCTCGGGGACGGTCGGCTGAATGGCTGAGGCGCGCACGACGACGATCGGCCGCGTCATCTTCTCCAGAACGCGGTCGAGGACGGCGCTGATGAGCCAGCGCACTGTGCCGGAGCTGACGATAGTTAGGTCGACGTTCTCAGCTCGCTCGAGGATTGTCTGGGCAGGCTCGCCCGCGGCCACTTCCATCTTCACTGTCAGCCCTTTGTTCTTGAGCTGGTCGCGCCGGGACTGCAGGTAGGCCTCGGCTTGCTTGTAGTGAGTCTCGAAATCGCTCAGCGTAGGGTCGACCACCGTGAGCAGGTGGATTGCGGCGCCCGAGCGCTGGGCCGCTTTCTCCGCCCAGAGGAAGCCGGCCTCGGCGAGTGGGGTACCGTCGAGAGGTGCGAGGAGCTTGTTCAACATAGGGAGTATCCGTCCAAGTGGTTAAGATGCTCGTGCCCTCCCGGTGGTTACATTCGGCGGTCGACAGCGCCCATAGTAAGATTGGCTGCCGATGAGCGGCGTTATCCGCGGGGCCCGCATTCTAACTCCCGAAGAGAGCATGGAAACGGGGACAGTGGTCTTCGACGGCGCCGGTCGCATCACTGCTGTGGGCTCCGACGCGGAACCGCCACCGAGCGCCGAAATCACCGAGGGACGCGGGCTGACGTTGGCGCCGGGCTTCATTGACCTGCACGTTCACGGCGGGGGCGGCTTCTCGCTGGCGACGGAAGATTCTTCCGAAATCGAGTCGTACGCTCGTTGGGTTATCTCACGAGGTGTCACTGGCTTTTTGGCAACGGTGTTCGCCTCTGACTTTGACGAAGCGCTGGCGTTCGTAGGCGCAGCAGGATACGTGTCGGACCAGCGGCACGAAGGCGCCGCCGAAATTCTCGGAATTAACCTAGAGGGTCCGTTCGTCAACCCTCAGCGCCGGGGCGCGCTGCCGGAGTCATGGGTGCGAGCGCCCAATCCGGTGGAGCTGGCTGCACTCTCCAACGCGAGCGAGGGCTCCATTAAGCTGACGACTCTGGCGCCCGAAATCCCTAATGCGGGAAGACTGTTACAAATCGCACATCAGGACCGGATCGTAGTCGCTATCGGTCACACGGACGCTACATACGAAGAGGCTCTCGGGGCCTTTGAGGGCGGCGCGTCGCACGTCACGCACGCGTTCAACGGCATGCGTCCTTTTCACCATCGCGATCCGGGCCCGGTGCTCGCCGCCATCGACTCGCCGAACGTTACGCTGGAGCTCATCGCGGACGGCGTCCACCTCCACCCGGCCACGGTGAGGAGTATACGGCGCGCGGTTGGAACCGACCGTATTACGCTGGTAAGCGATGCCGTCGCGCCGGCGGGCCTGGATTCAGGCGTGTTTCAGCTCGGGAGTGAAAAGGCACGCCTTACTGCCGGTAGGGTATTGCTTCCGGACGGAACGATTGCCGGAGGGGCGTCCACGATGGACCGTATCGTGCGCAATGTAGTCGAATGGGGCGTTGCCGGCCTGACCGACGCGGTCCGTATGGCATCAACAGTTCCAGCACGAGTTCTTGGTCTGTCCGAGCGGAAAGGCCGCATCGTGCCCGGCTATGACGCCGACCTCGTTGCCCTGGACAGCGACCTGAACGTTGCCATGACCTGGGTGGCCGGGCGGCTGGTCTACACGCGCGGCGAACATTTCAACTAGCCGCACACCCGCTACTTATGTAACTCGCTACTGGAGGCGGCGTCTTACTCAGTGGGCGAAAGAAGGCACTTCAGGTGCCTATGTGGGCAGCACCCAGGAACGGGACTGTATGAACGGTTCAGTGGCGCAACACAAGCCAATACTTGACGAGGAGAGACTCACCCGCGAAGAGTCGATGATCCGTCGCGTCGCATGGGTCGGAGGCGTCGCAGTCACGATTGTCACGGCGGCAATCCTATTCCCGCTGCTGATGTCTGCAACTAACGGTTGGCAGTATCCAGTGTATTTGGCGCTCGGCGGAGTTCCGCTAGCATACGGGCTGTTTTCCAGCCTCGTCCTCTTCAAGATGCAGGTTTTGCTCCTGCGGCGCCATCAGGGCCAACTGCTGATGCGAGTGTCCGAGCTGAAGGAGATGGCGTCTCGTGACGAGATGACCGGCCTCAATAACCGCCGTCATTTCTACGAAGTGGCGGAGGAAGAGTTGACGCGCGCGCAGCAGCGGCGCGACACCCTGGCGATTCTTCTGATGGACCTCGACGGCCTCAAAGGTATCAACGACGAGTTTGGTCATGGCGTAGGAGACATCGTCATCACGAACCTCGCCGCGATCATATCGAAGCACATCCGGGGGACGGATGTGGCGGCACGGCTGGGCGGCGACGAGTTCGGCGTAGTAATGCCGGGAACGGACAAGCGGGGCGCTTTTGCGCTGGCGCGACGCCTGTGGGAAGAGATGGAACGGAACCCGATGTACCAGGACAGCAAAACGGAACTGATGGTAACAGTTTCGATCGGCGTAGCCGGCTATCCCTGGGGCGGCGATAGCCTGGACGAGATGTTGCACTGGGCGGATGCCGATATGTACGCCAACAAGATGTCGCGTCGTCTTCCGAACGGACCCGAGCTAAAGCAGGAACCGGACGATACGGGCGCGTTGATCGACGATTACGTTCTGGGAAATTAGGCACCGGAGGGGAGAATGTCTAAGAACGCAACACTACGCCGAATACTGATCCTCAGCGGCGCTTCGCTGGCGACGGCTCTGGCCTTATCGTTAGTTGCCATGGTTGCGAGCGCGACGACGGCGATCGTTTCCCTGGTCCTGATCATGTGGCTGTCCGTTTGGCGGATCGTGGGCAACAATCGCAAGGAGGCGGCGTCGCTCAAGGCCGAACTTGAAGCGTCGCGCGCTAACACGAACGCTATTATCGAGCGGCTATGCGGAGCGCTTGGCATGCGCGACACGGTGAGAGACCGTGAGCTGGAGAGGCTTTCGCGTCTGGCCTCGATTCTAGTGCGGCAGATGAGGATCCCGACTGAGCAGGCCGCCGTCGTGGACCAGGCGGCAGCGTTGCGGGACGTTGGGAAGAGGGGAGTCGCTGAGTCGGTGCTGCTGAAGGAAGAGGACTTCACGGAGCAAGACTGGGAAGAAATGAAGCGGCATCCCGAGATCGGCTACCGCATGCTCAGCGAGGTCACCTTCTTTCGCGAGCTGGCGGAAGTAGTACGCTGTCACCACGAGCGGTATGACGGTCAAGGCTATCCCCGCGGCGTATCGGGCGAGAAGATACCAATCGCGGCTCGTATCCTGTCCGTGCTAGACGCCTACGTCGCGATGACGTCGAAGCGGCCGTACCGCAAGACGCGCACGCACGAGGACGCCATGCAAGAGATCCTGCGCCACGCGGGGACTCAGTTCGATCCGGCCGTCGTGCGGGCGCTGGCCGAGGCGGAGAGGCGAGGCCTCTTCGGCGAAGGCCGCGAAAACGGGGGAAGGCTCGACGATAGGGAATCGCGGGTAGCCTCCGAGGTGTGATGTGGAAATAGACACCGAGCAGCCCGTCGATGCCCAACCGAATCTCGAGGCGCCGCCCGAGCCTGAGGCGCCAACGGCAACCGGCGTCATTGTCGAGATTGTAATGGACAGCTTCCGAGTGAACGGCGAGCTTTTCGCGCCCGGTGTGCCGCGCCGCTTAGTCGACATTCTGAACTCAAATGACATGACCTATTTCATAATGAACTCCGGCACGCTCGACGATCCGCTGAACCCGGAAGCTGAGACCCACAAGTTCGATGTCATCCAGCTGGACCGCAGCGGCATCCTGTTCGCGATTCCCCGAGGAGAGCTGCACAAACCAGATCCGTTCGAGGTTGTGCGGAAGAAGCGCGTGCCTTCAACAGTCGTGCTGCCCGGTTACGAAGCCACAGGCCATCTGCACCTGATGCCCGAGGCGGATCCTAAAATGGTGCCTATCGTTGCAGACCATCACTTCGTGCCCTTCACGGATGTAACGGTGACGGCGGACAAGGGCAGAGCCCAGGTGTGGCGCGAGCCGCTCCTCATCATCAACATGGCGCGCGCCTTGTTCTACGGGAAGAAGCCCGCGGACGAGGCGGTATAACCTTGCTTCGCGTTAACGGGCTTCAGATCGACACAAAGAGTGGCGAGGCCAGCCGTCAGGGTGAAAGACTGCCTCTGACGCGCAAGGAACGCCTCTTGCTGCGCGAACTTGCCGCCAAGCCCGGCCGTGCAGTCTCCTCCGAACAGATGCTGACGAATGTTTGGGGTGCGTCGTACCGAGGCGAGCTGCCCTACTTGCGAGTCTGGATGTCCCGCCTGCGTTCCAAGCTGGAACCGGCGTCCTCCGGCCCGGCGCTGATCAAGACCGTACAGGGCATTGGCTACCTGCTGGATGCCGGCGCTGAACCGGTCACGAGCGTCGCTCAGCACAGCCGGTCCTGAATTACCCGCCTAAAGCTCGTCGCGAAGAGCGGCCTCGGATCCCCGCGCCCAGCGCTCGATGCCGCTGAACCGCACCCGCCGGAACTCCTCGCCGTAGGCGAACCCCGCGCGCCGCCCCACGGACGCCGCCCACGCCTTGATCTGCGTCTCGATCACCGGCCGGAACTCCTTCGGGCTCGCCTCGCTCAGGAGAGGGATGTCCAGTCCCGAAGCCGCGAGCTGCACCTGCAGATCCGCCACCGTCATCTCCATCTGACAGACGTGCTCGCACAGTGCCTCGATCTTGCGCTCGATGTAATCGCTGATATCGACAGTCTTATCGGCGTCGCGGGGCGACTTCGCGAAGAAGTAGCGCTCGCCAACATAGTGCGGCTCGAGGCCCTCGTCGCCGTGCTCCGGGTGGTAGAGCGGGAAGTGCGCGAACATCGCTGCCTCGGTCGCTGCCCAGGCTACCGCCCGGTGGTCCTGGTGGTCCTCGTACGGCGCGTGCGGGTCCCACGTGAAGAGCACGTCCGGCTTATGCCATCGTATCGCCCTCATGCACTGCTCCCGCAGCTCGTTAAGCGTCGTCTCGCTAAGTCGCCCGTCCTCGTAGCCGAGGAACTGGATCTCCGGATCGACGCCCAGCACCTTCGCTCCACGCCGCGCCTCTTCCCGCCTGGCGTCCGCCGTGAACGCCGCGCTCCAGTCCGGCTCCAGCGCCTGTCCTGAGGCTACTCGAAGGGTCCCCCGCTCATTGTTGGTCGCTATCACCTCGCGAATCGAGTAACCGAGCTCCGCCATCTTCGCGATCGTCCCGCCCGCCATAAACTCCATGTCGTCCGCATGCGCGACGATGACGAGAACGGTTTTAGCTGCCAACCGCAGCCCTCACCTCGCAGAACTCCTTCAGCCCGGCCATGTCGTTCCCCACCTGCCGCTTCATCACCATCTTGAACACCGGCACAGCGACGTGCGAGACGACCGGTATCGCCGGCTTGTACGTCGCGAGGAATCCCGCCTGCGTGCGTCCGTTCGGCAGAGGCCGCACTTCAGTCGTGACGTAGACGTCCCTCAGCAGGCGGCTGGCCCAGATCTTCTCGGTGCGCCGCCGGTTCTCGCGGTCGATGCCAACGTTGACGTGGATCATCTTCGCGCCGTTGTTGTGGATGCAGCGATGCACCTCACCGATCTCGCCGCGCTTCCCCTCCATCACCTTGATGCTCTTGATCGAGCGCTGCCACTGCGCCCGCTTTTCAGTGTCCATGATTGCGTCGAAGACGGCGTCTGGTGTAGCGTCGATCTCCGTCGTGATAGCCAGCTTTGCGCTCCCTTCGTCTATGAACACCTGCCGCCGAGACTCGAGGTCCGCTCGCAGTGGCGCCAGGTCGAGCGCCACCCACGACACCTGCCCGACCCCTTGGGCCTCGTCCCCGCCCTTCGCTGCGGGCAGGCCGTCCGGCGTGACGCCGAGCGTATAGCTCTCGGTGAGCAACGCGTACTCATTCTGCGCCACGCTGTTCTTGAGCAGCCGGTGAATCACTACGACATCGGGCCCGATCAGCTCCACGCGGTCCCCGATCTTCTGCGTGTCAAATTGCCCCGCGTGCACGATGAACTTCAGCGATAGCTCGCTCGTTCGCGAGCAGGCGCCGCACGGACACGAAGCGCGCTCCGCAATGTCGAGCGTGCGGTCGCAGAAGTCTTCGTACAGCGTCCGCACGTGGCCCAGGAGCTCCTCGGCTGGCTCGCGGCCTTCGCGGTACAGGAACAAGCAGTCCCCCTCGATATTCGCCAGCTTCCAGCGGCCCCGGTTGCGCTTGAGCAGCGAATTCAGGAGATGGCTCGTGATCTCCTTACCGTGCTCGATGCCGACGCCGGTCAGAAACCCGGTATAGCCGCCGATATCCGCGAGGACGAAGGTTCCTTCAGTTGCCATCAGTAACGGCTCGAAGATGCTCCAGAGATGCGTCCACGATTATACCTTCGGCGGGCGGCGTGCAGAATGTGATCCCGCCTCGTATCCTCCTTCCTCGTACGCGGTGTGGTCTCACGCTGTGCCGTCATCGAACGCGCTCTCCGCTTGTCTGAGGTATCGTAGAAATCAGAGGA
>WNGD01003624.1_pt1 | contig 18676 bp, 23 predicted proteins | sample 5400671 | NCBI WGS metagenome assembly WNGD01 (sample SAMN13153369, study PRJNA577476) | soil metagenome | isolation source: 40 cm soil or saprolite under grassland replicate 2 | place: USA:California | collected 2016-06-15
TGGTGGCCAGGAGATTGGCGCCCGACGAGCCTCAAAGGTGCGATCGTGCACAGGTCGGCGCGTCGACGATGGCTCCACAAAGGTTGTCGCGCGTGAGCGAGCGAGTCATCGGCCTTGCCCGCCGCCGATTCGGCTCATCGACATGCGCCAGCCCGCCGCCGGTTCGGATCGGTCGACCGGCCGCGCGCTGCAGGCGGCATGGTCCCTTCCGGCGGCGGGCAAACCCGGCCGGGTCCGTGCGGTCCCGGCGCGCAACCCGCAGCGCCCGGATGCTGCGCGCCACCGGCGACGGCTGGACCCTCATCGGCCGCACCGACGGTCCGGTCATCCTGTTGCTCGATGACGCGCCCGGCGTGCTGCTCGACGTTGGCGAGCTGCCGCAGACCAGCGGGCTGCTCGACGCGCTCACCGCCGCCGCGCACCGCTGCCCAACCTGACACCAGCCACGCCCACGAGAACCCTGGTGCGCCCGGGCGGCCGGTGGAATCCGCTGGTCCGGTGCATGGACGCTCGGCTGGCGGGGGCGCGTCAAGCCGGGCGGCCTCAGGGTGCGGCCCGGTTGCCCGCCTGGCGTTGCCTGCGCGCTGCCGGGACGTGCTGGCTGTGGGCGGGGCTGGGTTCACCGTGGCCGTCGTCTGGGCCGCTCGTGCCGGGGGCGGGCAGGCCGAGCAGGGTGAGCAGGCCGGCGGTGGGGACCAGCCAGGCTTTCCCGGCCCGGATGACCGGGCAGGGGAACTGCCCGGCGCGGACGAGCTAAGCTCCGCGGCGGGAAAATGGACGACTTGCCACGTGCCTAGGCGTACGTGGCTCGACAACAAGATCGACATGTTCCTGGAGGAGCTCGCTGCGTCCAGCATGCATCTCGACCGGTAACGTGCCGGTGAGCTGATCACCGGGCAGGTCCGTGCCGTAGCGACCCTCATTGGAAGTCACCGAGGCAAATGTCCGCACCTATCTCGACGACGAGATCATCAAGCACATGGCCCGGCGGATGCTGTTCGAGATCGCGGCGAACGGCCAGCGCCGACCTAGGCATACGGACTGATCCAAGCGTGGCCGCCTCGGGCGGGTCGCGCCGCTCACCAGATGCCGGTGCGGGGGTCCGGGGGCCGGAGGTCGACAGCCTCCTGGAACAATTCCAGGAGGGTTTCGGCGGTGAGCGTGGTGACGGTCTTGCTCCAGACGTGCATCACCGGACGGAGCATGAAGGAGCGCTCCCGGGGGTCGAAGAACTCTCGGTGACGGAGTCCGTGGGTGCGGCCGTAGGGTCCGCAGGGATACTTGTCAGGCGGCACGATACCGCTGCGAAACTTGTATATCTGCCAGGCGAGGCGGTCATCGACCCGCTCGTAGACGAGATTGGCCGAGTTCAGCTCCGTGTCGTAGCTCGGGTTGGTGATCATGACGCAGCCGGCCAGGACCATCGTGTCGCCCGGGACCGGCTGGCTTGTGGTCATTCCTTCCCACATGTCGATCCGGAGCCTGACTCCGCCAGCGGTCAAGCTGAAGCTCGGCGCCGCGACGAAACTCGACTTGGTGGTACCGCGCTCTTCGGACGTTGCGTCTGGTTCAACGGCCCGCAGATCGCTGAGCGCGTCGTTGACGATCTCGCGCAGGTCTGCCTTGGCTTGGGCGATCTGCTGGCGGCGCGCATCCTCGGCAGCCTGGGCCGCCGACTGCTCGGCGGCGGCGCGGGCCTGCTCGGCCGCGTGGGCTCCAAGGCCGCGCGCGATAGATTCCTGGACTGGGCCGCGGGCTACCAGCGCCCGCCGCAGCCGGTCCAGCACGGCGCGGGCGTCCTGCGGGCGCTGATCGAGGCCATCCAGCCCGTCCCCCGCGACTCGGTGATCGGCGGCGTCAAGGACGCCATCATCGCCCGCCGCGGGAAGGAAGCCCGCAACATCGCCAAGGTCGCCGCCGCCCGCCGCCTGCTCACCCTGGTGTTCTACGGGATGCGCGACGGGCAGATCCGCTGCCTGGCCAGGCCGCCCGCCGGCCCCGCCGCGACCCAGCCGGCCCAGGCGGCATGACCAGGCCCTGGCCAGCGGCCGGGCGCGAGGCCGCCAAACATTCTGCCCCCCGTCAGGCGCGAGGCCGCCGTCTATTCTGCCCCCCGCCCCCCGGCGGGCGCGGCGCCCCTGTGATTGGCCCCGCCTGACCGCTCCTTGACGCGGACCCGCCCCATGCCCCCCCGGCCACGGCCGGGGACACGCGAAGGGATGAATGCAGCCAGCGGCACTGCCCCGCACCGGGATGACTCCGGAACCTGGGACGACCTGACACAACCGAATACCCCGCACGGCCCCCGGCTCCCCGTTTCCCGTCACAAGATCATCGGGCTCCCGGACGGTCACCTCAAGGACGCCTGCGGCGCCGCTGCGCGGCCGGGCTGCGCCCGGTCCTTGACCTGCCCGCCCGCTCGCCACGGACATGGCGGCTACCGGGAAACAGGAGACGCTAGTCACGCACGCCCCGCGCAACCACACAACCAGAAAACTCCCAGCTCAGGTCCGCCTTGACACGGCCCCGCTCCTTCAGGGATGAATGTTTACCAAGCCTGTGGACGAAGTAACGGTCCAGGACGAGGGTCATGTTGTTGAAGGAGAGCGCTTCGAAGGATTCACGGACAGAATCGATCTTCTCGTCCGCTGTCGCGCTGGCAACGGCTTTGACGAGTTCCTTGAGGGTTATTCACGCCTCTCTCCAGAAGTGCAACCCAACAACCGCTGACATGGTTGTTGCGAAGGTGCTGATGGGGCGACGGTAGTCGGTGTGCATGATGCGCCAGGTTTTGAAATTTGCGATGACCCGCTCGATCATTGCGCGGATCTTGTTGACCTGCTTGTTAAACTCTTTCTCCCAGTCGTGCAGGTCGCGGTCTTGCGGCTTCTTGATCGGTGTGATCATCTCGTTGCCGACGTATCCTTTGTCGGCGATCCAGTTAGCGGGGTCCAAGGTGACGAGAGCTCCGGATTCCGTCAGGCAATGATTGTCGTGGCGGCTTCCTTCGATCGGGTCGGAAATCCAGGCGAGTTTCCCGGCAAGCGTGCAGGGGACTTGGGCGTTCATTCCGGTGTTTTGTGTTTACCGGAGTACAGCTCTGGGTGTGCGGCCCACGACCAGGACCGGAGCAGTGTCCCGTCGAGAAGGTACTGGCATCGCTCGTCCAGCTCATCGGCGGTGGGGACGTACGGCGCGAGCACCTTTTTGATAAGCGGAGTTATAGCTGATATCGCGCGGCTGACCGTCGGCTGGGAAGTTCCGTAGGTTTCGGCCAGCTCTTCTTGGACCCGGTTTCTGCGCAGATAAGTCAGAGTCACCACAATCGAATTGAACAACCCGAGCGACGGTGGCCATTTACTATCTTCTGGCCCGGTCCCCGCCGAGTGGATCATTGCGCAGAGCTCCACGATCTCGTCTCGGGAAAGTCCGGTGATATGATACACGCGAGGCTCGTTTCTCAGGGTTGGATTCGACACCCAAATCCTTTCGGGAATCGAGCCTCTTTTCATGTAGGCGCGCCGTCGGCGCCAAGCTTTCAGCAGGTATTTACATGACCCTTTGAATAACCCTCCTTGTACGCCGCAAGCTGTTGATTGAGCGCCACCTTGCCTTGGTCAATTTCTTCTCGTGTGTAGTTCTTACGGCCGAGCATGGCGGTTCCCTTCATGGTCAGCTAAGCGTGGGAAAGATCGTTCGCAAGCGATCAGGCAAATACGCCGGCCCAGAGGCCGCCGCGATCGCCTGGATGCATGCGTTGCGTCGAAACACCACAACCTGTATGACGAGACGAAGCGGCGAGGCGTAACCGGCCCACGAGATTTCGGCCCAATTAGGTGCCGCTCAGCTCGGCAGGCTCCTGCCCGTCGGTTTGCGTGGGAAACAGCGGCAGCCGCACCCTGAACCGTGTGTCACCTGGCACCGACTCCACCCGGAGGTCTCCGTGGTGTTTTTTCACGATGATGCGCCATGAGATGTCCAGCCCTAGGCCGGTGCCCTCGCCAACCGGCTTGGTGGTGAAGAACGGCTCGAAGATCCTCTCCCTGATCTCTGCCGGAACACCGGGGCCGGTGTCACCGAATTCGACGAGCAACTGGTCCCGGTCGAGCGCGGTGCGCACCGTGAGCGTGCCCGTCCCGTTCATCGCGGACACGGCGTTGTCGATCAGGTTCGTCCAGACTTGGTTCAGCTCACCTGGGTAGGCCGGGATCGGTGGCAGACTCCGGTCGTAGTCCTTGACCACGCTGATGCCGGAGCCGATCTTGCTGCCCAGCATGACCAGGGTGCTGTCAAGCAGGTCGTGGACGTCGGTGACCTGGTACGGTGCCCGGTCTAGCTGCGAGTACTGTTTCGCCGCGCCGACCAGGGCGGAGATCCGGTTGGTGGACTCCTCGATCTCGTTCATCAAAAGCTCGGTCTCGACGGTGTAATTAAGCCACCGCAGTGCGCCTTCGAGGGCCGCCTCGTCCACGGTGGCCGCGACGTGATCGAGCCACGCGATGCCGAGGCCCGCCTGCACGAAGGTCGGCGCGATATCCCAGCCGCCGGGGATACGGCGGTCACCGAGCCAGTCCGCGATTGCATCCTCGCGGTCGGACGCTTCGATGGGGCCAAGGTCCGGGGCTTTCGAGACCCGCGCCACGGCACCTTCCTGCAGCTGGATCAGGGTCTCCAGGGTGGCGCGGTCGTGCGGCAGTGCCGCGATGGTGGCCAGCTTGCGGCGCATGCCCGCGACCCGCTCGCGCAGCGCCGATGTCGCCCGGACCGCGGCGGCCGCCGGGTTATTCAGCTCATGGGTGAGGCCCGCGGAAAGCGAGCCAAGGGCCAGCAGCCGTTCACGCTGGCCCACCGCCTGCTGGATCGCCTGAGAGCCGAGGAACAGCCCCTCCAGCATGTGAACTGCCATCGGGAACCACTCGCGCATCACCCGCGCGAAGACCTCGGCGTCGAGCACGAAGAACCGTGAGGGCACCGTGACCCGCAAAGAGCTGTTGTAGACCTGCGGCACCCGGTCACCGAGGTAGGCCATGAAGGCGCCGGCGTACACGCCCGGAGCAGATGTCCGGGTCACCTCCATGTCGTCGGCCCCCACCCGCCGCGACAGCACCAGGGTGCCGTCGAGCAGAACGTAGAAGCAGGTGGCGGGATCGCCTTCGGTGTACACGGGGCCAGGCTGGAACAGCTCTACCCGGCCCTCGCCGCATAGCCAGGCCAGCTGGTCATCGGCCAGCTTCTCGAACAGGAAAAGCGTGCGCAGCTCATCGGTGCGGCAGCGGACCGGCCGCGCCTGCTCGCTCATAGCTTCTCCAGGTAGCGGTGCACGAGCATGACGGCCATGGCGCCCTCGCCGACGGCGGACGCGACGCGCTTGGCGGATTCGGCTCGCACATCACCAGCCACGAACACGCCCGGCACGCTGGTCTCAAGATGGTAGGGCGGCCTGTCGAGCTGCCAGCCCCTTGGCCGCTGCCCGCCGACCGACAGATCGGGTCCGGCCACGACGAAACCCCGGCTGTCCCGCAGCACGACGCCATCCAGCCAGTCGGTCAGTGGGGCCGCGCCGATGAAGACGAACAGCCACCGGGCGTCGACGGTCTCGCCGGTACCGGTCGTGCTGTCATGCAGGTTAAGTTTCTCCAGGTAGTCCCGGCCGTGGGCGGCGATAACCTCGGTACAGGTGCGGACTGCGATCGTCGGTATGTTGGCGATCTGCTCGATGAGGTAATGGGACATCGATGTGCGCAGCGAGGGGCCGCGGACAAGGATTGTCACCGACTTGGCGCCCTTGGCCAGGTAAACGGCCGCTTGCCCGGCAGAATTCGCCCCGCCAGCGATGAAGACGTCATGTCCGGAGCAGCTCAGCGCCTCGGTCGGCGCGGATCCGTAGAAGATTCCCCGCCCCGTCAGCGCCGCCACGCCCGGCGCGTTCAGCTGCCGGTAAGAGACCCCGGTCGCGAGGATGACGGTGTGCGCATCAATTGCGGCGCCGTCAGAAAACCGAACCGTACGCGCCGAACCGTTGACTTCAAGACCCACCGCCTCGCGCGTGGTGAGCACCTCGGCGCCAAACTTGGCGGCCTGCCGTCGGGCGCGGTCGGTCAACTGGGCACCGGACACCCCGTCGGGAAAGCCCAAATAGTTCTCGATCCGCGAGCTCTGACCAGCCTGTCCGCCGGTAGCGGTGCGCTCGACAAGCACAGTCCGCAGGCCTTCTGACGCGCCATATACCGCCGCGCCAAGGCCCGCAGGCCCGCCGCCGATGACCACGAGATCGTAGAAACTGGCTGAGGGCCTGGTTGCCAGCCCCACCTTGCCGGCAAGCTCGGAATCGGAAGGCTCCACCAGGGCCTCGCCGTCCGGCGTGATCACAACCGGCAGCGTGAGCCCGTCCGCGTCGGCCGCGGCCAGAAGCCGCAGGCCTTCCGGCTCGTCAGCGGAGTACCAGCGGTAGGGCACCTGATTACGGGCGAGGAAATCGCGCACCTCGAACGAGCGCGCCGACCAACGGTGCCCGACGAGCTTGGTCTCTGGCACCGGCCGGTGGTCCGACGCGAGCCACGTCTCCAGCAGCGTGTCCACCACTGGATAGAGCTTCTCTTCCGGCGGGTCCCACGGCTTGAGCAGGTAGTGGTCGAGATCGACCACGTTGATCGCGTCGATCGCGGCGCTGGTGTCGGCGTAGGCGGTTAGCAGCGCCCGCCGCGCACCCGGATAGATATCGGTGGCCTGCTCGAGGAATTCAATCCCGTTCATCTGCGGCATGCGGTAGTCAGCCAAGATCACAGCGACCAGCTCACCCCGCAGCTTCATCTGGCGCAGCGCATCCAGCGCGGACTCCCCAGATTCCGCACGCACTATCCGGTGCTGCTCACCGTAACGCCGCCGCAGATCGCGAGCGACCGCGCGGGACACGACCGGATCATCGTCAACGGTCACGATCGCCGTACGCAGCGCGCCGCCCGGCGCCGTCACCGCCATGGTCATCCCGCGCCATCCTCTAGTCGGCGGCCTGGTCCCTTCATGGACCACATGCTAGGTTCTCCGCCCAAACCACGTCGAAGCCGCCGCTTCCCAGCGCCACCGAGCGGTCTTGTGACAGCCCGCGTGAGCCGTTGGGGATAATTGTGTTAAGCAGCGGCGCTGATGTGTCACGGCCGCGGCGTCTTTGCCCGCCGCCCTCGACGCGCCAGGTCACCGTCCTGACGTGTGCTGGTCCTGGCGGTCAGACGCTGAACGCCACCGCGGCCTCGGCCGTGTACACCAGGAAAGTCAGGGTTTCCTGGAAGTACAGCTCGACGCTGGCAGCGTCGTGGGACAGGTAACCGATCGACAGGTCCTGGCCGAGGTGTAGCCCGTAGTCGCTGCCGCGGGCTGACAACAGGAACGCCCCGTCGATGGCGGGCGCCCAGATGATCTCGTCCACTACCCGTGCCAGGTGCTCGCGAACCGGGTACCCGTAGTCGGAGGTCTCATTCACGGCGGTGTAGGCGCTGGCGCTGAGCAGCAGCGCGTACGGTCCGTTGACCCCGGCGAGCCGCAGCGCGGTCATGGCCTGGCTGACCACGTCCGGATACTCGCGGGCGCCCGCAGGCAACGTGAGCACCGGGTTCGACGTGGCATGGCGGATACCGGTGATGCCAGCGGCCTGATAGCCCTCGAAAATTGCGCGGTCCTCGGCGAAGGCGATTCTGCGGGCCGCGTCCTTGACCTGCTGCCAGTCCGGATCCTGCGCGCCACGCTCGACGTCGTCGGCCGCCTGGCGGTCCACGGTGAACGGCACCCGCAGCTCGGCGACCGGCTGGGACCGGCGCAGGCGGGCGGTGACCCCTTCAGCGGGAGCGGCGATGTCGGCGAGGTGGCCGGTTCCGATGGCGGACAGGGTCTCCCCGCTGGGGCCGTGGACGTCGAGCACCCGCCGGCCCGCCAGGTGCTGTTTGAAGGTCCGCCGCGCCTCGGACTCGATGCTGGCCCAGGCGGCCTCGGAGATGGGCGCGAGCTCGCGGTGCAGGTTGTTCATCGCGGGAGGCTCCTCTTCAGGGCGCCGATCCGAAGCGATCCGTCGGCTCCCGGCATGACGCTGGTGGGCGGCTCGGCCTCAGACGCGGCCGATCCGGGTGGGTCGGGCAGGTTGTCAAGGAAGTCAGCCGACGGCGCGAAAAACAGCCCGCCGGTGACCGCGGTGGAGAAGTCGAGGATCCGGTCGCTGTTGCCTGGTGGCCGGCCAATGAACATGTTGGCCAGCATCTGCTCGGTAACGCCGGGGGTGGCGGCGTAGCCGATGTAGTACGTGCCGAACTCGCCCCGCCCTACCTCGCCGAACGGCATGTTGGCCCGCACAATCTGCCGCTGGGTGCCGTCCGGCTCGATGATGGTGTTCAGCGCGACGTGCGAGTCGGCGGGTTTGACCTCGTCGGGCAGCTCAATGTCGGCAAGCTTGGTACGGCCGATCACCTTCTCCTGATCTTCCACCGTCAGCGCATTCCAGGCCCGCATGTCATGCACATACTTCTGCACGATGACGTAGCTGCCGCCGGCGAAATCGGGGTCATCGGCACCGACCAGCGCCGCAGCAGCTGCGGCCGGCCCGGGCGGGTTCTCGGTGCCGTCGACGAAGCCCACCAGGTCACGTTCGTCGAAGTACCGGAACCCGTGCACCTCGTCGCAGACCGTGACCCATCCGGCCAGCCGGTACATGACCTGGGTGGCGAACTCGAAACACAGGTCAAACCGGTCGGCCCGGATGTGAAACAGCAGATCACCCGCAGTCGCCACCGCGCGGTGTTTCGCCCCCGCCAGCTCACGAAACGGATGCAGCTCGGCCGGCCGCGGCCCGCCGAACAGCCGGTCCCACACGTCCGATCCCACCCCGGCAACGCACGTCAGCCCGGCGTCAGGGATACGGAACCCGACCGACCGCTGCAGCCCAGCCAGATCACCCAGCAGGTCCCTGACCGCGGCCTGCCCACCCGGGTCCACCGTCACCACCAGAAAGATTGCCGCCACGGTCAATGGCCTGAGCACCGGCTGCGGCTCGGCCGGCGGCCCCGCCCGCCCCGCAACCTCGGTCACAGCCATGGGCTCACCCTTCCGCTAACGCCAAGGCTAGCCTCCCACGGCATGGACGACGCCGAGCTGAACCGTGCGGTGCCGTGACGCGATGCGGCAGCCGTTAACGATCATTTTCCATAACGGCTGACGCGAGCGTGACGCCCCCGGGCACGGCGGTCAGCTCACCGCTTGAGCAGGCGCCGAGGTCCGAGCGCAGGGCAGTGCACGGCACCCACGGAGTGGCGCCGAGCGTGCGGCCAGCCAGGCTTCGGTAGGTTCGGCATAGCAGTTGACCGTCGAGGAGAGCCCGTGGTGGTTCCGCTCATTGGCCGTTTGGTGGCCGCGGTTGCTGGCGGCCTGCTGGTGCTCTCGGCGGGGGCCAGCGTGATCGGCACGCTGATCGTGCCCCGCGCGGTGGGCAGTTGGCTGACCCGGTGGGTGGACCGGGTCGTGAACGGGGCTTTCCGGCTGGCGACCAGCGCGGTCGCCGATTACCGGCGCCGTGACCGGGTGCTCGCCGGGCAGGCGGCGGCGATCCTGCTCGGGCAGCTGGCCGCCTGGCTGGGGATCTCGTTCGTTGGGTACTGGCTGCTGCTGTGGCCGGTCGTCTCCGGCGGCCTGGGGTCGGCTTTCACCGCCGCCGGGTCCTCGATGTTCACCCTCGGATTCGCGGTGCCAGCCGGTGCCGCACCCGCAGCGATCGTCTTTGCCGCGGCCGCGACCGGCCTGGTGATTGTCACGCTGCAGATCGCCTACCTGCCGACCCTGTACGCGGCGTTCAACCGGAGGGAAACGGAGGTGGCGCTGCTGAACGCGCGGGCCGGCGTCCCGTCCTGGGGCCCGGAGCTGCTGGCGCGGACCCACTACGCGCTGGGATCGGGTGTGTCGGCGATCGACAGGCTGCCCGAGCTGTATGCCCAGTGGGAACGCTGGGCTGCCGACGTCGCGGAAACCCACACCACCTACCTGCCGTTGGTGCGGTTCCGCTCACCCAGGCCGCTGTCGTCCTGGGTGACCGCGCTGCTTGCCGTGCTGGACTCCGCCGCGCTTTTCCTTGCGCTGTCCCCCAAATCCGCGCCGGTGGTACCGGCTCGGCTGTGCCTGCGCAGCGGATTCCTGTGCGTCAACCAGATCGCGCGGGTGATGGGCATCGAGGTCCCAGAAGAGCCCGGCCCAAGCGGCGGGATCAGCCTGAGCTACCAGGAGTTCCTCGACGCGATTGGCCGGATGCGCGAGGTCGGATTCCCGATCGAGCGCGACCCCGCCGACGCATGGCCGGATTTCGTTGGCTGGCGGGTCAACTACGAGCGGGCCGCCTACGCGGTGGCCGCCGCCGTCGACGCTGTGCCTGCGCTGTGGTCGGGCCCGCGCCGGCACCGCGCTGCCCCAATCGCGCCCATCCGCCCGCTGCGCGGACGATCACCCAAGTAGGCCCATCCGCCAGCGCCGCGCAGGCCGATGACTGGCAGCGGGGCCGTCTCCCGCCCCGCCCCGGTCAGGCGCAAAAGGGGCCGATCGTTGAACGGTGCCTGCGGCGAGTGATCACGGGCCTGGGATCGCGAGCTGGAGGCATCTCATCCCGCGCAGGTCTAGCCAGGCCCGGTCCGGAGCGCGGACGAGCCGCAGCACGACCTCGCCGCAGGCGGGGCAGCGGGCGACCAGGCCGGGGGCGTCCGTGTAGACACGGGTCTGCGCGATGGCGCCGCTGGTGCCGCACGTGACACATTCGCCGACTGCGGTGGTGACGTCTACGGCGAAAAGCTCACCCAGCGCCCCGGCGAGCACGTTCCCGTCCACGTATGCACTCATGGCTGGCCTCCCGAGGGCCCGAAACGTTCTGTCTTGATCAAGCCAGGGTCGTACCCAGCGTCGACGAGCAGGTCAGCGGCGTTCTCCACGAATCCGGTCGGGCCGCACACGAACACCGAAGGGACCTGCTGCGGGGGCCAGACGGCCAAGGCGAGCAACTCTGCGCTGATCCGCCCGGCAGGCCGCGCTGAGCCGCTCGGCGCGGTGCGGGTGTAGACGTAGGTCATGTCCAGGCCGTCGCCGGCGCGCTGCCTTTCGGCCAGTTCGGCTGTGTACAGCGCGGTATCTGGGCCGCGCACCGAGTACACCAGCCGGAACGGCGCCCGGTTCCGCTGCGCAGCGCGGGTGCGGATCATCGCCATCAGCGGGACCATCCCGCTGCCCCCGGCCACCAGCAGCACCGGCGCCGTGCTGGCTGGATCCCAGACGAACCAGCCGCCGACCGGGCCCCGCAGCTCCAGCGGGTCACCGGCCGCCAGCGTCTGCGCCAGATACGGGGACACCTCCCCGTCCGCCAGCCGCTGAACGGTCAGCTCGACCCGGGTGCCGGCCGGGGCAGACGCGATCGAGTACGACCGTTGAGCCGAGTACCCGTCCGGCGCGGTCAGCCGCACGTCCACATGCTGGCCGGCCCGGTGCCCGGGCCAGCCGGGGACATCAAGCACAATCGTGCGGGCGGTGGGCGTCTCGTCGCGCAGCGCCGTCACCGTGCCGGCCCGCCAGGTCAGTCGCCCCAGTACCGCTGCTCGCGCCATGGATCCCCGTAGTTGTGGTAGCCAAGGGTCTCCCAGAAGCCGGGCTCATCCTCGGTTAGCAGGTCGATGCCGGTGAGCCACTTCGCCGATTTCCATAGGTACAAGTGCGGAACGAGGAGCCGGGCCGGGCCGCCATGCTCCGGCTCCAAGGGCTCCCCGTCGAACTCGAAGGCGACCCAGGCCTGCCCCTTGAGCAGGTCCTCCAGCGGCAGGTTGGTGGTGTAGCCGCCGTACGAGCGCGCGAGCGCGAACTCGGCGGTGGTCTCGATGTGGGCGAGCAACGCGTCCACCGGCACACCCCGCCACCGCGTGCCCAGCTTCGACCACTTGGTCACGCAATGCAGATCGGCCGTGATCTCCTCGTTGGGCAGTGTGCCGAACGCCGCCCAGTCCCAGGAGTGCACCTGACCGGTTTCGGCCGTGACGCGCAGCTCCCACGAGCCGGTGTCTAGCCGTGGCGTCGGCCCCGCCGACAGCACAGGAAAGTCGGTGACCAGGTACTGGCCCGGTGGAAGGCTCTCTCCACCGGCCCGCCGGCGGCCGAAAAATCCAGGTGACACAATTCCCACAACCTCAAGCCTCCCACTTCTTACTGGTGTCAATAAACGCCGGCCCGGCGGCAACCTGGGACCGTCAGAAAATGACCACGGTGCCGTCGCACCTCAGTGCCGGTCAGATGCAGCGGAAGACCATTGCCACGACAGGACTCCGTGACCGGCGGCGATGAGCGAACGCTCGGGTGTTCCTGCCTCGCAGCTGTTCCGGCGGCTGGGTGGAAGACTTAGCGCATGTCCGGCCGACCAGTGTCCACCCGCCCGGCGCGCAGCTACCAGGCGGCCGCCGCCCTCTTGGCCGAGCGGGACCGGTCTTGCGACGCCTCGTCGCCGAGGCGGGTCCTGCCCGTGTGCGCCCGCCGGCGGAGACCCATTTCGCGGCTCTGGTCCGCGCCGTCGTCTACCAGCAACTGGCCGGCGCGGCGGCAGCCGCTATCCATGCGCGCCTGATCGCCGCGCTCGGCGGTGAGGTCACCCCGCAACGGCTGCTGTCGCTGCCTGCCGGCACGGCGCGGTCGGTTGGCCTGTCCGCCCGCAAAGCAGTGTCTCTGCAGGATCTGGCGGCCAAGGTGCTGGACGGGACGGTGCTGCTCGACCCGCGGCGGCTGCGGGCCGTAGGCGACGCCGAGCTGGTCGTCCGGCTTTCTGCGGTCCGGGGTATCGGGAAATGGACGGCCGAGATGTTCCTGATGTTCCAGCTGCGGCGCCTGGATGTGTGGCCGACAGGCGATCTTGGGGTCAGGAAAGGATTCGGGCTGGCGTGGAGGATCCCGACGCCGACGGCGAAACAGCTCGAACCGCTCGGCGAGCCGTACCGGCCCTACCGGTCGGTGGTGGCCTGGTACTGCTGGCGGGCCGCCGAGCTGTACGGGCGTGCGGCGGACAGTGCCCTCACCCGGTGAGCCGCCGGAATGCCCGCGCGCCAAGACTGACCCGCATCGGCACCCTCTCAGGTGGCCAACGCAAGCGCCTCTCCTTCCACCGGTCCCAGAAGCTGTGCCACCAGTCGGCGGTTCGGGATCGTAGCCATGCTGGTAACCACACCTTTCTCGCATTGTCGGCGGCATAGTGCGGATGTTCGGACTGACGCCGCGCGCCGAGATCCACACCGCCGGGTGCGGTTTACCGCGGTCGGAGCGTGTCGAACATGGCGGCGGCACGTTCGGCGGCGTCGAACATCGCGGCTGGGTTGGTGCGGTTCGCATCGAGGTGCGAGAGCATCTCGATGCCGAGGTACGCGGCGACCACGGCGGCGGCCGCTTCCCGTACCGGTAGCAGAGCAGCGAACGGCGTGCCGTCGATCAGCCGGTGGATGGTACTCGCGGCGAAGTCCTGCCACTCCGCTGTCGATGCCCGGACTTCCCCGGCAAGGCGCGCCGAGGTGTTCGCGGCGGCGATCAGCTCCTGGACGGCGGCGATGTGGCCCTCGGCGGCGTCCTCGCGGTACAGCACGCGAAGTCGGCCGACCAACTCGACCGCACCGGTGACGCCGTCGGTTTCTGCCCGGTACCGCGCCAGCCGCGCCTGGCTGGTGAACCGCGCGGTCGCCACGAACAGCTCGTCGAGGTCGGCGAAGTAGTAGTAGATCACACCAGGTGCGAATCCACCGGTGGCAGCGATCGCCCGCGCGGTCGTGTCGGCGTACCCATGCTCGGCGAGGGTGCGCACCGCGGCGCGCAGGATGCGTTGCCTGGTCTCGGCGCGCTTCACGTCAGATGACCCGCCTCGGCCGCACGCCCGCCTGAGCCAGGAAGGGGTCGAGCCTGCGGGCCAACTCGGCGAGCCGGTGGCTGGGCACCTGGGGGTAGAGGTGGTGCTCCAGGTGGTAGGTCAACTCCAGGAAGATAGCCGGGACGATGCGCCCGCGCAGGGTTCTATGTGTTCTTCGTCATCGAGGTGGGCAGCCGCTACGTCCATATCCTCGGCGTCGCCGCGTACCCGGACGGTGCCTGGACCGCGCAGCAGGCGCGGAACCTGCTCATGGACCTGGGGGAGTGTGCTGGCCGGTTCCGGTTCCTGATCCGCGACCGGGCTGGGCAGCGCGACCGCTCGCTTCCCATCCAGTGCGGTGACGCACTGGATTGCACACAGGTTCCGCTGGTGCGCACCTGCGAGAATTTGGTTGCGTCCAGCCGCTTTGCAAAGGCCGCTAAGACCCGTTAAATGCCCTCCGTCAAGGCATCGATGGCACGAGACCGGCCCAGTTAGATCAGTCTTCGCGGGGTAACCCACAGCATAATCCCCACGGTTAGTAGCGCAGGTCGGCAGATGGCGCGCGACACTTGCCCATGAAGGCAGTCACATCTTCTTGCACCGCTACCTGTTCGACCCGGACATGGCGCCGCGCGCCAGCCGACAGCCGGACCACACGGCGGCCGGGGGCGCCGCTGTCATGCGCTGCCTGCACCGCGACGTCAACGACGTGGGCACGCAAGACTGGGGACGCATCAGCCGACGACGAGACTGGCGCGAGGTCCAGGCCAACCGCGGCATGGCAGCGCTGCTGATGCCGGCCAGAACGTTCAAGGATGTTGCCTTCCAGCAGATGACGAAGCTCGGCCTGAGCAGCCTCTCATCCGGCCCGGCCCTCGCCGACACGCTCGCCGCGACGATCGCAGACGCTTTCCAGGTCTCGAAGCAGGCCGCGCTGATCCGGCTTGGCACGTTGCAGGTCGTACATGTCAGCTAGGACGGCCGCCAACCGTGATCGTTGATGCCTGGTCAGCTCGTCAGGCAGACTTGAACCGCACAATCCTGCTTCGGGTCCATGAGAGGTACATCGCAGGTCTACCGGAGGTCAATCACTCCATGTCACCGCGAGCCTCTGGCAAAGCCTCCTCACCAGACGCCCGGGCACCAGGCCCGCGCGATCCGTCACGATCTTCAGCACAGTCCCGGGCGCTGGGAATGCGCCCAGCTTGCAGCCACGCTAGCAGGGGGGATTACGGACCGTATCTACCACCTGAGCGAACGACCGCCGCCCATGTTTGCTCCATGTTTGCTCGGATGTCGCGGTACGGCCCGGTAGCGGTCGGCACCACATGACACCCGCTCTCGTAGGTCGCCGTACAGTTCAGCAGGTCGCGGCACCACGCGGCACATAATGATACGAGGTAAAGAAGCAAAATCGAACAGAGCAGCGGACTCTTAATCCGCGGGTTCGGGGTTCGAGTCCCTGGCGGCGCACCCGTCCTGACCTGGCGTTATACCCGTTTCGGGTCCCCTCGTGAAGACCGTTTCCGGCCCATGTTTGCTCCACGTTTGCTCGTCAGTCCGGACCTAGTCCCACGGGCCGCGCTGGCCGGCCTCGCACCCGCCCGTTCCGCCCGGCCTAGTGTGCCGTCCCGGCCGTGGCATCCGCTCCAGAGCGACCCTGCCTGGACCTGCGATATACCTGGTATCGACCCGCGATGTACCTGGGATGGACCTGTGCCGGCCGGAGCCCCGCGTCGCGCGCCGAGTCTGGGAGCATGCCGGTGCCGGGCCGTGTCACGATTCCAGCGGTTCGCGCACGTGGCTTGTCAGTAGTTCCCGCTATGTTTTGAGCGGTGCGGAGTTCTCCCCGGCAGCGGCTTCCCGACACGATCGGGGCGGCAAGACCGGCGGTGCACTGCCGAGCGGGCTGGCGAGGCTGAGCCTGGCAGTGCTGGCTTAACGGCAGAGCAGACCTACTTGAGCCACGCCGAGTTACGCCGGCGCCTCAAGTAGCAGCTTGGCAGCAAGGACGACTCCGGCCACCCGGGCTTTGGAACAAGTATGGCCGGTGAAATGACGACTACCAGGATGGCCGACCGGTGGGACAACATCGAGATCTTGCAGGCGATCACCGAGCAGTACGCGCCGGACGAGGTAGCTGACTTCCTCGCAGAGGAGGGCATCCCGCCGCAGGAGCTGGCGCTTCCGGACGGTGCAGCCGCATGGGACGCGCACGAGATCCTCGCCGTCCTCTGGCGCTGGGGCTCGGAGGGCCGCCGGATGCCGGATGGTGCGTCGGTTCATCGGCCGCTGGCTCGACGACCGGCTCTTGTCCGGCCCGGATGCTGAGCTGCGGGCCCGGCTGATCGAGCAGCTTGCCCGGCAGGGCTGGCGGGTCCGCGAGACTGACTCTGTGCTGGTCATCTGCGAGCCGGTCCGGGGCGTCCCGGTCAGCGCGTCGTTCCTGCGCGCTTCGCGCCTGCACCCTCTCATCGAGGCCGAGGCCCGCCCGCAGTTCCTGATCAACAAGCCCGAGCAGGGCGTGTTCGCGTCCATGAAGGCAATCGAGGTCCGGGTCCGTAAGCTCGCCGGGTTCGGCGACGAGGTCATCGGCGTCGACCTGGTGAACAAGGCGTTCGGACCCACCGGCCCGCTGACGGATGTGTCCGCCGGGAAAGGGGAGCAGGAGGGCACCCGGATGCTGTTCGCCGGAGCGTATGCCGTGCTCCGCAATCCCGCTGGCCACCGGCAGGTCGATTACGCCGACCTGTCGGAGGCAGCCGAGGCCGTCCAGACCGGCAGCCTGCTGATGCGGATCCTTGATCGCGTGGAGGATCGCCTGCTGGCAGCAGCCCGTAACGCCAGCGGCCTGAGCGGGTGAGACGCCCCGCGACTATGCGATTCTGGAAACGTTCCGACGCCGAAGCGCGCGCGCTTGCACGAGCCTCGCGTATTCGGCACTGGCGGCAGCTCGATCGGCGGCGGCGTCGCCGTCTGTGGTTGTCGCGCGCGTGGGTGGCCGTCCGCGACCGGAGGGCGCAGCTTCGCCAGGACAGCCGGGTTCTCGCCGGTCTCGTCAGTGGTGTCCTGGGTGCCATTCTCGGGACGGCGGCGCTCGTTGCGGCCCTGGAGGCGCTCGCCACAGCGGCCAGGCACGTTCTGCGCTGGGGAACGCTTTTCACGCCGGTCGACCCGGGAAGCTACGGAGGACTCGTCGGTGTTGCCGTCGGCGCGGAGGCGGCCTTTCTTGCCTTGTTCTTCACGACCGTCGGGGTGATCGCGGCGACGACGTACGCCCGGGTACCTGGCGAGATACGCGGCCTCTTCGTGCGCGAGAGAACCAGCCTGATCTACGTGTGGACTGTGGCGGTCGCCCTTCTCGTAGGCCTGGCCTTGCTGACGATGCCACTGCTGGCCCACCGTTTGCCGCACGGGCTCACCGTGCTCGTGTTCGCCGTCCTGACGGCCTTCTCCGTTCCGTCCCTCGTCCTGCTCGGCACGCGGCTATTCAACTTCTTTGACCTGTCGACGCTCTCGCTCCCGCTGCGCCACCGTTTCACCCGCGGGGCGGCATCTGCCTCGGCGGCTGGCAAATCGGTCCCGCGCGAGCCCCAGCAGCAGTCGGCACCGCTCTGACATGGCTGACCTGAAGATTCCCCGCGGAGCCGAGAGATTGCAGGAATCCCTCGACCACTGTCAGCACCGAACAGAGCAGATGAAGCGGTCTGGCGATGCGAGCCAGGCGGGTGAGGAAGCATGAGACGACCGCAGCCAGCGGACGGCCTGCGAAGCACTCGCAAGTCTCGCACCTTCTACCCAGTCGATCCGGCCCTGCAAGAGCGCATGCGAGCCACCTCCTTCGAAGGCTCCTACACCTTCATGCTGCATCAGGATCTCGACTTCGTTATCCCCTACATCATTGGCCGCGGAGGCGAGCCAGAGGCACGAGTAACCGGACCCGATGCCGACAGAGCTGCCCCGCTGATCGAACGTGCCCTGTCAGGCCGGGACTGGACACCGTCTCTTTACGAGTCGGTTCGCAAATTCGTCAGCTCCACGGCGCAACATCTCGTGATCGGCGGACCAGTAACCTACGAGATCGACTACCTCCATCCCCAGGAAGCCACTTCCGGCGCGCCCACCGAATTCCGGCTCGAACTCGTGCCCCCTGGGAGGCTGTCCTATCACCGACGTCAGCTGATCCAGTACGTCCCGGCGGCGTTCGGCGGTCCGCGGGATAAGACAGGCCTGACCTATGTCGACCTGGACCCGGCGACGCTCGTCACCTTCCGCCTCGAACCGGCCGAGGAAGCGGCCGTACGGAAAATGGTCAACTTCGTCACCGAGCCGATCGGCTGGAACGTGCGGGAGCTCTTCCAGGACAACCACCTCGCGCCCTACGACGTATGGCGCCAGCTCAGGTTCCTTGAGTTCAAGATCCGGCTCCGGGACTTGATCATGAACCGCCTTAACACGACCTTGTCTGAGGTCGGCAGCCAGCTGGACTTCCAGGCAGCCATCGAGCTAAGCGGCCTGCCAACCCTTCAGGATGTAGACAACGCCAAGAATGACCTTCGAAGCGGACGGCGCAGCCTCAATGACCTCGCGACGTTCGCCATCTAGTGCCGTAACCGGCAACGTTTGCCCTGTCCCGCGAGCCGCGATGAGTCCTGCGGCGTCCGGCGGTCGTACTGTCGAACCCGTTACCGAGGAGGACTTCTGATGCGCAGCGTGACCTATTCGATGGGCGTCTCACTTGACGGCTACATCGCCGGGCCGGACGGCGACTTCGACTGGACAGCGCCCGACGAGGAG
>WNGD01003663.1_pt1 | contig 18669 bp, 17 predicted proteins | sample 5400671 | NCBI WGS metagenome assembly WNGD01 (sample SAMN13153369, study PRJNA577476) | soil metagenome | isolation source: 40 cm soil or saprolite under grassland replicate 2 | place: USA:California | collected 2016-06-15
CCTGCTGGCCCAGCGGCAGCATGAGCGTAGTGCTCTCCATGCCGCCGAACTGCGGGAACCGGTAGGTGAAGGCCCACTCCTGGCCGATGACCTGGACCTGCAGGAGGTTGCTCGTGTTGGGCTTCCAGATCGGCGACGGGCCTTCGCCCGCGCCCGCGCCGGCCGGCACGATCAGCTGGACCGTGCCGAAGACGAACAGGCCGAGCACGATCACCGCGGTGGCGGTGATCCAGGTCGCCTGGACCTTGGTGTTGCCGTGGATCGGCGGCCCATCCTCCTCATCACCCGGCCGGTGCCGCCAGACGACGAGGGCGTAGGCGAAGTAGACCCAGACGAACAGCACGACGGGTGCCGCCAGCACGGCCATGACCGCGATGTCGAACTGCTGCCCCTGGGCCTGGTCCGTCATCCGCCCGGGCGGCATGTGCGGGTACCACGCGAACCAGATCAGCAGGTCGGCGACGATCGCGAGGGGGAGCCAGATGAGGAACATGCGCAGCCCATGGCGTGCCCCGTCGGTTGTCCTCGGGGCGGCGTTGGCATCGCTCATGAGGCCACCACCGTCATCTGGCCGGCCATGTACCCGAACGTCTGCATGGGACCGCCGTTGCCGTCGATGAATCCGCCCCCACACGGGACGAAGCACTGCCAGCGGAACTCGCCGCCGTGGCTGGGCGTCCGGAAACTGAACTTCTGCAGGGTGTAGGGACCGGACACGCAGGGCGAGGAACTGCACAGGCTCGCCGACGCGTCGGGCGAACCCACCGGCACGAACAGGTGCAGGCTCGGGATCGCGAACGTGTGCCCCACCGCGCAGTGCGACCAGCCGTTGAGGGTCGGCGTGACATGCACGGGCCCCTTGGGGTGGCCAGGGTTGTTGAACTGCTGGAAGGCTATGACGCCACCGATGGTGCCCTGGACCTGCATCCAGAAGTTGTTCCTTGGCGGCGTGCAGCCGTCGTAGCCCAGGATCGTCATGTTCACCCTGGTGTTCGCCGGGACGGAGAACAGCGTGGTGTGCACCCACGAAGCCTGGGACATCGGATTCGCGCCCGGCTTCATCGTGTAGTAACTCACCCAGTCGGGCCTGCTCGACGAGTTGTTCTGCGGGTCTTCCTGCAGGACGACGTTGACCTGGCCGCCGGAGGCCGCGTGTGTGTAGTCAACCGTGGGCAGCGTGCCCACCATGTAGTGCACGACCACATACACCGCGACGACGACCACCGCGGCGAACGCCACCAGCAGGGTCACGACACGGACCGGCACAGACACCAGCCACCACCTCGCTTCTCGCGGCGCGCACTGCGCACACGGTTCGGGCCGGCCACGGTTGTCCCCGGACCCGGCCGGATGCCTGTTACGGACCCGATCTTCTTGGCAGCCCGCTGCTATCGGCAACAATCCGGCCACTGCATGACCAAATTGTCATCCTCGGCTGAGCCCCAGCAGGTACCGTCTCCCTGGCGGGGTGGCCGTAAAACAACTATGAGTAAATGGTCAGCTACGCATAGCTACCGAAGGTGCCCGCGGCGACCCCGCCGGGCAATCGGCGGGTTGTGCAACGGTTTGCTTGCGGCCGGTTGACCGGCCCCCCTTGTGCGGTGGACCCTCGTCAGAGGAACCCCACCTCATCGTTAAGCTGCGGTGGCGGGTAAGGCGAGATGACACGACTGTCGATGACAGCATCCGGGCAGGCCGAGGGCGTGGCAGCCCCGCGCATCCTGCTGGTCGATGACGAGCCCCGGATCTGCGACTTCATCAGCAGGGCGCTGGAAACCGCCGGATACATGGTGGACGCCGCGGGCAGCGGCACCGAAGGGCTGCGGCGGGCCCTGGAGGGTGACTACGACCTGATCATCCTCGACCTGATCATGCCGGACCTGGACGGCAGGCGATTCTTGACCCGGCTGCTGCACGAACGGCGCGAGCAGGGGGTGCTCGTGCTGTCCTGCCTGGCGGATGTGACCATCAAGGTGGACTGCCTCGAACTGGGCGCTCAGGACTACCTGACCAAGCCCTTCTCCCTGGCCGAGTTGCTCGCGCGGGTGCGGGTACGCCTGCGCGGCGACTCGCACTCGCTCAGCGAGGTGGTCAGGGCCGGTGACCTCGCGCTGGACGTGGGCCGGCTGGAAGCCAACATCGGCAACGGCCCGGTGGCCCTGACCCGGCTCGAGTTCCTGCTGCTCCGGGAGCTGATGGAGCACGCGGGGCAGTCGGTCGGCAAGGGCCAGTTGCTTGCCTCGGTCTGGGGATACGACTTCGATCCGGGCTCGAATGTGGTCGACGTCTGCGTGCGGCGGCTGCGCTCCAAGCTCGGCTTCGACCTGATCAAGACGGTGCGTGGTGAGGGCTATCGGCTCGCCTCCTGAGGTCGTCCCCGGCGGGCGCCTGCACTGGCCGCACCGGCTGGCCGGCCTGCACTGGCCGCGCGGGCGGCCTCCGCTCCGCTGGCCGTTCGTCTGGCTAGACGTCGCGTGGATGGCCTTCTCGCTGGCCAACCTCGTGGCCATCGTGGTCTTCTCGCGCTGGGAGACCGTCCCGTTCCACTTCATCTGGATCAGCCTCACGCTGCTTTACGGGTTCCGCGTCTGGTCGATCAGGCCGACTGCGTGGGTACTCGCGTTTGTCATGGTCACCACGTTCGGCGCCATCAGCTGGGACGTCTTCCACGGTGCGCAGAGCGCGGATGAGCTCAACGAGGTCCCGCTCATGGCGGCCATGTTCGGGATGATGGTGTGGCATGCACAGCGCCGGCTCGCCGCCCACAAGGAAAGTGCCTCGATCAGCGCGGAGAACGCACGGCTGCTCGCCACCCAGCGCCGGTTCCTGCAAGATGCCTCCCACCAGCTGCGCACCCCGATCACCATCGCGCTCGGCCACGCCGAACTGCTGGCCAGCCAGCTCGCCGACAGCGGCAGCCATGAGGAGCGCGACATCAAGGTGGTCGTCGGCGAGCTTGTCCGGCTCCGGCGGCTGGGCGAGCGGCTGCTGATGATCGCCGCCGCGGAGGACCCCGAGTTCCTGCGTCCCGAGCCGATCGGCCTTGATCACTTCACGATGGAGGTGCTCCGCAAGTGGATGCCGACCGCCGAGCGGCGCTGGCAGCTCGGGCGGCTCGATCCGGTCATCGTGAACGCAGACCGGGAACGGCTGGGTCTCGCGGTGGACGCCCTGCTGGAGAACGCGGTACGGCACACCGGCGACGGTGACGTGATCCAGCTGTCCGTCGAGTCCGCCGCCAATGGCTCGGCGGCTCGTATGATCATCTCCGACACCGGCCCGGGGATCCCCGCCGCCGAGCTAGAGCACATCTTCGAACGGTTCCGGTCCGGGCTCGAGCTGGGCGATGGCCGCCGTACCGGGCTGGGGCTGGCCCTGGTGCGGGCGGTCGCGCGGGCACATGGCGGCGAGGCGCTGGTGCGCAGCGTCCCCGGCCAGGGCAGCGAGTTCGAGCTCATGCTGCCCGTCGCGGGCCCAGCGGCCGGCGCCGCCCTCGAAGCCGGGGCCGCCCCGGCTGCCGACGTCGCCCCTGGAGCCAAGGTTGCCCCCACGGCCGGCCTGACCGCCGCGCGCCCCGGCGAGGCGGGCCCCGGCGGCGATACCGCGCCAGCGAGCGCGCCGTCCCCGTCCCGCCAGCCGCGCCCGGGGCGGGCGGCGTCGGGGGGCCGATGGCGCGGCAGGACACGATGACGGCAGCGGGTGCCGCCCAGCGCCTGGCGCAGCGGCTCGGCGGTCTCGGGCGCGCCCGGCTGGCGGCCCTCGCGGCAGTCGTCGTGGGGGTCGTCGTGATCCTAACCCTCAGCCTGGTCGGCACCGGTGGCGGCGCCCCGCGGCACGCTCCACCCGCCCCCGCGAAGAACTTCAGCCTCGCCATGCTGGGCCATCCGGGCCAGCGGGTCTCCCTCAGCTCGGTGGCCGGCCGGCCCGTCATCGTGAACTTCTTCGCCTCCTGGTGCGTGCCGTGCCGGAAGGAGACACCGCTGCTCGCCAGGTTCTTCCGCGCCAGGCATGGCAAGGTGGCGGTCATCGGCATCGACGTCAACGACCAGACATCTGCCGCGCTCGCGTTCGTCCGCAAGACCGGGGTCACGTATCCGGTCGCCACCGCGCCGGCCACGGGCAGCACCGTGATCGCCTACGATCTGCCGGGGTTGCCCGCAACCTTCTTTCTCGACGCGCGCCACCGCATCGTGAAGCGGGTCTACGGGGCGGTCAGCCAGGCGGAGCTGGCCTCAGGAGCGGTCCTCATCCGCGAGCGGGCGAGGTGAGGCCGAGCCGATGCAGACGCCGACCAGAAACGATCCTCCCTCTGTGCCGCTCCGGCACGGCGGCTGGCCGGTCCGCAAGACGCCCCGGTGGCTGTTCGCGGCCGGTGCCATCGTGCTGGCGGGGGTGGTCGCGGTCGGGCTCGTGCATCATCCCTCGCGCTCCGAACGCGCCGCCGACATGAACGCGTTCCTGCACGACATGACCACCGACATCCAGTCGTGCGCGGGCGGGGTCGGGGAGTCGCTGCTGGTGCTGCGCCAGACCGAGTCCGGGGCCAGCCACGACGTCCAGACCGCGATCCACATCGCCAGCTACGGCGCGACGAACTGCTCGCCGGCGAACAACGAACTGCTCAGCGACCTCGTCGGGTACCAGGTCCAGGAGTCACTTGCCAGCCTCCGCCTGTCCAGTGCGGTGGATGGCCTGGTCACCTGGGCTTTCCCTGACGCGCAGCGGGTCCAGAACGATGTTGCCGGGGTGCTCAGGACCCGCGGCGCGGCGCGGGCGGCCGCCACCAGCAAGCTCCAGCGTGAGCTGCGGGCGCTCAACGCCCAGCGCGCGTACGTGGACAAGATCATGATGAGCGCGGTGAACGCGACGTCGGCCACCGGCAAGCTGCCGGTACTCCCGGGCTGACCGGGCGGCGCCCGGCCCCGGGCTAGGTGGCGCCCAGGCCGAGCTGCTCCAGCGCGGCCGCAAGGGCGTCCTCCCAGTTCGGCCCGCCGGTCGCGCCTGACGGCGGCTTGACCCGGTCCAGCGCGGCGAGCGTCGTGCGTACCATCTCGGCCGGGCGTGCTGAGGTCACGGCGGCGTCTCCCAGGTCGAGTTCGTGCTGGAGATTGTCCCGGCCGTGGCCCTGGACGACGTCGAGCAGGAGGAGCGGCCGCCCGACGGCACGTGCCTCGGCGCAGGTGTCCCCGGAACTCGTGATCACCAGGTCGGCGGCGGCCATCAGCACCGGAATCTCGTCGGTGTACCCGAAGACATGCAGCCGGGGCCGCCCCGCCGCGATGGCCAGGAGCCGGTTCTCGAGCTTGGCGTTGCGCCCGGCGACCGCCAGCACCTGTACCCCCGCGTCCGCGAGTGCCGCGGCCGCCTGCGCCAGCGGGCCCAGCCCCCAGGCCCCGGACATGAGGAGCACGGTGCGGTCCGCCACCTCCAGCCCGAGCCCCATCCGGGCACGCTCCTGTGCGGGCGGATCGAGGAAGGCCGGCCGGACCGGCGGCGGGATGACCTGCACCCGGGCCCGGGGCTCGTACCTGCGCACCGCGGCCTCGGCGGCCGGCGAGGTCACCAGGTACAGGTCGACGTTCGGGTGGACCCAGAGCCGGTGCGGCGTGACGTCGCTGCACAGGACCACGTGGCTCATGCCCGGATAGCGGTCGGCCAGCACGCTGACGGCGGACGAGGCGGTCGCGAACACCGAGATGGCGAGGTCGGCCGGATGAGCGTCGAGGTAGTCACGCAGCCGCGGCACGAGCTGCCGCCGGGCGGCCGCGTCCGCGAGCAGCGCGAGCTGGCTTCCGGGGCGCAGCGCGGCGAAATGGAACGCGTCGTACAGGCCGGGTACCGCGAGCATGCCACGGAACACCGCCTCGCCGGCGGAGCCGCCGCGCGGGCCGAGCAGCCGCATCGCATCCAGGACCTCAGTGGACCAGCCACGCCTCGCGAGCGAGGACGCGACCGCCCGAGCGTGGACCTCGTGTCCGGCCCCGAGCGAGCCCGACAGCAGCAAAGCCCGTCTCATAGATTGCTCCCCGTGCCTCCGGTGTCCTCGGCGCTTGCCGTGGTGAGCCAGTCGAGGTAGCGGCGGACGCCAACCACGAACGAGGTCTCCGGCGACCAGTCAAGCACCTCCTTGGCCCTGCGGTTGGAGACGCCCACCCCCTGGTAGTCGGCCGTGCGGGCGGGCACGTACTCGACCGGCACCGGCCGGATGAGCTCCCGGACGGTGTCGGCGATCTCGCGGACCGACACCGGCGTGCCCCCTTCCAGGGCCAGCACCTGGTCGGCCGCCGCCGGGGACAGCGCGCGGACGTGGGCGTCCGCGATGTCTCCCACGAAGACATAGTTGCGCTGCTGCTCCCCCGTGCCGGCGATGGTGATCGGCGTCCCCGCCAGCGCGGCGCGCACGAAGCGGGCGACGACAAGCACGTCCCGCATCCGCGGCCCGTAGGGGATGCCGTAGCGCAGGATCGTGAAGTGCTGCCCGTACATCTCCCGGTAGCTGTGCACGAGCAGTTCGGCGGCCAGCTTGGTCGCAACGTAGACGTGCCCGGCCCGGGCCAGGTCGACCGGGGCGTCCTCGGTACGCTCCCCGGCGCCCGCGGTCGCGCCGTACACCCAGACGGTGCTTGCGAACAGCACCCGGTCGCACCGCTGCCGGCGTGCGGCCTCCAGCACCCGCGCGGTGCCCTCCACGTTGAGCCTGATCGCCCCCACCGGGTCCGCGGCCACGTGGTTCACGTCGGACGCGCCGGCCAGGTGGAAGACGGCGGCGCAGCCGCTCAGGGCGCCCGCCAGCCCGCCGTCATCGAACAGGTCCAGCTCGTAGTACCGCGCGGCCGGGTTGCGCCAGCGCGGGGCGGGATCGACCACCCGGACCTGGTGACCCGCCATCACCAGGTGATCCACCACGTGGGAGCCGATGAAACCACCGCCCCCGACAACCGCGACCTGCATGCTCTTCCCACTCCCGGTCAGCGTGATCATGCGCGGCACGCAGCGCCAGGCGTCGCAGCGCCAGGCGTCGCAGTGCAGGCCCGCCTACCGCCCAGTGAATGCGTCGTGGACGGCGGCCACGGCAGTCAGCACCTCATCCACCTCGTTGTCGGTCATGTCCGAATGCACCGGCAGGCAGATGTGCCTGGCCGCTAGCTCCTCCGCCACCGGAAGCGGCGGGCCGGCGTAGTCCGCCAGCACCGGCTGCCGGTGCAGCGGAAGATCATAGACCTCACCAGACACAGATACGTAACGCTGGGCCAGCTCCGACTTGAACCACGCCCGGTCCAGGCCGGGCGGCAGGAGCACGATGTACTTGTAGACGTTGCTCCGGCATCCCGGCGGCTCAGCCAGCGGCTGCAGTCCGTCCAGCCCGGCCAGCGCCTTGTCGTAGCGGGCCGCCACGTCCCGGCGGCGGGCGATGTACTCGCCCATCCGGCGCACGTGTACGAGTCCGGTGGCCGCATGCAGCTCGCTCATCCGCCAGGCCGAGCCGAGCCGCACGTGATGATTGGCACTGAAGGCGCCCTTGCCCTGGTCGCGGTAGATCCGCGCCTCCTGGGCGAGCTCCTCCGACGAGGTGAGCACCATCCCGCCCTCCCCACTCGTGACGACCTTGGTGGGGTAGAACGAGAACGCCGCGGCCACCCCGAACGAGCCCGCGAAACGGCCGTCGAAGGCAGACCCGTGGGCGTGCGCGGCGTCCTCCACCAAAGCGATGCCCCGCTCGTCGCAGAGCGCCCGCAACTCATCGATCTGGGGCGTGATCAGACCGCCGATGTGGACGACCACGACGGCAGCCGTGTGGGGGGTCAGTGCCGCCGAGGTGGTGGCGGGGCTGAGCGCGAACGTGGCGGCGTCCACGTCGGCGAAGACCGGCCTGCCGCCCGCCTGCAGAACGGCGGCGGCGGTCGCGTAGAACGTGTTCGCGGGCACGATCACCTCGCGTCCATCCACCCCGGCGGCGCGCAGAGCGATGGTGAGCGCGGCGGTGCCGCTAGAGACGGCCACGGCATGCGGCGCGTCCGGGGCCGGAGCCGGCGGGCCAGGTACCGCCTCGTGCGCGGTGTGGGCTACAGCGAACGCCGTCTCGAACCGGCGCGTGTAAGGCCCCAGCGTGAGAGCGCCATTCGCGAGTATCTCGGTGACCGCGGCGGCAATCTCCGCCCGATCGCTGGCCGGGAACACGACGCGCGCCGCTGGCACTCCCAATGGATCTCCTTCGACAAGACCTTGCCGCGCCACCAGCAATAACCGGACCTGCGCACGCGGCATCCCAACTTTGCCATGATTCGGGTAATGCGGGGGGCAAGACAGAGTCGGTGTGGCGCGTGTCGCCACTCACGTGACATTGTGTGACCCCGGAAACTGCTCCGGGCTCAATGGTGACGGACAATAGCGGGTAACTACCAGTACAAGGGGCCACATGGGGAACAGCGGGAGCGGGCGCCCGATAATCGCGGGGGCGGCTGCGCTCGCCGGGCTCGGAGCGGCGGGGCTGGCCATCGCACACGCCGCACCCGGCCTCACCGCCGTCGGCCCCGTGCGCCGGCGGCTGTTCCCACGGCTGGCCGGACTGGGCAGGCCGGATCATGTGGCGCTCACGTTCGACGACGGCCCGGACCCCGCCAGCACCCCCGACTTCCTCGACCTGCTCGCGGCGCGGCACACCCGCGCCACGTTCTTCCTGCTCGGCTCCATGGTGGCCGAGGCGCCGCAACTGGCGGCCGAGATCGCCGCGGCCGGCCACGAGATCGCCGTCCATGGCTGGGACCACCGGTACACGATCCTGCGCAGTCCGTGGGACGTGTCCGGCGACCTGGCCCGCGCCTGCGATGACGTGTGGGGCGCGACCGGCCAGCGGCCCCGGTTTTTCCGTCCCCCGTACGGCGTCCTCAGTTCGGGTGCCGTCATCGCGGCACGGAACCTGGGGCTGACGCCGGTTCTCTGGAGCAGTTGGGGGAAGGAGTGGGTGCCCGGTGCCACCGCGGATTCGGTGTTCGCCGCGGTTTCAGCGGGCCTGACCGGCGGCGCCACCATCTTGCTCCACGACTCCGATTGCACCTCGCCGGCGGGGGCCGCCTCGGCCGCGCTCGGCGCGCTGCCCTGGGTCCTGGACGAGTGTTCGGCCCGTGGGCTGGCCGTGGGAACCCTTGCTGACCACGGCCTCGATCAGCGCATGACGGCAGGCCGGCCGCTAGCCCATCGGGCGGTGGCAGGCGGGAGCCCGAATTCGCGTAACGTCGTATCAAGGCAACACCGACCCGAATCCTAAGAAAGCGTTCAGCTTCCATACAGGCAGATGCTGCTTACTGAGGACGACATCCAAGTGTGCCGGCCGCGGGCCCGGGCAGCTCAACAACCTGAGACGGGACCAAGACCGGTTCCGGGCAGAGGTGATGGAGATGCAGGAAGGTCACGAGAGGGCTGAGCCCGCGGGCGGCGACGAGACCTCGCCCGGCGGCTCCTGGGAGCCCTCACCGGAGGCCACCCCGCCACCCTCCGCCCGGCCCGGGCCCCCCGACGTGCCAACCACCGAGCTCGGGACGTGGACGATGTCGGCCGGTGGGCAGGGCTCCTGGGAGCCACCCCCCGCGGCCGGCCAGCCGGCCTGGGAGCCACCCCCGGCCAGCGGCCACGGCCCGCCGGCCGGCGGGTACGGCCCGCCCAGCGGCGGGTACGGCCGGCCATCCGGCCCGCGGCCGCCACGGCGCGGCACCCACCCGCTCGTCTACGTGCTGGTGGCGGTGCTCGCGGCGGCGCTCGGCGCCGGCACGGTGCTCGCTCTTCAGGCGAGGTCGGAGCCCTCGGGCAGCAGTAGCAGCAGCGGCTTCTCGCCGCAGGACATCCCGTCACCGTCCAGCAACCAGGGCAACGGCAACACCAACACCTCCGGCATCGACCCGCAGGCAGTGGCAGCCAAAGTGACGCCCGGGGTGGTCGACGTCACGGCCAGCCTGCGTTACACAGGCCAGGTTTTCGAGGGCACCGGGATGGTGTTGACCTCATCCGGTCTGGTGCTGACCAACAACCACGTGGTGTCCGGCTCGACCGGGCTGACGGCGACCGTCGTCAGCTCCGGCCGCAAGTACACCGCCAAGGTCGTCGGCACCGACGCGACGGACGACGTCGCCCTGCTCAGGCTGACCGGTGTGTCGGGACTGAAGACGGTCAAGGTCGGCGACTCGGACAAGGTCAGGGTGGGAACACAGGTGGTGGCGGTGGGCAACGCGGGCGGCAGGGGCGGCCCGCCGGCCGTGACCAGCGGGACGATCACCGCGCTGCACCGGACGATCACCGCGGGCGATTCCGGCAGCAGGAGCAGCGAAACACTCCACAACATGCTCCAGACCAACGCGCTGATCGCGGAAGGCGACTCGGGGGGCCCACTGGCGAACGCCGCCGGCTACGTGATCGGGATGAACACGGCGGCGAACACCCAGTCGTTCGGCGGGCCCGGCACGCGCCAGGGCTTCGCGATCCCGATCAACGACGCGCTGGCGATCGCCAGCCAGATGGCCAAGGGGCACGGCAGCGCCAAGATCCACATCGGCCAGCCCCCCTTCATGGGCATCGCGGTCGCGAGCACCTCGTCGGACGCCGTCAGCTCGGCTACCGCACCGCGGCAGCAGCTGCAGCAGCTCAACCAGGCGGCGCAGGACCAGCTCGGCGGCGGCTTCAACGGCGGGATCAACAGCAACGGTCGGTGCCTGACGACCGGCACGGGCAGCCCGGTTCCCCGGCGCATCGCCCCGGCCGGCACCGGCACGCTGATCGCGGGTGCGTTCTGCAACGCGCCGGCCGACGGAGCGGGCATGAGGGGAGGCGACGTGATCCTGGCCATCAACGGCCAGGCCGTGGGCGCGCCGGCCTCACTGACCAACATCCTGCAGGGCCAGTTCCACCCCGGGGACCGCATCTCGGTCACCTGGATGGACACGGGCGGCCAGCGCCACACCGGCTCCCTCATGCTGACCGCGGGGCCGGCCAGGTAGGGAGCCAGCCGGAGCGCATCCCATGATCGCGGACGATCCTTAGTGAAATAGAGCCGGAGATCGTCCGCGATCATGGATCAGCTCAGCCAGGCGAGCAGCTTGGCCTCACACTCGGCGATCTGCGCGAGCGGAACATGCTCGCCGGCGCTGTGCGCCAGCTCCGGGTCACCCGGGCCGTAGTTGACCGCGGGCAGGCCGAGCAGGGCGAACCTGGCCACGTCCGTCCAGCCCATCTTGGCGCGCGGGGTTCCGCCGACCGCCGCCAGCAACGCCGCCGCGGCCTGGTCGGTCAGCCCGGGCCGGGCCGCGGGTGCCGCGTCGGTGATCTCCACGTCGAACCCGGCGAACACCGCGCGCACATGCTCGGCCGCCTGCTCGATGGTGCGGTCCGGGGCGAACCGGTAGTTCACGGCGACCACGCATTCGTGCGGGATCACATTGCCCGCGACCCCGCCGGCGATCCCGACCGCGTTCAGCCCCTCGTGGTAGACGAGCCCGTCCACCTCCGGCTCGCGCGGACGATAGGAGCGCAGCACGTCGATGATGGCGCCGGCGCCGTGGATGGCGTTGCGCCCGCGCCAGGAACGCGCGCTGTGCGCGCGCACCCCGTGCGCGGTGATCTCGGCGCGCATGGTCCCCTGGCAGCCGCCTTCGATCAGGCCGCCGGTCGGCTCCAGGAGGACAGCCAGATCGCCCCCGAGCAACTCCGGCGCATTGCGGCAGAGCCGCAGCAGCCCGTTACGTTCGGCCTCGACTTCTTCGCAGTCGTAGAAGACATAGGTCACGTCCCGGGAAGGCTCAGCCAGCTGCCACGCCAGCCGGAGCTGGACCGCCACACCGGACTTCATGTCACAGCTGCCGCACCCGTACAGGAGGCCGTCCTCGGTGCGCGAAGGAACGTTGCCCGCGATCGGCACCGTGTCCAGGTGGCCTGCCAGGATCACCCGCTGCGGCCGGCCGAGGTCGGTCCGCGCGACGACGGCGTTCCCGTCCCGCCGTATCGTCAAGTGGGGCAGGCCGGCCAGCGCGCCCGCGACCGCGTCGGCCAGCGCCTGCTCGTCGCCGCTGACCGAGGGAACGTCGACCAGGGCCGCGGTCAGCGCGGCAGCGTCGCGCGAAAGATCCAGATCCACGTCCGCAGCCTAGACCACGTTTGCCCTGGGTCCGGTCATGAGATAACTGACGAGCAAGACCCATCCAGAACGGGAGTGCCATGTTCCACGTGGATTCCGAGGTCGGCCGCCTGCGGCAGGTCGTACTGCACCGCCCTGACCTGGAACTCAAGCGCCTGACGCCGGACAACGCCGCGGACCTGCTCTTCGACGACGTGCTCTGGGTGACGCGCGCGCAGGCCGAGCACGACGCCTTCGCTGGCGCCCTGCGCTCGCGCGGCGTCGTGGTCCACTACTACGGCGAGCTGCTCACCCGGACCGTGGAGATCCCGGACGCGCGCGACTACATCCTGGACCGCGTGTTCGACCCGCGCTGGCACGGCCCGCTCGCTGCCGCCACCCTGCGCGCCGCGGTGGAAGGGCTCGACCCGGCATCCCTGGCCTCGTTCCTGGCCGGCGGGATCACCAAGCGTGAGATCGCCGAGCTCGGGCCGGAGCCGAAGAGCATCGCCTTCCGTTCGCTCGACCCCGACGGCTTCGTGCTCGCGCCGCTGCCGAACCTGCTCTACCAGCGCGACACCTCGTGCTGGATCTACGGCGGCGTGTCCATCAACGCGATGCGCAAACCGGCCCGGATCAGGGAGACCGTCACCGGCGAGGCGATCTACCGCTGGCACCCGATGTTCGCCGGCGCCGACTTCGATGTCTGGTACCACGGCGCTGACGCCGCGCCGGCCACTATCGAGGGGGGAGACATCCTCGTGCTCGGCAACGGGGCGGTGCTCGTCGGGATGAGCGAGCGGACCACACCGCAGGCGGTCGAGGTGCTCGCGCACCGGCTGTTCGCGGCCGGGGCCGCCCGCTGCCTGGTGGCGATCGACATGCCCAAGACGCGCGCGTTCATGCACCTGGACACGCTGCTGACGATGGCGGACTACGGCGTGTTCACCAAGTACTCCGGGATGGGGATGCTGCCGTCGTACACGGTCGAGCCCGGCGCGAGCGCCAGTGAGCTCAAGGTCACCGACCACCCGCCGGAGGACATGCACACCGCCATCGCCGCCGCGCTCGGGCTGCCCTCGATCACCGTGCTGACCGCCGTCCAGGACGTCCGCTCGGCACAGCGGGAGCAGTGGGATGACGGCTGCAACGTGCTGGCGGTCGAGCCCGGAGTGGTCATCGCCTACGAGCGGAACGTGACCACCAACGCCTACCTGGAGGACAACGGCATCGAGGTGATCACCGTCCCCGGCGGCGAGCTGGGCCGGGGGCGGGGCGGCCCGCGGTGCATGAGCTGCCCGATCGAGCGCGCGGCCTGAGCCGGGTCATGTCCGCCGTCCCGGTGTCGGCCACCCTGGCCGCGAACGAGATCCTCATCCGCAAGCGGCAGGCGGGCGAGCCCGTCCTCCCGCTGTCCTTCGGCGAGGCCGGCCTGCCGGTGCACCCCCTGCTGCGGGCGGCGCTGGCCGCCGCGGCGGACCGCAACGCCTACGGTCCCGTGGCCGGGCTCCCGGCGCTGCGCGCGGCCGCCGCGGGCTACTGGACCCGGCGCGGCCTGCCGACCAGCCCGGCGGCGGTGGTCTCCGGGCCGGGCAGCAAGCCGCTGCTGTTCGGCCTGCTGCTGGCCATCGGGGCGGACGTCGCCGTGCCGAAGCCGAGCTGGGTGAGCTATGCCGCCCAGGCCGCGCTGGCCGGTGCCCGGCCGCATTTCGTGCCGGTCCCGGCCGGTGAGGGCGGCATCTGCGACCCGGCCCTGCTCGCCCGGGCGGTCGCAGCCGCCCGCGCGGCCGGCCGCCGGATCGGGTCGGTGATCGTGACCCTGCCCGACAACCCCACCGGCCGGCTCGCCCGCTCCGCCACCACGGCAGCCCTGGCCGAGGTCGCTGCCGAGCACGACCTGATCGTCATCTCCGACGAGATCTACCGTGATCTCGTGTTCGCAGCCGAGCCAACCGTGGCCGGCCCGGTGGACTTCGCCCCGGAACGCACCGTCGTCACCACCGGGCTGAGCAAGAACCTGGCCCTGGGGGGCTGGCGGGTCGGGGTGGCCAGGCTCCCGGACGGCCCGCTCGGCGCCGACCTGCACGACCGGCTGCTCGGCATTGCCAGCGAGATCTGGTCCGCTGCGGCCGGCCCGGTCCAGGAGGCTGCCGCGCTCGCCTTCCGTGAACCCCCGGAACTGACGCAGCGCATCGCGCGCAGCCGCTCGCTACACGAGGCCGTCAGCCGCGCCGTGGCGGGCAGGTTCGCCGCCGCCGCGGTGATCGTCCCCGAGCCGCAGGCGGCGTTCTACCTGTACCCCGACTTCGGCCCGTGGCGGGAGCACCTGGCCGCGCGGCACGGGGTGACTACCGGCGCCGGTCTCGCGGCACACCTGCTGGAGCGCTATGGGGTGGGGGTGCTCCCGGCGAGCGCGTTCGGCGAGGACGAGCCCACGCTGCGGATGCGTGTGGCGACCAGCCTGCTCTACGGGGACGACGACGCGCGGCGCGAGCGGGCGCTCGCCTCAGCCGACCCGGTCAGCCTTCCCTGGATCGCCGCCTCGCTGCGCAGGCTCGATGACGTCCTGGCCGACCTCGCGCCGTAGCCCACCGGGACCAGGCGTCTCCGCTTCATGGGATCTGTGCAGTCAGAACAGCAGCCAGGTCATGATCACGAGGCGGAACCCCGCTCCGAGAGCGTGACCACCGCCCCGAGGGGCACGAGCTCGGGCCGCTTGGGGTTGACGCCGTCGCCGGTCGACACCCCGCGCACCCGCCGGGCCATCCACGGCGCCGCGTGGACCCGCGCCCAGCGCACGTCCATCCGCCGGGCCGCCAGCCAAGCCCGCGCCTGCGACGCGGCGATCCCGTCGGCCGCCGGCCACGGCTCCCGCCAGTCCGCGGTGGCCGGCACGCCGAGTACCTCGCACACCCGCAGCGCCACCCGCCGGTGCGCGTCCGGCGTCAGGTGCAGCCGGTCCGCGCTCCAGGCACGAGGGTCACGGAGCACGCTCATCGACCACAGGTCGACAAGGTGGCAGTAGTGACGATCGGCGATCGCGCGCAAGTGCATGTTGAAGGCAGCGACCTTGCCCCGGAGCAGCCGGAGCACCGGGAACCGGGGGTCGAAGCCGGTGAACATCAGGACCGGGCAGCCCGCCATCAGCAGGGTACGCACGACCTCGTCGAAGTGCTCGGCGAGCGCGTCGGGGTCGGTGCGCGGCCGGAGCAGGTCGTTCCCGCCCGCCGCCAGGCTCACCAGGCCGGGCGTCATGGCAATCGCCTGTGGGACCTGCTCCTCCGCGACTTGCCGCAGCATCTTGCCCCGCACCGCGAGGTTGGCGTACCGCAGCCCGGGTTGCTGCGCGGCCAGCATCTCGGCGAAAGGCTACGAGCATAGCTTGTGACCTGCACAAACGGGATGCTCCGGCCGGCGCGCCCGGCGACACGCACGAACGCCGGCCGGGCTGGGCAGAAGCGGGCGTTTACCGCAGCAGAACGGCGGCGCCAGCGCACGGCCGGTAGAGCAAACTGGGCGCATGCGCCTCCTGCGCCCCGCCGTGCTGATGCTGGTCCTGCTGGTCTCCGCCTGCACCAGCGCGGGCACGCCGCAGCCGGCGCAGACGGCGCACTCCCCCCGCCCCGGGACGGCCCCGGCGGCGACCCGGTCCCCGCCCCGCCCCGGCGCCTGGGACTGGCCGAACTACCATCGCGACCCAGCCCACACCGGCCTCGCCGCCGCGGCCCCGGCTGCCGGGCCCCTGTCGATCGCGTGGACCCGGCAGCTCGACGGGGCCGTCTACGGCCAGCCGCTCGCGATCGGCCGGATCGTCGTCGCGGCCACCGAGGGCGATTCGGTCTACGGGCTGGACCGGGCGACCGGCACGGTGCGGTGGCGGGCGCACGTCGGCACGCCGGTGCCGCTGGCCAGCCTCCCGTGCGGCAACATCGACCCGCTCGGCATCACCGGAACCACGGTCTACAGCCCGGCCACCGGGCTGGTCTACGCGGTCGCGGAGACGACCGGGTACCACCACGTGCTGGTGGGCGTGTCCGTGGACACCGGGCACGTGGCGTTCCGCCGCGACATCCCCACCCCGGACGGCCAGCCCCGGTTCGACCAGCAGCGGGCCGCGCTCGCGCTGGCAGGCGACCGGGTGTACGTGGCGTTCGGGGGACTGTTCGGGGACTGCGGGCCCTACCGCGGCTCGGTCGTGAGCGCCCCGGCTTCCGGCCACGGGCCGCTGATCTCCTACGTGGTGCCCACGGCCAGGGAAGCCGGGATCTGGGGCGCCGGCGGGCCGGTGACCGGGACCGACGGCACGATCTATGTCGGCGTCGGCAACGGGGCCGCTACCGGCGGCGCGTACGACGACAGCGACTCGGTCACCGCGCTCTCGCCGCAGCTGCGGCGGACGGACATCTTCGCACCGGCCAGCTGGGCCGCGGACAACGCCGCTGACCTCGATCTCGGGTCGATGTCCCCGGTGCTCCTTCCCAGCGGGATGGTGCTCACCGTCGGCAAGCGCGGCATCGGTTACCTGCTCGACGGCGCGCGGCTGGGCGGCGTCGGCGGGCAGGTGGCGGAGGCGGCGGTGTGTGCCGCGTTCGGCGGGGCGGCCGTGCGCGGCACGGTCGCCTACGTCCCGTGCGCGAGCGGTGGCATGGCGGCCGTGAACACCGCCGGCCGGCGGATCCGGGTGCTGTGGCGCGGGCCGGCCACGGCGGCCGGCTCGCCGGTCGCCGGCGGCGGCGCGGTCTGGGTGACCGACTGGGACGCCAGTACCCTCTACCAGCTCAACCCGGCCAATGGTCAGGTCCGCCGGCAGATCGGGCTGGGCTCCCCGCTTCCGCACTTCGCATCCCCCACGCTGTCCGGGCCGCTCGTCCTGATCGGCACGATGAACGGGGTGACCGCGGTGACCGGCGCCTGACCCGGCGCGGGCCCGTTGCCCAGCCTCGGGGCGCCGCAGGCGGCACACTAGTGCCATGGCCGGCCTGGCGAACTACCACGAACCACCCCCGCCCGCGTTCCTCTTCGACCTCGACGGGACCCTCATCGACAGCGTGTACCAGCACGTCATCGCCTGGCGGGCGGCGCTGTCCCGGCTCGACATCGACCTGTCGGTGTGGCGGATCCACCGCCGGATCGGCATGAGCGGCGGCCTGTTCGTGTCCGCGCTGCTCCGGGAGACCGGCCGCACGCTGTCCGAGGCGGACATCGCCATGCTGCAGGAAGCCCACCAGCAGGAGTACCTGGCCCAGGCCGACTCGGTCCGGCCCCTGCCCGGCGCGGCCGATCTGCTCGCCGCGCTCACCGACCGCAAGGTGGCGTGGGCCATCGCGACCAGCGGCTACCGCGCCACCGCCCACCACGCGCTGGCCATGCTCGGCTTGGCCGACGACGCTCCGATGGTGACCAGGGACATGGTGGCTCACGCCAAGCCCGACCCGGACCTGTTCCTCGCCGCGGCGGCCCTGCTCGGCGTGGCGCCGCAGCACGCCTTCGTCGTCGGCGACAGCGTGTGGGACCTGCTGGCCGCGCGCCGCGCCGGGGCGCTGGGAATCGGCGTGCTGTCCGGCGGCTACGGCAGGGAGGAGCTGGAACGGGCCGGCGCCTACCGGGTCTACGCCGACGCCGCGGACCTGTTCTTCCGCGCCGACGAACTCGGCGTCCGCGGCCTTGCCCTTCCCGGCTAACCAGGCCCCGCAAGACGGACACTGCGGGAACGCCGGCCGCATGAATCGCGCATGGATGTGCCTGGGCTGGCACCGCCCGGCTGGCACAGAGACAGCCGCTGTGTTATCACGATTGCGTGCAGGTCCCGCCGTGGCTCAGCCGGGACCGCCTGGCAGTCGTTGCTGCGCTAGTGGCCCCGCTGGCGCTGACCGTCATTCTGGTGCCGTTCCGGACCAGCTTCCCCAACACCGGCGCGGCCCTGGCTTTGGTGCTGGTCGTGGTGGCCGTGGCGATGAACGGCTACCGGCTGGCCGGCTACCTGGCGGCGCTGTCGGCCGCGGTATGGTTCGACTTCTTCCTGACGCGGCCCTACGAGACGTTCAACATCACGCGGCGGGCGGACATCGAGACCACCGTCTTGCTGCTGGTCATCGGCGTGGTGGTGACGGAACTCGCCGTGTGGGCACGCCGCGAGCACGCGGCCGCGAGCAGGCGCGCGGGCTACCTCGATGGGATCAACGCGGCCGCGTACGCGGTCGCGGCCGGCGGCTCACCGTCGAGGCTGATCGAGCAGGTATCCAGCAGGCTGCCCGGACTGCTGTCGCTGCGCACGTGTACGTTCCAGTACGGCAGGGCCGGGCTGGGCAGGCCGGCCAGGCTGCGGAACGACGGCCAGGTCGTGACGGACCGCCGGACCTGGGACACGACCGAAGCCCTGCCCGACGACACCGACATCGAACTGCTGGTGGAAAACGGTGGTGTCCTCCAGGGCAGGTTCTTGATGAGGGCCAACCCCGATGCGTGTCCCACCCTCGAGCAGAGGCTGGTCGCCATCGCACTCGCCGACCAGGTAGGCGCCGCCCTGACCGGCAGTCACCCGGTCGACCTCTGACCGCGGCCAGGCAGACCGG
>WNGD01002633.1_pt1 | contig 18654 bp, 14 predicted proteins | sample 5400671 | NCBI WGS metagenome assembly WNGD01 (sample SAMN13153369, study PRJNA577476) | soil metagenome | isolation source: 40 cm soil or saprolite under grassland replicate 2 | place: USA:California | collected 2016-06-15
TGTCGGACGTTGTCCGACGAGTGTGTATCTTCAGTACTGGCGAGCATCGTTAGGTGCGCATTTGCGGCATGGTCGCCCCGTTTGCTCGGTCGCGCCGAGCAGTCAAGCCCCAACGCCGCCTAGCGGCGCGCCGAAGGCGGCGGGGCTTGAGGGCGAAGGCGCGGATCGAGCAATCATCCATGTTGCCGCGATGCGCCGTTATCTGACACTGTCCGAGAGATCGAGTACCAATTTTTACAGCTGAGCCCCCGAGCAATCGAGCTTCTTTTCGATAATTCACCAAGCACACCTGCTTATTCATTTAGTCCTCCGTAGCGGAAATTCATTAAAACGAGGTGTGACCTCGCTCACATGTATATAATCAGTAACGCCGCCCCTGCTAAGTCGTTGTGGGCTATCGGAAGACGAAATCCTGCCATTGTTGCAGGAAGATCACACAACGTTGCGGAAAGATCACATGGGGCCTTTTCTTGAAGTGTGATGTCGCTCTCTCGTTTCTGAGGCGCGGACGGGGGAACCGGCGGGGCGCTGCGAGGTGCGAAACGTGGGTTGACCGCGGCAAAGCGCCATTAGTTCAATAAATCAATATGATCTGGCGGAGGGGAGTCCGCCCAAGTCGGCAAAAATCCGTAATAATACCAGCCTTTTGCGAAACCGCCGGTCGCCCTGTCCACAATCCGGACAACAAAGCCGATGCCGATTTAGCTGCTGACAGCGTTTTCAACCTCCGCCCCGCTGGCCACGGCACGGCGACCGCAAAATCTTACTGCTCCGGGTTCGACGCGCCAGACCGTGAGAAAATCTCTCGAATGGAAAACTGGGAACCCTAGTCGAGCTCGAAGAAGAAGGCCTCCGCGAAGATTCCGCGACGAAATGCGCAGACGGCAGCGAAGCAGCAAAAGCCCCGATACCTCGAGCCGGCGAGGGTGCTCTTGGCGCCGGCCAGTGTGCAAGATCTTAACAACTCCCGCTAAGTGGGGTGGTACCCTTCCACTTGGTTCAGCAATGGGACGGAAATGTCGCATGACTCGCGATTGTTACTTGCGTACTTGAGTGTCGCCTCCGCGGCTAAGGAGGCATGATATAATGCTCCGCAGCGCTCCGATGGCGGTTCTCTCATCGCGTCTCTCCAGGTCTCCGTGGCCGCGTTGCGCAGTCGCACCAGTTCCGGGCACGGCGTTTGCGCTTCGACCCTGAACTCCGAGCCAGACTATTGCGATCATTGTGAAGGCCGGCACTCCTATCAGCGTCATAGGATATCCTTGCAAGCGTTAGTGCCACTAAATACGCGACAGCATACCCGCAATATTGGCCCATCAAGTACGGCGGATATACGACCACACCGTTTGGGTTGCCTGCGAATGAACGCGGGGTAACTCGGTGTCCACGATCTGGAAGTTCCGCCGCTGCCACATCTCGGAAGAGCTGATCCGCGGTGGAAATGCCCGCTTAGGGAAGCCGACGCCCGTCGGAGCGAAAGTGGACGAAGAAGCGAAAAGGTAGGCGGTCCGAGCAGGACAACGCAGGCGAATCGAGCCATCACTGACGGGATTGTCTTTGATAATGGAATATTCGAAGTAATCGACAGCAAGGAGACGCGTCAGCCTGAGCCGGCCGGGCGGATAGTCTCAGCTCCAGTGGGGTCCTGCCTGCGAGTGCCGTTTAGTTCGTGACGATGCTTGCTGATTTCAAGATAGACTCGCCTACGCACACGATTGATGGCGCCTAACGGTTTGTGTTCCAGCAAGCCGTTCCAAGGACTGAACGATAGATTTTCGCAAAAGGTGCCCCGCTCGGCACACATTAGATTTTGTGCGGGAATGATGATCTTCGCGACATGTTCAGGCTTAGACACGGTTTCGTCCCATACAATAGTGGTATCCTCGATCGGAGTGCGTTGGTCATCGACATATCTTTGGACAAAAAAATCAAAACAAACATCCCGCGCGAACAACGTCTTATTCATTTCGGCTTTCAAGGAGAACTTTGGACTAAAAAACGTTTTCAATCGACGAAGGAAATTGGCTGACTCTGGGGAGCTAGGCTTCGCAGTATACTTGACCGCGAATCTTGCACCTGGCGGCACTCCAAGCCGATAAGGCGTCATCGACCAATACTGATGAAATAGCGGATTGGTGATTAGTGTCAGGTTGACCTTGATGGCAATCCAAATTTCTTTGCCTCTCAGTTTCAACACCGACAGGTATTGCGCGACGGTGCCGCCGCTCAGAAATTTTTCTAGAACGTCCTTGTATCGTATTAGATCATCGACAAAGAATCCTGGACTGCTGATCAATATGAAGTCTTGCGTTTTCTTTTCTTCATCTCTTTCATTGTCGAGGAGCTTGGGACCTTGGACATCCATCAGCTTGATAGCCATGCCGCGGGCGTCTGGAAATCGTGAATTCTGGCGCTCGGAGTTCCCGTTTGAGAACCTTATCCAAGCGTTATATCTTCGGCCGCCTTCCTTGAATACGCCTAGCTGCAATTCCTCCTTAAGCCCGTCGTCGATATGAAAGATGGCCCGTACACATCCATTATCTTTGGCGTGAGCATCGCGCAGGGCCGGCCGACGCCCCTGGCGATACCGCCGGTCAATGAACTCCTTGATGACCTCTATGGTCTCATTGGTGAGCTTGTCCTCAACTGTTTTTTGCGCTCCATAGTAGGCTTCCCCTAATTCGATGTCGATTGCGTCGTCGGTTGCTGGCTGAACTGTCATGACGGAGCCCGCGCGCGTAAAGTCCGTTGCATATGAACCAAGTCAGGGACAAAGTTTTATTCGCAGCGTGGTTTATCCAGTGGCTTCCAAGAGGGCTTTTGCCCGCTCTAGGTCGGTGCTCACAATGCCCTCATCAAAGCCGGCGCAAAGTGGCGTAAGACGGTTATGGGCCCGCAAATCTTTGCCCTGGGTATGCCACAAAGCTGCGAGGGCGTTGACGGCGCGTAGTTGCCAAAGGCGCGCCCCTTGTCGCTCGGCGACTGTGATCGCCTTTTCATAGCTGGCTTCGGCCGCCACGGGGGGCTCATTGCGACCGAGTAACAGGTCGCCGCGAAGGCGATGGAATTCGGCTTCATACCAGCGCCCGGTGGTACCGCTCAAGGCTGCTAAGGTCCCATCAACCAGCTGCGCGGCATCATGCAACTGCCCCGTCTTCATCAGGGCCTGAGCTAGGAGGTAGCGGGCGAACTGAACCCAGGTGAGGGCTCCGGTGACCTCCAGGGCTTCCATGCTGTGACGAATTTCAGCAACCCCCCGCTCGGGATCGCCAAGCTGGGCCTCTGTCCAACCGTGCATCATGCCGCCGCCGGCTCGCCAAAGCGGAAACCCGTACTCCACAGAAAGCGCAATCGCGCGCTCCGCTATGGGTCTGGCTGCGTCAGCCTTGTTGCATAGGACATAGGCGCCGGCCAAAAAAGCGAGCACGTACGCCAGGCTGTGCGGATGACGCAGATGCTCGGCATACGCCACTGCATCGTGGCCCAGTGCCAACCCCCCGTTAACATCACCGAGCAGGACGGAGGCGAGCGCCAGATACACCTGGGCTGTCGCTTTCTGATCCTGCGAAAAGACCATCGCGAGGGGACCTTGCGGGGCTGCATCGTAGAGCTCGATCGCCGCTGTAAGATGTTCGCAAGCGGCTGACAGCTCGCCGACATAGAACAGTGACGTGCCAAGCGCGCGATGGCCCATTAACCGTTGCATCGCGTCGTCGGGCCGGTCGGTGCCCTGCAGCAAGCCTCGGGAGAGGGTCTGAGCATGCTCGAATTCCTCGCGCATCAAGTGGACGCCGATCATTCCACTGATAACCGTGGTCGCCTGCGGCCAACCCTCAAATTTGTGGCACAATTCGAGAGCGCGCTCGAATGCCTGACTCGTCTCAGCAGCTCCAAATCCCTTCACGGCAATCAGAACATTCCCCAATGCGTGTTGCAGCTGCAGTTCAAGTTCATCGCGTTTGGAACTCGCAGGCATTTCTAGCAACAGCTTGACCGCCATCTGCAAATGAATGCTGGCCTCGACGAATGCAAATCGCTCACTGGCCTGCCGACCCGCTTTCATCCAATAGTCGATCGCTGGCTTGATCTGTCCGGCCTGCGTGTAGTGGTGCGCAATGATTTCGGGCACAGCCTTGCCCATATCGGTAAGATTGCCGCAAAGCACCTCAGCGGCCTTGGCATGGAACGTCCGCCGCTCGTCGCGCAGGAGGCTGGCGTAGGCTTCGTCCTGTACAAGTGCATGCTTGAAGGTGAATTGATTCGTCTCGCCGCTTCGAAACAGGAGGCCGGATTCAAGCAGTCGGTCGACCGCAACGTGCACGTCGCGTTCCGGCAAGCCGGCAACCGCTTTCAGCAGTTCCAGCGAGAATTCGCGACCAACTACGGCGGCAACCTGCGCGACTCTCTTCATCGGTGTAGCTAAATCGAGCCGAGCCATCAGAGATTCATGAAGGGTATCCGGCACGGTGAGCATCGACGCGAAGTCGAGCAAACGGGCGGCCTCTGTGGATCTGCGGTCCGCGGCCTCCAGCACTGCCTTGGTTATCTCCTCGATGAAGAGCGGCACGCCGTCGGCCTTTGTCACGATTTGTTCAATGATGTTCCGCGGCAGCAGCGTTTCCATGGCAAGCGACTCGACCATCGAGACGACCTCCTTCCGGTCGAGGCGATTGATTGCCAGCGTCGTCGTATGCAATTGATCAGTCCAGGACAATTCGAATTCGGGACGAACCAGTATGACGGCCAGCATTCGCCAGTTCGCGACTTGCGCTCGGATACTTTCTAGCAGCTCTAAGGAGGTGGGGTCGATCCAATGCACATCCTCGAAAACAAGCAGCACCGGCTGCTGTTTCGTCTGGGCTTCGAGTAAGGCCAAAATGGCGGCAAACGTGCGATTCTTTTGCTGTTGTGGCGCGAGCTCAAGGGGAGGATAGCGAGCCCCGGTCGGGATCGATAGTAATGCGGCCAGTAAGGAGACGATCTCGTCGTTTTTTCCCATGAGCTGCTCAACCAGCTCTTCCAATCGGTCGAGCTTGATCGAAGGCACCGTCTCTGGGACTATAACGGCCGCGCGTTCCAAAAGATGAATGAAGGGATACAACGAGCTGCTCGTGTGGTAGGACGAGCATTGCAAAGAGATCAGGCGATAAGTTTGGACCAACAGGCGTTGCCGGAGCGCCATAATGAGGCGCGATTTTCCAATTCCGGGCTCCCCGGAAATTATCGTAACCCAGCCGTGACCACTTGCCGCCCGCAGATACTGTTCATGCAGCAGGCTCACTTCGGTGTTGCGGCCGACAAGCGGGGTCAGATGGGCGGATTGGCGGGCCTCGAATCGAGTTGCAATCAGGCCGGGCCTCACCACCCGCCACACGCGGACCTGGTGTTCAAACCCCTTGATGCTGTGCTCGCCGAGATCCGCGAGTTCGAACAAATCGCCCAGCAATCGCCGCGTTCTTGGCGCAACCAGTATCTGGTTCGCGCCGGCCAGCGCTTGGAGACGAGCTGCCAAATTCGGCGCTTCGCCAACGAGCGCGAATTCGCGGGCCGAACCGTGGCCGATGAGATCACCGACGACCACGAGGCCGGTCGCAATGCCGACCCTTGCTTCAAGTCTTTGCCCCACGCGCGTGGAAAATGCCGAGAGGGATTCTAGCATTTGCAAGGCCGCTTTGACGGCGCGCTCAGCCTCGTCCTCGTGTGCCTTTGGAAACCCGAAATAGACAAGCATGCCGTCGCCGGAAAACCTGGCGATGTGCCCCTCATAGCGCTGGATGGCATCGCTGCAGCAGCTTTGGAATTCGTGTAAGATTTCTCGCAAATCCTCAGGATCGAGCTGCGCCGACAGAGCAGTTGAACCCACAAGGTCGCAGAAAAGAACTGTGAGGTGTCGCCGCTCGGGCGTGATATTTGCGTCAGGGTTGGGTTGTCCACTGTCCCGGGCTGCGATCGAGGGCTGTTGCAGCGAAGAGCAATATCCCGGTATCGCTCTGAAGAGCTTCTTGCGGTGACCAAGGGAAACGCCCATTGCCGCAAGATCCTCGTCAGTCAGATCTGCAAGGGCCTCGCGATCAATATCGTTCTTAGCAAATACGTCGGCATAACGGCCGAGTCCGAGGTCCTCAAGCCACTGCCGCAAATCCGTCATCTTGCGGACAAGCGGATCATTTCCGCTCCCTCTGCTCCGGACGGTCCGAATCTACGGCCTGGCCTGAACATCTGCAAGGATCAGGCGATAGTAGGCGATAAGCAAAATAATGGCCACCCCGAAAGGCCACATCGCCAGGGGGCGAAACGCCTGTCCGGACGCCATGAAAACGACCGTCATAAGAAAGTTGATGGCGATGCTGGACCAGTTCGACCAGCGATAGAACAGCGGATTGCGCAGGCCCGGCAGATAGACCAGATTGAGGCCGATCCAGGTTGCTGAGAAGATGCGGGGCCACGCGTCCTGAAAGGGACCGGATTGTTGCAGCACCCGGGCAAAACTCGCTGGCGCGAGCAGGCACCAAAGGCCAATTAGCAAATTCACGACAATGGTTGTGCCGAAAAGCCAGCGGTAGGTGCGCAGACGACCTGCGGCTTGAGTCATGGTCCAGGACAGCGTCTGTTCCTTGATCACGAAACGCTCTCCGTATGCAAATCCTGCGTAGTTGATGCACTTGGACAGCGGAGGCTGTGGTGCCATACCGCTTGCAGCAGCGCCGTGACGAAGGCTTGCGCCGGACACCCGTTCCAATGGTCACGCATGAAAATCATCTCGGCATCGGGTGCGCGGGGCATGGCTTTATCGAGCTGCATCATGACGAGCGTGCCGGGTTTGAGTTCCTTGGCGCTTAAAGGGGTACTGAGTGCGGCCTCGACGGTCCTTAGAATCTGTTTGGGCGCCGCGAGACTGCGCGCGAGCACCGCATCGTCCGAAAGCGAGGTCGCTTCCGGTATGGCCCGCAGCAGCCGCATGCGCCCTAGCGCATGCGCAATTCCGTGCGCCCCGATTGCGGTTGCGTGCATCGTCCAGCGGTCCTGCTCCGCTCGCTTGCGCAAAAGATCGAAAGCGCGGCGCAATTGTCCAGTTACCCGCCAGACAATTTGCACCGGCGAAAATCCATTCCGAAAGCGGTCGACAAGCACCGCTGTGTCCCAGCTTGCGCGGTCGGCCTTATATGAGGGATCGAATAATTGCCCTACCGTCTCCTGAACGGTAATGCCCATGTCCTCGTAACTTCCGCGGCCACCCACAAAAGCCGAGAGCGCATCAAGCTGTTGGTCGATCCACAGGGCGTGACCTTGGGTCGGATCGAGCGCGGTTGCGAGCTCGCGCTGGCGCTTGGCGCGATCTTTATCGGCGCGCGGCAACAGAGAGGGTAGCAGGCGACCCTCGATTTCGAACCAGCGCCTGATGCGCTCAACGATCAACCGGTTGACCAACGGTCCGCGCGGAATAAAGCGCCGATCGATGAGCGGCTCATCATCAAGCGCCCGGATCTCGGAGGGCTCGCTCACCAGCACGACGTCCAAGACCCACGGCACTCGGATGCGCGTCGCCATGGCTCAGCTCCCCGATCTTGGCCAGGGAAAAAAACTATTGCGCACGTTGGCGAGTATCGGCGCGAGTGACGGAGCGTGCCGCAGCAGTACCTCGCGCATGCCGTTGCTTTCGACCCAATCTATGCCGACCGGCGTGTAGACCTCAGGCGTGTAGTCGATCGTCAAGAATCGATCGCTCTTGATCCGCCGGGCCGCCATTACGATGAAAATGCGGAACGCCGTGTCGGAAATGGCAAATCCAGGTGGCCGTGTTTCGGCGAGCAGGTCGACCCGCTCCACGTTACGATAGACAGTCTTTAGCTCGCGCTGCCACGTGGGATTGTCGGTAAGCTCCTCGAAGGTCGCGGGTACGCTCATTCGTAGCATGCGTCTGAATGCGCAGTAACGAGGGACGCCACGCTCGCGATCTCGCAGGATGTCGGTTGCCGCAACGTCGGTGAGCATTCCTTGATTGATATTGGCTGGTAGCTTGCGCAGGTGGACCGGATAGTTGTGGAGTTCGGGAAGTCCGCAATAGCTGGTGCCCAACGAGTAGAGAACATCGTCGAACGGCACCGATTGATGCAGGCGAGTCGTGCCGCCCGCGAACAAATCAGCAAGCGTACGGGCCAGCACTTCCTGGTCGTCGATGTGCCGCCGGAATGAAAACGCGTCCGGGATGAGAGAGTGCAGGCGATAGATGGCGACAAACTCCTCGGTGACCGCGTAAGGCGCGGAATGGTGCTCCTGTGGCGAACCGGGGATACCGTCGAGGAGCTCGTTGTGCCACCTTCGCCCGAACGCCTTGCAATAGGCTTCCCCGAGCGCGCCCCACCATTCGCCCCGCATGGCGTATTGCAGGGTCGCGCTTTGCAGCAAGGCAGGAGACCATTCGGTCGCGTGTATCTTGACGATCAACGCCGCATTGATGAGCCTCGCTTTTTGGAACAGCCACTCGCCATCCTTGTCCGGATACTCGAGATGCAAGCGGTCGACGATTGCGTTGTGCTCCCGTGCGAACAGCGTATGCATAGCGGAAAGTCCGATCCACCAATTCGCGTTTACGGCCGCGAGTTCCTGAGCAGGGTCGCTGTTGGGCGGGTTGGGATCGAGAGGCAAATGGCCGGTCGGATCGAGATACAATGTGCCGTCAGGCCGCAATCCGGGATCGGTCCGAACCTCGGTTTGCTTGCCGAGACACGAGCCATACATTTGCGAGCCGTCCCACCAATGCGTGACAACGTTCCTGTAGGTCGCCGGCCGCCCAGCGTCCTTCGGGCACCGCCGCGGATCTAGGCGCGTGCGATTGATCTTCATCTCTGGATCCGGCCAGTCATCGCCGGCCGGTACCGGAAAACGATGCGGATGCGCGGTCGTGTCGTTGAGGCCATGACTGAACCAGTCATGAACCATGAACTGCAACCAAGCCGGCAGCAGCACGTTCAGCGTGGTTGCTGGCACAAACTCGCGGCGTGCCAGGAGGTCACGGCTGATTCGGCGAGGATTGGGTTCATAAATCCCGGGCGAAATTTCGCCGAACGTCAATGGCAGCGGCGCGTTACGCCCAAAGCGCGTTTCCGCCCTGCCCATCCAGACCTTTGATAGGTCGTTGAAGCTTCCATCGGCGGTCCGGCAATGCCGAACGTCGAAGCTGGCCGGTTCCACGCTGGGATCTTCCGGCGCCGTCTCCGTGGCAAAGACGTTTTGCCACCGCAAGTCACTGCGTAGACAGAGCAGATTCGCTACGGCTAAGGGAAACGGCAATTGATACCACACACAGAAATGGTTGATGGCTCGAAAAATGGCGGTAGCCGTTCGCTCAAACAAACTGAGTGCCATTTGCTTCCCCGATTTGACCGACCCTGTGACCCGACCCACGCTGCCGCCCCCCTGTCAATTGCATCAGGTCAGTTGACTAGTGGAAACGTATCACACATGGTAGCATTATCTATATGGTCGTGGCGCGGCCGAGAACCGATTCCACGAGCTTTGTCTGTTGGACAAAGGCGATATGTAGCGCGCAATCGCGCCAAACTGTGTGATGTGGCTTACACCGCGGTTTGGAAACCTCGGCTACTTTGCAAAGGACAACGCGAGAAGAATGGGAGGCGTAGGGTTTTTCGGCCGTGCTTTCAGCGGGCGAGATCCAACATGGCTGACGCAGACTACATCATCATCGGTTCCGGAGCGGGCGGCGGCCCACTGGCTGCGAACCTCGCCCAGCACGGGTTCAAGGTTCTCCTCATCGAGGCGGGGGGCGACCTGATGGACACGGATGACCAGGGCCGCCTCCTCTATTCCGCTCCGGTATTCCACGGCCTCTGCAGCGAGGACGAAAGGTGCAGCTGGGATTATTTCGTACACCATTACTGCGACCCCACTCGCGAGAAGCGCGATAGCAAATACGATCCAAAGGGCGGGGGAATTTGGTATCCGCGTGTCGGAGCGCTCGGCGGGTGCACAGTGCACAACGCGATGATCACAGTCACGCCACAAGCGATCGACTGGGACATGATTGCCCATCTGACAGGAGATTGGAGCTGGGGCGCCGACAACATGTACAAATATTTCACGCGCCTCGAACGCTGCAGATATAAGTCACCGCCCTGGACCTTCGGTTATCTTCTGGACCGTTTGTTCACCTCCGCGGTAGGGCTGCTGACAGGCTCGAAAACCTGGATGAAGTGGTCATCTGGGCATGGGTTCAAGGGATGGCTGTCTACAGATAGACCGAACGCGAAGCTTGTGCTCCCCGATTGGCAGATCATCAAAATATTGTTCAACACCGTCTGGATTTGCGTCTGGCTGGGGTTGGTACGGTTTTCCCGGCTCCTGCGAGCATTCGACGCCAACGATATTCGCAATTCGGAGGAAGGCCCGGAGGGTTTGGTGCTCACGACGCTGTCGACCCAAAACGGAAAACGCCAAGGTCCGCGGGAGTATCTGATGCGCACCCTCCGCGAACAGCCGGGTAATTTGACCATCATGTTGAATACGTTGGCGATTAAAGTCGTTTTTTAAGGCAAGCGGGCTGTCGGGGTCCAGGTGCTGAGAGGCGAGAGAGACGAAGCGCTCTATGAAGCGTCTCCGTGCTACCAGCCAAAGGAGCGCGATCCGCTGGAATTCAGAGCGTGTCGTGAAGTCATTGTTGCAGCGGGCGCCTTCAACAGCCCGCAATTGCTAATGTTGTCAGGGGTTGGACCAAGAGAGGACCTAAAAGGTTTAGGAATACCTTGCCTCGTAAATCTTCCAGGCGTCGGTTCGAACCTTCAGGACCGGTATGAAATCGCCGTAGTCAGCGAGTCCGCAAAGCCCTTCGTGCTATTGCCTCCCGAGGCGACATTTGCGCCGCCAGTCAGTCCGAATGCGCCAGCCGACCCTTTTCTCGAACTGTGGGCGCAGGGCAAGGGTCTCTATTGTTCGACCGGATCGCTGATCGCAATTATGAAGCGGTCTCGGCCTGATCTTCAGGAGCCGGACCTCTTTATATTTGGCTTGCCTGGCTTCTTCCGGGGATACAAACGCGGCTACTCCAAAGACTTCGAGCGATTCCGCAACAAATTCACTTGGATCATTCTAAAAGCGTATACAAGTAACACGGCTGGGCGGGTTACGCTGGTTAGCAAAGATCCGACGAAACGTCCATGCGTCAATTTCAATTATTTCGATACGGGCAGTGACGAGTGCCAGCACGATCTTCATGCGCTCGTCGAGGGTGTCAAATTCGTTCGGAAGCTGAACGGCAAAGTGGGGTCACGCTTTGCGAGGGAGTTGGTTCCAGGGTCTAAATACGCCCAAGAAAAGGAATTGATGGAGTTCATCGCCAACGAAGCATGGGGTCACCACGCGTCATGCACCAACAAGATCGGTCCAAGTACAGACTCTATGGCGGTATTGGACAGCAGGTTTCGAGTGCGCGGAACCGAGTGCCTCCGGGTCGTTGATGCGTCAGTCTTTCCAAAAATTCCCGGGCATTTCATTGTGACCGCAGTCTACATGATCAGTGAAAAGGCGTTCGATGTTATCGTAGAGGATGCTGAAAAAATGCCCTGTTGCCAGGCTAGTGGCTCCACCGAGCTCTCGGACCAGCTGGAATGTGATCGGCATGAAGATGTCACGGCATAGATCGGAGGAAGCCTTGACGCTGACAATTGCCGTGTTGTTGGTGGGTGTCGTGGCCATCGGAATCATCGCCGGAAAGCTTGCAAAATGCAGCGGGGCCGATGTTCGCAAGCGCTTTCTTGAGGTCACCCCCGACTATACTGCGGAGGGGCTGCGAAATTGGGTTATGCACTATCCGTCGCAGGCACGTCGTTACGCGTTTCCGGTGCTGTTCCCGCTCGACTTGTTGTTCTCGACGACGTTAGCCGGGTTCCTTGCGGTCGCGTCGATAGCGGCATGCCAAACCCTGCATTGGGCTCGGGGATGGCTTTGGGTGTTCGCAATCTTTCCTGTTCTCTATGGTGTGTGCGATATCGTCGAGAACATATTACTTGCACGCCTCATGTTCAGGCCAACGACGGTCACCGATGGATCCGTTGCGCTCGCACAAACGGTTACGCGTCTAAAATTTACTGCCGTTACCATCGGTGTGTTGCAGCTCATCGACTTGCTCGTGTCTTGGCTCTTGGGGACTCTAGTTCATGAGCTGCGCTGAATCGCAAGTTCCTTACGACATCACGGCGCGCTGGAAGCCTGACGCATCGAAATCTTGGTCACGGAGCCAACGCGATCAATAGGGGATCTCCAATGTCGAAACGGTCTTTTTTTGCCTGTTTCGGAAGTATGACTTGGCGAGCACCACGCGTACTTTGGGTATGTCGCGTTCCGGCGATCAGTGCCCTCGGAGGCGGCCTGTTCGTCGCCTCGCTCGCGCAGACGCGGGATATGTTTGCTGACCTTGGCTTGGCATGGGGGTACTGGGCCTTATTCTTCCTGATCACTTTGGGTTGGGCATGGATCGTGCATTGGGCCGGGCGCCACGTGTTGCGTCTGGATGACTGGGTGCCCGAGGCCCACGTGCCTGGTGGAATTTCGCCTCAGCGTCGGGCGGACCTGCAAGAGATCTACAAGTGTGCGGCGATCGCGATTCCGCGATTGCTTGGGGTTGCGGTATTTGTCTTTATGGCTATCGCCATGGTGCGCGCCTATCGCAATCTCGAACCTGCACAGGCATTGCCGGAAGTAGATCGCGCACTGAGACTGCTATTCGTTCTTATCGCAGTGACTATCATCCTTGGGGCGACATTCTTTTTCCTGGTCTGGCGGCGGAGAAGGATCAACATTTGGCTAAACCAAGCCATGGAAGGGAAACGACAACATTGGCCGCTGACAGACGGGCCCTTGCTGACGGGCGAAGAAGCGATTTTCCTCGATTTTCGCCGTCTCAGAACCAATTTTTCTGCCGCTGCGGCGGAACGCACAGCGTGGGTCGATGTAATCATCTTCGCGATCGCGATCGCCGTTACGGTGCTCTTTTTGTTTTCATTGGTGCTCCCACATTCCATCGCATCGGTTTTGCCGCGCGCGGTGTTCGTTCCGTTCGTGCTTGGCAGCAGCATTCTGTTATTTACCGAAATCGGTGCCTATGCGATGCGGTGGCGTGCGCCTTTGTTGTTGCTGTTCATCGTAGCCGGCGGCATTCTGGAATTCTTGGTGGGCCAATTCCATGATGTCCGTTGGGTCGAGCGCGCGGGCGGCCATCGCCAGATCAGTATCCAAGAGGCGGTCAAGCAGTGGCAGTTCGCCAATGAATGTCCGGATATAAAGAACTGTCCACGACCGATCATCATTGCCGGATCGGGGGCGGCAGTCGCGCAGCCTTCATGACCGCGACAGTCGTCGGCGCCATCCTGGACCTGAGCAATCCCTCGAGTGCCGACTTTAGAGACGTGCGCAAACGCATTTTCGCTCTATCGACGGTTTCCGGCAGTTCCGTCGCAGCCGCGGTTATCACCGCAGCGCTCCGCGACGCAGAAGAGGTCGGTTCACCCGACCGGCCACCATGCCAAAAGGGGCCGGTGGATTTTGCATGGTTCGCCGCGTCAGAAAACAATTCGGAAACCGCATCTTGGCGCGATTGTCTGCAAAAAATCTTGGCTGGTGATCTGCTGTCGCCTGTGCTGGTCGGTCTCATCTATCGCGACACCTTTCCGATGGGGAACCCGGTTACCGGACAGCCCTGGTGGAGCGATCGCGCGGTTCTGCTCGAACAGGCTTTGGAACGACGTTACAAGCGCGTAGTTACCGGCGCTGCCGGTATTTGCGCGGAAGAAGATACTAGGCCGACAGGTTTGTGCCGGCATTTTGGCTATCATCCTGTCCCATCAGACATCCACGTTTGGCACCCTCTCGTATTCATCAACGGAACATCGGTTGAAACAGGACAGCGTATCATAGCGAGCGAGGTGGCTGCCGCCTCGCCACGCCCGAAGAGTCAAAAATCCTTATTCCCGCTGGCCTATGACCTGTGTGAAATTAGGTCTGCCGGCCCATGCACCGGGGCTGAAACAAAATCAGACGTCATGCTCTCGACCGCGTTCACGATGAGCGCGCGTTTTCCGATAATTTCGCCCCACGGCATCTTGCGGGCACGCGTGAAAAACACGTACCGGATTGTCGATCGAATCGTCGATGGCGGTTATTTCGAAAACGACGGCCTTGCGACCGGAGCTGACGTCGCCGACGCTCTGAAAGAATTTGGCCTCCACCCATTGATCATCCTCATCACCAATGATCCGGAGCCCGAAGAGAACGGATCGCTTCCGCCTCCGCGGATGAAGCAATCCGATCAACCCGACCTGCTGCTTCCGCGAGCGGAGGATAGTTCACTATTTGAAGATTACACTGTGATCGGCCGCGCACTCTTTGCCACGCGCTCGGGACATGAGAATGGGGATGTGGAATATGCCAAATCGGTCGTCGGGCGCGATCAGCTTTTTCATGTTACCGTGCGGAATCTCCAATCGATAGACGGCAGCTTATGCCGAAAGTCTCTGGTTGCCGGTGTCCGCGGTGCGAAGATCACGGCCGCTATGCAGGACGTCTCACTGAGTTGGTGGATGTCGCAGCCGGAACAGGCCTTTTTGGATTACCAGCTGTGCGACAAAGGTAATAGCGATCAGATCATCACGGCACTTCGAGCGAGCGTTTCCACGAGCCTATCGGAAAAGTGAGTGACGTTTCGGGACGGCTGCCGTCCGAGTGTGCCATGATCGAGCTGCATCCGGAACAGAATCCTGCTTGACTTGCGCGCGAATCAAAGGCCGCCACAGACCGCCTAACAGCCACAGATCCTATTCTTGGAACCTGTCGGCTCCGTATTGTTGTAGGGGCTGTTGAGGAGCTTGGCGGCAGTCAGCTTCGGCAGATGGATTAGACATAAGCCCATTAATTATTATAAGATCTCTTCGAGGAACATGATCCGTCTTCATACCTGGAATAAGGATGCCATTGGTGCTCAGCTGTTGAGGCGGCACGGCTTCCTTCCCCATGCTCAGGCCCCGATTCCGGCATTATCATTGATGAATTGTGGCAATGTCAGATTTTTCTCGACGCCTGTTTGGGACGGAATGAGTTCCGATTGACGAGTGTCTAAATCGAAAAACAATTCGGGTTCACGCCTCCGCAGCGAAAGGAGGTTCCGCAATGTCATCCAATCTATACTGCAGGCTTTCATCTCTTGGAGCACTGCTTTGTACGCTCGCTCAGTAGCCAAGGTTTGTTCATCATGCCGGTCGATGAATGCGCTTCTTTGTTCGCGTCGGACTTCCTGCAGCTTCGTCTCGTACAGAGCCTTAGCGTCGAAGAGAACGAATTCCCAGGCGGCAGCGTTCTTCGGCTTTACACCAGGTCTTCGGTCCCGGCGCTTCAGCCTGATCAGGTACGCGCGTAAGGTCCTGGTCAATGGCGTGTCGGGATTTCTTTCCAGCACAAACGCCACTTGTTCCGGCGTAAGGCGGTCGGTATCCGCCAAGACCGCTTCGGCCCACTCGAAGCTGCCGGCCTCATAGGTGCATACGTTAGGGTTCCTTGCCCTGCGAAGTGCGCTCATCGCGATCCCCTTCTGGTCCCTAAACTAGAACTGGATCGTCGCGCGGTGCCCCTCACCAAAAACTTAAGCGCCCGCGCCCGAGCGAGGGGGTGAGGGGTCCTCGTCGCAGTTCTGGTTAAAGCATCGATGAGGGCCCAGCGCAGACGACCTGCCCCAAAAGTCAGAGCGGGGCCATACCGGGACGGAGTGTAGCTCTGATAATTGAATATTACCGGAGGTAATCCCCTTCCACAGTAAACGCGTAGCTGCAGGATGGGCAGGATCTGGATTGACGCTGCATCCGCAGCCGCATTTGATCGCATTACGACCCTGGCCGGCACAATTCGACCTTGCGCTGCGCCAGGCGCCGACGAAGTAAGGGTTCAGGGAGGTTTCCATGAGTTGCACAGTCGTATCGCGGCCGCTGGGCGCGTCGGTGCTGGGCGGGCTGCTAGGCATCGCGGCATTGACCGGGCTGCCGGTCGCCCAACCGATGCAGGAGATCACTTTCTTCGTCGTCAACAACCTGTTCAGCACGCCGGCATTCGTCGGCGTCGAAAACGGTTATTGGGCGCAGCAGGGACTCAACGTGAAGCTCAAGCTCACCAGCAGCGGACGGCAGGTAACCCAGGCGCTGCAGGCTGGGGAGGCGCGATTCGGCCATGCGGCGTTCAGCACCACGATCGCCTCGGCGCGCGCCAGCGGCAACATGCTCAAGGGCGTCATCCCCTATTACAACGCAGCCGAATACGTGGCGAAGGCGGGCGGGCGGGCGCTTGTCGGCCGCAAGGATCGCGGAATCGACGCGGCCAACCCGAAGTCGATGGAAAGCAAAAAGATTGCGCATCTCAGCGGCAGCACGAACGAAGTCTACATGCGCGAGTGGTTCAAGAAGAACGGCGCGGACATCAGCAAGTCGCAATTGGTCAGCGTGCCCGTGGAGAACATGCCGATCACAATCGTGCAGGGCCAGGTCGACGCGATCGCGCCGTGGGAGCCCTATACCGCGCAGGCGATTCGCGAGCTCGGCGCGAATGCGGTCGTGGTGAGCCGCGGCGAGGCGGGGCTGGTCAGCGATCTCATCGGCGTGGTCGCGCACGAGGACTGGATCAAGCAGAACTCCGGCCTGATCGAGAAATTTTCCGTCGGTATCGCTCAGGCAGCGCAATTCATCCGCAAGACTCCCAGAGAGGCGGCCGAGATCGACACCCGCTATCTCGACGGCCTCAACCCCGCCGACGCCATGGAGGGAATCAAATTCCTGCAATGGGACCCGCGCATCTCGGTGTGCACGGCGCACGGTCTGGTGCTGACGGGCAATGACATGGTCAAGGCCGGGCTCATCAAGATGTCGAAGCCGTTCGTGCCGACCGACTTCTATGATGACAGCGTGCTCAAGCGCGTGATGGACAAGTATCCGGAGCTGTTCTCCGACCTCTCTCCGCTGCCAAAAGCGCTTGCCGAATGCAAGGGCAAGCTGGACTGAACCCGCCGCACGTGGCGCGGCGCGCCGCGGCGCCGCCCGAGATCGGATGAAGACGATGGCAGCATCGGGCCCGCGCGAGAAAATCGTCGTTGCCGGGTTCCGGCATTTCTTCGACACGGCTGACGGGCCGGTTCAGGCGACCGACAAGGTCGATCTGTCGATCCGGGCCGGCGAGTTCGTCACCTTGGTGGGTCCCAGCGGCTGCGGCAAGACGACGCTGTTGAAGGCGATCGCCGGATTTATCCGGCCCACGGAGGGGATCATCCTTTGCGACGGCAAGCCGGTACGCGGCCCCGGCCGCGACCGGGGCGTCGTGTTCCAGGAGCTCGCCATCCTGCCATGGCGAACCGTGCGCCGGAACATCGCCCACAGCCTCGAGATCGCCCGCCTGCCGCGCGTCGAGCGCGAGCGCACGGTCAGGCGGCTGATCACGCTCATGGGGCTCTCCGGCTTCGAGGACCGCTATCCCCATGAGCTGTCGGGCGGCATGCGTCAGCGGGTCGCCGTGGCGCGTACCTGGGCGGCCGATCCGGACGTGATCCTGATGGACGAGCCGTTCGCCGCCGTCGATGCAATGACCCGACTGACCCTGCAGGAAGAGCTCACCCGCTTGTGCGCCGGGACGGGGAAGACCGTGCTGTTCATCACCCACAGCGTCGACGAGGCGGTGTTTCTCGGCGACCGTGTTCTGGTGATGACGCAGCGCCCCGGCAGGATCAAGGCGGAGATCGAGGTGAAAAGACCTGGCTCGGCGAGCCGCAACTGGGAATCGTTCATGGCCGATCCACAGATGCAGGGGATCGCCGAGCAGGTCCTGCGCCTGGTGCGCGCCGAACGCGGCGTGGAGGCGGGCGAGGGTGCCGCGGCCGAGAGCGACGGATGAGTGCGACAGCGCCCGCCCAGGTGCCGATTGTCGGCGCGATTCGGGTCGCAGCGCCGCATGTCTTGCTCGGCCTCAAGATCCTGCTGCCGTTTGCGGCGCTCGTAGCGGTCTGGTGGGCGATAAAGATCGGCGCCAATCTCTCCGACGAGGTGTTGGTATCGCCGCCGCGCGTCTGGGCGGCGTTCGCGAACCTCGTCTCCCATGGCGTGCTCGCCGAGTATGCCAGCACCAGCTTGCGGATAATCGGGCTGTCCGCGCTGCTGTCGATGCTGGTCGGCGTGCCGGTCGGGTTCGCCGTCGGCGTCAATCGCTATGCCGCCCGCGCGCTCGAAGGATTCCTGCGTTTCCTGCAGGGCGTGTCCGGCATCGCCTGGCTGCCGCTCGCCATCATCTGGTTCGGGTTCACGCATACGACGACGCTCGTCGTGGTGATCTATACGCTGATCGTGCCGATCATCTTCAACACCATGGTGGGCGTGCGCGCGATCCCGGAGAGCTACGTGCTCGCGCTGCGCTCGATGGGCGCCGGCCGGCTGCGGCTGGTGACCGACGTGTATCTGCCGGGCGCCCTGCCCAGCATCGTCGTCGGCTTCAGGTTGGGGATGGGCTACGGCTGGCGCGCGCTGATCGCGGCCGAGATGCTGGTGCGGCAAGGCGGTCTTGGCGATCTCATCTTCGGCGCCCGCACCTTCAATCAGATCGATCGGATCATCGTCGGCATGATCG
>WNGD01004972.1_pt1 | contig 18645 bp, 19 predicted proteins | sample 5400671 | NCBI WGS metagenome assembly WNGD01 (sample SAMN13153369, study PRJNA577476) | soil metagenome | isolation source: 40 cm soil or saprolite under grassland replicate 2 | place: USA:California | collected 2016-06-15
TTCGGTCGGCCCGGCGACTTCGCGATGGTCCCTACCTCGGCCAATGGCCAGCCGGCGTTCGCCGCCTACCTGCGCGGGCACGACGGTGTGCACCGTGCCCACGCGGTGCAGGTACTCACCGTCTCCGACTCAGGCATCGCGCGCGTCGTCTCGTTCAACCAGCCCGAGCTGCTTGCCACGTTCGGCATGACGCAGACCCTCCCCTCCGCGACCGGGGCGGCAGGGCAGCGCCGGTGACCGGGGCCGGCGCGGCGGCGGGACAGGAGTGCGCGGCCGGGCTGCTGGACCGGGCGATCGGCTATGCCGTCGGCGTCGCCGGTGAGGTCGCGCCGGAGCTCCTGCCGCGCCCGACGCCGTGCCGGGGGTGGGACCTGGAGATGCTGCTCCAGCACGCCAACGAGTCGCTGGCCGCGCTCCACGAGGGCATCGGCGCCGGGCACGTGGGCCTGGTCCCCGCCGCCGCGGAGGGTGGGCCGGCGGCCGACCTCGCCCGGATCTTCCGCGATCGGGCCGGGCGGCTGCGCCGCGCGTGGGCCAGCGCGGGCCGTCGGCGCCGCGTCGTCTACATCGCCGGCTGCCCGCTGGCCGCCGACATCATGGAAGGCGTGGCAGCCCTCGAGATCGCGGTCCACGGGTGGGACATGTCCCAGGCATGCGGGCACCGCCGGCCGATCCCGCAGCCGCTGGCGGCTGACCTGCTCACGCTGGCCCCGCTGCTCGTCCCCGAGACCGGCCGGCACCCGCTGTTCGCCGCGTCGGCTGCCGTGCCAGCGGGAGCGGGCCCCAGCGACCGCCTCGCCGCCTTCCTCGGCCGCACCCGCCAGGCGTAGCGGGACCGGCGGTCAGGACGCGAAGTCGGGCGTGGCGGACCTGGCGGACTCGCTGCGGCCCTTGGGCTCCTCCCACTCCTCCTGGCGGCCGAGCGCGGTGAGGTCGAGGAAGTAGTAGGAACCACCGGTGCACTCGAGCCCGCGCGCGTACTGCGAGTACGTGTGGAACACGCGTCCGCCGGCCTGGAGGAAGCAGCTCCGGCCCGGCATCTCGAAGGGCTGGTCGTAGGCGAAGAAGTCCGACCCCCTGGCCTCGAACTCGGCCTTCGTGCGGAAGTTGTACTCGCCGGGCACGACCGACTCGTCGATCGTGACCCCGAAGTCGTAGTTGAAGTCGGTACCGAACGAGGAGTACCAGGGGATGTCCCAGCCCCTCTTGGCCTTCCAGCGCTCGAGCTTCGCCAGCGGCGCCCGCGACACCATGGCGTAGCTGGTGTCGCGGGTGTGCAGGTGCTCGAAGAAGCCGGCCGACAGCTCGTCGGTGCCGGCGGTGCAGCTCGGGCAGCCGTCCTCCCATTCCGGGTCGAACATGAAGTGGTAGATGATCAGCTGGGGACGGCCCTCGAACATGTCGATGAGGCGGACAGCGCCCTTCGGGCCGTCGAAGACGTACTCCTTCTCGATCTCGACCATGGGCAGGTTGCGGCGCTCGGCGCTGAGCGCATCCCGCTGCCTGGTCAGTTCCTTCTCCCTGATGAGCAGCTCCTTGCGGGCGGCCAGCCACTCCTGCCGGGTAGCGATCCGGGGAAGGCTCATCACGCGCTCCTTCGTGCTCGCGGCATGGTCCCTGGGTATCGGCCCAGGGTCATTATGACGATATGGCGGCCCCAAAGTCATCGGGAGGGCAGCCCGCGGACGTCAGCCCGGCAGCGCCTGGGCCCGGTGCTGCTGCGGGCTGATGCCGCGAAGCCGCTTGAACGCCGCGCTCAGCGCGAACGGGCTGCCGTACCCGACTTGCGATGCGACGGCGCCGATGGTGGCGCCGGGCTCGCGCAGCAGATCGGCGGCCAGGGCGATCCGCCAGCCGGTGAGGAAGGCCATGGGCGGCTCGCCGACGAGGTCGTTGAAGCGGCGGGCCAGGCTGGCGCGCGACACGCTGGTCGCGCTGGCCAGCTCGGCCACCGTCCAGGGGTGCGCCGGGTTGTGGTGGATCAGGCGCAGCGCCCGGCCGACGACCGGATCGCCGTACGCGCGGTACCACGCGGGGGCCCCGGCGCCGGGGCGCGCGAACCAGGCCCGCAGCACGGCGATGAGGAGCAGGTCGAGCAGCCGGTCGAGGACCGCCTCCTGCCCCGGCTCGTCCTTGACGATCTCGTCGGCCAGCAGCGGGATCAGCGGGGAGTCCCAGTCGCCCTCGCGCAGGGCGAGCAGCGTCGGCAGCGCCCGCAGCAGGCGCTGGCTGACCTCACCGTCCAGCTGGTAGGTGCCCGTGAGCATGACGGTCGTGCCGTCCAGGCTGTTTCCCCAGGTGCGTACGCCGAGATCCGTCATGAGCTTGAGCTCCTGCCCCTCGGGCGTCGTGCAGCGCTGCCCGGGGTGGATGACGGCCTGCGGGGGAGTGGCGGGGTCGTCGGCGACGGTGTAGGGGTCCGGGCCCCGGATGACCGCGACGTCCCCGCGATCGAAGCGGACCGCCGCCCCGCCGTCGGGCACGATCCATGCCTCACCGCGGACGACCGCGACCAGCGTCAGCGGCGCCTCATCCTGGATGCGCAGCGACCACGGTGGCTCCATGCTCGAGCGCAGCAGGAACGCACCCCGCGCCCTGGGTCCGTCGAGGAGCCCGGCCACCGCGTCCACGACAGGATTGTAGACGCTCACGCATGTTTCTGCGCAATCCAGCCATGGACGCTCTCAGGCAGGCGAAATTTACTGGGTGGCATGAACACAGACATGAGCACACAAGGAACGACGCTGGTGCTGGGCGGCACCGGCAAGACCGGCCGGCGGGTGGCAGCACGGCTGCGGGCGCGCGGCATCCCGACCCGGGTGGCCACGCGCTCGGGCGATCGGCCGTTCGACTGGGAGGAGCGCTCGACCTGGGCGCCGGCGCTGCAGGGCGCGTCGGCGGCATATGTGTCCTTCTTCCCTGATCTGGCCGTTCCCGGCGCTGCCGACACGGTTGGCGCGTTCGCCGGGCTGGCCGTGGCGCACGGAGTCCGCCGGCTGGTGCTGCTATCCGGCCGCGGGGAGGAAGAGGCCCACCGCGCGGAGCGGGCCGTGCGGGAGGCGGGCGCCGAGTGGACGGTCGTGCGGTGCAGCTGGTTCAGCCAGAACTTCAGCGAGGGCTTCCTGCTGGAGCAGGTGCTCGCGGGGGAGGTCGCGCTGCCCGTGAACGGCGTGCGGGAGCCGTTCGTCGACGCCGAGGACATCGCCGACGTCGCCGTCGCGGCGCTGACGCAAGCCGGGCACGCGGGGCGCGTCTATGAGCTGACCGGCCCGCGGCTGCTGCGCTTCGGCGAAGCGGCCGATGAGATCGCGCGCGCGTCGGGCCGCCCGGTCCGGTTCGTGCCGGTCACGATCGGGCAGTTCGCGGCGGCCATGCGCGAGCAGTCGGTGCCCGGCGACGTCGTGTCGCTGATGACCTACCTCTTCACGGAGGTGCTCGACGGCCGCAACGCGCGCCTCGCCGATGGCGTACAGCGTGCCCTTGGCCGCGAGCCGCGCGACTTCGGCGATTACGCGCGCCGGACCGCCGCGGCCGGGATCTGGGACGGTGCCCGATGACCCGCCCGCTGGAGTGGGCGGTGCTCGCGACGGCCCTGGGCTGCGGCCTGATGGCGGGGGTCTTCTTCGCCTTCTCGGCGTTCGTCATGCCCGCCCTGCGCCGCCTGCCGGCGGCGCAGGGCATCGCCGCCATGCAGTCGGTCAACAAGCTGGCGGTCACCCCGGCGTTCATGACGGCGCTGTTCGGGACCGCGCTGGCCTGCGTGGGACTGGCGGTCTGGGCCGTGGTGGCGTGGGGCCAGAGCCCCGCACCCTGGGTGCTCGCCGGCACCGCCCTGTACCTGGCGGGCGCGATCGTGGTGACGATCGCTGCCAACGTCCCGCTCAACGACGCGCTGGCGGCACTCCACCCGGACGGCGCCGGCGCCGCCGGCCGCTGGGCCGGTTACCTCAGCCGCTGGACGGCGTGGAACCACCTGCGGGCCGCCGCGTCGTTCGCCGCGGCGGGCCTGCTCACCGTCGCGCTCCGGCTGGGCTGAGCGGGCGAATCCGGGGTTTCCGGCTCACGGGGCGGCGGCTGGCGGCCCGGTGCGGCGCTGATCGCCGGCGCCCGGCACGCAAATTCGATCTTGACAGGTTTGTTTGGAAAGTATACGAACTAACTGATTCAGCGGAGGCGCCCGTCGTTCGCGGTCATCGGCCGCAGAACAGGAGAGGCCAGCGATGAGACGAACCATCCGTCGTCAGTCCGCCCGCTGGGCCGTCGCCGTCGTGTCCGCCACGACGCTGGTCTGGCTGGCATCCAGCGCACAGGCGGCACCGTTGACCCCGGCCTCTCGGGCCGGCGGCGCGGCGCCCTTGGCCGCGGCCGGCATCCAACTTGCCTCACCGGCCGGCACCGGGGCCAGCGACGTGTCGAACCTGGGATCGGCCGGCTGGAAGGTGCAGAGCAGCGCGGTCGCCACGCAGACCGGCGCGCAGATCTCTACCCCCGGGTTCGACACGGGCACGTGGCTGCCGGTCAGCAACGATGACGCGGGCGCGCCGGGAACCGAGATCGAGGCCCTGGCGCAGAACGGCAAATGCCCCGGGAACACCGCACTCGAGCCGGTGGACCAGAGCAGCGGCGGCCCACACAGCGTGTTCTTCTCGACCAACGTCCAGACCTGCTACGGCTTCATGAACAAGATCGGCTCGGTCACCGTCAACCAGTTCAGTGTCCCCTGGTGGTGGCGTACGGACTTCACGCCGAACCTGGCAACAGGCCAGGCCGCCAGGCTGATCGTCAACGGCGTGGTCGGCTCGGCCAGCGTGTGGGTGAACGGCCATCAGGTGGCGACCTCGGCCACCGTCACCGGCGCCTACACCCGGTTCGCCTTCAACATCACCGGCTTCATCGTCGCCGGGACGAACTCGCTGGCGATCGAGGTCAACCCGAACGATCCGGCCAGCATGTACACCCTGGACAACGTGGACTGGACCCAGATCCCGCCGGACAACAACACCGGTATCCAGTTCCCGGTCCAGCTCCAGGTCGACGGGACGCTCGCGGTCGGCAACTCGCACGTCAACCAGAGCGACGCGGCCGACCTGTCCAGCGCGGCGCTGACCGTCAAGACCGACGTCACCAACAACGCGCAGTCGCCGCAGACCGGGACCGTGACCGCCACGATCACCCCGCCGGGCAACGGCACGCCGATCACGGTCAGCCAGGCCGTGACGGTGCCGGCCAGCACCACCCAGACGGTGACGTTCGCCCCGGCCGGCTTCCCGGCACTGACCATCGCGAACCCGCAGATCTGGTGGCCGTATCAGCTCGGCGCGCAGCCGCTCTACACCCTCGGCGTCACGGTGGCGCAGGGCAGTACCCAGTTCAACTCCACCAGCGAGACCTTCGGCATCAGGACGGTGACCTCGTACCTGACCGGTTCGAATGCGATCGAGCCGAGCGGCGCCCGCGCCTTCAAGATCAACGGTGTGCCCATCGTGATCAGGGGAGGCGGTTTCGACCCGAACCTGTTCCTGCACTACTCGGCCGCCGACACGGCCAAGCAGATCGCCCTGATGAAGAACATGGGCCTCAACACGATCAGGCTGGAAGGCCACATCATGCCGGGCGACTGGTTCCAGCAGATGGACGCCGCCGGCATCCTGGTCAACGGAGGCTTCCAGTGCTGCGACGCCTGGGAGGTCAGCGGCAGCCTGACCCAGGCGCAACAGGATGTGCTGCAGAACTCGGCGCAGACCATCGGGACGAACCTGCGCAACGACCCGAGCGTGTTCAGTTTCCAGTGGTCGGACAACCAGCCGACAGCTACCCAGGAGTCGGTGTCGATCGCCGGGTTCACCGCGGCCGACTTCTACCCGCAGACCCCGCTGATCGCGTCGGCGGAGTACAAGTCGACCGCGACGCTCGGCCCTGCGGGGGAGAAGGAGGGCCCGTACGACTGGGTGCCGCCGGACTACTGGTATGACACCACGCATCTCGGGACCGACTCGACCGTGACCAACGCGGGCGGGTCGTGGGGTTACGACAGCGAGCAGAGCGCCGGCGACACGGTGCCCACGCTCGACTCGCTCAACCGGTTCATGTCCGCGAGCGACCTGGCGAACCTGTGGCAGAAGCCGAAGTTCAACCAGTACCACCTGAACTACGAGCCGCGGTGCAAGACCGGCTACTCCTTCGGCACGCTGTGCCACTTCGACACCGCTCTGTCCAGCAGGTACGGCCCGTGGTCCAGCCTCAGCCAGTACGTCGAGCAGGCGCAGGCCCAGGACTACGAGAACACCCGGGCCCAGTTCGAGGCGTTCATCGACCACGCCAACAACACCCCGCTGCCATCCACGGGCACCATCTACTGGCAGATGAACAAGGGCTGGCCGAGCCTGCTGTGGAACCTCTACAACAGCGACGGTGACCAGGCCGGCAGCTACTTCGGCGCGCAGGAGGCGAACCGGTCCGTGCACGCCCTGTACGCGCTGGACAACGGCACGGTCACGCTGGACAACCTGACCAACACACCGCAGTCCGGGCTGTCGGTCGAGGCGAAGGTCTACAGCCTGGCCGGCGCCGTGCTGGACGACCAGACCGCCAGCAACATCACGCTGGCCAGCCAGAAGGTGCTGACCAGGGTACTGACCCCGAAGGTACCGGCCGGCAACCCGGTCCAGGTCTACTTCGTCGAGCTGGTGCTCCGGCAGAGCGGGTCGCTCGCCGACCGGAACGTCTACTGGCTGTCCACCCAGCCGGACGTGGTCAACTGGACCAAGTCGCTGGGCCAGCCGGTGGGCGTGATCTCCAGCTACGCCAACCTGCAGGCGCTGCAGACGCTGCCGCAGTCGGCCATCACGGCCAGCGCCGCGACCACCACGCAGGCCGGGCCGGGCGGCGCGGACCGGGCCACCACCGTCACCGTCACCAACACTTCCCCGTCCACCGTCGCCTTCCTGCTCCGGGCGGACGTGCGGCGCGGCACCGCCGGCGGCCAGGAGCTGCCCGGCGACAGCGAGCTGCAGTCCTCGATATGGCAGGGCAACGACATCACGCTGTTCCCGGGCGAGTCGCAGAAGCTGACCGTCACCTGGAACTCAGCCGACCTGCAGGGCGCCACCCCGGTGGTCAGCGTGTCCGGCTGGAACGTCCCCAAGACCGACATACCGGCCTAACGATAGGAAGTGGCTGATGACCATCCGCCGTCGCCTCGCCTGCGGCCTGACCATCTCGGCCGCCCTGCTCTGGCCCCTCGCCGGAACGGCTGCCTCCGCGGCGGCCACCACCTATACGCCGCTGCCCGGGCACGTCTATGCGCCCTACTACGAGACCTATCTCGCGCCCAACACGGCGAGCATCGCCCACACTGCCACCGCATCCGGCGCCAAGTACTTCACGCTTGCGTTCCTCCAGACGCCCAAGAAGGGCTCATGCGCTCTGGACTGGAACGGCAACGCGGCCCAGCCGCTGAGCTACTACGCGGCGGACATCGCCGCGCTGCGCGGCATGGGCGGTGACGTGATCCCCTCGTTCGGCGGGTTCAGCGCCGACCAGGGCGGCACCGAGATCGCCGACTCGTGTAAGGACGTCAGCCAGATCGCTGCCGACTATGAGTCGGTGATCACCACGCTGGGTGTCACCAGGCTGGACATGGACGTCGAAGCCAAGTCACTGAACAACACCGCCGGCGTCGACCGGCGGAACAAAGCGATCGCCATGACCGAGGCGTGGGCGGCCAGCCAGGGCATCCCGCTGCAGATCCAGTACACGCTCCCGGTGGAGCAGTACGGGCTTGACCCGAACGGCGAGGCCGTCCTGCAGAACGCCGCGGCCAACGGGGCCACCGTGAGCTCGGTCAACATCATGGTGTTCGACTACTACATCGCCGGCGAGGGCGTGGTGAACATGGGCCAGGCGGCGGTCAACGCGGCCACCAACACCCACGCCCAGCTGGCTGGCATCTTCCCGAGTCTGACCTCGGCGCAGATCTGGAACATGGAAGCGATGACCTTGCTGCCCGGCATCGACGACTACCCGAAGAAAACCGAGGTCACCTACCTCCCCGACGCGCAGACGATGCTGAGCTTCGCCCAGGCCAACAACATGAACTTCCTGTCGATCTGGGCGATCCAGCGCGACAACGGCGGGTGCCCGGGCACCCGCGACAGCAACACGTGCTCGGGCATCACGCAGGGCACCTGGGACTTCAGCCACCTGCTGGAGCCCTTCACCCGCTGACCAGCGGTTACCAGATCCGGGCGCGCGTCGGGGACACCAGGAGCCGGTGCGGGTAGTCCGCGGCGAAACTCTCCGGCGTCCAGCCGTAGGAGTCGATGAACCCGCGGTACTTGTCCAGGTAGGCGGGCATGGCGTCGGCGCCGGGGCCGACGGGGTCGAGCCTGGCGGTGCCCTCGAAGATGACGTTCGCGCCTCCTCTCCCGTTGCCCTCCAGGTGCAGGGAGATGTGCGGGTTCGACGCGATGTTGCGGATCTTCGGCCCGTTCGCGGCGCCGTAGATCAGGAACTCACCGGCCTCCCACAAGAACCAGACCGGGGTCGACTGTGGCTGGCCCGACCGGGTCACGGTGGTCAGCCAGATGATCGGTTCGGCCTGCAGCCGGCCGGCGGCGGCGGCGTGGGCGGGGATCTCGGCGTTCAGGATCGTCATCTCGGCTCCAATGGGCTGCCGGGTGGCCATGGGTGAAAATGCTGTCATGGCTTCATACTCCGTGAACCCGCAGGCCGTGGCGTGGGCGCGACAGCTCATCGACCGCCGCCAGTACGTGCTCCGCAGCGACTGGGGCAAAGTTCAGCCCGGCGCCAGCGAACGGAACGCCTTCCTGAAGTCGCACACGTGGGAGGAATACGCCCAATGGCATCTCGGGCTCACCGACGGTGCCCGCGACGAGACCAAGGCCAGGTACGCGTTTGTCTACGGGAACTTCCGTCGCGTCCATCGCATGGGCATCATCGCATGCTATTACCGGGCCGCCGAGTGGCGGCACAAGGAAATCGAGCTGGCCGCGCACGAGCTCCTGCAGTACCTGGACGGCAAGCAATCGTGACGGGACCTGGCGGGCTCGCCCGCCCCGGACGCAGCCTTGAGCCGCGTCCGTTCGACCGCAACCGGAGGAAACCGTGATAGCCCGGATCTGGACCGGCGCCACCCGCGGCGCCGACGCCGACGCCTACGAGGAGTACATGCACGAGGTCGCACTGCCCGGCTACGCGAACGTCGCCGGTAACCGCGCGGTCCTGATGCTCCGCCGGGCCCGCGACGATGACCGGACCGAGTTCACCATGATCACTGTCTGGGATGGGCTGGAGAACATCGTCGCGTTCGCCGGGCCAGACCCGGAACGGGCCGTGTTCTACCCCCGCGACGAGCAGTTCCTCGTGGAGCGGGATCTCACCGTCCGGCACTACGACGTCTACGGCGATCTTGGCCTGGCCGGCGACCGTCAGCAGCGTGACTGACCAGGCCTAGTCCATGGGCCCGCCGGCGACGAACAGGATCTGCCCGGATATGAACCCCGCATCGGGGCTGGCGAAGAACGACGCGGCGTACGCGATGTCCTCCGGCTGGCCGACGCGGCCGACCGGGATGGACTGGGCCGAGATGCGCTGATGCTCCTCGAAGTCCCGGCCGAGCCTGCGGGCGGTGGCGGCGGTCATCGCGCTGACGATGAAACCGGGTGCGATCGCGTTGACGGTGATGCCCTGGGAGCCAAGCTCCAGGGCGAGCGCCTTGGTGAAGCCGATCACCCCGGCCTTCGCGCTGGCGTAGTTGACGCGGCCGGCGTGGCCGAGCGCCGAAATGCTCGACACGTTGATGATGCGTCCCCAGTGAGCCTCCACCATGTAAGGCACGGTGGCCCGGGTGATGAAGAAAGGCCCGCGCAGGTGCACCCCCTGCACCGCGTCCCACTGCTCGGTGGTCATGTCCAACAGATCGGCGTCACGGGCGAAGCCGGCGTTGTTGACCAGCACTGTCGGCGGCCCCAGCTCGGCAGCGACCCGCTCGACGGCGCTGGTCACGGCGGCCTCGTCGGCGACGTCGGCGGCGACCGCCGTCGCCGGCCCGCCCTGATCTCTGATGGCCTCGACGGTGGTGGCGCAGTCGGCCTCACTCAGGTCGATCACCCCGATCGCGTGACCGTCCCGCGCCAGTCGCTTCGCTACCGCGGCGCCGATTCCGCGTGCCGCGCCCGTCACTATCGCGCACCTTTGCTGATCACTCACGGGCGCGACTCTACTCGGCCGGCCGCGCCTGGATCTCGCCTCAGCCGCGGACGAGGAGTTCGGGGCCGTGCTTGCGCAACTCGGTGGCGGAGGTGACGCCCAGCAGCTGCAGGGTTCGCCGGAACTGCTCCGCGAGCAGGTCCAGGGCCTTGTCCACGCCGGGCTCACCGGCCACCATCAGGCCGTACAGGTAGGCGCGGCCGATCGCGGCGGCGTCGGCACCGAGCGCGATGGCGGTCGCGATGTCGGCGCCGTGCCGGACCCCGGAGTCGACCAGCACCGCGAGGTCGCCGCCGACCGCGTCCCGCACCGTGGGCAGCAGATCGATGGGCGCGATGGCGCGGTCGAGCTGGCGTCCGCCATGGTTGGACAGCTGCAGGCCGTCGGCGCCGGCCTCGACGGCCCGGCGGGCGTCGGCGGCGCCGAGCGGCCCCTTGATGACCAGCTTGCCGGTCCAGCGCTCCCGCAGGTCGGCGATGTCGTCCCAGGTGATGCCCGAGTGGAAGAAGCGAGCGGAGCCCGCGATCGTCATGGACCGGCCGACGGCGAGATTCGCGAATTTCATGGCCGGGCTGCGCAGCATCCGCAGCCAGTAGGCGGGATGCGACCCTATGTCCGCGATGGTGCGCATGGTCAGCCGGGGCGGGACGGTCAGGCCGTTGCGTACGTCCCGGACGCGCCTGCCCCCGACGACCGTGTCCACGGTGACCACCAGGACCCGGTACCCGCAGGCGGCGGCGCGGTCGACCAGCTCGCGGGTCAGCCCCTTGTCGGTCAGGATGTACAGCTGGAACCACAGGTCACCGTGCACGGCGGCGGCCAGCTCGGCGATGGACGTGGTTGCCATCGTGGACAGCGTGTAGGGCAGGCCGCGCCGGGCGGCCGCCCTGGCGGCCGCGGTCTCCCCGGCCGGATGCAACATGCGCGTGAACCCGGTGGGCGCGAGGACAAGTGGAAGCGGGACCGCCTGTCCCAGCACCTGCCCGGTGGTGTCCACCGCCGAGATATCGGTCAGCGCCCGCGGCACGAAGCGCCAGCGCCGGAACGCCGCGACGTTGCCAGCGAGGCTCAGCTCCTCGTCGGCGGCGCCGTCAACGTAATCGAACACCGGCCGCGGGATCACCCGCCGCGCGCTGCGGCGCAGGTCAGGGATGTCGTGGCAGCGGGCAAGCCGGCGACGTGCCGCACGCAGTTCGGGCGGGCTCACCCGTATGAGCTCGCGGATTTCTGAGATGTTCACTGCCTGCCCCGGCCGGGTTACCCGTGTACGTAGGTGCCTGGGGCGGGCCCGAGCGGCGGATACTTCCGGCTGCCGAGCGCGCTGGGCGCCGCCTTCTCCGTCCCGGAACGCGTGGTCAGCCACTGGATCCACTGCGGCCACCAGGATCCATGGTGGACGGCCGCCGCCGCGAGCCACCGGTTCGGGTCGCCGGCGTCCGGTGGGCCCTCCCAGTAGTCGTAGCGGGTGCTCGTGGCCGGGTTGACGAACGACTGAATGTGCCCCGACTTGACGACGGCCATCTGCTTGTCGCCGCCCAGCACCTGGGTCGAGGTGTAGGCGGCCCGCCAGGGCGTGATGTGGTCGGTGTATCCGGCGACGTGGAAGCTGTCGCAGTCCACCTTCGCGAGGTCGATGGGCGTGCCGAGCACGGTGACCGGCCCGCGGCCCGCCATGGCGTCCACGAGCAGCTCCGTGCTTTCCAGCGCGAACTTCGCGGTGACCGCGGTGGCGTCGTCGTTCCAGGCGAGCACGTCGAACGAGGGAGGGTCCTGGCCGAGCAGCCACCCGCTGACCAGGTAGCTGAACACGAGATCGTTCGGGCGCAGCCAGGCGAAACCGGTGCGCACGCTGCGCGGCCGCCGGCGGCGGCCCGCCGCAGGGCGCTCCGCGAGTTGGTGGTGTCCATCATGCCGATGATGTTGGGGCAGGAGTTGGTGAGCATCGTCACGATGAACGTCGCCGAGCCGGCGGACGCGTCGCCCGTGGCGGCCAGGTGCCCGAGCATGAGCGCGGTGGTGATCCCGCCGGCGCACAGGCCGAGCCAGTTGACGGTGTCACTGCGGGTGATCTTCTTGACCACCTCGGCCGCCCGGGCCTGCGCCGCCAGATAGTCGTCCAGCCCCCAGCGCCCATGCCCGAGCTCGGCCCGCGGATTCCGCCAAACGATCATGAACGTCTGGATGCCGCTGGCCACCGCGAACTCCACCAGGCTGCGCCCCGGCGCCAGGTCCATGATGTAGTGGCGGTTGAGTTCGGGCGGCACCATGACCAGCGGCCGGCCGTGGACGGCCGCTGTCGAGGGCGTGTACTGCAGCAGTTCGAAGATCTCGTCGCGGTAGACGACGGCGCCCGGTGTGCACGCCAGCTTCTCGCCCACCGGGAAGGGCTCCCTGTTGACCATCTTGGGCATGCCCCCCCGGGTGAGGTCGCGCACCATGTTGCGCCCGCCGCGGAGGGCCGACATTCCGCCGGTCTCGAAGGCGCGCTTCAGCGCGGCCGGGTTGGCCAGGAAGAAATTGGTGGGTGAGGCCATGGCGGTGACCAGGTTGGCCAGGTAGCGCGCGCGGGCCTGGCGGTCCCAGGGCCCGTCCACGGCGTCGGCCATCCGGCCCGTCCACTCCTCGAACAGCCGGTAACCCCGGCCGAGCAGGCGGAAGAGCACGTTTTCCTGCCAGGTCACGTCCGCGAACCGGCGATCGCCCTCTTCGAACGCGATGCCGGAGCGGCCCAGCGGGATCTTCACCAGCTCACCGGACAGCCACGGCATCAGCTTCGCCGCCGCGACCGGGTTCATCATCGCCGCCGCGACCGGGTTCATCAGGTCGGCGGCCGATTCCAGCATCTCGAGTGGGTCGAATGTGCGTCCGGCCGGGCCTTCGCCGTCTGACATGGATGCGTCCGGGTGTGCCATAGCTCCTCCTGGATGCCACGACCTGTCCCTATCAATCTGACCGGCCGGCCGAAGGAGGGTCAAGCGACGCCCCGCCGTGCGGGCAGGCCCATGCGAGCATGGGCTGGTGCGCAGCCACGTGAGCGAGCTTGCCCGCCCCCGGCGGGGGCACTTTGATCTCGGTACCGGGTATCACGGCGACCTGTGGCTGGATCTGGATGGCCTGTTCCTGTTCCCGGACCGGCTCCGGCCCGACGTCCAGCGCCTTGCCGACCGGCTCGGCCGGTATCAGCCCGGCGCGGTGTGCGGGCCCCTGGCCGGCGGGGCGTTCCTGGCCCTGATGATCGCCGGCATGCTTGGAGTCGCGTTCCTGCCCGCCTATCCCCACCCTGGCCCGTCCCAGCCGCCGGGCGCCTACCGCCTCGCCCCGGCGCTGCGGAACCGGATCGACGGCTGGCGGGTCGCCGTCGTGGACGACGCCATCAACGCCGGCACGGCCGTGCGGGCCAGCTGCCAGGAACTCCGCGACGCCGGGGCGGTCCCGGTTGCCGTGGCCGCGCTGCTGTCCATAGGCCGGGCCAGCACCGTGGTCACCGGTACGCTCGGTCTGCCCTTCCACGCCGGCGCGACCATGCCCAGCCAGGTCTGGCCGGCCGCCGGCTGCCCCCTGTGCCAGAGCGGAACCCCGCTTGACCAGCCCGCTGCCTGAACGAGCCTGCCGCGCCGCACCCGGGCCGTGGGCGTGATCACGCGACGGGGCCCGGAGCACACTAATGTCGTGAGCACGACGACGGCCACCGGTTCCAGGGGCGTGATCATGACTTGGGTGCAGTCAGGACGACAATCACGTCATGATCATGAGCTGGCGGGGGAGTGATGGATACGTTGCGGGTGCCGGGCGGTGAAGGGCGGGCCGTGCCGCTGGGCGAAGGCCAGTGCTTCCGCGTCATTGACGTCGCCGGGGGCCAGGTGGGGGACCTGTTCGCTTTCGCCGCCGCCGATCCCGGTGAGTTCGCGAGCGCATCGCACACCAGGGTGGCTATCAGGAAGCTGTTCCCCCGGCCAGGTGACCCGGTGCTCACCAACCGCCGCCGCCCGATCCTGTCCGTGGTCGAAGACACCTCGCCCGGGCGGCATGACATGCTGTACGCCGCATGCGACCCAGCCCGTTACGCATCGCTGGGCGCGGCGGCGTCACACCGTTCGTGCGCCGGGAACCTGGCTGAGGCGCTGCGCGGCAGGGGACTGGAGATGACGGCCGTCCCGCAGCCGCTCAACATCTTCATGGATGTCCGGGCCGAGCCCGACGGCACGCTCGTCTCCACCCCGGCCTCATCGCGGCCGGGCGACTGCATCGCGTTCCGCGCCATCCAGGACTGCCTAGTCGTGCTGTCGAGCTGCCCGATGGACATCGTGCCCATCAGCTCGGGCGGCATCACCCCGCTGGAACTGCAGGTGTACGAGCGGTGAGCATGAGTGCCGCAGCGGCCAGCCCGATTCCCGTCATCGATCTCGCACCGTTTCACAAGGGGGGCGTGGCGGGGAAACGGGCGGTGGCCGCTCAGGTGGACGCCGCGTGCCGCGACTTCGGTTTCCTCCAGGTGACCGGGCACGGCGTTCCCGGGCCGGTGTGCGACGACCTGCTGAGCGCCTGGGCCGCGTTCTTCGATCTGCCGATGGGCGAAAAGCTGCGGTGGGTGGTGCCCGACGAGAGCGCCAACCGGGGGTACAGCTGGCCGGGGAAGGAGGCGCTGGCCCACAGCCGGGGAGAGCAGACACCGCCGGACCTGATGGAGGCGTTCAACGTCGGCCGGCGTGAGCAGGATGACCCGTACTACGAGCGTCACGGCGCCTTCTACGCCCCGACGGTGTGGCCGGACCGGCCGCGCGGCCTGCGTGAGATCTGGGAACGCTATGACCTGGCCGCCAGCGCGGTCGCCGATACCGTGCTGAGGGCGATGGCCCTCGCCCTTGACCTGCCGGAGAGCTGGTTCACCGGCCGCTGCGCCCGTGCGATCGAGACGACCCGGGCGATCAACTACCAGCATGAGGCCGGCGCTGCGGAACCTGAGCCCGGGCAGATGCGCATGGGCGCCCACACCGACTACGGCATCCTCACCGTGCTGCTGGCCGATGATGTGCCGGGCCTGCAGGTCTTCCGGGCGGGCGGGTGGCAGGACACGCCCACCCCGCGGGGGACCCTCACCCTCAACATGGGGGACATGCTGGCGTTGTGGACCAACGACCGGTGGACGTCCACGCTGCACCGGGTGCTCCCGCTCCCCGCCGCGGCCCAGGGCCCGGTGCGCCGACGGTCGGTCGCCCGCTTCCTGGACTGCGAGCCCGACCAGGTCATCGAGTGCATCCCGTCCTGCTGCGGGCCAGGGAACCCGCCCAAGTACCAGCCGGTCCAGGCCGGGGAGTGGCTCATGGCCAAGGTCTTGCACGGCCGGCAGGCATCTGGCGCAACACGAGACAGCGCAGGGCGCCAGGGCTCGTAGTATTCGGCACGGACGCGGATCGCTGCGGCGCCGGCGCTGGGGTGCCGTCCCGGCGGGCGCCCGGGAGCGCTGGCATCGAGGAAGGCAGGCAGGGCGATGGCGGCGGAACTGACACGGCTGCGGATGCTGATCGGCGGCAAGGCGGTGGATGCCGTCACCGGCCGGACGTTCGAGTCGCAAAACCCCTACACCCGCCGGAGCTGGGCCGTGGTGCCCGACGGTGGCCCCGAGGACGTCGATGCCGCCGTGGCGGCTTCCCGCTCGGCGCTGGATGGTGAGTGGGGACGGCTGACGGGGTTCGCCCGGGCGGCGCTGCTCCGGCGCCTGGGGGATCTCATCTCAGATCATGCGCAGGAGCTGGCGCGCCTGGAAGTCAACGACTCCGGCAAGCTGTACCGCGAGATGATCGGCCAGATGAACGGGCTTGGGAGCTGGTACCACTACTACGCCGGGCTGGCCGACAAACTCGAGGGGCGGCAGATCCCCGCGCCCAACCCGAACTATCTCGTCTACACCCGGCGTGAGCCGGTGGGTGTCGTGGCGGCTATCACGCCGTGGAACTCGCCCCTGCTGCTGATGACGTGGAAGGTCGCACCCGCGCTGGCCGCGGGCTGCACCGTGGTGGTGAAGCCGTCGGAGCACTCCCCGGTCTCCACCCTCGGCTTTGCCCCGCTGTTCGAGCAGGCCAGGTTCCCGCCCGGGGTGTTCAACGTCGTCACGGGGCTCTCGCGCGAGGTCGGCGCGGCGCTGGCCGGCCATCCCGGCGTCGACAAGATCGCCTTCACCGGCTCCACGGCGACCGGCCGTGCGGTCGCGCACGCCGCGGCGGAGAACCTCAACAAGGTGACCCTGGAGCTGGGCGGCAAGTCCCCCCAGATCGTGTTCCCGGACGCCGACCTGCGGGCCGCTGCCAACGGGCTGGTGGCCGGCGTTTTCGCGGCGACCGGGCAGACCTGCATGGCCGGCTCGCGGCTCATCGTCCACGAGAGCGTGCACGATGAGGTCGTCCGGCTGGTCGCCGAGCGGGCCGCGGCGATCAAGCTCGGCGACCCCAACGACCCGGAGACCGAGATGGGCCCGGTCGCCAACGGGCCGCAGTACGAAAAGGTGCTCGGGTACCTCAAGGCCGCCGAGGACGAGGGCGCGACGGTGGCCTACGGCGGGGCGGCCGACGCTGGGCTTGGCGGCTTCTTCATCAAGCCCACCGTGCTGACCGGGGTGGGCCCGCAGTCCACCGTGGTCCGGGAGGAGATCTTCGGCCCGGTGCTGTCGGCCTACACGTTCACCGGCGAGGACGAGGCGCTGAAGCTGGCCAACGACACTCCCTACGGGCTGGCCGGTGCCGTGTGGACCAAGGACGTTCACCGCGCCCACCGGGTGGCGGCCAAGCTCCGGGCCGGCACGGTGTGGATCAACGCCTACCGGGTCGTCGCCCCGAGCGTGCCGTTCGGCGGCTACGGCGCTTCGGGGCTCGGCCGGGAAAACGGCATCACCGGGATCGACGAATACCTCGAGAGCAAATCGGTGTGGGTGGAGCTGAGCGGCGACACGCGCGATCCCTTTACGTTGGGCTAAGTCTGCACTTGGGGCTAGGTCCGCGCTTGCCGCACCGAACTCCCGCGCCTTAGGTTGCGCGCATGCATAGTGTGGACCCGACGACCGAGCAGATGATCCGCTCGGTGCTGGCTTATGCGGAGAACCGGCTACGGCTGGACCCAGTCCCGCTGGATGAGAGCTCACGGGACCCCGCCGAACTCGACGCCGCGCTCAAAGGGCTGCTCGGTGACGAGCCGCACAATTCCGATCAGGTGCTGGGCGTCTACACCTCGGTCATGGCACCGGCGGTGATTTCCGCCGACAGCCCGCGGTACCTCGGCTTCATCCCGGCAGCGCCGACGAAGGCCGCGCTGCTGTTCGACATGCTCATCTCGTGCGCCTCGATCCAGGGGATCTCATGGCTGGAGGCCGCGGGCGCGATCCACGCGGAGAACCTGGTGCTGCGCCTCATTGCCGCTCGGGCAGGCCTGCCCGACTCGGCGGGCGGGTGCTTTGTCTCCGGGGGTTCCGCGGGGAACCTGTCGGCCCTGGTGGTCGCCCGGGAGGTGGCCAAGCGCAAAGCCGGCGATGCTGGCCGGGGCCGCCGGTTCCGGGTCGCCGTCAGCACCGATGCCCACTCCTCCATCGTCAACACGATGCGGATCCTGGAGATGGATCCGCTGACCGTCGCCACCGATGATCACCGCCTTACCGGCGCGGCGCTGCGTGCGGCGATCGACGCCGATGGCGACCCGTCATCGCTGGCCGCCGTGGTCGCCACGGCGGGCACGACCAACGCGGGGATCATTGACGACCTGGCCGGTGCGGCGGCCGTGGCTCGTGAGCACGGCCTGTGGCTCCACGTCGACGGCGCCTATGGCGGCGCGGGCCTGTTCGCGCCGAGCGTCCGGGCGGCCTACGACGGCATCGAGCACGCCGACTCGTTCGTCGTCGACCCGCACAAGTGGCTGTTCGCGCCGTTCGACTGCGCCGCTCTTCTTTACCGCGATCCGGCGCTCGCCCGCTCGGTGCACAAGCAGGACGCTTCCTATCTCGACGTCATCCACGACCGGCCCGGCGAATGGAACCCGACCGACTACGCCTACCACCTCACCCGGCGGGCGCGCGGCCTGCCGCTGTGGTTCTCCCTGTCGGTATACGGGGTCCGTGCCTACACCGAGGCGATCGAGGCGGCGATCAGCCTGGCGAAGCAGGCCGCCGCCGAGATCACCACGCGCGGTTACCTGGAGCTGATCCGCGAGCCCGATCTCGGCGTGGTGCTGTTCCGCCGCCGCGGCTGGGCCCCGGAGCAGTACACGCGGTGGGCCGACCAGCTGCTCCACGACCAGGTGGCGTTCATCCCGCCGTCGGCATGGGAGGGCGAGACGGTCGCACGGTTCGCCTTCCTGCACCCACATACCTCAATGGACCTGGTGCGGCAGATCCTCGACCGGATGGAGTGACCCGTCAGGGCGGGGGGCGGCGAT